>ERZ837380.3761-NODE-3761-length-13651-cov-13.827229_pt1 | contig 13651 bp, 8 predicted proteins | sample MGYA00519685_ERZ837380 | MGnify/ENA primary metagenome ERZ837380 (study PRJEB31850, sample SAMEA3708817) | human gut metagenome | biome: human gut; feature: human-associated habitat; material: faeces | place: China | collected 2014 ...
CTCTCCGCATAGAAGCATATCGTCTGTCTCGTTGAGGTTGAAGTCCCGAAAACAGATGTGGATCTTCTGCGGTGCGTGCTTGGAGTATTTGACCTCTTTCTCATACACGATGATTTTCGCCACAAAGGTGCGGAGCAGTTCCGGGGTCAGTTCCGTCATGTCGGTGAACTTTCTGGCCTTGGCGATGAAGTTCTTGGCGTTGGCCATGCTACTGCGTAGTTTCTCCAGGCGCTCCTCCGTGGCAGGGATGGCTTCAGCCAGCTGCGCTTTCTCCTTGGAGTATGCCTCAGACAGCAAACGGAACTGCTCATTGCTCACCCGTCCCAAGGCGCTGTCCTCATACATCCGCTTGAACACTACATCCAGTTCGCCATCCCGTTTCCGCATCGTGGACAATTCCCGTTCCAACCCCCGGATCTCCTTTGCCACCTCAGTAGATTGCTTTTGCTGAATATATGCGGCGAACCGCTCCGGGTCGCTCCTGGCAAACTCTGTGGCTCTGCGGATTGTTTCCAGCACGATTTCCTTCAGTGCCACTTCCCGGATATAGTGAGCGCTACACACTTCTGCCCCGTCCTTCTTGTAGGTACGGCAGGTGAAATGATTCTGTTCCGGCTTCATGGTGTGCGCCCGGTGCAATACCATGGGCTTACTGCAGTCCGCACAATACACCAATCCAGAGAACATATTCTGCTCATCCATATTCGTGCGGCGGCGCTTATGAGATCGCACCTCCTGTACGATATCCCAGGTTTCCTGATCCACCAGCTCTTCATGAGTATTCTCAAAGATAAGCCACTCTGATTTGGGGCGTTCACATCGTTTTTTGTCCTTGTAGGACTTGGTGCTGTAGCGAAGGTTGACCGTGTGCCCAAGGTAGACCATGTTCTGAAGCATATCCGCCACCATGTCGCCAGTCCAGTTGTAGGGCCGCTCTGCATTCAGCCCGGAATGGGATGTGCCGAATTTCGTATAGGCGTACATGGATGGACTGTAGATGCATTCTTTCTTGAGCTGCTTTGCAATCTGGGCTGGTCCCATTCCGCCGGCGCACATGGCGAAGATGCGTTTGACGACAGCCGCCGCCTCCTCATCCACCAACAGAGGAGAGTCCTTGGTTGCACCCTTGCGGTAGCCGTAAGGAGCTCGTGTCCCCACCCGGATTCCCCGCTGTGCCTTGGCGTTCACTACATTCCGCACCTTGCGGCTGCAGTCCCGCACGTGCCACTCATTGAACAAATTCTTGAAAGGCATCAGCTCGTTGCTGTTTTCATACTTGGTGTCAACATTGTCGTTGACAGCGATGTAGCGCACATCATTGGAAGGGAATATCTCCTCGATATAAAGACCGGTGTGCAGTTGGTTTCTTCCAAGGCGGGAAAGATCCTTTGTGATGATGACGGCGATGTCGCCGTTGCTCATGTCATCCATCATCTGTTCAAAGGCTGGGCGATTGAAATTCGCGCCGGAATAGCCATCGTCCACATAAAATCTGGTGTTCTGGAACCCATTCTCATCGGCGTACTTTTGCAGGATAAGTTTTTGGTTCTGGATACTGTTGGAGTCGCCCTCCAGATTATCATCTCGGGACAGACGGCAATAGAGCGCCGTGATCTTTTGGTTTGGCTGTAACATATTGACCTCCTTCATAAAATGCCAAACCGATTGAGAGATTGCAACCATACAATACCCTCAATCGGTTTGTTTGTCTATGCGAACCTGTTTTTCAGGCGGAAATATTTTTTGCGTCCTGCTCCAGGTCGATGACCTGTTTCATAAGATCGACCGTAGATTGCGTTCCTCCGAAACTGAATTCCGCGAACACAATGTACTCTCTGCCGCATACATGCTGTCGGCGGCTTTTTATAATCTTGCCGTCCCTTTCTTCCACTGCGGTATCCCGCACTGCCTTGGCAGAGGGAATATCCTCATCTCCATGCTTTTCTTCACTGTAGGAGCGGGGACGCTCATTGTATTTGAATTTATACGCCATATCGTTCCTTTCCCCTGACGCTACAGTCAGGCAACAAAAATAGCAGACCGTTACATGGTCTGCTGCTGTGTTTGTTCTGCCTGCTGATCTTCGGTCCACTGCTGTTCTGTAGATGATTGCTCATCCTGTGTGAGCACCATGGCTACGCCGGCCACCAGTCCGATGACAGCGCCGATATTTTTGGCTTCCTGTTCTGCCTGGATACGGCGGTAACGTTCCTCGACATCTTCGTTACCATCATCCAGTAACGCTCCAGTTACCGCCAGACCATACAGTCCAGCGTGGAGCGGCTTCATAGAAACAGGTTGCGGATGTTGCTGACCACTGTCGCTGTGCCATACCCCATCCCCAGCAGTGCCGCCACGATGAGCAGTACCAGTACGATCCATTTGGCCACTACAATCAGGTCGAAGTCCGGAAGCCAGTCCAGCCATTTGCAGGAATGCTTTTCTTTCTTCTTCCCAGCCTGTTCCAGCAGAGTGGTCATCTCCGTCAACGATTTCTGGATCTCCGCCATGCTGTTCTGCACCGCTGTCAGGTCTGTGTGTGATCTCAGGTTCGGAAGATACTCCCGCATTCCACGCACTTCCCACCCGATGGATTCTGTCTTCTGTGTCAGCATCGTCAGAGCCTCCGGCAGCGGACACTGGATGACAATGGGCGTGATCGGTGAACTCGACTCCCGCGCTGTCGGCTGCGGTGAAGGCTCGGGCCGGTTCAGGGCCATGAGCTCGTCCATAGATAATTTCTTCTCTGATCCTGAATTCATATTCCATGTTCTCCTTTAGATATTTGTCACCGAACAGCAAACGGTCCCGACACTGCCAGCCACTCGGCGTAGTATAGGTGATATTCTTTCGGGACTTTTCCCAGCGAACCTTGTAGCCCTCGCTCTCCATCAGCGCAATGAACTCCTCGCGGTTGGAAGCGTGGCGCATACAGTCATTGATGATATTCATGAGCTGCAGCTTCTTGCTCTGACCACGGGCCGCCGTGTGATACTCTCCGATGGTCATAGTCTTTGTTTTCTGCTTTTGTTCCCTGGGTTGAAATACAGGAAGTGAAAACTCCTTGCAGACCATGTCGTTGCGTTGCCGCAGTTCCTGGAGCTGCTCCTTTGCGATATGCAGTTTCCGTCCGGTATCGAAATTGACCGAGTTGATGAGGAAGTGGGAATGGACGTGCTCACGGTCTGTGTGGGTGCAGACCAGAACTTCGTATCCCTCATAGTACTCGGCCAGCTTCAGCGCGGCCGCGTGAGCGGTGACCGGGTCGACTGCTTCGCCTTTCGGGAAGCTCTGTACCATGTGATAGAACAGTACACCGTCCGTCTTGTGGTAGAGTCGCTTGGTGGTCATGAAATCCGCGTAGACAGATTCCGGCTGACAGTTGATACCTGTGACCAACTGCTGCCCCTCGAACTCAGTCTTTTTATCCTGCATGGTATACCGCATCACGGCGCTCATGCATCCGGTGGTCTGGCCCCGCTTGTAGTTTGTGAAGCTGATGATAGCCATGCTTACCAGCGCTTTCGTTCAAGGATCATCCGAACGGCACCACAGAGTTCAGAGAACGCCCGACATACGCTTTCCAGATCGATCACGGTCACTCGTCCCATGTGCGCCAGGGTGACGAGCTGGTTCAGATTTCTGCCGATGGACTTCAGCTCCTTCAGCACTTCTTTCAGGCCGTCGATGACCACCACCTGCTTTCCCAGGCAGCAGGCAGTGACGTAGTCGCTCATGGACATCCCGGACTGCTTCGCCAACTCCTTGATGGCCTCCCGGTCTGTGGACGCCATGCGGGTGCTGAATTTAACATCTTTTTTCATGTCGTTTCCTCCAAATCGTAGATAAAGTGGGTCCGGGCTTCTGCCCGGAATTCATGCGGAAGTCGGGCAGCGGCGTTGCCGCAGACCAGACAAACGCGATGCTGGCCACCTCCAAGGAGGTGATTTCCCTGCACCGAACACCCGCGCTCCGCTTTCGGCCACAAATGGCCACAAACGGCGTTTCTTTTTCCCTGCGGGTGTTTACTCGCCATGCCCGGCAATCTCCCGCAAATCGCCGCACAGCGCCCCAACAGGGTCAACAGGGGCGACCACAGGTACACCCTGGGCATCGTCACTTTCGGCACGGCGCAGCTCGATGAGCCGCTTCCCGTTGCTGCGGCGCACCATACCGGAAATTCCGATTTTGCTTAGCGCGTCAAGGTTTTGCAGGATCAGGCGGGACACTTTCTTAGGCGAGATACGCTCCATACCGACAGGGTCGATTTTTTCAGACAGCTCTGTGGGAGTGCCGATAAATTTCGTACGGTCGCGCATCAGTTCAGAGACCAGATAGGTGATCCGGTCGCCCAGTAGCTCCGGCTGCGTTCTGCTGTCTGCTACCATCTCCCACACGTTTTCAACGTTGCGTTCCAGAGACAACTCCCGGTATTCAATGTCACGACCGATGCAGGAGAGCTTCGCCTTACCGCTGCCGCGCCGATCTTCCACCAGAGTAAAACTGGAATCCACCGCCCCGCTGATGGCTGTCGTACCGGAGATGCGGTTGAACACATCATCGGCAGTTTCCTTTCGCAGATGATGGATCAGCAGGATGGCGATGCCGTGCTTGTCCGCCAGCCGCTTCAGCACGGACAGGTCCCGGTAGTCATTGGCGTAGGTGGCATCGTGGACGGGGCGGACCATCTGCAGCGTATCGACGAGGACCAGAACAGTATCCGGGTGAGCTACGAGGAAGCCCTCCACCTGCTCCTCCAGCCCCTGGCCGATGGGAGCGCACTCCGTACAGAAATGGACGCTGTCCGGCGCGTCCTCTGTGATCTCGAAGAGGCGGTTCTGGATGCGAAGGACGGAGTCCTCCAGGCAGAGATAGAGGGTGGTGCCCTGCTTCACGCTCATTCTCCAGACCGGTTCTCCCTTGGCCACCGTCACCGCCAGCCACAGGGCCAGCCAGGACTTGCCCACCTTGGGTGAACCCGCCAGGATATGCAGACCCTGAGAGATCAGCGTGTCCACCACAAAATTGGGCGGCTCCAGCGGACGGTCCATCAGCGTCCTACCGTCCACCGTGACCAGAGGACGGTCCATTTTGTTGCTCATAGTCAGTACCTCCAATTCAAAATATCTGAATACAAAAATCTCCCACCTCGAAAGAAGTGGGAGTAGTATTCTTTTAGAGGAGCAGTGCCCACAGGACTTTTGAGCATCCCCTTGCCCCTCTGCTTGTATTGTGGTGGAAAAGATGGTATCCTGATAAAAAGCATGGACAGATTAAAAATCAAGTAGGACAAATTATTGCAGAGGAGGGGGCCAGCGGAAATGGAGGGGAGCATCATATTCTATACCTACGGCAGCACCTTGGAGCTGAACGGGCAGCAGTTTGAGGCAGGCAGGCTGACCGAAGATCTGCTGAATCTATCACCGGATGACTACCACCCCCTGCACGAACGGATGGTGCGCATCCGTACCCTTATGGACATCTACGAGTATGTCCGCAAGAGTGAACTTTGGTGGAAACTGAATGATGAGATGGAGCAGCTCTGTCAGGAACTTCGCCGATATACTGTGTTCCGCTTGCTACCGGACGATTGCTATGACGCTTTCTTTTCGGTGATACGGGAGATCACAGGACAGTTCAGCTTGTTTCCTCCCGAGGAGCACAGCCTTTCAGAGGATGATCAGACAAAACTTCTCAGCGCCTCAGCGGAAGAATTCCTCCAGAGCGATGATGGGGACAGCGATCCTGAAATCTCCTTGGGACTGCTGGATCTGTTTCGTCGCAGAGAGGGCAGCGAGGAAAAGGGCGAGTTGTTTTATTACGAGATGTTTCGCCTCCTGGGAGCGTGCGAAGATACCTGGAGTGCCTACAAGAAATACATCGACCGCTACATGATGTATCTTCACGACATCCGTGCCTTTGTTCCTACCATCCGGAATTTCATCAAGTTTATCCTCTCCACACTCACGACCAATGGGCCGGAAAGTTATGCGGCAGCGCTCTATGGTTTCTATAACGATGATCGCACCGCAGAGAAGCTGATCGTCAACCCCATCACTTACCACGGGGACTGCTACAGGAGACACGATGAATATATGCTCTCCTATGTCCCGCGGGAGCTGCCGGACGGCTCCATGGCCATCTGTCAGGAGCATGTGACGGACAGCTTACAGGCGCTGATGAAGGCAGACTATATGCTGGCCCTGAATAGCGGACACACCATCCGCCGCTGCATCATCTGCGGGAAATACTTCATGCTGAAGAGCGGCGTCCACGCTTTGTACTGCGAAGGGGCCTGTCCCCACGCTCCTGGCTACACCTGTCGGCAATTTGGCACGGTGGAAGTTCAAAAGGAACTGGCAAAGAACAACCCCAAGGTGAAGGCCAAGCTGACTGCCTTTTCCAGGATCACGAAGGATATGCAGCGGGGAGCTATCTCTCAGGAGGATGCCAGAAGAGCCAAGGATCATGTGCGAGACCGGCTCTACGATGCGCTGCGCAGCCCGGATATCTCTGTTGAGGAGTTTTCTGAACAAATATCTACTGCGCAAGTGTATGAATATTGCCGCATCACCAGAGTGAGCAAGCCCCGAGGGCGTCCACCGAAAGCAAAGGCGGGTGGGACCCATGACCAATGAGGAATTGGTCCGCCGATATTACGGCGGTGATGAGCGTGCGCTGGAGGAGTTGTACCGCAGGAATCTCGGGCTGATCCGGCGCATCGCCCGGGAGACTGCCAGAGAGTTCAACTGTCTGCATATGGACAGGGAAAGACCGGGAGAGTTGTCCGGCTATACGAAAACGATTCTGGAGGATCTTTGCGGCGAGGGTGCGTTGGAATTTCTGACACGGGTCCAGAGCAGAGAATACGATGAGAGCCGTGCTGTGCTTGCCACCTACCTGTACCCACATCTGAAAGGCCGGATGACCCGTTGGCTGGAGCAACATATCGGAAATCTTTCTCTGAGCAAGCACGAGATGGATGCTGTCCGGCAGGCACAAAGGCTATATCATTCAGGTCAGTTCAGCATCGAAGAGATCGCGGAGAAAATGGATGTCCTTCTGGAACAGGCTGTCAAGCACATCCGTTACAACACCCATTTTGTTGGTGTCAATGATCTTATCCCTGGGAGCTATGACGGTGATCCCTTTGAGCGGCTGATACCTGGGAATCTCTCTGTTTCTGCGGAGCAGGTCGTGTATCGAAAAGTCTGCATTGAGCTGCTGCAGGAACTATTTGATGCTCTCCCGAAGAAGGACAGGGACATCCTCGGAAAATTCTACGGCGTATTCGGATTTGAAAAAACTTCGCTGAAGGAAATCGGCATGTACCACATGATGAAGGAGTCCGCCGTGGAAAAGGCAAAGGAGCGTGCTGTCACAAAGCTGAAAAAAGCCTATCCGGGTAGCAGGCTGCAGATCTGGAGGAATGTTCATCGTATGATACGCAGACCGATCCTGCCAGCGAAGGATGACAGAGCACTGCGGCGCAGCTTCACGACTTCGACCCTACGAAATCAGGAGTCTGGAAGATCGTAGTTTCGATACAGTCTGGTGAGAATTTTGCGCAGACAGGAGACCGCAACAGTCCCCTTTAGGACATGTTTAGGAAAAATCAAGAGTCATACTCGCTTTTTTATACGTTCCGTGCTATAATGCAGAAAAACACGAAAGGTCGGCAACTATGGCTACACATATTTTAGTCGTCGATGACGAGACTGCGATCGCAGATCTGGTGGAGGTCTATCTGAAAAACGAAGGCTTCACCATCCACAAATTCTATAATGCCTCCGACGCCCTGGCTTGTGTGCGGACGACACGCTTGAATCTGGCGGTGCTGGATGTGATGCTGCCGGACATGGACGGCTTTACCCTCTGCCAGCGCATCCGGGAGGACCACCTGTTCCCCATCATCATGCTCACCGCAAAGGTGGAGGATATGGACAAGATCATGGGGCTGACCTTGGGAGCGGACGACTACATCACCAAGCCCTTCAATCCTCTGGAACTGGTGGCCCGGGTCAAGACTCAGCTGCGCCGCTACACCCGGTACAACCCCAGGGAGGGGACAGTCCAGGAGGTCACCGAATACGACTTTCGAGGCCTTCAGATCTCCAAGGCCACTCACAAGTGCGTCCTGTTCGGCGAGGAACTGGCCCTGACGCCCTTGGAATTCTCCATTCTCTGGTATCTATGTGAGCACCGGGGGAATGTGGTGTCCAGCGAGGAACTGTTTGAACATGTTTGGGGCGAGGCGTTTATGGACAGCAACAACACCGTCATGAGTCACATCGCCCGGCTACGGGAAAAGATGCACGAGCCCAGCCGAAAGCCCAAATTCATCAAGACCGTTTGGGGGGTGGGGTACACCATTGAGTAAGAAAGGAAATACCCGCAGCCGCCGGAGATCTTTGCGCATCTGGGGCGGCTACCTGCTGGTCCTCATGGCTTGGGTGGTCGCAGTGATGGCCTTGGCATTCCTGGGCTTCATCATCTGCGCCAGCATCACCTGGCAGCCCTCGCCGCTCCACGACTTCCTGAATTGGGTTCGAGACTACATCGTTCTGGTCTGCATCGTCACAGTGCTGGCGGGCTGGGTGGTCATCAGCTTCTATTTTATCTCCAAGCCCATCAAGCAGCTGGACGTGGTGGCCAATGCGGCAGAGCAATTATCCCGCCCCAGTGAGGAGCCCATCCAGCTGCCGGATTCCCTGGAGGACATCTCCATCCAGCTGAATCTGGCCCGGGAGCAGGCTCTCCTGGACGCCCGGGCAGCCCGGGAGGCAGAACAGCGGAAAAACGACCTAATCGTCTATCTGGCCCACGACCTGAAAACGCCCCTGACCAGCGTCATCGGCTACCTGACCCTCCTGCGGGATGAGCCTCAGATCTCCCCGGAGATCCGGGCCAGGTACACCGGCATCGCCCTGGAGAAGGCGGAGCGGCTGGAGGACCTCATCAACGAGTTCTTCGACATCACCCGCTTCAACCTCTCTCGCCTGGAGCTGGAGCGGCAGAGCGTGGACCTGACGCGGATGCTGGAGCAGGTCGCCAGCGAATTCCGCCCCATTTTCGCAGAATCGGGGCTGTCATGCAGCCTGGATCTGCCGCCCAAGCTGCACTATTCCTGTGACCCGGATAAGCTGGCAAGGGTCTTTGATAATCTCCTGCGCAACGCGTCTTATTATAGCCTGCCGGACAGCACGGTGGAAATTGCCGGACGGATAGAGGCCGGGAAAATCGTACTCACCTTCTCCAATGCGGGAAAGAACATCCCCCAGGAGAAATTGGACCGGATCTTTGAACAGTTCTTCCGTCTGGACAGCTCCCGCGCCACCCGGACAGGTGGTGCGGGCCTTGGCTTAGCCATCGCCAAGGAGATCGTGGAGCTCCACGGCGGGACCATTCGGGCGGACAGCACCGAGGATCGGATCACCTTCACCATCTGTCTTCCGTCAGACCATTCAGAAGCGCCGTAAGAAAATCACAAGAATTTCGCAGAAAACTTGCAAGGCATCCGTTGGTAGATAGACAAGTATGAAACGCCTGGTTCTGGTACCATTTCAGTATCAGAACCAGGCGCTTTATTTTGATTAGGAGGTCTTATCCCATGAAAACCATTCTCGTTCTCTTCGGCGGATGCTCCACGGAGTACGAAGTTTCTCTCCATTCCGCCTATGCGGTGCTGTCCCACATGGACCCCGCCCGCTACACTCCTTTGGCTGTGGGCATCACACGGGAGGGGCAGTGGCTCTGCTATACCGGCGACCTCTCCCGGCTGGAGGACGGTACTTGGCAGCAGGCGGCAGACTGTATCCCCTGCACCCCACTGGTGGAACGGGAGGCCCGCGCTTTACTACTGCTGGACGGCTCCGGCCGCCGTCTCCTCTTTGACGCGGTATTCCCAGTCCTCCACGGCAAGAACGGCGAGGACGGTACGGTACAGGGACTCTTTGAACTGGCCGGGGTCCCGGTCATCGGCTGCGGGACATTGTCCAGCGCCTTGTGCATGGACAAGGACCGGGCCCACCAGCTGGCGGCCCTGGCCGGCATCCGGGTCCCCCGGAGCCACGTCTTTCATTCCGGCGATGATTTCAGCCGGACCGCCCAGGCAGCGGAGGAACTGGGATACCCGGTGTTTGTCAAGCCGGTCCGGGCCGGTTCCTCCTTCGGTATCACCAAAGTCTCCGGGCCGGAAGAGCTGCCCGCCGCCATGGGGGAGGCCTTCCGCCACGACAGCGCCGTGATCCTGGAGGAGACGATCCCCGGCTTTGAGGTGGGCTGCGCGGTCATGGGCAACGAGGAACTGACCGTGGGTCTGGTGGACGAGATTGAGCTGTCGGAGGGCTTTTTCAACTATGAGGAGAAGTACACCTTAAAGACCTCCGCCATCCACTGTCCCGCCCGCATCCCGCCGGAGAAGGCGGCAGAGATCCAGACAGCGGCAAAAACCATTTACCGTGCCCTGGACTGCCGGGTATTCGCCCGGGTGGATCTGTTCCTCACCCCGGATGGGGAGATCGTCTTCAATGAGGTCAACACCATCCCCGGCTTCACCGCCCACAGCCGCTACCCCAGCATGATGCAGGGCATCGGCATTTCCTTTGGGGAGCTGGTGACCCGCCTGATCGAGTTGGGGGTGGCGGGATGAGAACCGTGTCGATTCCCCGGGAGCAGATTTTTCAGGGGCCGCTGGTCCTGGTCAACCGGGCGCATCCCCTGCATGAAAAAGAGCGATCTGCGCTGACCTCGGTGGACCCGTACCACCCCGACATTCTTCTTGAAAGCCGGGCACGGCAGCTACTGTCTGCCTGTATCCAAAAGGCGGGGGGACAGCGGGAGATCGTGCCGGTGTCCGGCTGGCGGAGCCAGCAGGAACAGCAGCGGATCTGGGACGACTCCATGGCGGAGCATGGGGAGACATTTACCCGCCAGTATGTGGCCCTTCCAGGATGCAGTGAGCATCAGACCGGCCTCGCCATCGACCTGGGAAAGGCTGCCGGATACATCGACTTCATCCGGCCTGCCTTTCCCTATGACGGCGTCTGCGGAAGATTTAGGCGTCTGGCGGCCCGGTACGGCTTTATCGAACGCTACCAGCGGGGCAAGGAGGAAGTCACCGGGATCTCGGCTGAGCCGTGGCACTTCCGCTATGTGGGGGCGCCCCACGCCCAGCTGATGGAAACCAACGGGCTGTGTCTGGAGGAGTACCGGGACTTTTTGCGGCAGGGTCCCCGGAGCGTTGCTCTGGAAAACGGCCGTATGGCCCAGGTGTTCTATGTGCCCGCCGCCGGAGCCGTCACAGAGGTGGAAGTGCCGGAGGGCTGCTGCCAGATATCCGGCGACAATGTGGAGGGATTTATCCTGACATGGTGGGGGGATACCCATGAGAACGGCTAAGAAAACCGTCCCGACTTTGGACCTCTTTCGTCTGGCGGCAGTCCTGCTGGTGGTGATAAACCACACCTCGCCCCTGGCGGATGTGTCTGCCATGGCTGATTTCTGGCTTACCCGGGTACTGGCCCGGGTGGCAGTCCCATTCTTTCTGATGACCACTGGGTACTTTCTGAGCCGGAATCACTGGGCTGGTGTGGGGCGGCAGCTGAAAAAGCTCTGCCTGCTCTACGGCGTCTGCATCCTTTTGTATCTGCCAGTGAATCTCTATGCCGGCAGCTTCACCGGTCCGGCGGATGTTTTGCGGAAACTGCTGGTGGACGGCACCTTCTACCACCTGTGGTATTTCCCGGCGACCATTCTGGGCATCGTCATCGCCCGGTGGCTCAGCCGGCTGGGCCTGCGGGTGGCTCTGCCTGTGGCGGCGCTACTCTATCTCATCGGTCTGGGCGGGGACAGTTACTATGGACTGGTTTCCCGGATCCCGCTGCTTCGGACCCTTTACGACGGCATTTTTACACTGTGCGGCTATACCCGCAATGGCCTGTTCTTCGCGCCACTGTTCCTTCTGCTTGGGGCCGCCGGAAGGCGGTGGAACCAAAAGCTGTCTCTGGCGGGCTTCTTCCTCTCTCTGGCAGCCATGAGCGCCGAGGGGCTGTGGCTCCATCGCATGGATGTCCAGCGCCACGACAGCATGTACCTCGCCCTCCCCCTGTGCATAGTATGCCTTTTTTCTCTGCTGCTGGGCGGAAGCAAGGGCGAGTCCAGGAAAGTCCGGGAATTTTCCACAGCCATGTATGTGCTCCATCCCCTCTGCATCGTACTGGTCCGGGGAGCGGCAAAGCTACTGGGACTGGGAGAAATGCTCATTGAAAACAGTGTTCTCCATTTTATTGTGGTGCTGGCGCTCAGTGCGCTGCTCTCCGCCCCTTGCCTGCTGAGGCTTCAAAAGAAGCCCAGCCCCACCGCTCGGGCCTGGCGGGAGGTGGATCTGGCGGCCCTTGGGCACAACGCCCAGGTGCTGCGGAACACATTGGCCCCGGGGACAGAGCTGATGGCGGTGGTAAAGGCGGAGGCCTACGGTCACGGCGGGGCAGTGACCGCCCGCACCTTACAGCGAGCGGGCGTCCGGGCCTTTGCCGTGGCCTGCCTGGCCGAGGGGATTGCTCTGCGAAAGGCGGGCATCCGGGGGACGATCTTGATCTTAGGTTATACCTCCCCGGAGGAAGCTCCGCTCTTGACACGATGGCATCTGACCCAGACGGTGGCGGATATTGACCACGGGCGGGCCTTGGCAGCCAGAGGGCGGCGTGTCCATGTCCATCTGGCCCTGGACACGGGGATGCACCGGCTGGGCATCCTGGCGGAAAACCGGAAGGAGATCCTGGAGGCATTCCGGCTTCCAAACCTGGTAGTGGACGGTGTCTTTTCTCATCTATACGTCTCGGACAGCCTGGAAGCCGAAGATGTTGCCTACACCCAGGAGCAGCTGACCTTGTTCTATGATACGGTGGCCTGGCTCCGAACTGCCGGATATGATCCCGGCAAAGTTCATATCCAGTCCAGCTATGGACTTTGGAACCTCCCAGCTCAGCCCTGTGACTATGTCCGGGCTGGAATCGCACTCTATGGAGTTCGAAGCGATGATGCGCCTGTTCAGCGAAGCCTTGACCTGCGGCCGGTTCTGTCTCTCCGGGCCAGAGTGGCCAGTATCCGCACTGTGCAAGCCGGAGAGAGCGCCGGGTACGGGCGGGTCTTTCAGGCAGAGCAAGAAACCAAACTGGCGGTGGTCACCATCGGCTACGCGGACGGTCTGCCCCGGGATCTGCCTCAGCGGGGCGGCCAGGTGCTGATTCAGGGCCGGCGTTGTCCTATGGTGGGGTGGATGTGCATGGACCAGTTGCTGGTGGACGTCAGAGATCTTTCGGAGGTCGCTCCTGGCGATACAGTGACTATTATCGGCCGGGATGGCGGTCAGGTGATTCGGGCAGAGGAACTGGCCGCATGCTGTGGGACGATTACCAACGAACTGCTCTCCCGGTTAGGCATGCGGTTACCCATTGTTTCTGGTTAAAGAGCAGTAGGAAATTTTACAAAGATTCCGGTTCGGATTTCAACATGAATATACCTTTAAACAGGAATAGCCACCAACCACGATGAAATGGTTGATGGCTATTCCCGTTTGGTCGACACCAAGAGATTCTCTCAATCGGTTTAATCTGGTGTTTTCAAGATGTCCTTATGAGGAGTCGCCCTT
>ERZ837380.3768-NODE-3768-length-13626-cov-5.876428_pt1 | contig 13626 bp, 10 predicted proteins | sample MGYA00519685_ERZ837380 | MGnify/ENA primary metagenome ERZ837380 (study PRJEB31850, sample SAMEA3708817) | human gut metagenome | biome: human gut; feature: human-associated habitat; material: faeces | place: China | collected 2014 ...
TATTTATTCATTTTATAAAAAATAAGAACACCATATTAAAATAGTGTTCTTAAATCGTTTATTTTGCAAATGACATTTTAAAGTCTGTGCCTTGGTTTAATGCCATTATTATTTGATTTGTTTTTATTGCGGATGACGCAGATGCTCTCTGTTTTGTTGTAAGTGTAACTACAAAATAACTACCTTGTTCTGAAATACTATCAATTGTATAAATACTCCAGAAATTATTTTTTACGTATGTTACATAGCTATTTAAAGTTGGGAAATTGTTTGTTTTATATGTATCATCTAGCAAATTATATGCTGTTTGATAATCACAGCTGTTTAGCATTTTCATAAATTTATCTATGTTAGTTACAACTTTTACTTGATTTGAGCTTTGTTCATATTTTGTTTTAAATTCATCTGTTTCAATTGTATAATCGTCTAATTGTACTGTATAGTTTAGTGTTGATGTTTCTTTTATTGTGTATACATTATTGTTGCTATCTGTGCAAATATACTTCACAAAGCCATCTCCATATTCTCTTGAATATTTTGTTAAAGTGCCATTTGATATTTTTTCTTTATTTAAGTTTATATAACTTTTAAAATTATTCAAACTGCCAAAACGTTTATTTTGGTATTCTTGATCTAACATATTATAAATTGTTTCTGCATCATATAATTCATCTGCTTTTATTTTATCATAATATAAATACGCAATTGATTCATATTCGTACGTTTGATCTGTAAATTCATTGTATTGCTTTTTTTCAATAGAAGTGCAATCTTCTATGTTTAATATGTCTCCTGCTTTTAATAGGTTATAACTTTTTTCCATAACATAGTCATATGGGTAAACTGAATAAGTATGATTTGCATTGTCTAATTTTATTATTAAATAGCTATTTGATTTTATATTGTTGTTTACGCTCTTGCCCTTTATTAAGTATGCTTTCACATTATTAGATAATTGAATGCTCATAATTTCATCTAGATATATTTCCGATTGTCTATATCCATTATATACATTTTTAATGTTAGTCATTGTTATATTTTTTTCTTGTATATATTCATTGTCTAATATTGAAAGTATCTTTGTGTTATTCTCTTCTGTGCTGCTGCTTACTACATCATTTATAATAGACTGATATGCATTTACACAATAGGTTAAGTTGTAATATTCGTTTTTTGTTATTATATTTGATAATTGTTTTTGCGCATCTATACTTATTTTTTGTCCCTCTTTGCTGCCATCTAAAAATACATTCTCGCCATTTATTAATATTCCATTATCATCATTTTTGCTTACTCTTATTAAAGTAATAATAATTATTATCATTACTATTATTAATAAAATTACTAATAACAATCTTTTTTCTTTGTTTTTCATACTCGTCTCCTTTGTATTAATAATTTCTTGTTATCGGAAATCCTAATTTAGCGAACATATCCTCGGCTAAACTTTGTATTCTACTTCCATTTATTCTAATTTCAAAATGTACGTGAGGTCCAGATGAATTACCAGTTGATCCTTGATACATTATTAATTGTCCTTTTTCTACATGTTGTCCAGCACTTACCACTACAGAACTAGCATGCGCATAACAAGTTGATACTCCACTTCCGTGATCTATTACAACACGATTTCCATATGTGCCTTCCCATCCAGCTTTTGTAACAGTTCCAGCTGCTGCCGCATATACTGGTACTGGTCCATTGTCTGTTGGGTTAATATCTACAGCTCCATGGTTTGCATATGAACCAACAAAAGAAATTGGGTCTATTATTGGATTAGATAATCTTACTCCATTTACATTATAACTTCCGTCTAATTCAACCTGTCCAGTTGCATTATTTCCTGAGTTAGTATTGTTTCCATTATTTCCGTTGTTTCCATTATTGTTATTATTCGAATTATCTGAGTCTCCTTGAGTGCCATTATGTTGAGGCCTATTGTGTTGTTTTCTTTCTGCATCTAGGTCTACTCCCACAGATTTAAATAGCCTCTTCATATTACTTATTACACCATTTATCCAGCCATCTGGTGGCACACAATAGCTTTGCCCTATAGTTCTTACAGTGTAATTTCCTCCTCCAAAGTAATAACTTTCGGTTGATATTCTTCTTCCTAAGTCTCTTGTTGCATTGCCAAAGCTTGTATATTTAGCCCATTTTGTTCCTGTACTATCTGTATAATATTGTTGACCAGATTCAGCCTTACAACTCATCCAGTTATATGTGCTGCTGTCTATTCTTGCCCAATTTGTTCCGGCACTAGACTCTTGGGTAACAACAGCTACTGCAAATATAGCATTCACTTTATTGTTATTTTGTATATACATAAAGTCATTAAGTGCTCCTAAAAGATTTTCCCTTGCTTGGCCAGAATAACAACTTTCTATTGCTTTCTTTACTTGTTCTTTTGATAGAACTATATTGCTTTGAGATCTTGAAACATTTACTATTATGTCTTCCTCAACATCAATTGTCTCTAAATCTGTATTTTTATATATGCTCATATCCAAATTGTCTAATGAATAACCACCATTTTTAGTACGTTCTATTAAAAATTTAAATATTTCTGCTTGTTTTTGCGTCTTCTCATTGTTATTTAACATATTTAAGAACATATCTTTCGCATCATAAATTTTTACAAATGGTACTTCACTCTTATTGGAGTTTGGAATTCTAAATTTATTTTTCCATTGAGCTATTATGCTATCTGCTTTTCTTTCTATTTCTGCTGTATCAACATTAACTGTTCCTTTTTGCCAATCATTATATACCATTTTTTCTGTTTGCGTAAAATTGCAATAGTCAAGACTATAGCTCTTATCTGTTCTTGATCTTGAAGTTGCATCTCCAGATATAGTAGAAGTATTTGTTGGAACAGTTACTGGACATGTAGCATCATTGTATACTTTTGTTTCTTCTCCTAATGGATACTCTACCATATTAGGTACATTAGTGTATTCTACTGTTTCCTTAAACATCCATGTGTCCACATTTGTAACTGCTGCTACACATTGAACATCTGTAACAATTTTTTTATAATGATTTTGATCGTTATACTGAGTTGTATTTTGACTTGTCCCTGTTGTATACCAATCCCATACATCTGGGTCAATTTCTGTATAAGTATATTCTCTAGTAGTTTCTGTTATTTGCCAGTCAAACCAGCTATTAAATGTATCTACACTTTCATGTTCCTGAACACTTATTACTATTTCTCCAGCTAATACATGTTCTTGTATAAAATTATAAACGTATTCTGGATTTTGAGATATAAAACAAAGGGCTATGGATGTTTGTATTGGCATAGAATATTTTTCTACTGTTTTTAAATAGTTAACAGCTTGTTCCGTTACTGTTGTTTTTTTCTCTGTTTTTGAGTTTTCTGTAACTTCTTCTGTATGCCAATTTGCAAAATATAAGTTTCCACTACCATCTATTGTATAAATATTCTTTATTTCTTCTTTTATTTCGTCTAATGTATAGCCATTAAGTAAATTACTATCAATCCTGTCGTCATTTATAGCATTAATCATAGCCTTAAACACTTGTAATTTTACATACTTCATGTCGGTTGAGTCTGAACCATCACTATTGTTCTTTCTTATTTTTATAATTCCATTATAGTGTGTTTCGTCTTCCTGTATTCCAAAATCTGGATACTCCGTACATAATTGTGCAAGTAGAAATTGTCTTAAATATTTTATTTTTTGCTTTTTATTTGCCTCTGAATTTTCATCTTGTGAATCATCTTGGTCGCCTGATAAAAACATACTATTTAGAGATATTCCTTGATTTTCAATTACTTTTATAAGCTGCTCTACTTGTTCATCCGTTATTTCTATTCCATTAGAAAAGTCAACATCTGCATCATATGTTGAAGAAGATCTAATAAAATCCTCGCTCATTATATTATTAGCCTTATCACTTAAGAGATCACTTATTCCGCTTATTACTCCATATATAAGTGCTGCTGCTGCAATAATTATTATAAAAATTATTAAGCCTTTTATTCCAATAGCTTTAACAAATGCAAGTATTGCTTTCTTTACCATCTTAGCAACCTGTTTTCCAGCTTCTTTTGCTCCACCTTTTATTTTTGAGCCAATAGAACTAATAGCCGCTTGTGTTTTTTTAGCTGCTATTTGTTCCTTTTGTTGCTCCTCTAGTTCAGATTGTTGTTGTTCTAGCTGAGCTTCTTGTTGTTTTTGAAGATCCATATTCTCTAATTCTTCATCATTTAGGTTTTCGTCTTCTCTATTATCCATTTAAGCTCTCCCAATTAAAAATTTACTAGTATATTTGATATATCCTTATATTGTGTTTTATCTAATGTACTGTCAAATGTATTTTTATTGTTTATAATATCTGAAAATACCATACTCTTTGCTTGAATTGCACCATTATAAACTTTGTTTATTTTTATTGATAAATACTTAGTTTGTCCTGCATTTATTGACAAATTGCTTTGTATTATTTCAGAAATAAATGCAGTATATTTTGCATTGCTACCACTGTACTGCACATATATTCCACCATTATCGCTTGTTCTATTAAGCATTATTGTATTGTTGCTATTATTTGTTATACTGATCTTATATATTTCGTAATCATCATATACATTTTTTTCTAATACTGTAATACTTGCAATATTGTTAGCAGCAGTTTTGTTTATTTTTTCGTTGGTTATATATCTAAAAATATTTAATTTGTTTGTATTGTTTTCTGTAACAATTGTAATGTAGTCTTCTATTGAGTTAGAAGTTTTACCAGAAGCAAGCATATTTTCTATATAAGTTATTTTATATGTGTAGATATTGCCTGATGCTTTCCAATTTTCTATGTTATATGTTTTTTCATTATTAAATATTTTATCTATATACTGTGTTTTAAAGTCGTTAACTGTTGGGAATAATTCTTCCTTACAGTTTGCGCTCAAATATGTATAAGCATTATTTGCATCTTTATTATTGCATAATTTTATAAAATTAGCAATTAAATTTTGATTAGATTTAGCTTGTGTATCTGTTATTTTATCTCCAGTTATTTGAGAACTTGTATGTAAAACATTGCTTGATTTATTGCTAGTTGATTGATTGGAACTTATTGTATTGTTTATTACATTAACATATTGTTCTTTTTCATTTTGTTTTGCAAAAGAGTTTAGTAATTGAATTAATGCTATTACTGCTAAAATAATTATAATTGTTGTTATTACTCCAAGTCTGTTTTGGTTAAAATATCTTATAAATTTATTAAACATATTTTCTTATATAATCAATTATATAAACTTATTTATAATTGATTCCTTTCTCTTTTTTCTAAATAAAGCCAAAGTTTCCTTTGGCTTTATCTCTTGTGTAAACTTAATTTTTTCTTGGTCTTCCTGGACCACGTTTTATTTTTTCTGTGTTAATTTTCCTTACTTGTGCTTTAGCAGTTTTTTCTGCTGTTTTTGCATTTGATATGTCTATTTGTCTTTTGCCTTCTTGTTTTGTTTCTGTGGCATTTCTTTGTGTACTTGTATTGTTACTTATTGCTTTAGGTGCAGATGTAACCCCACGTATAACTGCCATATTATCAAAGTAATTTCTTGCCATTCTTTCAGCATTTTCTTTAGATACTCCACCCTCTTTCATTGCTCTTTGTGCAACTTGAGATTGGTATTTTTCTCTCTTAGATTGATCTGCTAAATCACTAAAGCTGTATTTTTGTGCAGCGCTTAATGCACCATATGCACTTCTATGAGCTTGTTCTGCATCAAGTCCTTGTTCTATAAGAGCATCTTCAAGTTTTAATGCTTTGTCTGCCATTTTTTCATCATCTACACCTGAGTCGTACATCATATCATATCTTCTTTGTGCATACTCATCAACTTGTTTTGCATTAAATTCTGGATGATCTGCAAGTATTCTTGCTCTATTTCCTTCATCAGAAATATAATTTCTTCTTGATCTTGCATTGTCACTTGCTTCTACACTTCCGTATTTAACTTCTGAAGCAAATCTACCTAATTCATTTCTACCATCTATAGTATCGTTTACAGCATTTCCTAGGTTACCACCTAAATAGCCTCCAGCTGCTGCTCCAACACTAAGTCCTTTAAATGCATCTCCTAGGTCTCCACCTACCATACCAATTCCAAGTCCAGCCATTCCAAGTGCAGTAGCACCTGCTGCCATTCCAATACCTTTGATAGCAGCTTTTCCTGCTTTCTTTCCTAATGAACTAGCAATTCCTTTAGCACCACCAGCAATAGTATATCTCCTTCCAATTGCTGTACTAGCATTGTTAATTATTTTTCTAGCTTTACTTTCTTTCTTTTTATTATCTGATCCAATATTAATGTTACCTTTTGGATTTGCTGCTAAATTGTCTGCTTTGTTATTTGGCATTGAATTTGCCATTCCATAATCCATATTTGGTTGTCCATTTATATCCATAGCACTTGTCTGTACAGATTTATTGTCAGAATATGTACCTCCTAAAATACCAGAATAATTTTGATCTCTATTTTCTTCTGGATTATTTACTCCATAATTTCCAATAGCTTTATTTCCGTTTGTATTTTCCATTACATTTTTATTATTTGCATTTGCTTTTGTACTATTTCCATTATCACTTGGTTTTTGTCCAATTGTAGCATTCATTGTATCCATAAAACTTACGGAATTAGGATTATCCGCAATACGAGTTCTTGATTGTGTTTTTGTACGGTTTGGTGCTGGTCCTTTTTGTCCTCCTTTTGGAAGTTTTCTTAAGCTACTCATTAATGAACCTGCTACAGCTCCACCAGCAAATCCACCTGCACGTTCTTCTGTATTTCCATGTATACCGAACATCTTCTTAACAATTTTTTCTGCTGGTACTATAAATGCCATAGCAACCAATGCATATATCATGTTATTTACCGCAAGCGATAACGCAGATGATATAAATACCGTATAAATTATCATATGAAGTGCTGGTAAGAATGCATAGAAAATATAATCCTTAAGCCAAAAATTAAATGCTTGTGCTTTACCATCTTTTAATTTGTCTAAAGGATATGATAGAGCAACTGCTGGTGCCATTAATGTATAAAAGGCTAACATTATTAATCTCTTCATATATACTATTACAAAATATACTGTATATGCTGTAAATGCAACATACATTATTGTATATCCTACTTTTCCATGTACGTTGCCAAATTGTGTTTTAGTTCTTGCAACATTTATAAAATTAGATCCAAAAGTTTTATTTCCATTGTTACCGTCGGTAATATTTATTACTAGTTGACTTATTGTTCCGTCTGGATTTTCATCTCCGCCAAGTACACTTGTTACTTGATCCGCTATTGTCATTGTAAATGCCATTATATAGTGTAAGAAGAATATTAAACATAGTGCAATTAACCAATCCATAAATGTTTGTTTATATTTTGCCTTGTCTCCTGCACTTGAACTTATTACTATTCTAATTCCCAAATATAGTAATACAGATAAGAGGCCAACTATTGCTATATTTCTTATTGCAACATACCAAGCACTAACTACTCCTTTTAACTTTTCAACAATTGATTTGTTCGATCCTCCAAGCATTCCACTGTAATCCTCATTGCTTGAGAAAAAGTTTGCATTTAGTGCTGCAACATTTCCTGCAAAAATTTCTGCTGGTGTCAATTTTATAGTTCCAACTCTGTAATGACCAAAAAAATTACTTATTGCCGATGCTGCTATTTCAACTGTTGGTAATGAACTATCTGCTGGATGTTCACCTATGTAGGTGTCTAAATCGTCATCTTTTTGTGCGACACCAGAATACCCAATTACAAATGACTGCATTAAATAATTTAATCCATCACATATAGCAACTACAAATGAAGAAATTGGACTAAGTAATAATCCTCCATCTATGTCACCCTCATCATCATTTTGGCTTTGATCGTCATGTATTTCACTTGTAGCTTGATTGCTTATTCCTCTAGCTTCTCTTTGGTCTTGAGTATAGTTCAATGTTATTTCTCCAGTTGCAGAATTCCATGTTACAGCTTTTCCATTAGCTCCATCAATTCCACTATTATAATCCTCCCATGCTCTATTAATTTGGTCTGATGTTAAATTATAATTTTTATTTCTAAGAGCTTCTTTAAATTTTTCTTCATCGCTTTTCTCTACATTACTATTATTTCCACTATTACTGGTATTATTGTTATTATTACTATTATTGCTGTTGTTGCTGTTGTTCTCACTTGCTTTATAAGTTGTGTCGTTTTGTGCTAAAATCTCTGCACTAGATCCTTCATATACTACGCTCATTAACTTGTTTTGAATATTAGCTTGGACATCACTTTTACTATATCCCGCTTTTATAGTAACTACCAATTTTTCATCTTCAACTTTTACGCTTTTTACTCCTTCTGCTTGTACAAATGCATCATATAAATTACTAGCTGGACGTTTATATGACAAAGATCTATCGTTTGCATACTTCTCTAACCATGCAGTTGCATCGTCTTTATCATCAGCAAAAGTTGCTTTACATCCCATAATAAAGTTACTTAGTATTAATATTACAAATATTGCCATAATCTTTTGTATTGTTTTTTTGCTCATAAAGTGATTCATGTTTCCTCCCTCTATTATGATCTTCTCTGATTATTTTCCATTAGTTTATTTAAGTTTGTTTCCACGAATTCAAACTCTTTTGCTGTTGGTGTAATTTGTAATATTGCAGTATCTGCACCTACCTTTAGTAATCCTTCTCCTTTGCCACAAGTAACTAGGAATCCTGCTTCTCCTTCGCTTAGTTTAAATACTTCTTTTAAGTATTGTATTTCAGATTTATCTTGTGCAAGTAATAATTTTGTATCTGATGATGTTAAGACTGCTTGTACTTCTGGTTTTTCGTAGAAGTCTTGGAATCTTTGTGAAATTATTGCAAGTGATACATTTCTTTTTCTTGCACGTCTTGCCATTGTATTTAAGAAGTCTACTGCTTCTGGGTATGGCAATAACATCCATGCTTCGTCTACTAGCACTCTTTTTTTGGCAGCTTTTTTTCTATCTTCACTATTTTTCTTTACATATTTTTCCCATATCCAAGAAAGTAATATTTGTTGTGCAAGTGGTCTTGCAAATCTTTCTTCTAGCTGCGAAATATCTAGATTTATAAATAGTGTTCCATCTAGTAAGTCAAATGTAGATTGTCCATCAAAGTAAGCCATTTGCCCATCATATTCTCTTACATATTGTTTCATTACTTTTAATAAATAACTGTAATGCGATCTATAATCTTGGTTTGTGTTTCCTTCTGCATTTCTTTGTAAACGTCTGTACCAAGAACCAATTGTTGGCATCTTTTTTCTTGCTCTTCCTAACATTTCTGTGTTGCCACTACTTCTTGACTCATACAAGCTGTTTGGATCGCTTGTTATTCCATATGCGGCATATTCTTGAGCAACATTTTCTGCTATTATTTGTTTTGTTACTTCGTTTACATCTTTACTTCTTGTACTTCCTCTCGCCATTGTTAATAGGGCTTGAGTTACGTCTTCTACTTTATTTTCTACGTTTAATACTGTTTTATCTCTTCCTGTTATTTCGTCTTTTACAACTTCTGTCTCAATATCGAAAACGTTTATTACTGTTTTTGAGTTTGGGCTTATTACAACATTTGTTCCGCCTAAGCTTTCTGCCACTATACTATATTCACCTTCGGCATCTAGTGCTAAGCTTTGTATTCCCATAAGAACTGCTGATCTTGAGATTAAGGTTTTCATTGTAACTGATTTTCCGGCACCAGACTTAGCAAATATAACCATATTGTAGTTTGTAAGTGAGCTATGAAAGTTATCAAATAAAATTGGAACTCCAGTTTGTTTGTTAAATCCTAAAGGTATTCCTGTTGAATGTCCTACTTCTGATGTTGTAAATGGGAATACTGTTCCCATAGATCTACGGTCGAATGTATGCGTTCTTTTAATTTTGTCTTGTGCTAAAGGTAAATTTGATTGAAATGCTTCTTCCTGCATACCCCAAGCACTTTTTATTCCAACTAATGATTTAGACATTTCTGTTGATAGCATTTTTGTAAGTCTGTCTAGATCCTCTAAACTATATGCAAAAAGCGTAGATACTATTGATGCCTCATATAATTTGTTAAATCCTGCAGCAATTTCGTCTCTTAAATCTTCTGCTTCGAATCTCTTTTGAGCCAAACTACTTTCTCTGTTTATGTTTCCTCTATCTGCTGCTACTATTCTTTCTGTTTCTAGTTCATTTATAGTTCTGTTTAATTCATTTTGTGATCTTGATTCTGCAATTGGAGTTATGTATATTGATGTGTTTATATCTCCAAACATATACATATCCCTAAATAATTCTGGGAAAGTACACATTCTTGGAAGTGCAGATACGAAGAAGCTTCTTGCATATCTTTTTACAGTTGATGCAATTTCTAAGTGATCTATATTACTTGCATCTATTCCAGATGGAGCAATTAATTCTTTTATTGTTTTTTTATGAAGTATTTTAACTTCCTCATTGCTTGTGTAATCATTCCTTACTTGAAACTCTTGCATTGGTTGTTTCTTTTTCTTGAACATCACTCTTCTTCTCCCTTCTTACTTTTTCTTTTGCTTTTTCTGCAACATCTTTTCCAAGCATTGCTTCGTTTTCTTGAATTATTAATTGTGCTAAATCATTTATTATATCATCTTTTGTTTCTACTTTTCTTGCATATTCTTTTTGTTTTTCTGTTTGTGCTTCTATAACTTTTGTATTTGCTAAATTCATAGCATCTCTTGCTATTTGTGCATCTAGCATCTTTAGTTTTTTATCCATATAATCTGGTGCAGTTGAATATAATTCGTTATATCCTGCTTTTAATGCTTTATCTACTCCGTAGCTTTCTGCATCTTCTCTATTATAAGCCATATATAGTAAATCTACAAGCTCTGTTGATGATAAAACTCTACCAATTACGCTAGATACGCTTAATGTTCTTATTATAGATTGGGCTTTTGTATATAATTCTGAAAAAGCTTGTTCTCTTATCTCGTTTTTATCGTAATTTCCTTGTTCTTCTACATAGTATGGAATTACTACATAATATTTTTTGTTTAGTATATTTTTGTTTAAACTCATTTTTTCTGTATTGTATATTATATCTTTTCCATATTCGTATAGGTTTTTTTGCTTTGTAAAATCATATAAAGCTTTTTTTCTTTGCTCATCTGTTGCATCTGGTGATGACATTACTTTTTGGTATCTCATTTTTTCTCTTGAATATTCTTGTTCTATTTGTGCAACTTCTGTTTTGTATGTATTTAAGCTATCTTCTAAGTTTATTTTTCTTGTTTGTGTATATATTTGAACAGGATATGATAATGTATTTAAGAATTGTATGAAACCTTCTTCAACAGATACTTTTTCTGCTTGAGACATAAGATCGTAGTTAATTCCTTGGCATTCTATTACCATTACATATCTATTGCCATTTTTTTGTACTATCATATTGTCTTCTACTTTATCAAATTCCATGAAATCGAATACGGATGCTACTGTAAATGTTTTTGTTTTTCCTTTTTCAACTTGAGGTTGTTGTTCTCCACTTTTTATTTTTTCTTCTTCCTCTTGTTGTTTTTTCTTTACTTTCATATTAATGTAAATAAATGCAAGTACAAATAATAATACAAACATAATTATAAGCATTATATATAAAATAATAGTTAATATTTGGCTACTGTTTGTCATTTGTTTCTACCTCCTTATTATCATAAATGTATATTCTATTTTGTTTTCTTTTGAACATTATTGCTCTTTTTATTATATCGTCTAGTTTCTCTCCTGCAATTTTTTTGCTTGTTTTTGATATTCCTAAACTTGGAACTTTTAGCATTGCTATGGCATAACCAATTAAAGCAAAGAGTACAACAAATATTACTCCTACCATTTTTAACTTTAATATTGCAAATATAGCATAAAAAATTAGTCCTATTGCAACTCCTATTACAGTATATATCATACTCTTTGGAGTAAATATAAATAGTATTCTTCCTTCACCTTTAACATTTCTTGGCAAATTATATGTTCCCATATTTATCCTCCGTTAAAACCTATTTTTCCTTATATAATAGAGTATATCATATTATGTTATAAATTGTAAGATATAAGCACAAAAAAAGTGCATATAAATGCACTTTTAATTTTATTGTAATATTTATGTAATCTTGATGTAACAATTATTTTAATCCTGTTACTACTTGATATACTACGTTTACTATTGTTGTTCCAGCAAATATTAATACTGCACCAACTAAATATGGTATCATTGTTTTTTTGTATTCTGCTTTTCCTTCTGGACTAGCAACTAAGTATTTTATACCAATTACCAATATAACAATAACTGCTATAACTATACCAACAACTTGAACAATTGCAACTATATTTCCGCCTAAACTTGTTAAGCCATCAGTTGTATTTGTGCTAGTATTTTTATTTGTCATATCGTTTAATACATCTGTAACAGTATCTGCAAGAGCTACTGAAGATATAGAAGCAACTAGCATTATTGCTATTAATACAATTGACATTATTTTGATAGTTTTTTTCATATTTTTTCTCCTCCTATTTAATTTATTTTCTTTTATTTATAATCTCTTACTTTTGTACGAGAATAATAATAACAAATTTATCTTATGCAAGCGGTTGTAGTATTGTAACCACTAACTTCCAAATTGAAAATGTGGAAAATACAATGATTGTACCAACCACATATGGTACTAATGCTTTCTTTATTTCTGCTTTTTCTTCTGCTGCACCAGTAATGAATTGTATTCCTAATATTGTGCCCCATAATACAAGTACTATAATTGCAACTGCAAATAACACATTGTAAATTAAATCTGAAACACCTTTCATTTCATCAGCTTTTACTACAATTATGTTACTAGCTGGATTTTTACCAGTATTTATAAAATCATTAGCACTATTTGCCACTCCACCAATATCAGCTGTTGCTGCATAAGTTTTTACAGTAGGAGCCATAATTGTAAAAAGAATTAAAGTCATAAACACTATTAATTTTATACTTTTTTTCATATTTATCCCTCCTACTATTCTTTATTATATAACATTATTCAGCATTTTTCAACATTTTTATTTAATTTACTTTATCTAAGCTATAGCTCCACTTACTAATTGGTATATTACTTTAACCAATGTAGTTGTGCATACCAGCATAGCAACTCCGACTATGTATGGTATCATTGTCTTTTTATATTGTGCTTTTTGTTCTAGGCTTCCTGTCATATATTTTATACCAATTACCATAATAACTATAACTGCAATAATTATTCCTATAACTTGCAATGTTCCTATTATTGTTCCTGCTAAGTCTGTTATTTCTGTTGGAACATCCGTATCATTTGGTTTAAAGTCATCTGGATTTATAATTCCAGATTGTGAAGAACCTGCTGGAGTTCCTCCAGTTGCCGCTGCATCTCTTCTATCTGCTTCTTCTGTACCAGCATAAATAATGCTTATATTACTCATTAATATAAACATTATAATCATCACTATTATGCTTAAAATTTTTACCGTTTTTTTCATTTAATTTTTTCCTTTTAGTTTAATCTATTTTTAT
>ERZ837380.3771-NODE-3771-length-13618-cov-14.448573_pt1 | contig 13618 bp, 15 predicted proteins | sample MGYA00519685_ERZ837380 | MGnify/ENA primary metagenome ERZ837380 (study PRJEB31850, sample SAMEA3708817) | human gut metagenome | biome: human gut; feature: human-associated habitat; material: faeces | place: China | collected 2014 ...
ATCTGCCGAAAAATCTGACGACGCATCTTACGCACAAGCTTTATGCAGTGTTTCCATTATGATTTCACATTTCCGTTCCTTTCAGGCGATCTCTGACCGCCCATTTCTGCGGGGTTCTTCACCCCACAAAAAATCCCTTCACTATATACACAATCGAGCACCCCGAAATGTTGCACTTTCCGGAAAAATTTTTTGAGGTTTGTATACATGCACAATTTTACAATCATTAAATTGTAAAAGATGCACAAATTCTGTTTTCCGGCAGAGATTTGCAAAAAAAGATTCCATTTTGCATCGATTTATGTTATAATAAGAAGAAGCACCGAAGAAAACGACAGCATGACAGACAACACTGTGCAAAGTTTGTGCACAAGATGCATTGTAGATTTTCCGGTGCGGCGAAACACAGATAAAGGTGGGCTTTCATGAACAAATACAAAAAACTCGTTTCGAATACGCTGATATTTGCGATCGGCTCATTCGGTTCCAAGATTCTGCTCCTGCTGCTGACGCGGCTTTATACGGGCAACATCAACCCCGGCGACAACAGCACGAAGGAACTGCTGGAACAGACCGCAAACTTTCTGATTCCGGTCATTACCTTTTCCATTGCCGATGCAGTCATTCGCTACGGCATTGACAAAAACTTCGACAACCGCAAGGTCTTTACTTCCGCCTGTGTGACAGAGCTGTTCGGCATCGGCATTCTGCTGCTGCTTTCGCCGGCACTCACCCTGCTGCCCTATACAGAGGGCTATGTGGTACTGCTGGTGATCTACTGTATCACTTCCGGATTCCGACAGATCGCCTCCCAGTTTGTGCGGGCACGAGGGTTGGTGCGATTGTTTGCCATAGACGGCATACTCGCCACGCTGACCCTGTTCCTGTTCAATGTGACCTTTATTGCGGGATTCCATCTGGGTGTAACAGGCTTCCTGATCTCCGTGATCTTGTCCGACCTGCTGTCAGGACTGTTCCTGTGGGCGGTCGCCGGACTGCACCGGTACTTCCGGCTGCGGTACATGGACAAGAAGATCTTACGCATGATGCTGCGGTTTTCCATTCCGCTGATCCCGTCCGCCCTGCTGTGGCTGGTGACTGGCTTTTCCGACCGGCTGTTTATCCGGTACATGTCCGGTCCGGCAGGACTGGTGGGCGAAACTGCCGCCGGTATCTACGGTGTTTCCACCAAGATCCCGAACCTGATCTCCACCATTTCCACGATTTTCTTTCAGGCGTGGAACATGTCCGCCATTGAGGAAAACGACTCCAAGGACAGAAGCCGGTTCTATCACCGTGTATTCGATACCTACCAGTCGTTCATGTTTATCGCCAGTGCCGGACTGATCGTATTTGTCCGGATCCTGTCCAATATCCTGATCGATTCCAACACCTATCCGGAATACGCCACCGCATTCCTCTATACGCCGGTACTGATCGTAGGCGTGCTGATGATGTGCTTCAACCAGTTCCTGAGCAGCGTTTACTCTGCGACACAGCACACCACACACTCGTTCTGGACCAGTCTGGTGGCTGCAATCGTGAACATCGTGCTGAACATTATCCTCATTCACATCTGGGGCATCATGGGTGCGGCAATTGCCACATTCGCCAGCTACTTTGTCTGCTACTGTATCCGGATCGTGGACGCACGGAAGTATGTTCCGTTTCCGGTCAACCACGCCAAATTCGCCGCCAACACCGCCGCCCTGTTCCTGCTGGGCATTGTCGTGGTGGAGGCTCCGCCTATGTGGATTTTGATTCTGGCTGTGGGATTTGTCTTTATGGTGCTGTACAACTTCAACGCTGTCACCCAGACACTGGGACAGCTTCGCCGCAGAAAATAACGGCAATACCGCACAAAGAGCGTCTGGCGACTTTGCACGCCATCTGCTTGCAAATTTCCCGTCATATTTCACAAAAATGCTCGTGAATACATCAAGTATTCACTCCGCTTTTTGTTTCATCTGACGAAAAATTTGACGACGCATCTGTCGCACAATCTTTGTGCGGTATTGCCTAACCTCATTTTATATGTGAAAGGACTGATTTTTATGGCAACCCCTCATAACGCAGCCGCCAAAGGCGACATTGCCAAAACCGTACTCATGCCCGGCGATCCGCTGCGGGCGAAATTCATCGCAGAACATTTTCTGGAAAATGCGGTATGCTACAATATCGTCCGCGGCATGTACGGCTACACCGGCACCTATCACGGCGTACCGGTTTCCGTACAGGGCAGCGGCATGGGCATGCCCTCGATCGGCATCTATTCCTATGAGTTGTTCCACGAGTATGACGTAGACCGGATTCTCCGCATCGGCACTGCCGGCGGCGTTGCCGACCACATTCACCTCCGTGATGTGGTACTGGGACAGGCTGCCTGCACGGACTCCAACTATGCGGCACAGTATCACCTCGCCGGCACATACGCCCCTATCGCCTCCTTCGCCCTGCTGGAACAAGCCTACCAGACTGCCGGCAGGCTGGGGATTCCGGTGCATGTGGGCAACCTGCTCTCCACCGATGTGTTTTACAACGAGCCAAGCCCTTTGCCGCAGTGGGCGAAAATGGGCGTGCTTGCCACGGAAATGGAGTCGGCTGCACTGTACATGAATGCTGCTGCCGCCGGAAAGGAAGCCCTGTGCATCGTAACTGTTTCGGACTGTCCGCTGCGGGGCGAATCCACCACCGCAGAAGAACGACAGACTTCTTTCACCGATATGATGCGAATCGCACTGGAAACTGCCTGTGCATAACACCAAAAAAACAACAGCCCGAGAATACTGGGCAATACCGCACAAAGTCGCCAGACGCTCTTTGTGCGGTATTGCCACTGTTATTCTCGGGCTGTATTTGTATATCATGTAAAGAAAGGAACATCTTATGCAAACACAGTTGATCTACCATTCCCCTCTGGGAAATATCCGCCTTACTGCCGAGGACAATGCTCTGACAGAAGCGGCTTTTGATGTGCCGGCAACACTGCCGCAGTCACCTACACCGTTTTTGGAAAGCGTGTGCCGCTGTCTGGACACCTACTTCAATGGCAAGGCTCCGGAAACTACGCCCCTGCTCCGTCCGGCTGGAACGCCGTTTCAGCTGCGGATCTGGCGGCTGGCACAGCAGATTCCCTTTGGCTGCACTGCCACATACGGCATGCTGGCACAGGAAGCTGCACGGGAAATGGGCATTCCCAAGATGTCCGCACAGGCGGTAGGTGGTGCCATGAAACGAAACCCCATTGCCATTTTCATTCCCTGTCATCGGGTGGTCGGTGCCAACGGCAAGCTGGGCGGCTATTTCGGCAATGACCGCCGGAAGATCGACCTGCTGACACTGGAGGGACAGGACATGCGGGGATTCCGGTTTTAGGCAATACCGCACAAAGATTGTGCGGTATTGCCTTTAATCTTCCCAGTCGTCGTCCTCGTCATCATACTCCGGCTCATCGCCGTAATCTTCGTATTCGAAATCGTCGTAGTCGTCGATCATGTAGTAATTTTTCAGCAGTTCAATGGCATCATAATCCCGACACTCTGCCGCTCTTTTGAGCCAGACCCTTGCCATTTCGTCGTCTTGCTCTACACCGGTGCCGTTCATGTAGCAATAGCCCAGCATTCCCATGGCACCGCCGTGATTCTGATACCGTGCTGCCATTCGAAACCATGCGACAGCTTCCTCATCTTCTTCGCTGTCATCGCCCTCATAGAGAAACATACCCATTAAATACTGTGCTTCCGGACAGTCCATCTGGGCCGCTTTATACACCAGACGCTTGGCAGTTTCCACATCGTCCTCCTCGTCCAGATAGTACATGCCCACGGAACAAATGGCATCGGGATAATTCTGGGCAGCGGAACGCTCATACCAGTCCATTGCCTTCTCTATATCCGCTTTTACACCGATACCGTCCTGATAGCAGATCCCCAGTGCATACTGTGCCTCTGCATAGCCCTGCATGGCAGACAGCCGCAGCCAGTACAGCATTTTCGGCACATTCTTTTTCACGCCTAAACCGAAACGATAGCTGTTGGCAAGCTGGAATTGTCCTTCTGCATCGCCCTGTTCCGCAGCATTCTGAAACAGTTCCACTGCTTTTTCCATGTCCTCCTTGAAGCAGACCTTTCCCTGCTCCAGCACGTTGTATCCATCCTGATAGCAAACGCCCAGCTTCACCTGAGAACCAATATCGCCCAGTTCTGCGGCACGTTCCAGCCAACGGACTGCTTCGGCATCGTTTTCTCCGCTATCCTCATTCCGGAACAGAAGCGTGCCCAATGCGTACTGTGCCCCGACATAGTCCTGTTCAGCAGCTTTTCGAAGCCAGTGCAGTGCCAGTTCTTCATTCGGCGAAACGCCCTTTCCAAAATGATAACAGGTTCCCAGCATGTACTGGGCAATGGAAATGTTCGCTTCGGCGGCTTTCTGATACCACGGGACTGCCTGTTCTTCGGACTGCTCCGTTCCCAGCCCGTTGAAATAACAGTCTGCCAGATTAAACATAGCAGATTCGTCACCAGCTTCTGATGCCTTCTGAAAATACTGAAATGCCTTTTCCTGATCTTGCTCTACGCCGTTCCCGTCCATATAGCAGCGTCCCACCATATTGACCGCAGCGGGGTTGCCAAGCTCCGCTGACTTCTGAAACCACTGAAAAGCTTCTTCCGCATCTTTGGGCACCACGTTGCCTTCCAGATAGCATTCCCCTAACCGCATCGTGGAATACATACAGCCCTGTTCTGCTGCCTGCCGCAGCCACGCAATGGCTTTTGCGGTATCCGTTTCAGAACACCGCTTGTCCAGTATCAAAGATGCCGCCAAATATTGAGCACCTTCACTCCCCGATTCCGCAGCACGGGCATACCACGTATAAGCTTCTTCAATATTTGTTTCTGTTCCAATGCCGTAATAATAACAATGCCCTAATTCAAAAAACGCCTGTATCCGCAGATGATCTTCAAGGTTGCCTTCCAGAGCAGAAGATTGCAGCAACAAAAAGCCGCGGTGCCTGCGTTCTTCCTCATGGCAGTCCTCTTTCGGAGTTTCCACAAGATATACACCCAATATCGCAGCCGCATTATCATCGTGCTGTTCTATGGCACGTTCCATCCACGGAATCCCCTGTTCTGTTTCTTCTACGGCATCAAAATCATAGAAATAATGAATCCCCATTGTCGTCAGTGCCTCGCCGTACTCCTGTTCCGCAGACTTTGTGAGCCAATACAGGAATTGTTCCTCATCTTTTTCCACACCAACTCCATGCAGAAAACACATTGCGGTCTGATACTGTGCAGATGCATCGCCTTCTTCTGCGTGCTTCTGAAACCACGTATATGCTTCTTTCTGTTCTGCCGGATTGTCATCGTCCAGCTGTTTCAGCCGATATTCATAATTTTTCGGGTTCATCACATCTGCCGAACTGGTCTTTCGCAGCCAGTCAAATCTTCTCTTTTTCATCACCGTTCCCCTTTCTGAGAGCCTGTGCGTAGTTGCCCATATTTCTCCGTAATCGTGATACTTATTATAATGCAAAATAACAAGTGTGTCAAGTGACATAAGGCAATACCGCATAAAGCCCGCCTGACGATGCATCCTATACACAAGCTTTAATCCGTGTTTCCCTAAGGCAATACCGCACAAAGAGCGTCTGGCGACTTTGCACGCCATCTGCTTGCAAATTTCCCTTCAGAGCCTGTTTCGTATCTTCCCGCACGCATCTGTCGCACAATCTTTGTGCGGTATTGCCCTAAAAATCTATATGTTAATTTTTTGTAACTAGTTGAGAATACATCTTGACAAGGAATTATTCTTATGCTATAATAAAGACAAGCTGAGGGGGACAAAAAGATCTCCTGGCAAATGATATTTTATGGAGGTAGTTACTCATGAAAAAGTTTGTATGTTCTGTTTGCGGTTATGTATACGAAGGCGAATCTGCTCCGGCAGCATGTCCTCTCTGCGGTGCACCGGCAGACAAGTTCGTGGAGCAGAAGGAAGAAAATCTGGCATGGGCTGATCAGCACGTTGTCGGCGTGGCACAGGGCGTAGACGAAGAAATCGTGCAGGGTCTGCGGGAAAATTTCAACGGCGAATGCTCCGAAGTCGGCATGTATCTGGCAATGGCTCGCGTCGCTTTCCGTGAGGGCTATCCGGAAATCGGTCTGTACTGGGAAAAGGCTGCTTATGAAGAAGCAGAACACGCTGCAAAGTTTGCAGAACTGCTGGGCGAAGTGGTTACCGATTCCACCAAGAAGAATCTGGAAATGCGTGTCGCTGCGGAAAACGGTGCATGTGCCGGCAAGAAGGCTCTGGCAGCAAAGGCAAAGCAGCTGAATCTGGACGCGATCCACGACACTGTACACGAAATGGCAAAGGACGAGGCAAGACACGGCTGTGCATTTGCCGGCTTCCTGAAGCGTTACTTCAACGACTAATTGCGAAAGAATATTTCCTTTCATAACTGAAAATAACCCCGCACAAAAAAGCCGAAAGGCGAATTTTGTGCGGGGTTGTTTTGTTTTATATGGTATTGCGGAATCCTTTTCCGATAATTTCGCTGCTGTTGGTAATCATCATGAACGCCTGGGGCTGTACTTTTTTGATATAGTTTCGCAATTGCACAGCCTGGCTTCGTTTCATGACGGTCAGTACAATATATTCCTCCTGTCCGCTGTATGTTCCCTCCGCAGTAAACAACGTCGCGCTTCTCCCCAGTTCTGTGTGGATAAAGTCACAGATCGGCGTAGGGTCTTTGCAGACAATGGTGAAGTATTTGCAAAGGTTGATATTTTCAATGGCGGTATCAATGACAATGGTTTTCGTAAACAAGCCGCACAGGGAAAACAGACCGGTGGTAATATCGAACACAAAGCAGGCTGAAACGGCAATCAGCAGGTCCACCGCCAGCAAAGCGGTCCCGATATTCATAGAGGTATACTTTTTCAGGATCATGGCGACAATGTCCGTGCCGCCGCTGGAAGCACCCATGTTAAACATGATTGCGGAGCTGATGCCCGGAATGGCAATGGCAAAAATCAGTTCCAGAACCGGCTGGTCAGTCAGCGGTCCGGACATGGGAAATAGCTTTTCTGCCGCAGACAGTGCCACAGACATCAGAACGCTGATATACACCGTCTTTACGCCAAAGCCTTTCCCCAGAAACAGAAATCCCAGCACCAGCAGTGCCATATTGATGATAAAATTGTACGTTCCCGCAGACAGCGGTGAAACAGCACTCAGCACCACTGCCAGACCGGTAACACCGCCAAAGGAAAAGTTGTTTGGGAATTTGAAAAGATAGGTTCCTGCGGACATCACCAGTGTTGCCAACGTCAGAATGGCATATTCCTTGCACACCAATGCCGCCGTTCTCTCAAATCGCCTGGTTTTTTTCTGCATTTGCATCGCCTCCTTGCAAAAACGCGTTCGCCGCATTGTTTACGTACAGTATATCATATTTTCGAAAAATTCGCAAGCCTTTTTACAATTGTTTTCACAGTTTGCATCAAAAAAGACGACCGCCCACATGTCACGGGCAGCCGTCTTTGATTGGTTGTGCAATTTTATGTGATGCGAAATCGTTACGCCTTGGATTCTTCCTTTTCGTCATTATCGTCAGAAGCAGAATCAGCCTCTACCGAAACGGTTTCCTTTGCCGGTTCTTCTACAGCAACAGGAACCAGCTTGTCCCGACGGTACGATACCATGAAGGCACGCACGACTGCAAATACCAGATATGCTACAAGCAGAAGTACTTCTACGATAAGCATCGGACGAATCATGTTGGAAATCGCGTTGGATACAGAACTGGAAACGCTGCCGCTTGCCGGCACCAGAATGTTGTACGCATTGGTGTACGATGCAGTTTCAAAGTAATCGTCTGCGGTTTCGTTGACATCATTGATCAGCTGATTCATCTTGTCGCAGACGTTCTTCATGTCTGTTTCTACTTTTTCTTCTTCCTTTTTGCTTCCCAGCGGGGTGTTCTGCAACTTGTCCAGACGTGTCTGATAATCGCTGATCTGCTGCTGCAAAGAAGAAACACTGCTCTGTGCATCAGTCCGCTGTGTGATCAGATCGTCATATGCAGTAGACGGCTGTGTCAGAACGGTTCCGGTATTGTCAGCAGAACCGCCTGCCATAACTACCATGGAATCCTTTTTGTAGTTGTTGATAGAATCGGTGATCGTGCTCAGCCGTTCCTTGGCACTGTTCAGGCTGCGGTTCAGGCTGTCAATACGATACTGATAATATGTTGCCAGGGAATCCTTGTCCTTGGTAACGTTCTTGCCCATGATGTAAGAATACAGGCTGGAATAGTCTACGCTCTGCAAAGTTGCTGTTGCTTCACTCAGGTCAGAGAAGGTATAGCCGGTCTTTGTAGAACGGAAGCGGGTGTTGTCGTTGGAGGACAGAGAAGAAATATACTTCTTCAGAGAATCCAAACTGCTGGACAGTATATCCAGTGCCTGCGGGTAATCATAACCTGTATAATCTACAGCAGTCAAAGCATCACCGAATGCCTGATTATATCCGTAAGTCTGCATAAAATAGATCTTGTAGTTGTTCAGCATGGTGTTCAGGAAATCCGCTGCCTGAGAGCGGGACATACCGGAAGCACCATAGGAGAACTGTACCTCAAACTGTGTCGGGAAATAGGAAACGTCCATGATCTTCTGTGCTGCTTCAATAGAGTTCGTGTTGGAAAAAACACTTTCATAAGCAGTCAGTTTGTCGATGGCATCTTCCGGAACCACACCGGAAACGGTGATATTATTCCGGATCGCATCTGTTTTTTTGACATCCATGTTCAGATCCGAAAGCGTTTCTTCAATGATCGCCGGCGACTTCAGGGAGTTCGCATTAAACTCGTTTCCATTCGGGTCCAGGCCGTTTTCAATGCCGTCAAAAGTGAATCCCACCATTGCAGTCAGCGGGCTTGCCTTGCTGCTGGACACTACCATAGAACCGCCGAATACCAATCCTGCCAAAATGACAGCAACCAGCACCCACGGCAAAAAATACTTTTTCAGCTGCCGGAAGATCTCAACTACCGGAATGGTAATGGTGTCTTCTTCCTGTGTGTTCATGTTTCCCAGCTGTGCCGCAATTTCTTCCAATTCCGGCGTTCTTTCTCTGCTTTTTTTACTCATTCTGTAATACTCCTAATGTAATTGGATTGGAATTGCTTCTGCCCGTATCATTGCACGACCACAGCCAATTCCGAAAAAATGATCTGCAACCACATACCTTTGGAAATACATCGGTATGCTCTTTTTATTATAACACATTTTAAAAGGGCTGTAAACCGGATATTTTTTCAAAAAAGTTCCTGCAAATCCTTGAAAAAACAGCAAATTTCACAAGAAATGATACAAATGCAATCGTTTTAAGGAAACACGGTTTTGACAGAAACGGAATTTCTGTGGTATAATATCGGCAAAAGGAGGCCTTGTCACCATGCCATATCTGATCTATGTGCTGCACTGCACAGGAGATACCCTGTACACCGGCATCACCCCAGACCTGCGGCGGCGAATGCGGCAGCACTGCGGGCAGCTTGCCGGCGGTGCCAAATACACCAGGAGTCATCCGCCGGAGGAACTGCTGCAAGTGTGGAGCACAGAAACCCGCACTGCTGCTGCACGATTTGAATACGCTTTCAAGCAGCTGCCCCGCAGCCAGAAGCTGCTGCTTCTGGAATCACCGGAGCAGTGGCAGACCGTTCTGCCGGAACTGGCAGAGGAAACCTACCTGCCCGCAGAGCATCTGCCTCTGCAAAGCTATCTGTCCCGATCATGAACGGAACGATTTTTTCCGCTGATATTGCAGTTCTTCCGGCAGAAAACCACTTCTCGCCAATGCATAAGTCACCCAGACCACTGCCGGCGGCAGCAGGTTCCACACTGCCAGAAATACTGTCTTTCCCCACGACAGGGACGAAGCTGTCACGTCTGCACTGCACAGATTGCACAGCTGCAAAAACGGAGCATTCAACAGCTTGTACCACCGGTACCACGTACCCGGCAGCACACCGGCTCTCGCCAGCAGCAGAGAGATGCCCAGCAGCAAAAACGGCAGCAGCACCGATCCGCTGTAAAACAGCTGGACGGCAATCGTATTTTTCCGCTTTTTGTGCTGGTCTTCGCGGGAGCGGCTCAGGGCATAGTTGACACAGACACAGACCAGTACCGCAATGGTACAGATACAGCTGATGAGCCGAAACAGACCGCCGCCCACTGCCGAAAGCGTTACTGCAAGAAACAGGCACAGGATCTCTGCAAACAAATCGCTGCCCAGAGCCTTTGCAAAATTTTTGAATTCCATATTCCACCTCCCATGGAAATGATTGATGCGGCATATCTCTCCCGTCAGCGGGGATACTAGACACAGGGACAGAACCGTTGCTGACAGCGTTTCTGTCCATTCCCCGAAAAGGAGGTTCGACCGATGACTTCACAGGAACAACACGTACTGGACGAATTCTACAAGAATGCCGTTATGGGAGCCGATGCCACCAGCACCATTCTCCCCGAGGCAGACCACCCCGACCTGCGGCAGGAGCTCTGCAAACAGCTGGAATTCTACCAGTCCCGCAAAGAGGAGATCCGCAGCCAGATGCAGCAGGCTCATGTGCAGCCAGTCCAGCAAAGCGACATGGCAAAGTTCTGGGCAAATGCCAATATTCAGCTGCACTGTCTGGGCGGGGCTTCTGCCAATGAGATCGCCAAGCTGATGCTCAAGGGCACCAACACCGGCGTGGTACAGCTGACGGAAGTGCTCCACAACAGTCCGGACATTTCCGATCAGCTGAAACGGCAGGGAAAAGCATTCGTCCGCCACGAGGAGGCGTACATGGAACGCCTCAAAGCCTACTTGTAATGACGAGGTGACACCATGAATCCGGAACAGGAAAAAGCCAGACAGAGTGCCGAGGCAGAGATGAAGATCTATACGCCTCACCAGGTGCTACAGGAAAAACGGGACAATATCGCTTTCGATAATGCCCCGGTCCGCATCTATGAACGACCCTATCACCCCAACCAGCCTACCACACCGTTGGGATAACTCCAGAGCCAGGGGTGCAGCTTCGCACTGCACCCGTACATCACGATTTTTTCTTGGCACACGCGGCACAGAGCCCGTACAGCACGGTTTTTGTATGGTCGATGACAAAGCCGTGGTGCTCCAGCAAGTGTTCTCCCAGCTGGTTCAGGTAATCACAGCTGACGTGAAACAACTGCCCACACTGGGTACACTTCAAGTGAAAATGCTCCGTGCAGGCGTGGGGTTCTCCGGAGAGGAACTGATAGCAGGCACTGCTTTTTCCGTCCAGCACATATTTTCGCACAATGCCCTCTTCCACCAGCTGCTCCAGTGTCCGGTAGACCGTCGCCGTTCCCACCGGTGTTTCGTTGTCCTGCAAATGCCGCACCAGTTCCGCTACTGTGATGTGCCGTCCCGCACTGTTTTGCAGAAATGCCAGAATATATTCCCGCTGTTTCGTTTTATATGCCATAATGTTGTTCGCGTCCTTCCTAAGGCAATACCGCACAAAGAGCGTCTGGCGACTTTGTGCGGTATTGCCCTAACAACTTACCAGTGAATCCAAATTGCCGCAGCAGACACCGTTTCCGGCATCTTGACTGCGGCAATTTCGTTGTATACAGGCAAAATCGTACAAGGGAAACACTGCATAAAGCCCGCCTGACGGCTTTATGCGGAACTTCCTTATTCCTCGATCGTAACCTTTTTCATAACCTGCGGTTCCAGCGGCTTATCGTTGTAGTCGGTCTTGACGGAAGCAATTTCGTCTACCACGTCCATGCCCTCTACGACCTTGCCGAATGCTGCATACTGTCCGTCCAGATGCGGAGCGTCTTCATGCATGATAAAGAACTGGGAGCCGGCAGAGTTGGGGTTCATGGCACGAGCCATGGAGAGTACGCCGCGGGTGTGCTTCAGGTCGTTCTTGACACCGTTTGCAGCGAATTCGCCCTTGATGTTCCAGCCGGGACCGCCCATGCCGGTACCATCCGGGCAGCCGCCCTGGATCATAAATCCCGGAATCACGCGGTGAAAAATCAGTCCGTCATAAAAGCCCTGCTTTACCAGCTTTTCAAAATTTTCACAGGAAATCGGTGCGATTTCCGGATACAGTTCGATCTTAATCTTCTTGCCGTTTGCCATTTCAATGACTACCATGGTTTTTTCCTCACAAAATCAGATATTTCCGGAGCACTGGTACATTGTAACTCTGTATGCTCTTTCCAGCGACAGCCATGCCAAATCATTTCGGCTGCTGTGCATGGTGTGCTTACGGATCGTTTTTATTGTACCACAAACGCAGAAAAATTGCAAGGGAAAATCTGTCATGGTCTAAGGAAATAACCATCAATGGGATTCAAGATTTGCATTGCTATCACGCATTTGATCAAATATTACCGTGATAATATCCTGAAAATACGAACGCTTTACATCTTCAAAAGGAGAATCCTCATCTTCTTCCCAACATCTTTTTTTCGTATACACAAGAAATTGGTCGTTTAACTCTCTTGCTTTGATTTCATTGATAATATCTGTAAAATACGGATAAGAGCCATGACGAGAAATACAGTCTGCTGCTTTATAGGCGTAGAAAAACAAATTTTCTTCATCGTTTTTATTTTGCATCAGATAATCGAAAATAATAGAATGCTGTTTTTCACAAAATTCCATATCAACTTTTCCGTTTTCAAACTTATCGAACAACGCACAAATCAAGGTTTCATAAACATTCTGTTTTTCTATAAGAAGAGTGTATTTTGAAATAGCTAAATCAATTCTTTTAAATTTCGTTTCATGACCATCAAAGAACGCACTTTCCAAATAATTGCAATCTTCATCACAACTAATCATAAATTCACGGTCACGTTTTAGATGAAAATGCAAAATAAATACAACATCTTCCAATTCAAAGCCCAATAGTTCATCATCTTCGGACTTTTTATATTCGTAGGTTATATTTTCAATCCATGAAAAAGGGCAGACAAACAATCTGTCAGCTACAAAGAAATCTTCTTTTCCTTTACATGAATACCACATAAAATCTGCTTCTTCATTCTTATCAAGCCCAACTGTTATGATTCCCTCTACTCCCGCTTTACTAACTGCGTCGCGTATAGTATCTAACACTTCTGCTGGCTTCATAAATCTGCCTCCTCTGCTACTCTACAAGCCTGCACCCACTCACCGCAAAACACCGGCAGTCAGCGGCAAAAACATGCTGCTGTCCATGTGCATTTTTCCTACGGTATACAGCAGCATCGCCATAGCCGTCCATATCGCGGCAGATTGTATCGTCATAAACAGAATTTTTTTCATGAGATCACTTCACATTCTTACAGAGATTTCAGGCAGCATCCTTCTGTGGTCTGCCCGAACTATGCCAAATCTGCGACGGCACAAGTTCTTTTGTCTACATATTATTATACACAACAATTGTCAAAATTACAACACCTTTTTGTGTATTGTAATTAAACTGTAAAAAAATGCAGTCAGAAAGATGCAATTGCATTCTCCGTTATGGCAATACCGCACAAAGATTGTGCGACAGATGCGTCGTCAAATTTTTCGT
>ERZ837380.3777-NODE-3777-length-13587-cov-2.540866_pt1 | contig 13587 bp, 10 predicted proteins | sample MGYA00519685_ERZ837380 | MGnify/ENA primary metagenome ERZ837380 (study PRJEB31850, sample SAMEA3708817) | human gut metagenome | biome: human gut; feature: human-associated habitat; material: faeces | place: China | collected 2014 ...
GAATGGATCCGTATCCAGTACTGTTATCCGGAGGAGATCACCGAGGAGTTGATTCAGGCGATCAAGACGGAAGAAAAAGTCTGTCATTACCTGGATATTCCGATCCAGCACGCGAGCGATGCCGTTCTCAAGCGGATGGGACGCCGCACGAATCAGGCGGAGCTTCGGGAGCGGATCGCGCATCTGCGGGAAGAGATCCCAGATATTGCACTCCGCACGACCTTAATTTCCGGTTTCCCGGGTGAGACACAGGAGGATCATGAGGAACTGATGCGGTTCGTCGATGAGATGGAATTTGACCGCTTGGGCGTGTTTGCATACTCTGCAGAAGAGGACACACCGGCAGCCGGATATCCGGATCAGGTACCGCAGGAGGTCAAGGAAGACCGCCGCGACGAGATCATGGAGCTGCAGCAGGAGATTGCCTTTGAGAAAGCCGAGGATATGAAAGATCGTGTGCTTGAGGTTATGATCGAGGGAAAAGTGGCAGACGAGAATGCTTTCGTGGGACGTACCTATAAAGACGCGCCGAACGTAGATGGTTTGATTTTTGTCAATGCGGATGTTCCGCTGATGTCCGGCGATTTCTGCCGTGTCCGCGTAACGGGAGCACTCGAATATGATTTGATAGGAGAGTTGGCTGATGAATTTACCGAATAAGCTTACGACGCTTCGCGTCATCATGATTCCGTTTTTTGTGTTTTTCCTTCTCTGGCAGAATGGTGAAAACCATACCTTCCGTATGATTGCACTGGCACTGTTTATCATAGCCAGCCTGACCGATCTTCTGGATGGAAAGATTGCCAGAAAGTACAATCTGGTTACGAACTTTGGAAAATTTATGGATCCGCTCGCGGACAAGCTTCTAGTGTGCTCGGCGCTCATCTGCCTGATTGAGCTGAACGCGCTTCCAGCCTGGATGGTTATCATCATCATCAGCCGGGAGTTTATCATCAGCGGATTCCGTCTGATCGCCTCGGACAACGGAGTTGTCATCGCCGCCAGCTATTGGGGCAAATTTAAGACGACGTTTCAGATGGTATCGGTGGTGTTGTTGATTCTGGATATTCCGGCGCTTGCGTTTGTCACGACGATCTGTGTCTGGATCGCGCTGGTGCTGACGATTGTGTCACTTGTTGATTATATTTACAAGAATCATAAAATACTGACAGAAGGGAGTATCTGATATGATAGTCGAACTGATCTCGGTAGGAACAGAGCTGCTGCTTGGCAATATCGTCAATACCAATGCGCAGTATTTATCGGAAACGTGTGCAAAGCTGGGGCTTAACGTCTATTACCAGACGACGGTAGGGGACAACCGGGAGCGCATGACAGAAGTCTTCCGGACGGCGCTCTCAAGAGCCGATCTCGTTATCATCGGCGGCGGTCTGGGACCGACGGAGGATGATATCACGAAGGATGTCTGCGCGGAGCTGATGGGAATGCCGTTAGTCGAGGATCCGGAGGTGCGGATACATCTGGAGGACTGGTACCGGCAGCGCAAGCGCACCGATATTCCGGATAGCAACTGGCGTCAGGCGCTGGTGCCGGAGGGCGCGGTGGTATTTTCCAACACAAACGGCACAGCTCCGGGACTTGCCCTGGAGAAAAACGGTAAGACCGCGATCCTTCTTCCGGGACCGCCGAACGAACTGTATCCGATGGTGGAAGATCAGGTTTGTGCTTATATTCAGAAACGATCTGACTGTGTGATCTATTCCCAGATGCTCAAAATCTGCGGATACGGGGAGAGCAAGGTGGAGGAGATGCTTCTCGACCTCATCGACCAGCAGACGAACCCGACGATTGCGACCTATGCAAAGACGAAAGAAGTACATCTGCGCGTGACCGCGAGAGCCGAGAGCGAAGACGCGGCAAAACAGCTGTTAAAACCGGTTATCAAAGAGATCAAGAAACGGTTCGGTAATGCGGTTTACACGACGGATGAGCATGAGAATCTGGAGGATGTCGTTGTCCGCCTCTTAAAGAAATACGACCTGACTGTGACAACCGCAGAGTCCTGCACAGGCGGTCTGATCGCCGGACGCATCGTCAACGTGCCGGGGGCTTCAGAGGTCTTTAACGAGGGATACGTGACGTATTCCAACAAGGCAAAGAAAAAGATCCTGGGCGTCAGTAAGGCGACCCTGAAAAAATACGGCGCGGTCAGCGAACAGACGGCGCGTGAGATGGCTGCAGGCGGTGTATTTACGACGGATGCGGATGCCTGTATCGCTGTGACCGGCATCGCCGGACCGGACGGCGGAACCGAGGAGAAACCGGTGGGACTCGTCTATATCGCATGTTATATGAAGGATAAAGTCAAAGTAGAGGAATACCATTTCCGCGGAAACCGCGAGAAGGTGCGTGAGCAGACGGTGATTCAGGCGCTGGATCTGCTGAGACGGTCGATTATTAAGAATTATAAAAAAGATTGATCATGTAAAGGAGGGAGAGCTGACAGGCGGGGAGAAATAGCCGGAAATGTGCTGTTTTTAGAGCGCCATGGATCGGGCTCTCCTTTTTTAGGAGGCGGGGACGATGATTTGGTATAAATATCTGTATCTGGGAGAAACTGCTAAAAAGCATCGTTTTTCGATTCTACAGAGACTCCGCCTCGGAAAGGTACAGCCGGGCGTTCACGTGATCACGCCTGCCTCAGGCGGACACAACCTGCTTGATATCCTGCCTGCCTATGTGCTCCGGCAGAATTATTACCGGGAGCAGGCGGATCTGCTGATCGTAGGGGTCGGCGCGGGCTACCAGGATGCCGTGGAGACGGTGGGGCGGATTGTGGATGAGACGTACCGCGAGACGGGTGGATTTGATGTGAAGACGTATCTGAGAGAGAAGGAAGACAGGCTGAGGAAAAAGAGGTAAGTATTTTGCAGCCTTTGATGAAGTTTTTTTGGACTGAAAATGTCTTTTGACCCCAACATCATATGATACAGAGCTGATACATGAATTTGTCAATGAAAAAATAAGAAGTGGGAGGGGATGGATTGCTGCATATTTTGTTCATAATCTTGAAAATACTCGGAATCCTGCTTCTTGTCATTCTGGGACTGTTGTTTCTGTGCCTGCTGGCGGTTTTATTTGTCCCGATTCGATACCGGGGGAACGGAAGCTACCACAGTATCAAGGATTTTGGCGTGCATCTGCATATCCATTGGCTGCTTCATGCGGTGTCGCTGCGGATTGCTTATGAAAATGAGCTTCGATATGCGGTTAAGTTGTTTGGATTCCGGATTTTCGGGAGTGAGAGTGAAGTGAAAGATACGGAATCTGGGCGTGTGCGGGCAGCGGATTCGGATGAGCTGGAATTTGTAAATGCGCAGGAGAAAACAGAGGATGATGATTTAGACACCGGTGAACTGATTTTGCGGGCGGAAGCAGCATCGGAGAAGACAGACGCCGCGATTGAGAAAGCGGAGGAAACGGCCAGGCTGCTGGAGGAGGCGGTGAAGAGACGGAGTGCGCAGAGGGAGGCGGAAATGTCTCAAGCTGTGAAGAATGCAGATGCATTTCCAGATGTGAAGGAGGCGGGAGTGTCCGAGGCAGAAGGAGAAACGCATCGGGCAAAGAATGAATTAAATTCAAATCCCAGCCAGGAAAAGTGTGAATCGTTCCTTCATAGAATCATTAGCTGGTTCAAACAAAAATGGAGCGCCCTGCGGCAATCCCTCTCAAAGCTGCTTACCCGAATCAACAACCTGGAGCACAAACGCCAATCCGTCCTTGCATTTATAGAAAATGAAGAAAATCAGAAGTCATTTCGCCTGATCAAACGCCAGCTCATGCGAATTCTGCGGCATATATTTCCCAGAAAGCTGTCCGGGCAGGTTACGTTTGGCGTGGAGGATCCTTATTTGATGGGACAAATTTTGAGTGTGGCGGCTTTTTTGTATCCAGTTTACGGAAAGAAGGTTGATTTGACTCCGGTCATGGATGCAAATGCGCTGGACGGGGAGCTTTCGTTCCGGGGCAGAGTCCAGATTGGCGTGCTGGCATTGATGGCGCTTCGGATCTGGATGGATAAGAATGTACGGACACAGGTTTATAAATATAGAAACCGAGGAGGAAGATAATATGGCAGACAATCAGTTTGCATCGACAATCGGTGCATTATTTCAGGGTATGGATGAGTTCGTCACGACGAAGACAGTCGTGGGAGAGCCGGTGACAGTTGGCGATGCGATTATACTTCCACTCGTGGATGTAACCTGCGGCATGGCGGCGGGCGCGTTTGGTCAGTCGGCGAAAGAGAAGAATGCGGGCGGCATGAGCGCCAAGATGACGCCGAGCGCGGTGCTGGTCATTCAGAATGGCATGACGAAGGTGGTCAATATCAAGCATCAGGATGCATTGACCAAGGTTCTCGACATGGCACCGGATCTCGTCAATAAATTTGTCGGCGGAAGCACCGGACCGATCGATGCGGAGACGATGCAGACAGCTGAGAAAATGGCGGGCGAGATGGCAGAGAAGAAATAAAGAAATTAAAATCAAAACGCTTCATAGAATGATCATAGCACACGATCGAATGTCAGATGTCTCTGGCAATGATCGCCTGCTATTTAACTTCTTTTGAAAACAGACATTTCAGAGAGGTATCATTCTATGAAGCGTTTATTTGGTTTAGTCCTTTTTTCAATGGGATTTGGCATGACCCTGGTGCTCATTTTCCCAAAGAATTTTCTATGGGTCAGCATCGCCATTTCTCTGATGATTGTCGGGTACAATATGTTTTGCCGATGAGATTCTATGCTTTTTCAAGCGGCAGAATCACTGTAAAGCAGCTACCCTCGTCCACCTGGCTGGATACCTCGATGGTACCGTGCATCAGGTCGATGATCCGTTTCGTGATGGAAAGTCCCAGCCCGTTGCCCTTTTCATTGGGATCAGAGTTCCTGCTGTAAAATTTTTCAAAGATCCGTTTCATCGTGGCGTCATCCATGCCGACGCCGGTATCGCGGATGGAGACACGCACCTTATCTCCTGTGATAACGAGTTTGGCAGAAAGCATACCGCCAGCCGGGGTGAATTTGATGGCATTTTGCAGGAGATTGATCCAGACCTGCTGCAGCATCTCACAGTTGCCGTAAAATTTGCACGCCGTCAAATCAATGTCGAGATTCAGATGCTTTTTCTCCCAGAGCGGTTCCAGCAGAAGAATCGCCTGCCGGATTTGTTCGTCGAGGCTGAACGTCGTGCGGCCGGTCACGATCTCCTGCTTTTCCAGGCGGGAAAGCAGAAGAATGTTGCCGGTCATCGTGGTGAGCTGGCGCGTGCTGTCGATGATGATGCGCGTGTATTCATTCCGGTCCGCCTCTGAGAGAGATGGATCCTGCAGCAATGTCGCATAGCCCTCGATGGCGGCGAGCGGTGTCTTGAACTCATGGGAAACCGTGGTCACGAAATCATTTCGCAGCGATTCGATGCTGTTTAACTCCTGCACCATACGGTTAAAATTGTCGGTTAGTTCACAGATCGCCTGCAAAGACTTCGAATTTGGCACATGAACAGAAAAGTCTCCGTCTGCTACCTGCTTAGCGGCAAGGCTTATGGAACCGATCGGGCGGAGGATTTTCGACCAGAGGAACAGCGACAGCGCGATACTGAACGCAAGGCTGCTCAAAAATGACATCAGACGCGGAAAATTCGGACCGAAAATCCGAAAAACTTCGTGTTTATCTGTTCCGCTTGTGAGCAGCGAGACAAAATATCCGGTCAGCATCGGTATCAACGAGGACACCAGGAAGAAAAAGACCAGGAGGGTCAGCCAGTAGAGTGGAATCTGGAAATATTTGGTAAAGTTCTTGCTGATCATGCTTCTGTTTTCACCGCCTTATAGCCGAGACCCCGCACGGTCATGATGATAAAATCATCGCAGTTTTTAAACCGTTCGCGCAGCCGGTTGACATGCACATCGCCCGTCCGTTCGTCGGTTGTCGAGTCAAGCCCCCAGATTTCGTCCATGAGCTGCTGCCTCGTGAAAATCTTATTTGGATAAGAAAGTAATTTATATAGAAGATAAAATTCTTTCTGAGGCAGAAGCGTCTCCTGTCCGTTGACCGTGACCGTCAGTGCATCGTAGTCGAGAATCGTATTTTGGCAGACAATCCGATGCTCCGTCGCGATCTTGGCGCGTTTGAGCAGGGCGCCAACCCGCAGAACCATCTCATTGACATCGATCGGCTTCACCATGTAGTCATCCGTGCCTGCCTGAAAGCCGCGCTGCTTGTCTTCGAAGCGCTCTTTGGCGGTGATAATCAGGATCGGCATCGTAAATCCACTCGTCCGCAGGTGCTCAATCAGTTCATATCCGTCCATTCCGGGCATCATAATATCCGAAATAATGAGATCTACATATTCAGAATCTAAAAGAGATAATGCTTTTTCGCCGCTTTCTGCCGGAAGCGCCAGATAACCATTGTTGGTAAGTACCGTGCAGAACAGGGAACGCAGTTTCGCATCATCTTCTACCACGAGAATGTGAAACATATCCGTAAATCCTCCCTATAATTCAATTAAAAAGATGTAATATCATAAGTACTCATAGTATACCACATAAGTTTAAACTGATTGTGAACGGTGCAACACATTTTTTTCACGGTTCGTTTACATTCAGTTTATATGTAGTTGAAACTCGTTTAAAAATGGGATGTTATACTAGGGACAATTAGGAAAAACCAGAAAGGAATATGCGAAATGAGTAAACAATCTTCTCTGATGGAAGCGGCAAAGCAGAATAAAAAGAAAACAGCCATCATCGCGGTGGTGGTGGTGCTCGTACTTGCGGCACTTTTTATGCGTTTCAAGGGTGGCAGCAAAGGAGGTTCAGGCGGCGGTCCGGGCGGTCCAGGCGGTATGCAGGACACGCAGATGGACAATGTGGCGACGGTTGCGGCTGAGAATCCAAAGAGCGGAACGATCGAGCGGACAACCAGCACATCCGGTACTGTCGAGGCATCGGACGTTGTCTATGTCTATGCGAAGGCATCCGGCGATGTGACGGGTGTCAACGTCAGCGTCGGTGATATGGTGACAGCGGGTCAGCTTCTCTGTACGATCAATACTGAACAGGTTGAGACGGCGAAAAATGCGATGGACTCCGCCTCTGTTAACCTGACCGAGGCACAGAGCAATTTAAGCCGTATGCAGCTTCTTTATCAGGGAGGAGATATTTCTGATCAGGAATGGGAGCAGTACCAGAACCAGGCGAAGACGGCACAGTTAAATTATGAATCGGCAAAATTAAACTACGACCGTCAGGTGGAATACAGTTCCGTGACCGCACCGATCTCCGGCAAGATTGAGACGATGGATATTGATGTATATGATCATGTCAACCAGCAGGCGCAGCTCTGCGTTATCTCCGGTGAGGGAGATAAAAGGGTATCGTTCTACGTATCCGAGCGTGTTATGAGCAACTTAAACCAGGGCGACGCGATGACGATTGTAAAAGGTGGAACGACTTATGATGGTGTGATTACCGATGTCAGCAGCATGGCGGACGAGAGCAACGGTCTGTTTAAGATAAAAGCAGAGCTGCCGGAGGCGAACAGCCTTTCAACGGGAAGTACTGTCAAGGTAACAGTAACTTCTGAGCGTGCAGAGAATGTCATGACCGTGCCGGTAGATGCGATCTACTATGATAACGGCGTTGGAAATGTCTATGTTTATCAGGACGGAACGGTACATAAAGTGGAAGTCGAAGTGGGGCTTTATAATACAGAGCTGGCGGAGATCAAGTCGGGGCTGACGGCAGATGATCTCGTCATCAGTACATGGAGTTCCCAGCTTTATGAGGGTTCAACCGTTAACTTAAAGGGTGAAGAAACAGATGCGGCAGCAGCGGATGAAGCTGGAAACCAGAAAGCCGATGCCCCGGCAGGCTCTGAAAATGGACAGAAAGCGGGCGCTCCGGCAGATGGCGGAAACGATCAGCCTGCGGGTGATGCAGGTGCTCCGAAAGATGCAAAAAATGGACAGAAACAGTAGGACAGGAGGAATGTAAGACATGGGAGTAACGAAATATATCCTGAAACATCCGGTTACTACTGTCATGGCTCTGTTGTGTCTGGTTGTATTCGGTATTTCATCGGTCTTTTCGGCAAAGCTGGAGCAGATGCCGGATATGGAGACGCCGATGCTGATTATCATGGCAAATTATTCAGGCGCAGGACCGGAGGATATCAGCGAGCTGGTAACCGAACCGATCGAGGAGGCGATCGGCACGATGGAAGGCGTGGACACGATTTCCTCCACATCGAGCGATGGACGTTCGATGATCATGCTTCAGTACGATTACGGCACCGATATGGATGAGGCGTATGACAACTTAAAGCAGAAACTGGACAATATCCAGCGGGAGCTGCCGGATGATGTGGAACCGAGCGTTATGTCGATGAACTCCAATCAAGGAGACAGCATGATGCTTTCGATTGCACATAAAACGCAGACAAACCTCTACGATTATGTGGATCAGAAGATAGTACCTGAATTAGAGCGAATTTCTTCAATTGCAAACATTGAGACGCGAGGCGGTTCTTCTAAGTACGTCAGCATTGAATTACAGTCTGAAAAAATGGATCAGTACAATCTGACCATGCAGGATGTTGCGAGTGCGATTAACGATGCGAACGTGGCATCCCCGTCTGGTGAGGCAGATGCCGGAAATCTGGAGCTTTCCGTTACTACCTCCTTAAAAACAGAACAGGTAAATGAGCTGCAGGATATTCCAATCAAGACGCCGGCAGGACAGATTATTTCTCTGTCGGATGTGGCAAATGTGTATGAGGCAACGAAAGACCGGGGCGGCATTTCCCGTTACAACGGTCAGGAGACGATCTCCGTTTCGATTCAGAAGCAGCAGGACAGCACAGATATGGAAGTGTCCTCGGCTGTAAAAGAGAAAGTTGAAGAATTGATGGCAGATGATTCGGAACTGACGATCACGGTTGCAAATGATACATCTGACACGATTCTTGATTCCTTAAAAGACGTAGCAGAGACAATGGTTCTGGCGGTTATCATCTCCATGCTCATCATTTTCCTGTTCTTTGGCGATTATAAGGCGTCCCTGATCGTCGGAAGCTCGATTCCGACTTCGATTTTGATGTCCTTGATTGCGATCACGATGGCAGGATTTTCGTTGAACGTTATCACGATGAGTGCGCTGGTACTCGGCGTCGGCATGATGGTCGATAACTCGATCGTTGTACTGGAGAGCTGTTTCCGTGCAACGGCGGAGCAGGAAGACAAGGGGGCGCTTGGCTATTTTTCAGCAGCGCTTCACGGAACCGGCATTGTCATCAACTCGATCATCGGTTCGACGATCACGACCTGTGTCGTATTCCTGCCGCTGGCATTCTTAAACGGTATGACCGGACAGATGTTCAAGCCGCTGGGATTCACGATCGTGTTCTGTATGTCGGCGTCCCTGCTTTCTGCGATGACGGTGGTTCCATTGTGCTATCTGTTCTATAAACCGAGCGAGGCGAAGCGCGCCCTGATGGGACGTCCGATTGAACGTTTACAGAAATGGTACCGCGGCATCATGGACCGTCTGTTAAACCACAAAGCGATGGTTATGGGATTTTCGGTTCTGGTACTTGTACTGACGGTAATTCTGGCGAGCGGAATGCAGACGGAGCTGATGACATCGGATGATACCGGTACGGTCAGTGTCAGCATTGAGACGCGTCCGGGTCTGAAACAGGAAAAGATCGAGGAGGCGCTGGCAGAAGCGGAGGCGATTGTTTCCGCGAGCGACCAGGTTGATTCGTACATGCTGCGTTACAACGGAGACAGCGGTGAGATCAGTGCCTATCTGAAAGATGACCGTACCATGAAAACAGACGATGTAGCCGATCAGTGGCAGAAAGAGATGGATAACATTGCAAACTGTACGATCGACGTATCGGCATCGACTTCCATGAGCTTCATGGGAAGACAGCGCGGCTATGAAGTGATTCTTCACGGCACGCAGTATGATGAATTAAAAGAAGTTAGTGATAAGATTGTCAAGGAAATGACAGCAAGAACGGATGTCATCAACATCCATTCCAGTATTGAGAATAATGCACCGATCATTACCCTGAAGATTGATCCAGTCATGGCAAAGGCGTATGGACTCACGGCTTCCAGTATCGGAACGACGATTAACCAGATGTTGAGTGGTATCGACGCGACGACACTTAAAATTGACGGCGAGGACATTACGGTAACGGTTGAGTATCCGGAGGGCGAGTACGAGACAGTTGATAACATAAAAGATATTATTTTGACGGGAACAAACGGACAGAAGGTGGCACTGACCGATGTGGCAAATGTCGTATTTGAGGACAGTCCGGCTTCGATTTCCAGAACCGACGGTGCATATGAGATCACAATCTCTGCCGATTACACCGGTGATAATGTACAGCAGCAAATCAACAGTGAGGTAATTACTCCGAACTTAAGCGGTACAATCAGCATTGGGCAGAACAGCCGTGACCGTATGATGAAGAGTGAGTTCAGCTCCCTGTACCGCGCGATTGCGATTGCAGTATTCCTGGTATTCGTTGTCATGGCGGCACAGTTTGAGTCTGTGAAGTTTTCCATCATGGTTATGACGACCATCCCGTTCAGTTTGGTTGGTTCCTTCGGATTACTGAAGCTGACCGGCGTCAGCATCAGTATGACGTCCCTGCTTGGCTTCCTGATTCTGGTCGGAACTGTTGTAAATAACGGTATTCTCTACGTGGATACGGTCAACCAGTATCGCTCCACGATGGATCTGCGGACAGCGCTCATCGAGGCAGGTGCGACCCGTATCCGACCGATTCTGATGACAAGTATGACAACCATCCTCTCGATGATTCCGATGGCACTGGCAATCGGAAGCAGCGGTTCCACGACACAGGGTCTGGCGATCGTAGATATCGGCGGTCTGAGCGTAGGTGTGATTGTCGCGCTCTTCATGGTTCCAGTATATTACGCACTGCTGAGCCGGAAACCGAAGGAAGAGATACCGGACATAGATTAATTGGAAACAGAATAGGATAATTGTTAAAATCAGATATATCGGAATGGAGTGACATACATGAATCAAAATAGAAGATTATGCCTGACCCGCCGGATTGCCTCTGGCGTGGCAGCCTGCTCACTGGGAGTATTCCTGGCGGCAGGTGCGCCGGTCCAGGTATTGGCAGGCAGCCCGCAATTTGCATATTCCACAGAAAAATGGGCTTCGCTGCAGGATGATAAGCTCGAATTTGACGAGATTGCTGATCGGATCCATGAGTACAACAGCACAGTGGAGAAGAACCGGATCGAGTACAAGGATTATCAGGGCAAAGACAGCAATGAGATCGCGCAGGAATATTATGACGCGGCAGATGAGATCGAGAGCAGTATCGAGTACCCGGATTCAGATGATGCGAATTATGGTTCCGCACTGGCAGCAGCACAGAGAAGCGAGGCTTCCGCGACCCAGATGCGCGAGCAGGGCGATAATAACGTCGATGATGCGAATGTTAAGGCGTGGGGGTATACGCAGACCGAGAAATCGTTGGTACAGCAGGCGCAGAACCTGATGATCCAGTACTGGAATGCCCAGGAAAACTTAAAGAGTGTGCAGAACCAGGTGTCCAAGGCAGAAAAAGACTATGAGACGGCAAACTTAAAGCTTTCATCCGGAAGCGCGACCCAGACGGATGTGCTGGATGCCAAGGAGACTCTTTTAAAGGCGCAGGCGTCCATCACGACGGCGGAGAGCAATATTGCATCGACGAAGGAATCCCTGTGCCAGATGCTTGGATGGAAATATGGCGCATCAGTAGAAATCGGTGCATTACCGGACCCGCAGGAACAGATGAGTGCATCGGTCAACCTCGAAGAGGACATTGCGAAAGCACAGGAAAATAATTATCAGTTAAAGATTCTGGCACGTCAGGTCAACAATGCGATGACAAGCACCCTTAAAGAGCAGTACCAGACAACTCTGACCAGCGGAAAGGAGGCAGTCAAGTCGAATGTCCAGTCGGCTTATCAGAATCTGAAGCTGTCTGAGGCACAGTATGAACAGGCAAAACGCAGCCTTGAATTAGAAGAAAAGACGAAACAGACCAACGACCGCAAGCTGGCAGCCGGACTTATCAGCCAGAACGCATACCAGAGCGCAACCTATTCCTATGAATCGGCATCCATGGCAAAAGAGACGGCAGCGATGTCGCTTCTCCAGGCGCAGCTCGCCTACCAGTGGGCGGTGGGCGGTCTGGCGTCCACGCAGTAGAAAGGGGTGGGCGGATGATGCGAAATCTGAAAGGAAAATGGATGAACGCGGAAGCTGGGACAGAGCAAAAGATGCGCAAGGGGCAAGAAAGAGACCGAAGCGGTGCAAGTGCTTTGGATGTGCATCTGGACGGTTATAATGTGAAACGAATCGGAAAAAGCAGATTGAGTCGTTCGATCGGAATTGCCCTGGCGGCTTGTATTCTTGTATCGAGCCCGGCGCAGGCGGCGAAAACGCCTTTGATTTCCGGCACTGAAAGTGATTCAGACAGCGAGGCAGATGGTCCGGCGCTGGAAGATGGCACCATAACCGAAAACAGCGCAGACAACACGATCGCCAGCCAGTCCGGCTCCTATACGGAGGAACAGCTCGCGGATTCTGTGATAGAGTACGGGGAACTGGAGGCGCTGGTGCGGCGCGGCAATGGAACGGCTGTCAGCGCCGATTACAGTTATCAGGACAGCCTTGCCGTCTACCAGGAAGCCTACGATGCGATGATTTCCGGTGCCCGGGATATGAACTATAAAGCAGATGAGCTCGAAGATGCGGGCGGAGATGAGGCACTGATCGGCACCTATGAGCGAAATGCACAAACGCTGTCGATGGCAGCGAAGCAGTATAAAAAGTCGCTCACTTCCTTAAATTCGGCGTCAAGCCGTGCGTCCAGAAACCGGACGGTCTGGCAGGTCGTAAAGACCGCACAGATCCAGTGGGGCACCTGCCGGCAGCTTCAGGACGAGGTGGAGGCGGCTGCCAAGACGGCGGAGAACTATCAGGCGCAGGTGGATCGCAAAGAGCGGGAACTGGCAGCGGGGCTTTGCACGGAGACGGATCTGCTGCAGGCTCAGAAAAACCTGCTAAGCGCCCAGACAGCATTACAATCTACGACCGATCAGGCAAATAAGGCGCTGCGCCAGCTTGCTATTTTACTTGGAAAGAGCGGAACTTCTATTACGCTGGGGGAAATTCCAGCCGTATCGGCAACGGAACTGGCTTCTATGAATCTGGATGCGGACCGCGCGGCAGCTGTCGTTGCAAGTTCCAGTGTCAAATCAGCCAGACGATCCTCCGCAACCGGAGATGCGGCGCGCAAGCTGCGCCACCAGCAGATCGAGGAAGCCGAGAGCGCCGCAAGCGCCTCAGCGGATGAGCAGTACGCTGAGATAGCGGCATTAAGCCTAGAACGTGACGCGGCGCAGGCAGCCTACCAGTCTGCCGAAAAAACATACGGCGCCACCCAGATTAAGTATCAGTCCGGTGCGATTAATAAAGCAACGTATTTACAGGGTGAGGCGTCTTATCTG
>ERZ837380.3779-NODE-3779-length-13583-cov-3.588335_pt1 | contig 13583 bp, 8 predicted proteins | sample MGYA00519685_ERZ837380 | MGnify/ENA primary metagenome ERZ837380 (study PRJEB31850, sample SAMEA3708817) | human gut metagenome | biome: human gut; feature: human-associated habitat; material: faeces | place: China | collected 2014 ...
TAGTTTTAATATGGGAGTTCGCCGGGCAGTGTATGAGGCTTTAGGCGGATTCTCAAAGATGCGTTTTGGAGAGGATATTGACTTTAGTATCCGTATCTTTAAGAACGGCTATACTTGCCGGCTTTTTCCGGATGCCTGGGTGTATCACAAACGTCGTACTGATTTGAAGAAGTTCTTCAAGCAAGTGCATAACTCCGGCATTGCCCGTATTAATCTTTATAAGAAATACCCGGACTCTCTGAAACTGGTGCATTTGCTTCCTGCTGTATTTACGCTGGGAGTGGCACTCTTATTATTAGGAACCCCATTCTGTCTTTTCAGTTTTACGCCGATCATTCTTTATGCATTGCTGGTATGCATGGATTCTACTATTCAGAATAAGAGTCTGACTATTGGCATATATTCCATAGCCGCTGCATTTATACAACTTATCGGCTATGGTACAGGCTTTTGGCGTGCATGGTGGCAGCGTTGTGTCAGAGGAAAAGATGAGTTTGAGGCTTTCCAAAAGAATTTTTATAAGTAACCTACTTTTAATTTGTTTACTACCATTTCTATTTTTACTTAAAAGGAATGTTGCATGACACCCGGGTCTCAATACGTCTGACACCCGGGTCTCATGCTACTCAACACCCGGGTGTCAGGTATGCTGAGACCCGGGTGTCGTACAACTTGTCTCTGCATAGAAAAAAGAAGAAGTCTGCAACCAATTTTTTTCTCATTGCCTCTATCATTAAATTAAATAAGCCTACCTTTACACCTTCAAAACATAGCAAATGGAAAGTAAACACAAACTATCCATCAACCAATGGGCACTGGAGGACCGCCCACGGGAAAAAATGATGGAAAAGGGAGCAGCAGCATTGAGCGATGCCGAACTACTCGCTATATTAATCGGCTCCGGAAATACGGAAGAAAGCGCTGTTGAACTGATGCGACGCCTGCTCCTGTCTTGTGATAACAATCTCAATTCTCTGGCAAAATGGGAAGTCTGCGATTATTCCCGTTTTAAAGGTATGGGACCGGCGAAGAGTATTACAGTGATGGCAGCATTGGAACTTGGAAAGCGTCGGAAACTGCAAAACACAAAAGAAAGGCCTCAAATCACCTGTTCAAAAGATATTTATGATATCTTTCAACCTTTGATGTGCGACCTCGAACAAGAAGAATTCTGGGTTCTTTTATTGAATCAGGCAACGAAACTGATTGATAAGGTGCGTATCAGTACCGGTGGAATAGATGGAACATACACCGATGTACGCACCATCCTTCGGGAAGCATTGCTGCAAAGAGCCACCCAAATAGCTGTGGTCCATAATCATCCTTCAGGGAATATCCGTCCTAGTCAGCCTGACAAAACACTGACAGAACATATTCGTAAAGCGGCAGATACAATGAATATCCACCTGATAGATCATGTCGTCGTTTGCGAAGACGGGTTCTTTAGCTTTGCGGATGAAGGATTGCTTTAATTTTCTCTACATCTTTATTCCCTTTTGCAACAATTTACCATCTGGGTACGTTTTTCATATTAGTGAAGATGGAGAATAGATGTAATATTCTTTAGGTACACGATGCTCATTCCGTACCTAATTTTTTATGTTTCATTTTTTATCTCTATCTTTGCGATACATAACAAAATGAGAAGACGTATGGAAAAGATTGAAATAGAAGAAAAGATTGTAGCCATGCTAAAAACGGTGTACGATCCGGAAATTCCGGTGAATGTATACGATCTTGGACTGATTTATAAGATAGATGTCTCCGATACTGGAGAAGTGGTACTTGATATGACATTGACAGCCCCTAACTGTCCGGCTGCTGATTTTATCATGGAAGATATTCGTCAGAAAGTGGAATCGGTGGAGGGTGTGACTGCGGCTACCATTAATCTGGTGTTTGAACCGGAATGGGACAAAGATATGATGAGTGAGGAAGCGAAACTCGAACTCGGTTTTCTCTAGTTACGAGTGATAACCTCATAATCAATCTCTTATAACTAACAACTCAAAACTCATGAAGAACGTTTATTTCCTTTCCGATGCGCATCTTGGGTCCCGTGCTATTGAGCATGGACGCACGCAGGAACGGCGTTTGGTGAACTTCCTTGATAGTATAAAGCACAAGGCTTCTGCTGTTTATCTGTTGGGAGATATGTTTGATTTCTGGTATGAATTCCGGCTGGTCGTCCCCAAAGGATATACCCGTTTCTTGGGAAAAATCTCCGAACTGACAGATATGGGAGTAGAAGTTCACTTCTTTATTGGCAATCATGATATTTGGTGTGGAGATTACCTCACGAAAGAGTGTGGTGTCATTATGCATCGTGAGCCGTTGACTACCGAAATCTATGGGAAAGAATTCTATCTTGCTCATGGTGACGGGTTGGGCGATCCGGATAAGAAGTTTAAATTACTCCGTCAGATGTTTCATAGCAAAACATTACAAACATTGTTTTCCGCTATTCATCCCCGATGGAGCGTGGAACTTGGTTTATCATGGGCGAAACGCAGCAGGCAGAAACGGACTGACGGAAAGGAACCGGATTATATGGGGGAAAATCAGGAGCATCTGGTACTATATACAAAAGAGTATTTGAAAAGTCATCCCAATATAAACTTCTTTATTTACGGACATCGCCACATTGAACTTGATTTGATGCTAAGTGTCACTTCACGTGTGCTGATACTTGGAGACTGGATTAATTTCTTTTCTTATGCCGTATTCGACGGCGAGAACCTTTTTCTTGAAGAATATATAGAAGGAGAGACGCAGGTTTGAGGCGGATAGTTTCATCCCGGTTTGAAACAAAAAGTTTCCCGGTGTGAAACGGAATGGTTTCTCGGTGTGAAACACTTCGTTTCTCGGTGAGAAACAAACAGTTTCAAGGCATGAAACAACTAGCTCGCTTAAAAGGATTGAAAAAGAGCTCATGCTTGAAGAGAAAAATCTCTACCGATAAGAAATAATTAAAGCAATAAATCCCTGCTCCAACATTGTGGAACAGGGATTTATTACATTATTATGGGTTGTTTTCTATGATAACTCTGATTACAACCGTTCAATCAATTGTTTACTGGAAAGTTGGTGTATAACTTGAAGCTATTAGCAGGTATAACAACAGGCTGTTCAGAACTGTTAGTCACATTCAATGTTTCACCATTCAATTCATACCAATCTCCCGTGTTACCAAAGTACACACCTGTATTAATCTGTTCATTCTTGAAATTGCCTACTACAACCAGTTTCTTTGTAGTGGATTCCAATCTTAGATAACGACCTTTGTCCCAATCGGAAACACCTACTTTCCAGTCTTTGAATGCGTTGTCGCTGAATAAGTCCGGATTATCATTGCGTAATTTCAGCAAAGTGCTATAAGTGTCGTATAATCCTTTCCGATATTGGTCAGTAAGATAATCCCATTTCACAGGCTTGGCATCAGTATTCTTTTCAGTTCCCATTGTTCCATCGTACTTATACATTATGGAATAATCATATCCTAGTTCGCCAAACTGCCAAATCATTTTCGGTCCTGGAACGGTCAGGAAGAAGGCTGCATTTGTTCCCAGTTGTTTCATGCGGATATCAAGACCTGCATTTTGAAGATTGCCAAAAGCAGTTTGCTTGTATGCAACTCTTTCTTCATCATGGCTTTCCATGAAATTAACCCATCCTTCGGCAGGCATTCCGCTATTTCGCATGTATGAAAAATCAGAATTGCTTGATTCTCCCATTCCGGATTGGCAATAGCTTTCATTCATATTATGCCATAGTTTCATCCCTGCTTTAGCCAATTCTGACTCTTCATCCAAATTGCAGAAGTGTTCGAGAATCATCACTGCATTAGGATTGGTCGTATTCACTGTTTTATAGTAATCTTTCAAGATAACAATACGGGAGTCATCTTTGTTGCTTGCCGTTGATTCATTGCTCTTGTTTTGAGTAAATCCTTTGGTTAAGTCAAAACGGAAACCGTCAAACTTATACTCTTCCAACAAGAACTTCAAGTTACGTTTTACAAATTCACGTACAAGCGGCGATTCGTGATTGAAGTCATGGAATACGCTGAATGGATGCGGAGCATCGACATTGAACCACGGATTATTCTTGGCTGTCTTGCTTTCTTTCGAATTCCAATAAAGTTTAGCAAATGGATGACTGCCAGTAGCATGGTTGTAGACTACATCCAGTAATACTGCAATGCCTTGTTTATGACATTCATCAATGAATTGCTTATATTCCTCTTTCGTTCCATATGCTTTGTCCATTGCAAAATAATAACATGGATTGTATCCCCAGCTATTATTCCCGTCGAATTCTTGTATAGGCATCAGTTCAATCGCATTCACTCCCAGACTCTTGATGTAGTCCAAATGTTTAGTAGCCTCTTTGATTGTACCCGTAGCAAGTTCGGAACCTACTTGTGTGAAGTCACGGAATAGTAACTCATAGATTACCATATTGTCAGGATTATCAATCTTGAAGTCGGATACTTGCCAATTGTAGGATGCCGGTTTTGTTTGGAATACGGAGACAATGCCTGTTGTCTTTCCATTCGGATACTGTATGGCACTAGCCGGATAAACTCCTTGTTCTACAAGATATTTATCGTTCGAGCCATCCAGCACTTTTTCACAATAGGGGTCGCCAATACGAACATTGCCGTCTTTTTCACTACCCATGTAATATTGGAAACCATACTCTTTGGCGGGGTCGATGCCTGTAACGGTGTACCACCAGAAGTGTTTGTCGTTATCACGCTTCATCTGATATTCAGTACTAAGTTCCCAATCATTGAAGTCGCCAATGAGACAAGCATAATCCTTGTAATTGTTATCCGTATCCAAATCGTATAGTGCGAAAGTCACAGACGTTCCGTCAGCCGATGGATGGATACCCGCTTCTTCTACTGGGCAGGCAGCTATCTCTACCGGAGCCGGTGTGAAAGTCTTGTCTCCTGTTACTGTGATAAAAAAGTCGCTGGTTTTCTTTTCGTCAGTCAACGCTTCATCATTGCGGAAGAGGATGCAGACATTTTGAATGTTTGCTGCATTTTCCGCGCCAAACCATTCGCGTACTGTCGGGGCAAGTGTAAAGCACCAAATATTATCCGCCACTTTCTCTGCCTTGTATTTATCTTCATTTACACCCCATTCCGTAGGAACATACATCCAGTCATTGATACCGATGTGAACATATACATCACCTTCATAGCCGTACAAGTCGTCACCGGCTGCTGCTTTATACCAGATTTTACCTTGCTTGTCGCCCTTGAATTTAGTGGGGTAATTATTGATTCCTTCTACCAATTCTTCGATAGACGGCTCGTGATCCAGTTCGGGGATTTCCGGACCGGTGATTAACATCTCATGGTTTTCGTCGGAACATGCTACTATCGTGAATAGACAGAGCAGCATCCAGAATATATGTTTTATATCTTTTTTCATAATGTATTTTCCATTTATTATTCTTTAATGAGGACTAGTCTACCGTTCAGATAGAATTTGATGGTATAGTTACCGGTTGCGTCCATTGAAATATTATCTCCAGTAAAAGGACTGGGTGTATCTAATGTTCCCCCGAAACTAACACCGGAATCCCAACTGGAATTGACGCGGAGTTTAAATTCACCCACAGTCATTTCAGTCTTTGCAGTCCAGCATTTTTCTGTTGCATCATAAGTTAATTCTTTGCCGTTTTCCCATCCTCCTGTGGCTGTACCTATAATATCCATAGATGTTATTTCTGTTGCAGAGGCATACTTGTCGTCCAAATTGACTACAATGTAATAAATACCCTGTGGTAAAGATAAGTTTCCACCATCATTTGTCATACCTTCTTTCGAGGTAAAATAGTCATATCCATAATCAAGTCCGCCATTCGAACCATCCGGCCAATAGGGCTGTGCGGTAAACTTAAAGCCACCGTTCAATTCCGACATTCCCCAATAAGCATTGTTTCCTTCTGGCTTATATAAAGTCGGTGCTTGTGAAGGCTTCCATTCCTGATGATTTCCTGGTATCCATAAATGAGGTGCATCCATTGTTTTCTCAATCTTGTAAGTGCCTTCCATCATGTTGATGGAGATTCTAACTGATTTATAATCGCCACCGGATATTTTGATAGGATTTGCTGTTTCTGATAAAATGAGATTGCCTTCTGGAGCATCGTTGTCAGCATCAACCGCGCCAAGTGATTTGCCTGAGTTGGATTTAATCAGGAAATAGGCATCTTTTGCACCGGTGTTATCTGTAACCAGAGCAGGAACTGTTGTTGTAAAGACTGAATTGGTATAAGGATCACCACTTGTATTAACAAATGCTACATTCTGTTCCCAAGTCAGAGAGCCATTAATATAATAAGCGCTTTCAATAACCGGTGCTTCCGGAGTAACTTTCAACTCATAGCTTTCAGCCGGTGCCGCATATACTGTCTTTCCGACAGCCACGTATGACGTTAATACTGCATTCATGGTACGTTCTACCGGACGGATACCATATATTTGCGCCACTGCATTCTGCAAATCTTCCGTTGCTACGTATCCTTTGTCGTCTACAGTTAAAGTCACTTTATTATCTAACTTCATTTTATAGGATAAAGTGGCTTCTTCTTCAACGGCAGGAGCTGTAAATACGGCAACCGCTACGGATTCTTCCTCGACATTTCCAATATTAATCGGGGCTACACCTGTAGCTGTAAAAGTTATTTTGCCGGCAGCTTCTTCCTGTCCGTAAGACTGTGGGGAAGCTACCCCTTCATTAAAATCTTCGTTGCAGGCTGTTAGTGCGGCAGCCAGTAACACGGTTATATATATTGATAATTTTTTCATATCTATCTGCATTTAAGATTAATCTATTTTGCTTTGAAGTAATAGCACTCGTCCAGTTCGTTGAACAGTACAGTATAATCACCCGGTTTGCAACTGATGGTAGCTCCATCAACAAATGAGCCAAACGGGAATACCTCTCCACCCCAAGTCTTGTCGCCGGAAGTAAATTTGGCTTTGCAGCTTGCCGCGATTGTTATGTCGGCATACCATACATGTGAATGCTCCATGGTAACTTTGGTCATGTTTACAGATTCCGAACCATAAATCAATGTGACGGCATCATATTCTGTCGGTTGAGTTTCAAAAGTAGTAGCTTTCATTGTCAGTTTATTTTCAAGCGTATTGAGATGAAGTGTGTACCAGCCGGCCGCATTCACTTTAATATTTTGAGAGTTCTTGTCATTTACCAAATTGGTGAATCCTTCGCTGTCAGCATTTCCCCATTGGTCGTCCCATGCACCGGGAGTAGCCACTACCTTAAATCCTTTATCTGCTGGGATATATCCTGTGTAGGTAAATTCTCCTTTACCAGTATTGGCATCATACGCATATCCTTTTACCAGTGACATCGGGAAATAAGCGGTACCTGCTGCCATTGTCGGATTTCCCCAGGGAACTTCACCGATGAAATCGCCCAGTAAATAATAAGTGGCAGGAACGGCATCAGATATATCCATATAATAAGGTATAACTTTCAATTCTATCGAATTGGAATGTATAGGATACCCTTTATCTCCGATATGTGCGTACAAACGTACAAATACACTCATCGGTTCGCCGTCATAATCATTCTCCGATGTCCAGCCGGCAAGTTTTACGATTGCCTTATTCAATTCCTGTGTGTTGGCATCCACTTTGGCTGATGTAGATATGGAAGGTAGTGTCAGATAAGAGGCGTTTGCCGTTTCCGTTTCATCAGTCCATTTGTCTGTTAAATCCGCTTGCATGGTGTAAGTCACTACGGCAGGATAGCCGTAGTCCGGTTGCGTACAAGTCAACTCGATATTCTTGGATTGATTTAGGTCATAGACGTTGTACGTTGCATTGGCAGGGGTGTTCAATACAAAAGTAGTAGGTTCCTGTATGGTAGGATTTGAGTCCCTGTCATCCTCGCAGGCGGTCAGCAGGGCTGTCGCTACTAGTATGGACGTCAATATATTTATTTTTTTCATATTACTCTGTTTATTTAAAAGTATAACTTCGGTCTGGTTTAATATTCCGGGTTTTGCTCCAGATTCGTATTCGCATTGATATCATTGGCAGGAATAGGATAAATGTTGCGGAACTCTTTTATTTCAGTACCTTGTTTTTCTCCACCTTTCCAATCCCAGTTATAGTCGGTGTGTCCGCCGAAATCGCCGAAACGAATCAAGTCAATGCGGCGGCGACCTTCAAACCAGAACTCACGTGCCCATTCGTCACGGATGTCCGTCAATGTATATGAATCAGATTCGGCGGCGTTCGCACGCTTACGGATTTCATGCATAGCGTCTATGGTCTCCTGAGTAGAAACACCATTGTTGGCACGGATACTGGCTTCTGCTACAATCAGATAAGCTTCTGCCATACGAAGAAGAGGTATATCCATATCAGGATTATCCGTATCGCTTGTCAGTCCGTTGTCTGCACGGATGTTCGAGAATTTGGCACATGCGAATCCGTCCGTAAAGCTCATATTGTCTCCTGTTGACGTACTTCTCTGCACTCCGCACATCAAGGCACGGTCATCTTTTGCTGCCACTACCATCTGGTCTTCCAATACGGAAGGAGCATCATTTACGTTCGGGAAGAATTTGGCTACCATTGCCTGACGACAATGCGGGCCGCCCCATCCTTGCTTACTTCCCCAGGGATTCATGCCTGTGTCACTTTTGTGCGTACCTGCAATCAAGAACAGCGAACCACCCCAACTCTTGGTTCTCACACCATCCTGCAAAATGGGAAGTATCACTTCCTGTCTTGCCTTGTTGACATTGCTGCCATCATTATCTGCCATGAACAGGTGTTTGTAGACAGGAGCCAGCTTATAGCCGGAGCCAATCACCTTCTGGGCATATTCCTTGGCTTTTCCCCATTGAGGCGTGCCGGTATAGACTTCTGCGTTGAGATACATACGTGCCAGCAATAACCAGGCGGCAACACGGTCTACACGGCCGTAAGTCGTTTGAAGCGGCTGTGCCAGTGTGGCGGTGGCGTCGTCACCGATTTCTTTCAACTCTTCTTCAATCTTCGCGAAGAGATCCGCACGTTGTATTTGCTGAGGCTTCTCTGTCGATACTTTATCGCAATACGGCGGATTGCCGAACATATCCATCAGGTAGTAGTTGTTCAAAGCACGGATAAAACGTACTTCTGCACGTTGGCGTGTCGTTTCATCATCTGTCAGTCCTTCCGTTTGTTCCAGGAAGTAGTTGCACAAAGTGATGTCGAATGTCAGACGGTAATAGAGTCCTGTCACGATTTCATTGGAAGAACTCCAACTGCAATCGGCAATAGTAGCGACACCGGCATCGTTCCATGAATTGACAATCGCTTCATCTGTCATCAATTGGTTGGCACACCAAGTCATACGGTAGAAAGAGGAAGTACCTTCGTCGATGTCGTCCAAGTCACCGCTTCCGTCGGGGCCTTTCTGACCTGTCAGTCCGAGGGTTCCATATATCTTGTTAAAAACGCTCGCCTGGTCAAATGTCATCACTATATTCGGGTCGATAGGAGTCGCATCCAGGTCACCGATACATGAAGTCACGCTGACTGCCAGTAATAGTGAGGCAGCCGATAGGATTGATTTTATATATCTGAATTTCATAATTGGTATTTTTAGTAGGTTTAGAAATTAAGGCTTAAACCGATTAATGTAGTCAGAGGACGCGGATAAATATTGTTATCCAATCCCTTTTCTACTTCAGGGTCAAGTCCTTTGTATTTGGTGATAGTGAATACGTTCTGTACGGCTGCATATACGCGTCCGCCAATCGGAGCGCCGAACAGCTTTTTGAACGAGTATCCCAAAGTGATGTTGTCACATTTCATGAAGGAAGCATTCTGTACGAAGTAATCGGATAATAAGGTGTTGTCTTTCAGGTTCTGGATATTATTTGCCACTCCCATCAACGGACGGTTGTTGAGTGCGCCGAATGAATAGACAGAGGTTGGGTTGCAGTCGGAACCACCTGCTTCGACAGAGTTGTACACATAGTTGTTCAGGCTGGCGCGCAGTGAGAAACTGAAATCCCATGACTTGTATGAAAGACGGGAAGTAAGTCCCATAAGTACGTCGGCTGTCGGCTTTTTGTAGAAGTAGCGGTCGTCGCCGTTAATCGTTCCGTCTCCGTTGCGGTCTACAAATTCGTTCTCGATAGGCTTTCCATTCTCGTCATACACTTGCTGGTAAACATAGAAGGAAGAAGCCGGATGCCCTACGGCATGCGCCATTGCTTTCATATCACGTCCGCCACCGATATTGTCTCCGGCAGCAACATAATAATTTTCGCTATCTCCGGTAGTTAATTTGGTGATTTCGTTTTTGTTGTAAGTGATATTGAAGCCAAGGTCCCATGTCCAGTCGGTAGTTACAACCGGTTTTGAATTAATAGAGAATTCGATACCTGAATTTTCTAATGAACCGACGTTGGACAATACCTTGTTTTTGAAGTTCGTTCCGGCAGAAACGAATACGCTGTTCAGCAAATCGGTGGTCTTGCGATAGTAATAATCCACAGCACCGTTGATGCGGTTGTTCAGGAATCCGAAGTCCAAACCTACATTATAAGTGGTCGTCTTTTCCCATTTCAAGTCCGGGTTGTATGCATTCGGGCGGTAAGTGGTTCCTTCTCCCAGGATAGGATAGTAAGCCCCGTCTTTGTTTGTCTCATAAACAGCCAGATACGGATAGTCGCCCGAATTGATATTCTGCTGACCGGTAATACCATAGCCAAGACGAAGTTTTAAATCAGAAAGTACATCAACGTCTTTCAGGAAAGCTTCTTCTTTCAACTTCCATCCCAAGGCAAAAGACGGGAACAATCCCCAACGGTTGTTTTTGTGGAAACGGGAAGAACCATCCTGGCGTACGGTTGCCGTAAACAGGTAACGGTCCAACAGTGTGTAATTGACACGACCGAAGAAAGATACCAGATAACTTTCCGTAGCCGAACCACTTGAGGTATTGTTGTAACGCTGACCTCTGTTCTCTACCACGTTGTTCGACAGCGGATAGAGTCCCCAATATTCCTGGTCGGACGTATCATGGAAGTGCTGCCATTCATAGCCTGCCATTACATCGAAACGATGTTTGTCGGTAAAATCTTTGCTGTATTGCAGGTAAGCATTCAAAGAGAGGTTGTACTTGTCTTTCTGTTCCCAGCCATAGCTGCCATAATAGTTGTTGGTCGAAGAATAGGGAGAGACATCCGTATATTGCTTACCCGTAGAGAGGTCCATACCACCGTTCACGTGTGCGTGCAAGTCCGGCAAGAAATGAAACTTATAATCCAGTTCCAGATTACCGATTAAAGATTTGGAGATGGCACGGTCGTCCTTTTCTTCCAACAAGGCAACCGGATTACCCGGAGCATTGCTGTTGAAAGTACGTTTCCATGTGTCGTCATTCAAAGAAGAAGCGTCCGTATTCCATTGGAAATATCCGTCGAAATAATATTGATGGTAAGGATCGTCGGAGCGGACGGACTGTGTAGGGTCAAAGCTGACCGCAGAACCTACCGCACTACCGTCAGCGTAGCGGTTCTTGGCAATCATACCTTTCAGGTTGGCATTTACTTTCAGATGGTCTTCAAAGAAAGAAGGAGCCAAGCTGACAGAAGCCGTATAACGTTCGAACTTGGATGTTTTCACAATACCGTTCTGGTTGGTATAACCGAACGATACACGGTAAGGCATATTCTTCAATCCACCGGAAATGGTGAGGTTATGGTCTGTACTTACGGCTGGGCGGAATATTTCTTTCTGCCAGTCGGTGTTGGCATTTCCTAATTTGCTATAAGCTTCGCTGTCTTCTCCCCAAATGTCTTTGATGAAAGAACGGAACTGGTCTCCGTCCATTACGTCGACGGTAGATTTTACAGTGCTGACAGATACATTGCCGTCATAAGAAATGGTAGGACGTGCGCCTGCCTGACCTTTCTTCGTTGTAATGATGATAACGCCATTAGAAGCACGCGAACCGTAGATGGCGGTAGCCGAAGCATCTTTTAATACGGTAAAGCTTTCAATATCATTCGGATTGACCATAGACAGAGGATTGGCCAAACCTTTCACTCCCTTATTATCCATTGCCAGACCGTCGATTACAATCAGCGGGTCGTTTTCTGCAGTCAGTGAAGAACCGCCACGAATACGAATCGTTGCGCCCTCGCCCGGAGCTCCGCCTTTGCTGATAACGCTTACACCGGCAATCTTACCAGTCATCATATCCTGTGCGTTGGTAATCAAACCTTTGTTTAGTTTGTCCGGTTTGATGGCCGTAACCGAACCGGTCATATCGTTCTTTTTCACCGAGCCGTAGCCGATAACGACTACTGCGTCCAGTACTTGAGAATCATCTTCCAATGTAACCATTACAGTAGAAGCCGCTTTCACTTCTGCTGATTTATAGCCGACGAATGAAACGGAAAGAATGGCATCTTTCGGTACATTCAACATAAAGTTACCATCGAAATCAGTTATTGTTCCATTGGTTGTACCTTTCACCAGTACGTTAGCACCGATGACAGGCTCACCCGTTGTGTCTTTCACATGCCCCTTGACAGCTATTTGCTGAGCAAATGCTCCAATGGAAAGGAAGAGTCCCACCAATAATGTGAGCAGGGCTTTTAGTCTTAAGCTCTTTTTCATGTCTCTAATTTAAAGTTATTTTATCAAAATCAAATATATCTCTCTAAAAAATACCTACTGAAAACTATATTCTCCCAATCTTATTCCCTAAAATTTCTTTAGTCCTTTTACTTCCGCTTTATCCTTTACTTCCTTGATACTGATGGCATAACCGCCACCGTTGGCAGCGCGCAAGTTCAGTTTGCTTTTGTTTGTCAGGATACCTTTTTTGATGGTATAAGCTTGCGGATTTTCTTTCCAGTCGGCATCTTTAGCATCCGCATAAACAGTGGCAATGTATTGTTTTCCCGGTGTGAGGAAGTCGAATACCAGTTTGGAAGTATGACCGTTCTCACCGGCTGTACAACCTACATACCAGTCGCCTGTACCTTTTGCCTTACGGGCGATAGTGATATATTCTCCCGGTTCTGCTTCCAGATAGTTTGTTTCGTCCCAGTCGATTGCCACGTCTTTGATGAATTGGAAAGCATCCATGAAACGTTCGTAGTTTTCAGGAATATCGGCAGCCATTTGCAGCGGGCTGTACATGGTCACGTACAAGGCTAACTGGCGGGCGATGGTAGAACGTACCTGTGAATTGTTTGCAGGATTCATCTTGTTACAATGAGTTTCGAAGATACCCGGAGTGTAATCCATCGGACCGCCGACCAAACGGGTGAAAGGAAGTATAGTTGTGTGATATACTTTGTTTCCGCCGAATGATTCGTATTCGGTTCCACGTGCGGATTCGTTGCCGATTAAGTTAGGATACGTGCGGCAGATACCTGTCGGGCGGGTTGCTTCGTGAGCATTTACCATGATTTTGTAGTCGGCTGCTTTCGTCACTGCATACAGGTAGTGGTTGTTCATCCATTGTCCGTAGTGGTGTTCGCCGCGCGGAATGATATTGCCTACATAACCG
>ERZ837380.3800-NODE-3800-length-13535-cov-2.565727_pt1 | contig 13535 bp, 12 predicted proteins | sample MGYA00519685_ERZ837380 | MGnify/ENA primary metagenome ERZ837380 (study PRJEB31850, sample SAMEA3708817) | human gut metagenome | biome: human gut; feature: human-associated habitat; material: faeces | place: China | collected 2014 ...
CGATAAATATGTGCCTGATCTGTCTCAAATTTATAGACCTGATCTTTATTAATCGTCTGCGTATGTCCATGACATTCTATCGTAAGTACACCTTCTGTTACTGTAATGTACTCTCTTGTTTTTTCTCCATGACTCCCACTCATATAGACCCCACCGGGTTCTATGTCAATCCGATATACTTCTACGGAATGAGAATCTTCATAAGGAAAACACGTCCAGACTTTATATTGCCCTTCCAGTTCTTTTGTAGGAAAAATTTCTTTTGGACTTACAAGGCAAAAATCTTCTCTTGGAGGATCAATAAGTGTCTGAAACTCTATACGGAGACCACTTGTAATCTTTCCAAGTACGCCAAGAGAGGGATTAGCTGTGCCTTTCTCAATCTGAGCGAGCATACTTTTGCTGACTCCAGTCTGCTCCGCAACCTCGCCCAGACTCATTCCTTTCGACTGGCGAATCTGCTTTAAATTAACTGCCACATTATGAGATAAATAATCCATGAAACTCCTCCTTTGTGTGATTTAATTTATTGGGGAATATAGGCTAACAGACGAACCATGAGAATGAATTATTCTTTATCTGTGACTTTAGTCGCTGCGAGAAAAAGTCTTCTATGAAAAGCCTCTCATGAAAAGTTATTGATTTTGACTCCGTTGCAAAAAACACAAAGTCGCAAAATCAATAACTGTTCATGAGAACTTTTCTAACATAAGTTTACTCACTCGCAGCTCCGAGGCCACAGATAAAGAATATTTTGATATTTTCTAAGTAATGTAGAAAATATCAATCCAAATTTCCAAATTGCCCTTTAATAAATCGAAATCACTAATTAATATTACCATAATATCAAAACAACCAGAAGCCTACAACTCAAATCCACATTAAGCTTCTAGTTATCGAAGGCAAAAATCATATCACCATACTTGAGCAACCACAACAAGGCTAACTGCTCACAACTCAAATCCTCGCAGGGCTTCTATTTATCAAAGACAGAAACCGGGAGAATCGTATACTAGCATCTGTGACCTCGGAGCAAGGTTTGGATACGAGCGGGGAAGCGAGCATTCAAACCGCCGCGACTAAAGCCACAGATGCTAGTATACGATTCTCCCGGTTTCGTCTGTTGTTACTCTCAAATAGAAGCCAGCACCCTGTCAATTGCTGCGTCAATAACCTTATCAAGTTCCTCATCGTCTGCTTCTGGCATCAGTGTTGCTGCGTCTTCATCAGAAATAAGTTCAACAAGATCACCGAAGGATTCTTTGTATTTTCTCTTACATACAACATAGAATACTACACCGAGTAAACTCCAAGCTCCTACCATTCCCCATTCAGGAAGGATCAGGCTTCCGCCGCTGCCCGGGATACAGTACATACATACCATGAATCCGGACATGATGACTGCCATTGTTCCGAAGAATTTATAAGCTGGAACTTTATATGGCCTTGGCATATCGGGTTCTTTTTTTCTTAATATCATAAAGGAAACCGCTACCATACAGTAAGCAAGACAGCATGCGAAGTTACCTGCATCAGAAATCCATACAAGAAGCTGTCTTCCGGCAAATGGAGCAAGCATTGTAAGGACACCAATAAGAATAAGTGCATTAATTGGCGTTTTATGTTTTGGATGAAGTTTTGCAAATGTTTTTGGAATCATATAGGATTCTGCCATGGAATACATTGCACGAGAACCACCAATTAAGAAGGAGTTCCAGGATGTGATAATACCGCACATACCACCGACAATAACTACTTTTGCCATGATTTTCATTCCAAATGCTGTTCCCATTGCATCGGCTGTAACAAGTCCGGTTGCTTCCTGTGATTTTATGATCGCACCTGAGTCAAGAACAAGTCCTACGGCGATAATTACAAGTGCATAGAAAACAACGGCTAAAATTACAGATAAAATAAGCATTTTACCGATTTTCTTTGGAGGAACATTAATTTCTTCTGCTGCCTGTGGAATAACGTCAAAACCAATAAAATAAAATGGTGACATTGCTGCAACACCGAGAATTGCTTTGATATTAAGTCCTGCGGTGTTTCCGACAAACATCTGTCCATCTAAATTATCCACAGTACCATTAATTACGGAAGCTACAATCAATAAAATTCCTGCACCACCGATGATACAGGTAAGTACCGTCTGTAAAATAGCGGCTGTTTTCGCTCCCATAATGTTAATCAGCATAATCAAAAATGCGACTATAATTGCAACTGCAAGCCATGAAGCATATACATCAAATCCTGCAACAGTATACAGATACCCTTTTAAAAATCCCGGCCACAGGTAAGTGATGATTGTTGGAAATGCACAAGCTTCAAAACACGCTACACTGACATATCCTAAAACGATTGCCCAGGTACAGATAAAAGAACCTGTCGGACCCATTGCACGATGACTGAATACGTGTTCTCCACCACACTGTGGCATTGCAGCTGTCAGCTCTGCGTAAGTCAGGCCTACGAAGAAAATCATAACGCCGCCAAGGCAAAATCCAAGTGCCGCTCCAAGAACGCCGCCCTTTTCAATCCAGTTTCCGGTTGATACAACCCAGCCCCATCCAATCATAGCTCCAAAGGCGATTACGAGGATATCCCAGGCACTAAATACTTTGTTAAATTCCGATTCTTTCTTGTTCATATCCTGTCCCTCCTATTCGTGAAATACTTTCTTTGCTACTTCTTCAATGAGTTCTGCAGTTCCGTCAACGCCTAAAAGACTGCTGTCGATCAGCATATCTCTGTTATGACGGTCACCACGGTTACTTCCTGTCAGAGCAAGATGTCTCTTATGATAACGTTTATCTTTTTCTGTAATAAATAACTTTGCATCCTCGGCAGAAAAGTTATGGCTCTTCATAACATTTTCAATTCGAACATCTTCCGGGGAATAAATAAAGATTCGCAGTATTGGTTTCTGCTCTTTTAAAATGTAATCAGCAGAACGTCCGATAATTACACAGGATTCTCTGTCTGCAAGTTTACGGATAATTGTTTTCTGGACGTGAATCGCGCGCTGCGTTAAATCCGCATATTTGGAGAAAGAACCTCGAACATCACCTTCTGCACCTTTTCCGGCGATTGTTCCACCTTCTTATACCTTTTCCATGATGTCTTTAGGAATACCAACTTCCTTGATAATCTTATCAACCGTATCACGGTCATAAAACTTTATTCCCAAATCCTTTGCAACTTTTCTTCCGATCATGTTGCCTTTCGCGCCATATTCGCATCCTATTGTAATAACAAGATGTGCCATATTTTTTTCCTTTCTAACTTCTATAATCTTTTAATATAAATGTCGGCTATAATGCTCACTTTATAAAAATGTCATCTTTAAAAATTTGTAACTATTCAGAATTCATTCGCCAAATATATCTGCGACGTTTCTATCTCTGTCTGCTTTTTCTGTTCTTTCAACTAGAAAAAGAAAAGGGCATCACAAACTCACTTGTGACACCCTTGCCTAATAACGTCTTAACATAATGCTTTTACAGCTTCTTCAATAATCGCACAAGCCTCATCGCACTGTTCTTCTGTAACAATCAGTGGTGGAATCATACGAATGACATGTGCCCCGATTGCTGTGATAAGAAGCTTTCTGTCAAGGCATCCATGTTTTACTTCCACACCGGAAATCTCATCATCAAATTCTACACCAACGAGGAGCCCCTGATGTCTTACTTCTTTTACATGTGGAAGTTTCTCTAATTTTGCTGCGAAATAATCTCCAACTTTCTTTGCATTTCCTGCTAAGTCTTTGTCAAGAAGTTCTTCTACTTCTGCCAAAGCTGCTGCACAACTGATTGGATGTCCACCAAAAGTTGTTCCATGAGAACCTGGGGTAAATGCTTTAGATACTTCTTCTGTTGCACAGATAGCACCGATTGGCATTCCGCCGCCAAGACCTTTTGCCATAGAAACGATATCTGGTTTTACTCCATAATTCATATAAGACATTACTGCTCCGGTTCTGCACCATCCAGTCTGTACCTCATCTAACAATAAGAGCATTCCCTTTTCATCACAGAATTCTCTAAGTCCTTTTAAGAACTCTGGTATTGCAGGATGAACACCACCTTCGCCCTGTACCGGCTCAACCATGATAGCGATTGTATTCTCAGTACATGCATTCTTAAATGCTTCTAAATCATTATATGGCGCATAGGAGAAACCATAAGTCATCGGACCAAAACCAACCTGGCATCCATTACCCGGCTGACCTGTTGCGGACATGGCACCAAATGTTCTTCCGTGGAATCCCATCTTAGCAGTTACGATATGATATTTATTAGGGCCGTATTTTTCAATACCATATTTACGAGCCATCTTAATCATCGCTTCGTTCGCTTCTGTACCGGAGTTCTGATAAAAGATTTTATCCATTCCAAGAGTCTTACAAACCTTTTCAGCAAGTAATGCCTGTGGAATTGTGTAAGGATAATTAAATGTATGCATGATATCGTCTACCTGATCCTTAACTGCTGCAACAACCTTTGGATTTCTGTTACCAGCGTTATTTACAGCGATACCTGCATAAAAATCAAGATATGGTGTACCATTCTCATCGTAAATATACATTCCCTTTGCTGTCTCAGCTAAGAAATCAAAACGCTCGTAAGTCTCGATCATATATTTATTTACTTTGTCCTTAATATCCTGTACTGTAAGTCCTGTATCTTTTAATTTCATGATAAAATCCTCCTTATTATCTAAAACTTTCATTTTCTTTTTACAAACCGGTTTTTATCATATGGGAAATGACATCTTCCCCATGAAACAAAAAAAAGCAAAGACACTTACAAATTGTTGTAAGCACCTTTGCTTTAACTGTCTATTATTTTGTACGCTTATACAATATCACGTCTCTCTTAATCTGTCAACAGGTAATTTAAAAAGATTTTTTGTAGGTTTCAGACCCTAAATTCGAATGTTTTTGGTTTTTCCATTGCATTTTGTCTATTATATTGTTCGTGCAATTTGACAGACGACCCCAGAATTACTACAAAGCCTTTCTATATATCTCAGCGATTTCTTCCTGCGTAAATACCACTGGATTGTTTGCTACGCCTGCGGCGGATACTTTCATGCAGTTTTCCGCCATCCACGGAATATCCTCCTCTGCGATGCCGAGGTCGGACAGTTTGCATTCTAAATCAATGGCTTTTAAGAGTTCACGGATTTTATCTGCACAGTCAGCTGCAGATTTTCCGCCAAAGATTTTCGCGATGTTTCCGAATTTTTCTTCGTCTCCTTTATAGGATGCATCAATGACTACTGGTGTTAAGGCTGCAAGTCCCTGGCCGTGTACGATGTTTTTCAGTCCGCTTGCTGGATGTTCCATTCCATGTGCGAGGGTTACTCCGGCTGTGTTGATTACCATACCGCCGATTGTACTTGCCATTGTGATATTTTCCCACTCTTTTTTGTTTCCAGTTCCGTTGTATACAGAAACAAGGTTATTCGCAATGAGTTCAATAGCGTATAAGCTCAGTGCATCTGTGAGTGGCTGTGCGATTTTGGATGTGTATGCTTCAATATTATGGCATAATGCGTCAAATGTAACGGATGCGAGTACTTTTTTCGGCATTGTCATCATACATTCCGGGTCTACGATGGACACTTTGGCTACGATGGCATTACAGCGGAGAGACTTTTTATCCCCGTTATCAGGATTGGTGAGAACAGCAAATCCATTTCCTTCTGAACCGGTACCGCAGGTTGTAGGGATGAGTACTAATGGCAGAGCATCATCGCTACGCAGGCGATTATAGATGTAATCGTTGATATCCCCATCATTTTTACTTAAAAATGCAATCGCTTTTGCACAGTCCATGATACTTCCACCACCGATGGCAACGATAACATCACAACCATTTGCCTTTGCAAAATCTGCGCCTTCCTGCGCTGTTGTTGTGAGTGGATTCTGGCTTACTTTGTCAAAAAGAACTGTTTCTAAACCTGCTGCTTTTAAGCTGTCGTTTACCTTATCATAAAGTCCAGACTTTTTTGCACTGCTTTTTCCAGTAACAATCAATGCTTTTTTACCATAAGGTCTGGTCAGTTCTCCTGTCTCTAAAACTTTTCCAGAACCAAATACAATGTTTACCGGCAGAAAATAATTAAATTCCATGATGCTTCCTTCTTTCTTTACTTTGCAAATATTATGTTTCTAAAATATATTTAACACCAGCTTTTATCCAAAGCGTGTTTTGAATCGGCCAGACAATCTGGCCTTACTCTACAGATTGGCTAAAATTGACTCTTCAAAAATCTTTAACCCAGCTTCCATCTGTTCTTCTGTCATACATAATGGTGCAAGGAATCTTACAACATTACTGGAGGAGCCTGCATTTTCCAGTAAAAGTCCTTTCTGGAGTGCTGTCTGAACCAGTTTGGATACAAATTCTGGATTTGGCTCTTTACTTTCTTTGTCTTTTACAAATTCTACACCGAGCATGCCGCCGATTCCTCTGACATCTCCGATTATATCATATTTTTCTTTCATTTCCTCAAATGCTTTTCTTACGACAGAGCCGATGTGAAGAGATTTTGCACAATAATCTTCCTCTTTCATGATTTCCATTGCCTTGATCGCTGCTGCACAGGCTAATGGGTTACCACAGTATGTACCACCGATTGTTCCTGCCGGTGCTGCATCCTTTTGGCGCACGATACAGATATGGATACTCTGCACGATAAATTCCTGAAGGGAAAGGCCCCATGCCGAGAGCATACGCTTTCTTGGCTGTCAGTGCCATTGTCAGACTGGTTCTTCCATGAAATGCACCGGAAAAGCAAATGATATTATCTCTTCCTGTGTACGCTTTTGCAATCTTAATCGCATTCTCGTCTGCCTCAGCACCGGAGTTTGCAAAATATGTTTTCATTTTCCCGCCCTTACATGGAACTGTCTCATTAAACATTTCTGCAAGTTTGACATATCCTTCATGAACATATACATAAAAAATTCCGTGGAAATATTTCTCTGCCTGTGCCTTTACTGCCTCAACAACTTCCGGTCTGCTGTAACCGATATTCAGAACCCCAACGCCTCCAATCCAGTCGAGGAACTTATTACCATCCACATCCTCAAGCATTGCGCCCTCGCCTTTTTCCATACAAATTGGATAGGTACTTCCACATAATCCTTTTGGAACTGCCTCATTTCTTCTATCTAAAATAGCCTTTGCCTTTGCTCCTGGTACACTTCCTGTAACTATTTCTGGTAATGCTTCTCTTAACATATCGAATTTCTCCTTAATTATAAAAGAAAAAGGTGCAATCCCAGCGTTTGCTGTTATTGCACCTTTGCTTGTTTCCTATTTATTTTTGTTACTTATTTATTTCATGACATTACTATAACACAATTCTTTGATATTACTATCGTCACAATACACAAGGTTGTTGTGCAGCATTCATAATGGCTGTTTCATTCAAGACAAAAGCGGAAGGACAGACGCCCGAGAAGAGAGCCTATGCCATCAAATCAATCCCAAAAATTCATCAATCTGATATGCCAGATACCAGTCGCTTCTATCTTTCGTGGAGTTGAGTGTTTTCCCCGTGATTTCAGCGATTTTTTTCAGATGATAGGAGACAGTATTTCTATGCAGATAGCATTCGGTTGCGACTTCCCCGATATTTCCGTTAGTTTCGAGGTAGCATTTTAAAATACGGATGTATTCGCTGCCGGTTTCCTGATCGAATCGCTCTAATTCGCCAAGCATTTTTTCTCGATACTTTTCCAGTTTTTTGATATTGCCGATTGAGAGCCAGAGTCTGCTTATGCCGAGTTCTTCTTCCTGACAGATATTTTTGCCTTTTTGTCTTCCCCAGCGACATAAATAGGATAAGTCTCTGTATTTTTCCCACAGGTTTTCTACCACAGTTTCTTCGTCACCGACTGCCATGTAAAGTTCTTTTTGCCGGGCAAAGCTTTCTGAAAATGTTTTTATCTGTTGGATTACATTTTCCCTTTCTGTGCCTGTAGGCATTTTTGCTACGAGTGTGATATACAAATCTCGCTGAAAAATGACGGAGAGTACCTTTTTCTCAGCAAATATTTGCTGGCACTGCCGGATAAAGCGGTAGAAGAACTGGGTATTGTCGAATTTATCGTCTGCCTGTATATCTTTATTGGCTGGGAAATAGCACTGAATCATGAAGAATTCTGTGTCTTTATGGATATGATTCTCATGCAAGACAGGCATATACTGTTGTTCTTCTTTACGGGAAAAGATTGCTTTCTGGAGTGCAGTTTCCAATCCGTCCTGCTCCTGCATCGTTTTATAGATCAGGTTACATAAATCTCTGTTAAAGTCTACGAGATGGACTTCCCACGGTAATGTAAAGACAGGGAATCCTGCTTCTTCACTGTATGCAATAACGCCCCTCGGTACTCTGGTGATGTATTTTCCAATATTAATAACCAGACCGCTTGCGCCTGTTTCATGCAGGCTTTTTACAAATCGGACGAGTGTCTCTTCGTCCTTTTCCCTGATTCCAGTTGTGATAATAAGCTCTCTGCCTTTTAAAAAAGAGACATAATCCATCTCCTCGACGGTATGTACCCAGTCAACGAGATTTCTTAAGCCTCTTCCTCCGGCAACCAGCTTCATATTGTAACGGTGTAATGCCACCTCATAGATTTCTTCCAATATTATCGCCATTGTTACCTCTTTTTTAGTTTCTTCTATAAGTCATTTCACAAAATACTGCCAGACAAATAATGATACATAGATTAGTAATTCACGTCTTGGAATATTAAATGCTTTGCAGTATTTATAGTATTGCCATAGTTCTTCTTCCTACTCCATAAACTTCGCCAGCACCGTCAAATCATAATCTGATACCAACATTCCATTCATGATAAGAGAATATTTAAGCTGTAATTTAAAATGTGCATCTCCGTGTAATACACGGATTTTCTTCGTGTCGGACACCAGTTCCATCGGGCCTGCCGGGGACTGATAGAGGCAGTTCTTGTTATGCTCTGTGTCAAATACGAGTACAGAGTTGAAGTTGCCCGCTCCAGTTTTGCGGAGTTCTACGTTACCCGGAGAGATGGTGAGGCGGTTTTTAATGACCGCCCCTTCTTCTGTCCGCTCTGAATAAAAAATGTAATGCACACCATTTTTATGAATATAACTTCCTTCGGTAACCAGAGTGACGGGTTCTTCCTGATCGAACCCTTTCTGGATACCTGTTATCGTAAGCCAGACCTTTCTTGCCATAACTTTACACGTCGTATCTGTTCATTGCAGGATCGATAAGTTTCTGGACAAGAGCCTTTTTGCTTAAACCTCTTGCTTCCCAGAGCATTGGATACATACTGATAGCTGTAAAGCCTGGAAGTGTATTGATTTCGTTAAATACAACCTCGTTTGTATCTTTTGTCAGGAAGAAGTCTACTCTTGATAATCCGGAGCAGTCTAATGCTTTAAAGATTGCTACGGCATCTTTGCGGATTTCTTCTGCTTTTCCTTCTGGAAGTTCAGGATCTACGACCGTTCTGGATTCTTCGTTGTTGTACTTCGCATCGTAGCTGTAGAATTCTTCAGCAGATAATACTTCGCCAACACCAGAAGCCTTAGGCTCATTCATTCCAAGAACACCACACTCAATCTCACGACCTACGATTGTCTCTTCCACTAAAATCTTAGAATCGTGTTTTGCTGCAAGATTCAGTGCATCAATCAGTTCCTCTCTGTTCTCTGCCTTGCTGACACCCTGAGAAGAACCAGCTTTAGAAGGCTTTACGAATACAGGATATGGAACACCTGCTTCTACTCTTGCCACTACTTCATCCATGTGTGTAAGTTCATGTCTTCTTACGCCAACAAACTTTGCCTGACGTACCCCGATGGAATCTACAACGATCTTAGTGTAGAACTTATCCATAGAACATGCAGAAGCTAACACGCCACATCCTACATATGGGATTGCTGCTAACTCTAAAAGCCCCTGAACCGTTCCGTCCTCTCCGTTCATTCCGTGAAGGACAGGGAAAACAACATCGATAGAAATACGATCAACCTTGCCGTCTCTTTCTAAGAGAAGTTCCTTTCTTCCTGTATCCGGGCAGATATAAGCACTCGTCTTACTATTTACCCAGGAACCATCCTCAAGATGATCCAGTCTGTCAACTAACTTCCACTGTCCATCCTTTGTGATTCCTACCATAATTACGTTATAAAGATCTTTATCAATGTTTTCGATTACTGTTTTTGCTGAAACGAGAGAAACATCATGTTCAGAGGATTTTCCTCCCATAAGCACTACTATATTTTTATTAGCCAATATAATTCATCCTTTCAAAAGCTCATTTTAATTCATTTCACGCCTTATTCTAGCACATTGAAAAGCTTTTGAACACTGGATTTTAAAATAATTAAGATGTAACATTTACAAAAATTTTCCCTTTTTACGGCAAAATCCGCACTAATTTCTCATATTTCATGAAATCCTCTCTGGTAATTCCACACTCTCCAATTTCCCGGGGATTCTTTACACCTTTCTTTCCATCCGCATGATAATCGGAACCGCCGGAAATAATTAAGCCACGGCCTGCATAACGTTCTATCACTTCTTTTTTTATCTCGTCCTTTGTCATCGTGCCGCCGTAACTGGTCTTATCATATGTGTAAGAAGCTTCGATTCCATCAAGTCCAGCTTCAATTAAAACCTCTATAAATTCCTGTCTGGACATCTCTTTTCCTTTATAAGATACCGGCTCAGAAATAAGATACGGATGCGCCAGTATAATGATACCGCCAAGTTTATGAATCTCTTTGATAACAGAAACTGCATCCGGCTTCTCTCTCTTCACGCTAACTTCCTTACTGTTTTTCACATATAACTTTGCTTCTTTCCAGCTTTCCATATAGCCTTTTCTCGCCATAAGTTCAAAAATCATTTTCTTTTGAACAAACTGCTCCTGGACTGGGTAACCGTTATTCTGAAGAACTTCCTCCCAGGTCATTTCCATTCCCTGCTCGTTCAGAAGATCAATCAGCTTACGGTAACTGTTGACCTTACTGTTAATCGTAAATTCATCTAATTCTTTAAAATATGGGGCATTCCAGTCACAGCCAAGACAGACAAGATGTACATCATCAATATATGTCTCACAGGAAATCTCAATTCCTCTGAGAAGTTCAACTCCAATACCTTTTGCGTAGGCCGTAATCTCCTGTCTTTTGCCCCCGCCTAACTCTATCATCTCTGGCGGAACAATATCATGGTCTGTTATTGCCAAAATCTTCACACCGCGATGTACCGCGTGTCGAATATACTCTACAGGACTGTCATTTCCATCAGAACGATTGGTATGTCCATGTAAATCACATTCATAATTTGCCAGCATACTTTTCCCTCCCTGAAAACGTGTATTTTAAACTAGAAACTTGTTCTCTTTCCCGAAAATACTTCCAGATGCTTCTTCACTTCTTCTTTTACCGCATTTTCCACTTCGGTATCAAATGGAATCGGCGCAAACTTTTCACCGGAAAGAACGAGTTCTTTTGTCTTATCAAGGTACGCATTCTTCACTAATGTAGAAATGTTTACCTTTCTTCCGCCAAGTTCGATAAGACGGGTAAATGTTTCTGCAGATAATCCAGAACCGCCGTGAATTACGACTGGAGTTTTTTCTTTTCCAAGTTTCTCAACGAGTTCAAAATTAATTTTAGGAACACCGTGATAAATACCATGAGCTGTACCGATTGCCGGTGCTACTGCATCAATCTGGGAGCGCTCTACAAATTCCATCGTCTCTTCAAAGTTAGCACCAACGGCTTCATCACTTACAATTTCTTCTTCCACACCGGAAATAACTCCGATTTCTCCCTCAATCGCAACATTCCTGCTGTGTGCATATTCTGCCATCTCTCTTGTATTTGCGATATTTTCTTCAAATGGCAGATGAGAAAAGTCCATCATAATGCTGTCCCATCCAGTATCTGCACAAAGCTTTCCAAGTTCTTTATTGCGGCAGTGATCAAGATGTAATGCAACTTCTATTTTCGCACCTTTTCTCGCAGCGTCCACAATATCATAAAGCTTCTGCGCTCCAAAATGTTCTACTGTCCCCGCAGATGTCTGGATAATCAGGTTAACACCGATTTCCTCTGCTGCTTTTACTGCTGCCTCTGCTGTCAGATAATTAAAAATATTTACTGCTCCTACTGCGATATTCTCTTCTTTTGCCTTTAACAGTACATTCATAAATCTGTTATTTTTCATGATGTTTCCTCCTTATTTTGTCATGTACTCCCGGAATCTTTTTGTTCTTGATTTTGTGAGAAGATTTTTGTCAGTTGTGCCCAGATTTTTGAGGTGTACACAGTGCGTACGTTGATAAAATCCGGGTGCAGCTGGCGGAAAATCAGCCGTAAAATCAAGTGCGGGAAAGACTCCACGAGTACATATTCCCATAACAATATTTAACTTATATTCTCTTTTGATAGTCTCATAATATCATACTTGTATATACAAGTCAATATATAAATTCACACTACAGCATATTTAAAGAATACTTTCTGCAAATTGAGGCGTGAAGGTTGCAGGAATGATTTTTCAAACACGCTCTGACGCTATTCTTTCTAATCATTAATACATCTATTCTATCGTCTTTATTCCTCATACTGTAAACGGATTTTAATTCGGTCTCCACGAAATACGACTTTCGTATATTCATATGGGCGGCTAATCTCATCATAAAGAACATCCCTTAACAATAATAATGGGTGACCTTTTTCTACCGCTAAAAGTTCTGCTTCTTCGTTAGAAGCAACCACAGATTCTAATGTTTCGGATACTTTCTTTTTGTGAATCCCATAGTTCTCGCTCAAAAGCACACAAAGCTGTTCTTTCTCTAACATCTCTACTGTTAGCTTGTATCTTGCATTAATATAAGATATATGAAGACTGATCGGATCTCCCTTAATATAACGAACTCTCTTAATCTTAAATACAGACTCTCCCGGTAAAAGATTGAGCTTTTTAGCTACTGTCTCACTTGAACGCTCTTCCTGACATTCAACAATCCTTGTCTCGACCTCATATCCCATCTTCTCTAACTGCTCACGAATACCGATATAGGATGGACTGACTGTCACAATCTTCTCTGCAACAAACGTTCCCTTTCCCTGCACTCTGTAAAGAAGGCCTTCTTTTACCAGATCGGTAAGTACAGAACGGACCGTCATTCTGCTCAGTCCATAAATAGAACTCAATTCATTCTCTGATGGAATCTTTTCATTCGCTTTCCACTTTTCAGAATCTATTGCATCAACGAGAATATCTTTTAACTGTTGGTACAATGGTTTTGGACTATTTTTCTCTAACATATTTTTCCCCCTAATTTTTATTTAATTGTAATATATCTATAATGCTATTATAATAAAGTAAAAGCATTAAATTCTATAAATATATTGATAATTAATAACACAAAACTGACTTTAAGGGGATTATTATGGTAAACGATAAACTTGAGGAGAAAAGAAAACATGGTAACTTTTTAT
>ERZ837380.3805-NODE-3805-length-13522-cov-4.379223_pt1 | contig 13522 bp, 11 predicted proteins | sample MGYA00519685_ERZ837380 | MGnify/ENA primary metagenome ERZ837380 (study PRJEB31850, sample SAMEA3708817) | human gut metagenome | biome: human gut; feature: human-associated habitat; material: faeces | place: China | collected 2014 ...
GATACTATAATAATTACGTCTATGTCCTGCCGCTGCTGCAGCAGTATTCGGCGCGCATCGTCCTCTCGCTCCTCGGGCGCAACACGGATGATTTCACCGAGTGGCCAAGTGAGAGCATCGACTACGCGCACGTCACGTGGGATCAGCTCAACGAAATGCTCGATACCGGCCTCGTTGAGGTGCAGAACCACTCGTATAATCTGCACGCTTACACATCCGAGCGGCACGGCTGCATGCAGAACCGGGGCGAGTCGGACGCGGCCTACGCGGAGCTGCTGCGCGCAGACCTCCAGCGCCTGCAGGATGAGCTCGCGGAGCACACCGGCCGCACGCCGGACACGTTTGCCTACCCCTACGGCAAGTACGGCGACCTGACGGACACCGTCCTGTGCGACATGGGCTTTCAGGCGACGCTGACGTGTGACTGGGGCGTGAACCACATCACGCGCGACCCGGACTGCCTCTACCGGCTCGGACGCATCTGCCGGTCGCACAATCAGTCGCTGCAGTCCGTGCTCCGGCGCGCGCTGAAGGCGACGGCGTGAGCGGATGAAAACAGAAGACAGAAAGGGCACGCATCTTGCGGATGCGTGCTTTTTCGTGCTTTGCACGCACCATGCGCCTTGGGCATACACTGAGGAGAAAGCGATTTGGCGCAAGCAAAGGGGGAGACGCCATGAAAATCGAGCTGCGCCGGGCCGCCATGACCTATCAGGCGCCGGACGGGGAAGTGGTGGCGCTGCGGGATGTGACCTTCGGCGTGGCCGACGGGGAGTTTGTGAGCATTGTCGGGCCGTCCGGCTGCGGCAAATCCACGCTGCTGGCGCTCATCGCCGGCATCGAGCATCCGTCGGGCGGGGAGGTGCTCGTCGACGGCGAGCCTGTGCGCGCCCCGACGGGCAAGGCAGGGCTCATGCCCCAGCGCGACCAGCTCTTTGACTGGCGCACGATCTGGGGCAACGTGACGCTCGGGCTGGAGGTACGGCACGAGAACACGCCCGCGCGCCGCGACGGCGTGCACGATCTGCTCGAGCAGTATCAGCTCGCGGGCTTTGCGCGCAAGCTGCCCAATCAGCTCTCCGGCGGCATGCGCCAGCGCTGTGCGCTTATCCGCACGCTGGCCACATCGCCGGATGTGCTGCTGCTCGACGAGCCGTTTTCCGCGCTGGATTATCAGACGCGGCTGGCCGTCTCGGGCGACATTTCGCAGATCATCCGCCGCGAGCATAAGACGGCCCTGCTCGTCACGCACGATATTTCCGAGGCCATCAGCCTCTCGGACCGCATCGTCGTCCTGTCGCACCGGCCCGCGACCGTCAAGGCCATCCACGACCTCGGCGCGCTGCGCACTGTGCCGCCGCTCGAGCGGCGCAGCCGGCCGGAGTTTCAGACGCTGTTCAATCAAATATGGGAGGAGCTGGATGTCAATGTCTGAACGATCGCCCTCCCCGCAGCGCGCGGCCTATCTGCGCGCGCAGCGCCGCCGTCGTCGGCTCGTGCTGGCGCTGCAGATTTTGCTGCTGGCCGTGTTTCTCGGCCTGTGGGAGCTCTCGGCGCGGCTCGGCTGGGTGGACGCCTTCATCGTCAGCAGCCCGTCGCGCGTGGTGCATACGCTCGTGGGCCTGCAAAATTCCGGGGAGCTGTGGCTGCACATCGGCACGTCGTGCCTCGAGGTCGTGGTCGGCTTCGTGCTCGGGACGCTTTTCGGCACGCTCATTGCCATTGGCCTGTGGTGGAGCGAGCTGCTCTCGCGCGTGCTCGACCCGTATCTGGTCGTGCTCAACGCGCTGCCGAAAACAGCGCTCGGCCCGGTGTTCATCGTCTGGATCGGCGCAGGCACCGAGTCGATCATTGCCATGACGATCGCGATCTCGGTCTTTGTCACGATCCTGAATATGCATGTCGGCTTCCTGTCCACGGACCGGGAGAAGATCCGCCTGATGCAGACGCTCGGCGCGACCCGGCATCAGATCCTGTGGCGGCTGGTCATCCCGGCCAACTACGCCACGCTCTTCAATACGCTGCGCGTGAACGTCGGCCTGTCGTGGGTCGGCGTGATCATGGGCGAATTTCTGGTCTCCAAAGCCGGCCTCGGCTATCTGATCGTTTACGGGTCGCAGGTGTTCAATATGGACCTCGTGATGGCGACCGTCCTCGTGCTTGCGGTGGCGGCCGTCGTGATGTATCAGCTGGTGCTGTGGCTGGAGAAATTTTTCAAAAATCGGTTGGGAGTGACGCAATGAAACGGTTTCTTTGTGGGGTTCTGGCGGCGCTGATGCTGGTGGTCTTGTGCGCCTGCGGCAAGCAGGAGACGGCCACCGTCCGCCTGAGCGAAGTGACGCATTCGGTGTTCTACGCGCCGCAGTATGTGGCGCTGGAGCAGGGCTTTTTCGCGGATGAGGGGCTGAATATCGAACTGACCAACGGCGGCGGCGCCGACAAGGTCATGACGGCGGTGCTCACCGGGCAGGCAGACATCGGGCTCGCCGGGCCGGAGGCGTGCATCTATGTGTACAATCAGGGCAAGGACGATTACCCGGTCGTGTTCGGCCAGCTCACGAAGCGCGACGGGTCGTTCCTCGTCGGGCGCGCGGATGTGCCCTTCAGCTGGGAGCTGCTGCGCGGCAAGACTGTTATCGGCGGCCGCGCGGGCGGCGTGCCGGAGATGACGCTCGAATACGTCATGCGGCAAAACGGTGTCGTCCCCGGCACGGATGCCACCGTGGACACGACCGTGCAGTTCAACATGATGGCCGGGGCCTTCACCGGTGGCAACGGCGACTTTGTCACGCTCTTCGAGCCGACGGCCACCGAGGTCGCGCAGGCGGGCAAGGGCTACATCCTTGCGTCCATCGGCCAGGAGAGCGGCGAGATCCCATATACGGCCTACTTCGCTTCGCAGGCCTACATGAAAGACCACGCGGACGTTGTGCAGCGCTTCACCAATGCCATTGCCCGCGCGCAGAAATGGATCGCGGAGCACGACGCGGCGCAGACCGCCGAGATCATCGCCCCGCAGTTCCCGGACATGAGCGTGCCTGTGCTCACGCAGGTCGTGCAGCGCTACAAGGACATCGACGCCTGGAACACCACGCCGGTCATGACGCAGTCATCCCTCGAGCGGCTCGAGACCGTCATGGAGACGGCCGGCGTGCTCGATCACGCCGACTGGGTGGATTTTGACCGCCTTGTCGACAACAGCTATGCGCACAACGCCTCCTGATTTTCTCGCCTGCGGGCGGCAAACTCTGCGAGGCTTTGCTGACACGCAAAATCCCCCGGCAGCAGCCGGGGGATTCGTGCGTTTTTCAAAAGAGGGGGGGTGCTTAGAAGCTCGCAACGACAGCGCCGTTGTAGGTGTCGGCGATGTACTGCTTCACGGCGTCGGTCTTGAGGGCCTTGAGCAGAGCCTGGGTCTTCGGGCTGTTCTCGTCGCCGGCGCGCACGGCGATGATGTTGGCGTAGGTCTGGGCGGCGGTGCCGCTGGCGTCCTCGGTGGCGAGCGCGTCGCTGATCTTCAGGCCGGCGGCCAGAGCGTAGTTGCCGTTGATGACGGCGATGGTGCCGGCGTCGCTGTTGCCGAGCTGAGCCGGGACGGTATCGGCCTGAACAGCGACAATGTTGTAGCCGCCGTCGTCGACGATGTCAAGCGTGGTCACGCCCTTGGCGGCGTCCGCGTCATCGGGGAGCTTGATCAGGCCCTCCTGCTGGAGCAGGAACAGGGCGCGGGTCTCGTTGCTGTCGTCGGCCGGGATGATGATGGTCGCGCCCTTGGCGAGGTCCTTCAGGTCGGTGACACCGTTGCCGTAGATGCCGAACGGCTCATAGTGGATGGTGCCGACAGAGACGAGGTTGGTGCCGTTCTTGGCGTTGAAGCTGTCGAGATAGGGCTTGTGCTGGAAGTAGTTTGCGTCGAGCGTGCCGTCGGCCAGAGCCTGGTTCGGCAGGACGTAGTCGTCATAGGTGACGATCTTGAGCTCGTAGCCTTCGTCGGCGAGGGCCTGCTTGATTTGCTCGAGGATCTCGGCGTGCGGGGTGGCGCTGGCGCCGACGGTGATGACTTTGTCATCGGCAGAGGCGGTGGTCTTGTCGTCGGTGGTCTTGCTGCCGCAGGCACTCAGTGCGACGAGCGAGAACGTCAGCACGAGGGCGAGGATGAGGGACGTGATCTTTTTCATTTTCGTTTCTCCTTTATATTTTCATTTTGAAATTTGTGTGGTTTCGGATGTTAGGATGTGCAGTTCGGGGCGGCACATTCGTCCGCGCCGGATGTTCACGCGCAGCAGCGCGGGATAGTGTAAACGCATGGGCTGTCTCCTGTCAGGTGCGGGAGCGCCGGTCGGTGCGGCGGGCGATGTACATGCCGAACTCCTGCAGGATCTGCACGATGATGATCGTCAGCGCCACGCACAGCCAGACAATCTGATCGTCGTACTTCTGGTAGCCGTAAGTGATGGCGATCTGGCCGAGGCCGCCGCCGCCGATCGTACCGGCCATGGCGGAGTAGCCGAGGATGGTCACGGTGGAGATGACGGCGCCGGTGATGAGCGCGGGCTTGGCCTCCGGGATGATGACCTTCCAGATGATGCGCAGCGTGGACGCGCCCATGGACAGCGCGGCCTCGATGACGCCGGCGTCCACTTCCTTGGCGGCGGACTCGACCATGCGCGCCACATACGGGGCGGCGGCGATGACGAGCGTCACGATCACGGCGCGGTTGCCGAGGCTGGTGCCGACGACGAACTTTGCTACCGGCAGCATGGCGACCATGAGAATGATGAACGGGATGCTGCGCAGGGCGTTGACGATGATGCCGAGTGTGCGGTTGAGCCAGCCGATGGGGTGGATGCCGTCGCGGTCGGTCATGCGCAGGATGAGGCCGACCGGCAGGCCGATGAGATAGGCAAAGAACGTGGAGATGAGCGTCATGTAAATGGTCTCCCAGATACCGAGCTGCAAGATGCCGTTTTGCCAGAGCTTGATGAGCAGATCAGACATGACTTCCATCCTCCTGTAGATAAGAGATGTGGTTATGGTCGAGCCAGCGCAGCACATCGTGGAACTGCTGCGGATCGTCGGGCAGGTCGATGACCATGTGGCCGTAGATGCTGCCCTCGACGATGCGGGTGTCAGCGAAGAGAATGTTCACCGGCACGTGGCACTCGAGCGTGATGCGCGAGATGACCGGTTCGTTGGAGCAGCTGCCGTCGAAGACGAGGCGCAGGCGCCTGCCCGTGCACGGCGGGAGGTTTTCGGCCGGGCTCTTCGGGAGAATGAGCGCCTTGGCGATGTCGGACTTCGGGTGTGTGAACACATCGCTGACGTTGCCGATCTCGGCGATGCAGCTCTGGTCGATGACAGCCACGCGCTGGCAGATCTGTTCGATGACGCGCATCTCGTGCGTGATGACGACGATCGTCACGCCGAGCGTCTGGTTGATCTCCTTAAGCAGGCGTAGAATCGACTGCGTGGTGTTCGGGTCGAGGGCGCTGGTGGCCTCATCACACAGGAGGTATTTCGGCCGCGTGGCGAGGGCGCGGGCGATGGCCACGCGCTGCTTCTGGCCGCCGGAAAGCTGCGAGGGATACGCTTTCGCGCGGTCGGACAGTCCAACGAGTTCGAGCAGCTCGGCGGCGCGGGCCTGAGCCTCGTCGCGCTTGACGCCGGCGATCTCGAGCGGGAAGCAGATGTTGCGCAGCACCGTGCGCTGCTCGAGCAGGTTGAAGCTCTGGAAGATCATGCCGATGTCCTGCCGGGCCTTGAGCAGGTCGCGGCGGCTGAGCTGCATCATGTCGCGCCCGTCGATGCGCACCGTTCCGGAGGTCGGCCGCTCGAGGAGGTTGATACAGCGCACGAGCGTGCTCTTGCCGGCGCCGCTCAGGCCGATGATGCCGAAGATCTCCCCGTCCTCGATGCGGAGGTTGACGTCCCGCAGTGCGTGGATGTCGCCGCCCGGTGAGGGGTAAGTTTTGTTGAGATGTTCGATTTCGATCATGGTGGATTCTCCCTCGCAAAATGAATTTTTCGGAACAAAAAAGCAGAGGCCGGAAGACTCGTTGTCTTCCGGCCTCTGCGGATACGGCTTGGAATTTGGATCAGCCGTTATTGGAAGCGAACACAAGACGAGTCATATTTCTGAGCACGACGAGACATGCACATGCAGCCGGGCATGTACATCATCATAGCCATCATCATGTTGTTCGTCTGAGCAAACTTCATAATACGACGCGTCTCCTTTCGTTAAAAATCACGGTTTCCGGTGGAAACGAGCGCAGTATAACGCAGTTTTCTGCGCTTGTCAACCCCAAAATCCACAAAAGCAGTATGAAATATGCATTAGAAAAAGCAAATCCATCGATTCTAAAATTTGATCGTTTGCGGCGTTACGTCCGGGTCGTGGCTGCACAGAGACGCCGCGCAGGCGCCGTCCCGGCTCATCTCGCCGATCCAGTCGAGCGCCTTTTTCGCGCGCACGCTGTTTTCACAGATGCCGGGCACGGTGCCCTCCGCCCAGGAGCGGGGACTTGCCGCGCCGTCGGCGTTGAGCAGCACGTACCGGCCGCCATTGCGGATGAGCGTGGCGAACATGCCCTCCGTGTGCCCGGCGATGTGCACGAGATGCACCGAGTCGTCCCCGAACAGGTCGTACGAGCGGCTCTCCGGCCCGATGTGGTTCACGCGGTACCAGAACCGCTCCGGCGGCTCGTCCATCCACAGCTTGCGCGAGGTGTAGCGCAGGTTCACGCGGCACGACCAGAAGTACTCCTCCTCCGCCACCAGCAGACGCTTTGCGCCCCGCACCTCGCTGATGCCCGCGACATGATCCGGGTCGAGGTGGGAAAAGAGCACATAGTCCAGATCCTGCGGCCGGATGCCGCGCGCGGCCAGCTGCTCGCCGATCGACTGCCCCGGCTTCACGACGCTGTGCACGAGCGTGTACCACCCGCGGCCGAACATCCGCAACTGCGCCGCGCGGTCCTCGATGCCGGTCGGGCTCACGGTGCGCGGCAGCCCGGCGTCCACCAGAAACAATCCCTTTGGGTGTTCCACCAGATACGCCGACACCGGCAGCCAGATGCGCGCGCCGCTCTTGAGCCGCCGCGCGTCCGCTTTTGCCGGCCAGCGCCACTGGGCGCTCGCCGGCAGGTTCGGCGCCACGCCGATCTTTCCGCAGTGCAGAACATGGATCCGGATCTGAGCCATGGCCGTTCCCTCCTCGTGAATGTACGCGATATTGACCAAATGGTTACTAAAAAGCATATCACCGCCTGTGCAGAATGTCAAGACAGGCGGGGAAGATCGACCGGGATTTTGCAATTTTCAACAATGTGCTGTGCATTTGCGTATTGAATTGTATGCGTGAGATGTGCTACAATAGATTGCGCATCTATTCACAAACCAGGGAATGAAAACAAAACATTTTAAGGGGAAGAAAGGAGCCTGAAACATGGCAAGAGAACTGATCCTGAAGCTGGGCAAAAAGATCACGGACCGCGTGGACGTGAAGCTCGGCATGACCAAGCTCGACGAGAATTCGCCCGAGTATTACGGCCTGGCCAGCGTCGTCACCGACGAGATGGCGGAACTTGCACTCGCGATGAAGGTCCGTGTCCCGACCACACCGGCCGAAATCGGCAAAAAGGTCGGCAAGGATCCCGTCTACGTGGAGCAGCTGTTTGACCAGATGTCCATGATCGGCCTGCTCGAGTACAACTGGGAGAACGCCGACCATCACAAGCAGTGGACGCTGCCGATCTTCGTGCCTGGCTCTGCCGAGCTGATGAACATGAACCTCCAGCAGGTGGAGACGCACCCGGAGATCGCGCAGTTTTTCGAGCGCATGTCGTTTCTGCCGCTGACGAAGATCACCTGCATGGTGCCTCCCGGAGGTGCCGGCGTCGGCATGCACGTCATCCCGGTCGAGAAGGCCATCCCGGCCACAAACGAGTCGGTCGATGTCGAGCACATCTCCCACTGGCTGAAAAAGTACGAGGATCAGCTCGGCGTCGGCTACTGCTCCTGCCGCAATGCCATGCGCATTCAGGGCGAGGGCTGCGGCGAGCTGCAGGATGAGATGTGCATTGCCGTCGGTCAGTTTTGTGACTACTGTCTCGAGACCGGCAAGGGCCGCAAGATCACCTATGATGAGGCGATGGAGATCCTCCAGCGCGCCGAGGACAACGGCTATGTCCACCAGATCACGAACATCGACGGCGAGGATAAGATCTTTGCCATCTGCAACTGCGCGCTCGGCTCCTGCTTCGCGCTGAGAACGAGCCAGCTGTTCAACACGCCGAACATGTCCGCCTCCGCTTACCGCGCGCATGTCGACGCTGAAAAGTGCGTCGCCTGCGGCAAGTGCGCCGAGGTCTGCCCGGCCGGCGCTGCCAAGCTCGGCCAGAAGCTGTGCACCAAGACCGGCCCCGTGGTCTATCCGCAGCAGCCGCTGCCGGACGACAATCACTGGGGCGAGCATATGTGGAGCCCGAACTATAAGGACGACAACCAGAAGCAGTGCCACGAGTCCGGCACCGCCCCCTGCAAGACCGCCTGCCCGGCGCACATCGCCGTGCAGGGCTATATCAATCTGGCCGCGCAGGGCCGCTATCTGGACGCGCTCAAGCTCATCAAGCAGGATAACCCGTTCCCGGCCGTCTGCGGCAGCATCTGCAACCGCCGCTGCGAGGAAGCCTGCACCCGCGGCGATGTCGACCGCGCCGTCGCCATCGACGAGATCAAGAAGTTTGTCGCCGAGCAGGAGCTCCAGGCCGACAAGCGCTACATCCCGAAAGTTATCACCCACCGTGGCATCGCCGATCCGTACCCGGAGAAGATCGCCATCATCGGCGCCGGCCCGGCCGGCCTGTCGTGCGCCTACTATCTGGCGAACATGGGCTATGAAAACGTCACCGTGTTTGATAAAAACGAAGTGCCCGGCGGCATGCTGACCCTCGGCATCCCGAGCTTCCGCCTCGAGAAGGATGTTGTCAACGCCGAGATCGAGGTGCTCCGTGAGATGGGCGTGCACTTCCAGTGCGGCGTCGAGATCGGCAAGGATCTCACCATCGACCAGCTGCGCGAGCAGGGCTACAAGGGCTTCTACCTCGCCATCGGCGCGCAGAAGAGCGCACCCATCGGCGTGCCCGGTGAGGACCTCTCCGGCGTGTATGGCGGCGTGGACTTCCTGCGCAGGGTCAACCTCGGCAAGAAGCCGCGCATCGGCAAAAAGTGCGCCGTCATCGGCGGCGGCAATGTCGCCATGGACGTCTGCCGCACGGCCATCCGCCTCGGCGCGAAGGATACCTACATCATCTACCGCCGCAGCCAGGCTGAGATGCCGGCGGACGCGGAGGAAGTCGCGGAAGCCATGGAAGAGGGCGTGCAGTTCCGCTTCCTGAGCGCACCGGCCGAGATCCTCGGCGAAAACGGCAAGGTCAAGGCCCTCAAGGTCGAGCTCATGGAGCTGGGCGAGCCCGACGCGAAGGGCCGCCGCAAGCCTGTCGGCACCGGCAAGTTCGAGACCATCGAGGTCACGTCCGTCATCGGCGCTATCGGCCAGCGCGTTGACCTCGGCCATATCGCGCCGGAGGCCATGGCCTTCAACCGCAACGGCACCGTCCAGGCCGACGGCGTGACGTATCAGACCGCGCAGCCCGACATCTTCGCCGGCGGCGACGTGGTCACCGGCCCGAAGTTTGCCATCGACGCGATCGCGGCCGGCCGCGAGGGCGCTATCTCCCTGCACCGCTACGTGCATGAGGGCCAGAGCCTGACGCTGGCGCGTGACCCGCGTGAATTCTACGAGCTCGACAAGAAGCAGGCCGTTGTGCCCATCGACTGCTTTGACGCCCCGGCGCGCCAGACCGTCGCCCACGACGCGAGCAAGGCCAAGACGTTCTCGAACGACCGCATCACCTTCACCGAGGCGCAGGTCAAGGCAGAGGCGTCCCGCTGCCTCGGCTGCGGCGTGTCCGTCGTCGACCAGAACAAGTGCATCGGCTGCGGCCTGTGCACCACCCGCTGCGAGTTTGATGCGATCCACCTGCAGCGCGATATGCCGGAGGCCAGCCGTATGTACCGCACCGAGGACAAGATGAAGGCCATCCTGCCGCACATGGTCAAGCGCGCAGCCAAGCTCACCATCAAGGACATCAAGGGCAAGCGCGCGAAGTAAGCCGACCGGAGGAAAACGCGATGCACGAACTGGGAACCGTGTTCTATGTCATCCAGGAGGTCGAAAAGGTCGTCGAGGAAAACCACCTGACCCAGGTCGCCAGCGTCACGCTGGAGGTCGGCGAGGTCAGCGGCATCATCCCGTATTACCTGACCGACTGCTGGAAGTGGGCGGTGGAAAAATCGCAGTATCTCAAGGGCGCGGAGCTGAAGATCGAGACGCTCCCCGCCGTGACCTATTGTGAGGACTGCAAACAGACATACCCCACGGTCAAATACGCCAAGATATGCCCCCACTGCAAGAGTGAGCATACTTATCTGCTCAGCGGCAACGAGTACACCATCAAGGAGATCGAAGCCTGCTAGCAGCCGCAAAAACCGCACACGGGGAACGCCGATGGGCGTCCCCCGTGTTTTCTTATCTTTCCGCCGGTGCGCTGTCGATCGGGATCTGGATGATCTCCAGCCGGCGGCGGGCGGCGTATTCGAGCGTGCGGGCCGTGCCGCCGGGCCGGCCGTCAAATGCCGCGATGAGGATGCGCGAGGCATCGACCATGTAGCGGTTGCGGCGCATCATGCACCCGGGGGTGTAGGCCTCCTGCACGAGCGTCTGATAGTCGCACTGGCGCAGGTCGTAGGCATAGCGCTCGCGCAGCTCCGGCCGCCAGCGGTCGGCCTGGCCGGAGTAGGGGATGGCCGCCTCGATCGTGACCTCCGGGTGCTGCAGGCGCAGATAGCGCGCGGCATCGAAAAAATACAGGTCGCAGCCGTTGGCCATGCCGCAGATGAAGTGGCGGATGCCGGCGGCGTAGACGGCGTCCACGGCGTCGAAGAGCTGCTGCTGCAGCTTGCGGCAGCGGGGGTCGTTCTCGTCGCTGCCCCAGGGCAGCTTGTATTCCCGGTGGCCGGTGAAGCAGCAGGTGTGTTCGCGCTCGGGCATGGCGGCAGCCTCCTTTTCAGTGGTGGCCTCCATTGTACGCGCCCGGAACGCATCTGTCAAACCTTTCCTGAAAAAAGTGCTTGCATTCTGGAAACACTGTGCTATAATGCAGACAGTAAAACAACTGAATCGAGATGTCTTCGGGGCAGGGTGTAATTCCCGACCGGCGGTGATAGTCCGCGAGCCGAATGTGGTTGAATCGGTGCAATTCCGATACCGACAGTATAGTCTGGATGATAGAAGATGTTACGGACCTCCATAAGTTCGCAGCGCCTGAAGGACATGTTCTTTCAGGTGTTTTTCATTCCATGGAGGTGCTTTGTCATGTTGAAAGAAAACCTGTCCTTTATCGGTGTCTGCGCGCTTGTGTTCGCGGCATTGCTCGGCCTTGCGTATCTGTTTGAGCGCACGGTCTGCCGCGATCTGCAGCGCCGCAGCCGCAGCCGCAACATCAGCTATGTGGCCATGTTCTCCGCCCTCGGCGGCGTGCTGATGCTGCTCGAGATCCCGCTGTTTTTTGCGCCCGGCTTCTATAAGATGGACCTGAGCGAGCTGCCGGTGCTCATGAGCGCGTTCTACCTCGGCCCCGTGGCCGGTGTCATCACCGAGCTGCTCAAGGTGCTGCTCAAGCTCCTGCTCAAGGGCACGAGCACGGCCTTCGTCGGCGACTTTGCTAACTTCGTTGTCGGCTGCACGTTCATCCTTCCCGCCGCTGTCATCTACCACCACCACAAGACCCGCCGCACCGCCATCATCGGCATGGCCGTCGGCACGCTGTGCATGACGGTGGTCGGCAGCCTCTTCAACGCCCTGTACCTGATCCCAAAGTTCGCCGAGCTGTTCCACCTGCCGATCGATCAGATCGTCGCCATGGGCACGGCTGTGAACAAGGGCATCACCAGTGTGCCGACGCTCGTGCTGTTCGCCGTCGTCCCGTTCAACCTCATCAAGGGCATCGTCGACTCGGCGCTGACGTATCTGCTGTATAAGCGCGTGGAGTTCCTGCTCTTCCCGGAGCTGCGTAAGAAGGACAAGGTCCAGCCGCAGGTCCAGTCGAAGGACCCCACCCCGCAGCACTGAGATCGTACATAGCAAACCGCCTGCAGGCGTCAGCCTGCGGGCGGTTTTTCATCTGTGCAGCTGCGGCGCACCGTGCGCAGCAGCAAGGTGAAGCTGAGTGTGAAGTTCACGCACTCGTTGAAATACAAAATGAAGATGTACCCCGCCAGCCCGAACCGCGGCAGCAGCACCCACACGAGCACCACGCCGAGCGTGGCGTCGAGCACGTTGATGGCCATGCAGCGCGTCTGCTGGCCGAGCCCGCGCAGGCAGCCGTCGGTCACGGTGTCGAGATACATCACCGGCACGAGCGGCGCCAGCAGCCGGATGTACCGTCCCGCGTCGTCCGAGTGGTAGATCAACCGCCCGAGCGGCCCGGAAAACGCCAGCAGCAGCACGGCCGTACCGCACGCGAACAGCAGGCACCGGTACAGCAGTGCGCGCACCAGCCGCCGGATGTCCCCGCACCGGCCGGAGACCTGTGCCGTCGTCAGCTCCGGCACGAGCAGATCTGCCAGCGCGTACAGCAGGCACGACGGGAACAGCACCACCGGCAGTGCCATGCCATGCACGATGCCGTAGCCCGCGAGCGCGCGGTCGGCCGACAGGCCGGAGCTTTTGAGCCCGCGCGGGATGAGCAGGTGCTCCAGCGTCGTGAGCGATGTGCGCGCATAGGCAGACACCGCCAGCGGCAGCGCCACGGCGAGCATACGCCGCGTCAGGTGCGGCACGGTGTCGCCGCCCGTGCGGTATTTGCGCCGGTCGAGCGCATACATCGCCGTCATCATCAGCAGCGAGGCCACGTCCGCGCACGCGCCGCCCGCCGTGACGGCGGCGCAGCTCTGCTCGAGGTCGCCGGCGGCCGCAAAGGACAAAAACCACATCACGCACGTGATGCTCACCAGCTGCTCGAGCAGGTGCACGAGCGTCGGCTTCCACACGCGGCCGGAGGCGGTGAAATACCCGTCCATGACCGACGAGAGTGCGATGCACGGCAGGCTGATGCTCGTGATGCGCAGCGAGCGCACCGTGCGCGCGTCGCCGATCCAGAGAAAGCCCACGGGCTCGGCCAGAAAATACACCATCGTACCCGCGCACAGGCCGAAAAACAGCGCGTAGCACGCACACCGGCGCATCGCGCCCGTGACACCCGCGCCGCGCTCGAGCCCCATCTCCTCAGAGATCAGGCGCGTGGTAGCAAAGCGGATGCCCGAGATGGCGAAGGTTGCAAACAGCACGCTCACCGACATGACGAGCTGGTACAGCCCGATGCCGGCCGCGCCGATGCGCCCGACGATCCACGCCTGAAAGACGAGCCCGATGCAGCGCATCACGATCGACGAGCCGGTC
>ERZ837380.3825-NODE-3825-length-13462-cov-2.644290_pt1 | contig 13462 bp, 20 predicted proteins | sample MGYA00519685_ERZ837380 | MGnify/ENA primary metagenome ERZ837380 (study PRJEB31850, sample SAMEA3708817) | human gut metagenome | biome: human gut; feature: human-associated habitat; material: faeces | place: China | collected 2014 ...
TACAAGTGTCCAAAATGTTCCAAAGGGTTCCAAGGGACAGGTATTGCCCGATACTGCTATCACTGTGGCCAACGGCTGAAATGGGAGGAGTAGCCATGAATGGTGAAGGATATCGTGATCCGACAGCGGACAGGGCAATTCGAAACGCTACCCACCTGCCGAGACAGATCTGGAGTGTGGTCAAGGCTGTGCGGGAAGTTTTGAACGTGTCGCACCTGGAATTGGTCGAGATCAAAATGTGAGACCGGACAACCGGAAGAGAACACAAATGGAAGGGGTGACCTGAATGGGATTAATAGATATACTTATCGTAATTGGCATAATTGCCGTAGCGATAGCTGGTATAAAATGGTCTGATAAAGAGGCTAGAAAATGGGTAAGACTCATTGAGATGATACACGAGGACGACAGAAGAGAACGGGAAAACCAAAAGAAAGAAGGCGATACCAATGGAGAAAAAGATTCTTGAGCAGTACATAGACGCGTGCGAGCTGATCAAGGAGACGGAAAAGGACATTAGACGGCTAAAGAAGAAAAGGCAGACTATTGTGCAGACGAATGTATCCGGGAGCAATCCGGATTTTCCGTACAACCCGCAGCACTTCAAGATCGCGGGAACAGCGTTCACTTATGAGGAGGACTCGCGCCTGCGGTACGAGGAGAAGATCTTAGAGGAGCGTAAGGAGAACGCCCAGCGGCTGAAAGCGGAGGTGGAGCAGTGGATGAACCACATTCCGCAGAGGATGCAGCGGATCATCAAGTACAGAGTCTTCGAGGAGATGAGCTGGAGCCAGGTGGCAAGTAAATTGGGACGGAAAGCCACGGAGGAGAGCGTAAAAAAAGAATATCACAGATTTTTTGAGGAAAAATGAAAGTTTGTCCCGTTTGTCCCATATGTCCCGATTCAAAATGTTATAGTGTATCATGGAAGAACGGCAGGAAGGGTTTCATCTTTTCTTTACCTCCTTGTGAATGTATTTTGAGCGGCGGTCAGGTGTTACAGCTTGACCGTTGAATTGGGCAGCATCAGCCCGTGGAAAAAGTCCGAATGATGCACGGTGCAGATTGGTACCCTGCACCTATTGGAACGTAGCTCAGTTAGGAAGAGCGCAGAGACGCCGGCACGAGGCGCAGGTTCGAGTCCTGCCGTTCCAACTCTCCATTGATTGGAGAATCATCCCCCATATACTTCTTCTAAAACGTCCTGTAGAAATGCAGGACGTTTTGTAGTATGATGACAGAAAAAGGAGGAAAGTATAGGATGGATATAGGATTTGTAATTACGTATTTGCTTTGCCCAATTATTGTTTCTGTTGGCTTAATAACAGGAAAAAGGACAGGAGACCATCATCAATTATTGACGGCATATGCATTTAAAGGGATGTTTTATTTTTATTCGGCTGCGGCGAATTTGATCCATTTTATTAACCAATCGCATACAGAAAGAGATATTATTGGGCTTGCGATTGGATTGGCGATTATTGAGGGGACAAATGGAATAATGGAAGCAAAAACAGCTGCTTTAGAATGGGCAAAAGAGCAAGAAAAAAATAATATGTGAAAATCATAGGCGGTCTTGCATAGAGACTGCCTTTTGTTATATTCAAAAACGACGAATCGAGGTGATGGAACATGGCCCGGGCGCCAGATAAAAGAATAGAGCAGGCAAAGGGCATGTACCTGAAAGGCATGAAATTGGTTGAGATTGCAAGTCAACTGAATCTGCCGGAAGGAACTGTTCGCCGTTGGAAATCTACTCACAGATGGGATAACGAGCGTTCGGATAAGAAAAGCGAACGTTCGGATAAGAAAAAAAGGGGCGGTCACCCGGGAAATCAAAACGCGACCGGTCCGCCGGGAAATAAGAATGCGATTAAGACAGGAGAGTTTGAAGCTCTCTTTTTTGATTGTCTGGATCCAGAAGAAAAACGGTTGACTGAAATGGTGACGCCGGACAAGGAGCAGTTGCTCCTGCAGGAAATTCAGCTATTGACTGTGCGGGAACGGCGGATGTTGAAAAGAATTGAGATGCTGAAGAACATGGAGCAGCCGACGGCCGATGAAAATATTGAGCCAGAAGAACAAGTTCCAGTGGGCATGAGTGTTACCGGATATCGATCTGGAATTGAAAAAGGAAAACCAACTGTTTTAAAAGAATACGAGGGGATTTTGGGACAGATCCAGTCCATAGAAGATGCCCTGCCCCGTGTGCGGGCACGGCGTCAGGGAGCCATCGAGGCCTTGCATAAATTTGGCTATGATGATGCGCGGCTGGAGCTGGCGGCAATGCAGCTTGAATTCGAAATGAGCAAACAGGACGTTCAGCAGGAAGAATCCGGCGACGATGGATTCCTTTCTGCGATGAATGCCGTGGCGCAGGAAGTCTGGGGTGATGAGAGTGTATGAGAAAATCTCATCATTGAAAGAAAAGCTGCAGAAACTCAAACAAAACATCAAAAGCCGGCAGAAAGGCCAGACATTCCATTTTTCACCGTTTTCCAGAAAACAGAAGCAAGTTCTTACCTGGTGGTGCAAAGATTCACCGGTTCATGATAAAGATGGAATTATAGCTGACGGCGCGATCCGATCCGGAAAGACCGTCAGTATGTCGCTTTCGTTCGCAATGTGGGCAATGAGCACATTCAACGGTCAAAACTTTGCTATGTGTGGAAAGACCATCGGTTCTTTCCGGAGAAACGTACTGTTCTGGCTGAAACTGATGATCAAGTCAAGAGGTTATTCTGTAATTGATCGAAGAGCTGATAACCTCATTATCATCAGGAAAGGCGATACCGAAAACTATTTTTACATATTTGGCGGCAAGGATGAGCGTTCACAGGATCTGATTCAGGGTATCACGCTGGCGGGCGTATTCTTTGATGAGGTTGCGCTGATGCCGGAGAGCTTCGTGAACCAGGCGACCGGCCGATGTTCCGTGGAAGGTTCTAAGTTCTGGTTTAATTGCAATCCGGACGGGCCATATCATTGGTTTAAAGTGAATTGGATTGACAAATCCACGGGATACCTCGGAAAAGAGCGGGTGGAGCAGATCAGAAAGAAAGCCGCGGAAGAGGAAAAAGATCCGGGGTTAAAAGAAATCCTCTATCTGCATTTTACGATGGATGACAACCTGTCTCTGAGTGAGGAGATCAAAGCCAGATACCGCAGTATGTATATTGGAGTTTTCTTTAAGCGGTATATTTTAGGCTTATGGGCGGCTGCAGAGGGCGTCATTTATGATATGTTCGATCCGGAAAAACACGTAAAGAACATCAAAGAGTTTTTCCAGATACTGGTAAATGGAAACCGTTATGTGTCCTGCGACTATGGTACGCAGAATGCGACCGTGTTCCTGCTGTGGAATAAAGGAATCGATGGAAAATGGTACTGCATCCGCGAGTATTATTATTCCGGAAGAGACAAGGGTAAACAGAAGACGGATGCAGAATATGCAGATGATTTGAAAAAGTGGCTGGATGGAACCAGAATCAAAGCAATGATTGTGGATCCGTCGGCCGCTTCTTTTATTGCTGAACTGCGAAAACGCGGATACAAAGTAATCAAGGCAAATAATGATGTGCTGGATGGAATCCGGCTGGTTGGTATGCTGCTGAATCTGGAAATGCTGATCTTTTCCAGTTCCTGTACGGAAACAATCAAAGAATTTGCTTCTTACATATGGGATGATAAGGCAGCCGAGCATGGAGAGGACAAACCGGTAAAGCAGCATGATCACGGATGCGATGCAGTACGCTATTTTGTAAGTACTGTTTTGAGCAGTAAAGTGGCAAGACTTCGAGAGATAAGCAGGTGAAAATAATGTATACATTTACAGTTCCAAGAGAAAAATTTGATGAGCGGGCGCCGAATAAGCAGATGATCCGCCAGTTGATATCCAAGCATATCAGCATTGTCGGGCGAATGCAGAAGAATATGGCCTACTACAAAGGACAGCATGAAATTCTGTCAGATGCGGATCGTGAAAACAAACTGGTGTGCAATCATGCAAAAGATATTTCTGATACGGCCAGCAGTTATTTCATTGGAAACCCAGTAACATATAAGGCAGAAGGCGATATCAAAGCCCTGACCGATGCCCTGGAGACTGCCGAAGCAGATGAAACCGACGGAGACAATGGGTTGGAGCTTTCCATTTATGGGCTTGCGTATGAATACGTGTATGTAAAAGAGAATGAAAATGATCTGGTAACGAAAAACCTTTCTGCAGAAAATACATTTATGGTAAAGGACGACAGCATCGAGGAACGAGAACTCTTTGCTGTCTATTATTATGTCAGAAAAGATGATTCCGGAACTTCGGCAGATCATTTCAGGGCAACCATACTGACGTCAAGATACCGGTACGAGCTGGATATCGAGGACAGCAGCGCTCCGCAGATCACCGTAGAAGAGCCGCAGGAACATTATATGTGCGAGATTCCGATTATCGAGTATTTGAATAATAAACTTGGTATTGGTGATTTTGAACTGCAGATTCCACTCATTGATGCTTACAATGCGTTGATGAGCGATCGTATCACGGATAAGGAGCAGTTTATTGATTCGATTCTTGCCATCTATGGAACATTGCTTGCAGATGATGAAGTAGATGAGAATGGAGAGAAAAAAGAAGGCGCAGCGGCGGCGATGAAGCATCTGAAAAAGAGAAAAGTGCTGGAAGTTCCGGATGGAGCCAAAGCAGAATATCTGACCAGAACATTTGATGAAACTGGGGTCGAGGTTCTGAAAAAGGCAATCGAACAGGATATTCATAAATTCAGTCATATTCCTTGTATGACAGATGAAAGCTTTGGCGGTAATGTTTCCGGTGTGGCAATGGAGTTTAAAGTATTGGGCATGGAGAACATTACAAAAATTAAGACCCGATATTATAAAAAAGGACTTCGAAAACGTCTCCGGCTGTTTTGCGGTTATCTGTCTCTGTATCAGAAGAACGTGGATCCAAAGGGGATTACAATGGTATTCACAAGATCTCTGCCGAAGAACCTGCTGGAAATTTCACAGATTGTGGCCAATTTGTGGGGCAAAGTCAGCAGGAGAACGCTGTTGTCGCAGATTCCGTTTGTAGAAGATGTGGATGAAGAATTAAATGCATTGGAAAAAGAAACGCAGGAAAATCTTGAAAATCAACAGAAAATGTTCGGGAACGATCCAAATACCAAGCTTGATCAGCCAGGGGAAGCATCCGCAGAGGATGATGTAAGCCATGACGAAAAAGAATGAGCAGTATTGGAAGAACCGCGCGGCGCAGAGAATGTGGGAATATATGCAAAGCGCAGAAGAGACAGCAGATGAAGCGGCAAAGTTCTATCAGAAAGCGGCGGCGTACCTGAATCAGGAGATCGATGGCATTTTCGAAAAATACATGACCAAACATAACCTTTCGGAAAGAGAAGCCTATGACCTGTTGAATCAGATGACGGACCATGCTTCAATACAGGAATTACTGCAGAAACTCCAGAATGGCACCAAAGACACCGAAAAGAAGCAGATCATACAGAAACTTGAGGCTCCGGCGTATCGGGCGAGAATCGAGCGTCTGGAGCAGATCCAGAGTCAGCTCGACCAGATTATGCGGAATGTATATCAGCAGGAGCTGGCCCTTTCCATATCACATTATGCGGCGCTGGCAGAGGAAGCCTACTACAAGTCAATATTCGACATTCAGCAGCGCTCTGGATATGGATTTTCTTTCGCCAAGGTTGATCAGAAAATGATTGACCGTCTGTTGAAAAGCAGATGGTCAGGAAAGAACTATTCCACGCGAATCTGGAATAATACCGGCGCGCTGGCGCAGACGTTGAAAGAAGAGCTGCTGGTCAGCTTGGTAACCGGTCGCACAGAGCGGGAAACGGCCGAGATCATCATGCAGAAATTTGCGCAGGGTAGCAGCCAGGCCCGCCGCCTGATCCGGACAGAAAGCAGTTATATTACTGGGCAGATAGATCTGCAGTCATATGAGGAGTGCGGCATAGAAAAATACGTTTACCTTGCCACGCTGGATCTGCGGACCTGTCAGGAAGACTGTGCGCCGCTGGATGGAAAGATATTTCCGGTTAAAGATGCCAAGTCCGGCGTGAATATGCCTCCGATGCATCCCTGGTGCCGTTGCACGACGATTTCGTATTTTTCGGATGAAATTCTGCGGAGCCTGCGGCGAAGAGCGAGAGATCCGGTTACCGGAAAGACATATACTGTGCCTGGGGATATGACTTATAAGCAGTGGTATGCGAAATATGCAAATAACGAGGGCAAAACAGTTGCAAAAGAGCCCGGCTCTGATATAATAACATCAGGAGCAAGGATTACAAACTCTTATAGTAAACAAGCAAGGGATTTTGCTGACATGTACTACAAAGAGATTCGAACTTTTTCAAGTGATGCAAAGAGAATTGCTGTAAATCTGGGCAAGGATGAAAGTGATATCAGAAAGATAAAAGCATATTTGTTTGAAGAAAAGTCATTTATTGATCCAGACACAGGAGAAAGAAAGCGGTTCGATCCAGATTGTGCGATTGCTCAGAGTTGGCAACGACTTATGATAGGCAAAGATATCAAAAAGCATGATAGAACTTTGATAGAGCATGAACTGCTAGAAATGAAGATCAAAAGTGAAAATCCGAGCATAGAACACTGGAGAGCGCATGAATTAGCTACGAAAAAATATGATTATGATAAGGAGGCGACAGAATATTATGGTAATCTTGAAAAATATAAAAAAAATAAATAACACAATTTCTGCAGAATATTATCCGGAAGGAAAGGAACCTAAAGGATTTATGAAAATAAGCCTTATTGATAATGAAATCGAAGAGCATGCACCGTCCGGATTCATGGCACCAGCACATGTGTTTCGAGAGTTGTTGCGGCTTTCGAAAATGGAGAAACCGCCGAAAGAAAAAACATTGTTATGGTATTGATACCACCAGTCGAGCGGCCGGTGGTATTTTTGTACTCATTTTTAAGAAAGAGAGAGAAAACAATATGGGAAATGAAGAGTTCCTGAGAATTTGCAAGGCGAAAGTAGCTGAGTATACCAATCAGCATAATCAGAAAGAAATCAATGTCAATGATGTGTATGTGGTCTGGTCATGTAAAACACTTCAGAATCACAAAGCTCTGCTCAGCACTACTATTCCGGATGGAATGTATTATGAGCTGACATACAACGGAGATAAACATGAGTTATATCTGGATGCCTATAAAAAATTTGAAAACAAGTGTTTTGAGATGTAAGGAGAGGAAGAGCAATGAAATTTACAGAAGCATTTAAAATGATGAAACAAGGAGCAAAAGTAAAATTACCGTCATGGGGTGGCCATTGGTACTGGGATCCGGAGAAAGAAACAATTATGATTCAGTGCAGACCGCAGGACGGCGATCAGGGAGAATTGCTTGACATTCGCGAGACACAAAGAGTGGAATACACAACTATGAATCTGCTTTCTGATGAATGGATTGTAGCAGATGAGAAAAACTGTCCGGTTCTTGGCGGCGAAGCAACCTTTTCGTTCGGTGAAGCAATCAAGTATCTGAAACGTGGCATGAAAGTGAAACGCAAGGGCTGGAATGGTAAGAATCAGTACATTCAGCTGGCAACTGAAATTTCTTACAAAACAGCCGAAGGAGATGTTGTGAACTGTGAACATGATGCTATCGGAAATGCGGCTATTGCATTTTGCGGAACTTCTGGTGTGCAGATGGGATGGCTTGCGTCTCAGGCTGATATGCTGGCAGAGGACTGGGTATTTGTGGAGGAATGAAGAACATGAAAAAGAAAATGATGGCAGTGTTGCTGATGGCATTGCTTGTGTGTATGGCCATCACCGGCTGCACGGAGGCAAACCAGGTCAGCAACAACATTTCGCAGGAAGCTGATAATTTCAACGTAACGAGGAAGCTCACGGTAGTAAATGCACGGACGGACACGATCTTACTGGAATTGACAGGAACATTTGCCTTGAAAAATAACACGGCAAATGAGCTTGAGGTTATTATCGAGACAGAAGAGGGCAAATACAAGAAAGACCTAGTGTACCTGAATGACTATACCATGTATGTTGTCGAAGACGTTTCCGGAGCAGATGTAGATAAATATCATTATGAAATCAATTTCCTGCCAGAATGGGGCGTAAAAGTTACTCACGAAGATTAATTGTGCCGGCACAATTTCAAACGAACAATGCACGCAGAGATGCGTGTTATTTTTATGCCTTTTTCCTGCCAGGCGTTAAAGAAGCAGGGAAAATCCAACAGCGAATGGCCCGGGCACGAGAGTGAATAGGCTGGGCGGAAAGGACACGAAAACCATGAGAAAGAAACATTTTTATTGCAGAATCCCGATGAATCTGCAGATCTTCGCAGAAGGCGGAGCAGGAGACGGTGCTGGGGCCGATGGAGGCAATGGCGGCGGAGCCGGAGCAGCAGATCAGGGAGGAGCAGAACTTCCGTCATTTGACGATTTTCTGAAAGGAGAAGGAAATCAGGCGGAGTTTGACAGACGTGTCAAGAAGGCGATCGATACGGCAGTGACCAAAGCACAGGAAAAGTGGCAGGCACTGACCGATGACAAGCTGTCTGAGGCAGAACGTCTTGCTAAAATGACGAAAGAAGAGAAAGAGCAGTATCAGCGGCAGAAGAAAGAAAAAGAGCTTTCCGACAGAGAAGCGGCAATTACCAGAAAAGAACTGATGGCAGAGGCAAAGAATACACTTGCCAGTGATGGGTTGCCGCAGGAGCTGGCAGAGGTGCTCAATTACACGGATGCAGATTCCTGTAAAAAATCCATGGAGAAAGTAAAAGCTGTATTTCAGAAAGCAGTAGAAACTGCCGTGGAGGAGAAACTGAAAGGCGGAAAACCGCCGAAAAAGGCGCCGGGAACTGATCCACAGAAAACCCAGGAACAGCAGGTGTATAACCTGATGATGGGAAAAATTTAAAGGAGAGTGAAAAATATGGCAGTTAATACATTAGCGACAGCTACACTGTTTCAGAAAATGTTAGATAAAGTAGCTGTTCAGGAAGCAACTACCGGCTGGATGGATGCCAATGCAGGGCAGGTCATTTACAATGGTGGAGCAGAAGTAAAAATTCCGAAAATGACCGTGCAGGGAATGGGAGATTATGATCGTGACAATGGATATCAGCGTGGGTCTGTTACTTTAGAGTATGAAACCAAAAAGATGACCCAGGATCGTGGTCGTCAGTTCCAGTTGGACTCGATGGACATTAATGAAAATAATTTTGTTACAACCGCGGCCGCTGTAATGGGAGAGTTTCAGAGAACACAGGTTGTACCGGAAATCGACGCATACCGTATTTCGAAGCTTGCAACAGATACGATCACGGCGAATAAAGCTGGAATGATTGAATATGCCTATGTGCCGGGAACGACTGGAACTTCTGCACTGCGTAAGTTGAAAGAAGGAATCAGAGCAGTAAGAGACGGCTACAACGGGGCCTTAGTATGCCAGGCAACGTCTGACTTTATTCTGGAGCTGGAACTCGAACTTGCGGGAAAAATTACTATGGGAACATTTTCGAAGAATGGAATTGATACCATGGTACCGTTTGTGGACAAAGTACCGATTATTCCAACTCCATCCAACCGTATGTATACGGCAATCAAGGTGAACGATGGTAAAGCAGCGGGACAGGAAAAAGGCGGATATGAGAAGGGAACTACAGCAAAAGACCTGAATTTCTTTATTTCCCCGGCAACAACACCACTCGCTATTACCAAACAGGATAAGATGCGAATTTTTGATCCGAACACAAACCAGAAAATGGATGCATGGCAGATGGATTACCGTCGGTTCCATGATTTATGGATTTTGGATAACAAGCTGGATTCCATCTATTTAAATATTCGGGAGGCAAAGGAATGAGATTAAAAAAAGGAAACGTTGAGAGGGAAGCGGATGGGATCAAGGCAGAACGGCTCCTGAACGAGAGTAGAAGCTGTTAAGATGCAAAGCCCAGAGGTTTCCAACAAAAAAGATCTTTCAGAGATGACTGCCGAGGAATTAAAAAATCTTGCAAAAGAAAAGGGGATTTCTGGTGCATCTGCGCTGACAAAGGCGGAGCTGCAGGAAGTCCTGAAGGATGTGGTCTGAAATGACCGAACTGGAAAAGCTGAAGAAAATGACCGGTGAGAAAGACGAAGGGCTTCTGCAGATCCTCTTAGAGGATGCGGAGGCTTTCGTTTTATCCTATACGAACCGTACCCACCTCGTTTCCGGCCTGGATAAGGCAGTCCGGGATCTGGCAGTCATCGCCCTGAACCGGATGGGAACCGAGGGAGAGGCGGCGCGCACCGGATCCGGAGAAAGCTACACTTTCAACGACGCGCCAAAGCAGATCTACGATGTGCTGAACCGGTACCGGCTGGCAAGAGTAGGAGGGAAAACATTTGAGGCTGAAAAGAAGCAGGCTGGTGGAGCTGAAACACTGTCCTCTTGAACAGAAAAAGGATAACGAGGGCGGAACCTACATCGAATATGGTTCTGCCGTTCCCTTCCGCGCGGAAATGTGGGCTGCCGGCGGGCGGATCCAGACAGAAATGTATGGCCCACGTCTGCCGAACATTCGTAATCTTCGGGTTGAGGGAGCATACACGGAGCAGTCCGGTAAGAATGGAAAACTTTCGTATGCAGTGGCGGACGGACCGACAATTTCCGTAAACGATGGCATCTGCATCAATGGGGATCAGCCGGATTACAAGGTAATTGCCATCTATCCCTATCGTTATCTGACTCTGGAGGTGGAAAAGCTATGATTCTTGGAACGAAAGATGTCACAGAGATGCTGAAAAATGCCTCAGAGCTTGAGATCAGCAAAGCGGTTTCAAAAGGAATCAAGCTGGTCCAGTCCGCGGCGCGGGCGGAATGCCCGGTAGATCACGGTGAACTGAGGGGAAGCATTTTCACAGTGGTAGAGGCAGAAGGCCGGAATGTAACCGGCATCTGTTATACAGATAAGAAATACGGTCCATATGTGGAATTTGGTACCGGCCCGAAGGGACAGGCGAACCACGAGGGCATTTCGCCGGATGCAACGCCGGTTTATACACAATCGCCCTGGTGGATCCACGAAGGCAGCGGCTGGAATGAGGTTGACAGGGAGACTGCAGAAAAATGCGGCTGGTTCTACATTGACACACCGGATGGCAGATTCTATCAGTGTACCGGACAGGCAGCGCAGCCTTTTATGTATCCGGCACTGAAGAACAATGAGAAACAGATTGAGCAGGTGATACGAGAGGAGCTGAGAAAACAGTTTTGAAGAATGTAAAAGATCAGGTATATGCGGCGCTGGACGCCGTATTTGAAAATGTAACGGACCAGTATCCGAAGGACTGGGCGACACTGCCGGCGGTGCAGTACACAGAGGAAGACAATAAGGTCTACGAGCGTACGGATAACAAAGAAGATAAATCCTACGTGCGGTATCGGGTTGATATTTGGAATAACCGTTCCACTTCCGGAGCTGCCATGCAGGTCGATGCTGCATTGTCAAAACTCGGCCTGGTGCGCATCCTCTGCCAGGACACGCCGGATCCATCCGGTATGAAACACAAAGTGATGCGTTACGAAGGAATTATTGATATGGAGTCGGAGCAGGTATTCTGGCCGGCTTAGGAAAGGAGCAAATATGTTAGCAAATGGTGCAAAATTAGGATACAAGAAACACGGTGCGGCAGAAAGTACCTACACAGATCTTCCAGGTCTGAAAGAGATTCCGGAGATTGGAGTGGAGGCCGAGAAGGTGGACAACACCTGCCTGACAGATACTCACAAAGTATATGAGCAGGGAATCGGCGATCTGCCGGAAATGACTTATAAGTTAAAATACGACAATACAAAAGCTACTTCTCCGTATCGGCTCATGAGAACTGCGCAGGAGAACAAGGATCTGCTGGATTTCCAGGAAACGGCAGCAGATGGTACAAAGTGCAGCTACAGCTCGTACGTTTCTGTAAAGCGTACCGGCGGCGCTGTCAACGGCGTAATCGAGTTTGAGCTTACCATGCTGGTACAGAGTGATCTTGCCTGGACGGATCCAGCGTAAAGAAATGAAGAAAGAGAGGGTACATAAATGAGCGAATTTACTGGCGGCATCGATGAAGAGATCGGTGTAGATGAGAAAGAAAAATCCGATAAAATTACAAACATCGAAGAGAAAAAGCCGAAAAGACGGCCGTTTCACTACTGGGAAGTAGGGGAAAGAAAACTGAGTCTGAAGCTGAATACCAGAATGATCGAGACTCTGGAAAATAAATACAAAATGAATGTCATGAATCTGGTTGCTGGCGGTGATATCCCGCCGCTGTCTGTCATGCTTACTGTAGTGCAGGCGGCAGCGACCCCATGGACGCACAAACTGAAATACGAGGATGTTCGGAAAATGTATGACAAATGGACTGAGGACGGTGGCGATCAGATCACTTTCTATTCTCAGATCATTATGCCGACAATGGTGGTTTCTGGTTTTTTCCCGCAGGATCAGGCGGACGACCTCATGAAGAATCTGGAAGCAGCAGAAGAAATGATGTAACGCTTGTCTCCGATGATCTGGATGAACTGTATGAACAGGCGCTGGACTGCGGCATCCGCCCGGCGCTCTTCTGGGAGCTGTCACCGCTGGAGATCGCGGATCTGATGGCGAGTTACCATCGGAGGGAACGCCGGAAATTCAAGCGGCAGGTAGGGCTGTCCTTCCTGCAGGCGGAAGTGACCGCGCGGTATGTGTCGTTGCAAAAAGGAGATCCGCTTCCGGAGCCGTGGGAGTATTATCCGACACTGTTCGAGGAAGAAAAACAGGCATTCGAACAGGAAAAACTGAAAGAGTATTACGAAAAGCGGCGGGAAGATGCCGCGCGGTACAACCAGAGACGGCATCAGACAGAAGAGAGTTGATGTCGGCTCTCTTTTTAAGGATTGAGGAAGGAGGTGAAAACGATGGCAGAAGATCTTGCAAAATTGCAGGTCAAACTCGAAGCACAGGCGGATGAATATGTCAAGGCTCTCAAAAGAGCTGACTCAGAGACTAAAAGAGCTGTTGATAGCATGTCCAAAGAAACGGAACGCTTGAAAAAGCAGTCTTCCAGCATGGACATGTGGAAGAATACTGGAAAATTGATTGCACATTCCATTCGATATGCAATTCCAAATATCAAGGCCATGAATGCGTCTATAAAAAATTATGTAAAAGAGGCACAGGTCGCCGCAGGTGTCAAAATGTATACCGACGAATATGCAAAAACTCAGGAAAGCATCGAAAAACTTCAGGGAAAACTCAATGAGCTGTACCAGGAAGAAAAAGCTTTACAGCAGCTTGGAAAATCAGAAGGTGATTCTGAACAGTATCGTGATCTCAGAAAATCTGCAGAGAAAGCGCGGGAAGAACTGGTAAAGCTGGAAAGTAAAATGCAGGAGCTGAA
>ERZ837380.3839-NODE-3839-length-13395-cov-4.392504_pt1 | contig 13395 bp, 8 predicted proteins | sample MGYA00519685_ERZ837380 | MGnify/ENA primary metagenome ERZ837380 (study PRJEB31850, sample SAMEA3708817) | human gut metagenome | biome: human gut; feature: human-associated habitat; material: faeces | place: China | collected 2014 ...
CAAGCATAAGCATACCAACAAGTGGTGCTGTAGTAGGAAGAATTAATACTACTACGATAGTAACAATAACCGGGAAAAGAATTTTTTCAAGTTTTGAAACCGGTCTTAACTGTTCCATCTTAACCTTTCTTTCTTTCTCAGTTGTAAGAAGCTTCATAATAGGTGGCTGGATAATAGGAACAAGTGACATATATGAATATGCCGCAACCGCAATAGGTCCCATATATTTAGTCTGTCCGAGCTTACCTGCAAGGAAGATTGATGTAGGACCATCGGCACCACCGATAATCGAAATTGCTGCTGCTGCTTTATCAGGGAATCCCATAAAAATAGCCATGATATAAGCGGCAAAAATACCAAACTGTGCAGCTGCACCCAAGAGGAAACTCTTAGGATTTGCAATAAGCGGACCAAAGTCTGTCATTGCACCAACGCCAAGGAAAATAAGCGATGGTAAAATACTCCACTCATCGAGGAGATAGAAATAATGTAACAAACCGCCTACGCCGTTGTTTGAATCTTCAATCGAAAGCATAATGTCCGGATAAAGCTTAACAAGAAGCATACCAAAAGAAATAGGTACTAAAAGCAGAGGTTCGTATCCTTTCTTAATAGCCAAATATAAGAAAACCAAAGCAACAGCAACCATGAGATAATTACCCCATGTCAAACCAAAAAATGCTGACTGCTGTACGAGGTTTCCCAATGTTGTTATAATATAACTCATCTTTTAACCTCCAGTTTAAATGATTCCTCTAAATAATTAGTTCATTGAAACTAATACTTTTCCTGTTTCAACTGAATCACCAACTGAACACTCAACTGTAGCTACAGTTCCATCCTGTGGTGCGCAGATTTCATTTTCCATCTTCATAGCTTCAAGAACAAGAAGTACATCACCCTTCTTTACAGAAGCACCTGCTGATGCATTAATCTTTAAAATCTTGCCCTGCATAGGTGCATTAACCTTTACGACACCCTGAGCACCTGCTGGTGCTGCAGCCTTAGGTGCTGCCTTTGGAGCAGCTTTTGGTGCTGCCTTAGGTGCTGCTGAAGCTGTACCTGCAGCTCCTTCTTCAACTGTAACATCATAAACATTACCATTAACAGTAATTGTGTAATTCTTCATTGTACTTATCCTCCATAAATCGATAAATTATTCTAAAATCTTCTTTTAATTGAACGAACAACCAGACCATCAGAGGATGTTCCCTCAGAAGCTGCAATTGCCGCTGTTATAACTGCCACAAGCTCAAGATCATCTGTCTCATCGCTTTCTTCTTCAGCTGTAACTATCTGTGAAATAGCATTTTCTACACCGCCGGCAGGTTTTTCTTCTTTCTTTGCACCAATATTATTTACATATTTAAGTAATGAAATGATGAAAGAAATAAATATTAATACAATAAATACTGTACCCATACCTATAACTGTATTTAAAACTGCTTTTTCCATCTTCTCACCGGTTGTATATACCGGATTAATGGCTGCACTTGAAAGATTGTAATCATCATCAAATACAATTTCATATGTACAGTTTCTCTTTTCATATTCTGTCTTAACTGTAACAGTTCCAAGAGTACTTGTCTCGTCGCTTATCTTTAACTCAACACTGTCAATAGACTTTAATCTGCCTAAATCGCTGCGGCTCTTAACCCAGCTGTTACAAAATTCAACTGTTGCAACATTCATGCCTTCAGGATTAACAATATATAAATCATGGTTAATCTCATCTATGCTTATTGCATTCTCAGCGTTTGCCTTAACATCATCATCTGACGTTACATCAAAATACTTAATCATATCAACTGACCAGTTTTCAAGTTCAGTAGATACAGCTGCAAGCTTCTGTTCTTTCTTTGATTCCTTTGCAGAATCAGAAGAAATAGTCTCTGTACACGCTGTAAGTCCAAACACACACGCTAAAATGCAAAACAACAGTAAGAATTTCTTAAAATTAATCTTCTTCATATTGTCTCACCTCTATATCAGACCGTTCCATGCTTTTTATCAGGTCTATCCTCTCTCTTTGTATAAAGCATCTCAAACGCTGCAGCAACATATTTTCTTGTATCTTCAGGATTAATAATTGTATCAACATATCCTCTTGCTGCTGCTGATTCAACGCCTGACTGAAGTGCTGCATACTCAGCTGCTTTCTCTGATATAACTGACTGGACATCAGCTGACTTTGCAATATCATCAGCATACATAATCTTAGCTGCCTCATTAGCATCCATCATTCCAATGCTTGCATCAGGCCATGCGTATGTAACATCAGCACCGAGTGCCTTTGAATTCATTGTGACATAAGCACTGCCGTAAGCTTCTCCTGTTATAACATTAACCTTTGGAACATTTGCATTTGCAAAAGCATATGTAAGTTTAGCAACTGCCTTTGCAATACTCTTCTCACTTCTGACATCAGCTGCATATCCCTTAACATTAGTAAGTGAAAGTACAGGAATATCATAAGCATCACAGAAATTAATAAAATCTGCTGCTTTATATGCACCATCAACTGTAAGTACAGCATCGAAATCAGCTGACTTTTCTCCATTTTCATCAAAAAGAGCTGTTCTGTTAGCAACTGCACCGATTGTAGAGCCATCTACCTGAATGAAACCAGTTACCATTTCCTTAGCGAACTCTGCTTTTACCTCAACAAAGAGATTGTCATCTGAAATATCAGAAAGTGCAAGTGCAGGATCTGCAATCTCAGCTGCCATATCAGCACATACTCTGTTCAAATCATCTTCACAGTCAGCAAATGCTTCTGTCTCATTATTAGCTGGTAAAATTGAAACAAGCTGACGAATTCCGTTAGCAATTGTCTCTTCATCACCTGTAAAATCTACAACGCCTGCCTCTGCCTGGAACTTTGCACTTGATGTATCAAGCTTTTCTGCATAATTGCCAGCAAGAGCATTAGGGCTGTTTACGAAAAGATGTCCTGTCTTTTCTTCCATAAATGTGAAATCAGAAAGTCCTGCAAGTACAGCAAGTCCACCACCACAATTACCATAAACGGCTGTTATCTGTGGAATAACTCCTGATGCATCCGACATCTTTCTATAAATCTTACCAAAAGCATCCAGTGCATCTGTAGCTTCCTGAAGTCTGATTCCGGCACAATCAATAAGACCAATTACTGGTGCTCCCATCTTTAATGCCATATCATAAATTCCTTCAATCTTCTTTGCATGCATTTCGCCAACTGTGCCGTTCATAACAGCAGCATCCTGACTGTACACATAAACAAGATTGCCGTTAATAACTCCATATCCGGTTATAACGCCGTCAGATGGAGCTGCATTTTTAGTAATGTTAAAATCTGTTGCTCTGGCTTTAACGCCGGCACCGATTTCAACAAAGCTGTTGTCATCCAGAATTGCATCAATTCTTGCTCTGGCTGACACCGGTGTAGTGTTACTCATCTTAAAAAACCTCCTGTTTGAATAATCAAAATCTATTGTTTATTTTATAACAATCCATCTAAAAAAACAAGTATATATCTAGTCTCTTGTCTCAAAAACTACCAATTTTCCTGTGAAAATTTCCACTTTTGCTATGATTTCTGTTATTTCATTACTCTGACATATGCTCTCACCCTGTCTAAGAGTATATCTGTCTAATGGATATTTCACTCCTGATAAAGAAAGCCCGGCTTCAGGTGTCATTGGTGCAAATGATAAATAATCACCAAACTGCTTATCTTTTCTTATTTCAAAACTTTTATCCGCAAGATATATCTTATTATTTTTATCATAAATAGCACATCTGATGCCTGCCTCAAGCGATTCATCCAAAACAAAAATGTTAGTAAATGCATGGTCATATCTTGTTCCCGTGGCACCAATAATTGCTATTTCATCCTCTGTACCGTCTTTTGACGTGTCCTGCAATTTTTTTATTTTTTCTATTGCCTTTTTCAGTGCAAGATGAGTGTCTGTGTAATCTTTTTCGCACGGATAAGTTATTGTCTTTGTGTTTCCATTATATTTTTCAAAAATTTTTTTATCAACCGAATCATAATCTCCCAGCAAAAGGTCTACTGTAAGTCCTAATTTATCTGCCATAACCAGTCCCGAATCAGCTGCTATGCAATAATCCGGCTCATAATCAGCCACCCATTTCCGCCCCCACATTTCATCTATGCTTCCACCGCTTATTATCAATATTTTCATAAAATACTCCTTTCTTGTCTCATTAAAATATATATCTATTTATTTTTTTAATCAACCCTGACAAAAAATCCGCATTGTTCTTTTTTTTTTCACATTTTACTGATATAATTTATCCAACAAGAAAAGGGAAATTCATCTTTTCCCGGAACGGAGATAATATGGAAGAAAAAGAAGTAACTAACAAAAAAAATATTACAACAGACACAACTGATAATGAAAATATCATTGAGCAGCTCACAACAGGCAGCAATTATGAAAATTCTAACGAAAAGTATCAGGATAACCTGTCATCAGCAATAACATTTCTCGTATGTGGAATCGGCGGACTTATCGTTGTTTTATTAAATGACATCGGCATACTGAAATTTTTCACTTACAAAGGTGCATCAGGAATATTAACTAACGTCGTTTTAATTGGAATGTTCGTTGCTTTTATAATTATTGCAGCCATTTCATTTAAGGCCGCAAAAAAAGCAAAGTCCAATATCAGCACAGAAGAAAAGACCAATTACGAAATTCAGGACTGGCTCACATCCAACATAACCGCTGATATGATTGATGCATCATATGATGGTTCCCAAATGGCAGAAGAAATGAAATATTTCAGCAGAAGCAGCTACATAAAAAATGAAATCAACAAAAAATACCCTGATTTAAACGATGATATCGTTGATTCAATAGCCGATGAATATATTGAAAAAATCTTTTAAAATCATATAATTATTGCATTATTAATATTTAACAAAATACAAAAACCGTGCTTTGATAATATCCATCTGGATTAATCAAGGCACGGTTCTTTTAATTTACGCGTGTAACGAGCCAAAGTCCGTGCTTGCACGAGACCTTGGCGACTGCCGCGATAACTTGAGAAACTCGCGAAGCGTGTTTCTCATAGTTTAAAATAATTATTTTACTTGCTTAAAAATTCATCAATACCCTTTGCAGCTGCTTTACCAGCACCCATGGCAAGAATAACTGTAGCAGCACCTGTTACAGCATCGCCACCGGCATAAACGCCTTCTTTTGATGTCTGTCCATTCTCTTCTTCTGCCACAATACATTTTCTCTTATTAATTTCAAGACCTTTTGTTGTTGAACTAATAAGAGGATTAGGTGATGTACCAAGTGACATGATTACAGCATCAAGATCCATAACGAATTCTGAACCTTCAATTTCAACCGGTTTTCTTCTTCCTGATGCATCAGGTTCACCAAGTTCCATCTTTACACACTTAATGCCTTTTACCCATCCATTCTCATCCGCAAGAATCTCTGTAGGATTTGTAAGAAGATCAAATATAATACCTTCTTCTTTTGCATGATGTACTTCTTCTGCTCTTGCTGGAAGTTCAGCTTCACTTCTTCTATATACGACATGAACTTCTGCCCCAAGACGGAGTGCTGTTCTTGCTGCATCCATCGCAACATTACCGCCACCAACAACAGCCACTTTCTTAAATCTTGCAATTGGAGTATCATAGCTGTCATCAAAAGCTTTCATAAGATTGCTTCTTGTAAGATACTCATTTGCCGAAAATACACCATTGGCATTCTCACCAGGAATTCCCATAAATCTCGGAAGACCTGCACCAGAACCGATAAATACAGCATCAAATCCTTCTTCATCAAGAAGCTGGTCAACTGTCATTGACTTACCAATTACAACATTAGTTTCAATCTTTACGCCAAGGCTCTTTACATTCTCAATCTCACTTGCAACAACTGTCTGCTTAGGAAGACGGAATTCAGGAATACCATATACAAGAACACCGCCAGCCTGATGAAGTGCTTCAAATATAGTAACATCATATCCGAGTTTAGCAAGATCTCCGGCACATGTAAGTCCGGAAGGACCTGAACCGATTACAGCAACTTTCTTGCCTTTCTTTTCTGTTGCAGGCTGTGGCTTGATATTATGTTCTCTTGCATAATCAGCAACAAATCTTTCAAGCTTACCAATTGAAATAGGTTCACCCTTAAAACCTCTTATACATTTGCCTTCGCACTGGCTTTCCTGTGGACATACACGGCCACAGACTGCCGGAAGTGCTGATGACTGACTTATTATCTTATATGCTTCTTCAATATTTCCTTCTTTTACCTCATGAACGAAACCAGGAATATTAATTGATACAGGACATCCTTTTATACACTGTGCATTCTTGCAATTAATGCATCTTGTTGCTTCTTCCTGTGCCTCTTCCATGTTATATCCCAGACATACTTCTTCAAAATTTTTATTTCTTACGTCAGGAGCCTGCTCTCTGACTGGAACTTTCTTTAAAACATCCATTCTGTATTAACCTCATTCCTTCACTTTATTTAGTTGCAGTGACCGCATCCGCCGTGATGTGTATCCCCTTCAGTAAGTGCAAGCATAGCTCTTCCTTCTTCAGTCTTATACATCTGCTGACGTTTCATAGCCTGATCAAAATCTACCTTATGTCCATCAAATTCAGGTCCGTCAACACATGCAAATTTAATTTCATCTCCAACCTGAAGACGGCATGCACCACACATACCTGTACCATCAACCATAATAGGATTCATACTTACAACAGTTGGAATACCAAGTTCCTTTGTAAGAAGACAGACAAACTTCATCATGATAAGTGGTCCTATAGCAACACAAAGATCGTATTTCTTTCCTTCATTATTTACAAGGTCTTTAAGTACATCTGTACCCATACCTTTTCTTACATAACTACCATCATCTGTTGTAACATACAGATTACCCGCAACTTCACGCATTGGCTCTTCAAGAATAAGCATATCTTTATTCTTTGCACCTACAATAACATCTGCATCCACACCATGCTCATGAAGCCATTTAACCTGTGGATATACAGGAGCTGTACCTACACCACCTGCTATGAATACTATCTTTTTCTTCTTTAACTCTTCAATATCTTCATGAACAAGCTCTGATGCACATCCAAGCGGTCCTACAAAGTCTTCAAAACAGTCTCCTTCTTTCAATTCTGCCATCTTTGTTGTTGATGCACCGATACTCTGGAAAACAATTGTAATTGTACCGGCTTCTCTGTTGTAATCACAGATTGTAAGAGGAATTCTCTCGCCCTTTTCATCCATTTTTACAATAACAAACTGACCAGGCTGACAATGTTTAGCAACTCTAGGTGCTAATACATCCATCAGATAAATTTTTTCAGCCAGCTTTTCAGCCTTTAAAATCTTATACATTTATGTACCCCTTTCAAAGTAATAGTAAAAATTTAATATTGAACGGCAGAGAGTGATCCATTGTTATCAGTTATAACATAACACTGTCCGTTATTTACTCCAACGCCGTAATATCCTTCTGTTTTTGTGCTGTTTCCAGAATTAACATCTAACCTTATATAGTACATCTTAGTGCCACTGATGGTTGTTGTATTCTGATATACCAGCTTGGCAGTTCCGCCACTGCCAACCATTGTTCCTGACTGACTTACTTTATTATTTGATACGAGACGTTTCATAAGAATACTTTCTGCCTCGTCCTTTGTATAGGTCTTCTCTTCCGAAACATTATAGCTTACTCTTGTAACAGGACTTGATAAATTATGTTTATTTATGACAATTACTGATACAACATAATTACCTGCTTTATCAAGAGTAATTCCACCTGAATACTGTGATGAGTTAGCTGACGGAGTGCTTCCGTTTAAAGTATAATACGCCTTTTCGTCATCTGCAAGACCTTCAATAACAATTTTTGTTCCAACTTTTACATCAGATTCTGACGGATTAAGCACAGGTGCATCCGGTGCTTTTAATGATATAGAATACTTAAATTCTGCAACATCTGATGCAACGCCAATCGAATTAACTGCTATCGCCTTAACTGTAACATCATCTTTTTCAATTTTTATAGCTGATGAATACTTGCTGCTCTTTGTTGTCGGCTCACTTCCATCTGTTGTGTAATAAATTGTACATCCATCAGATGCCATAAGATTTATCTCTACAGAATCTTCAAAGCTTCCAGGATTTTCAGATGATGTTGGCTCATCTACCTTATAATCTGAAAGTAAGGCTTCATTCTTTGTTCCCTTATATTTTTTTATAAGCTCAGAAAGCTCTGTTCCCTTTTTCTCATCCTGATACAATTTAGCAAGAAGCGGAAGTGCCTTTTCATTCATCTTATCATACGAAAGTGCTGACACTTCTATCGCTTTGTCATTATGATTAACATGTACAAGTGCATCAGCAAGTTCATACATCATATCAGCATTCTTTTTTCCGTCGTTTGTATTATATGCTTTTGTAAGATATGTAACAGCATTATCATAATCCTGTGTATTGTAATACTGTGTACCCTTTTCAAGATTATATTTATATGACTTCTTATTTTTTGAATTCATATTAACTGCAATAACAATTATTATAATAACTACAAGTGCCGCTATTCCACAGGCTCCTGCAATTATAAGCTTGCTCTTTTTATCGAGTTCTTTTTTATTTTTTCCGTCTTCTGGACTTGTCTGATTTGACATAGTAACCGGATTATCTGAATTCATCTTATTAATTTTCTGCACTGTTTTACTTTCATCCAGATTTTCATCTTCATCCCAATCATTTTCATCATCTTCAATCTTTACAGGCTTGATTGATGTTGTATTTTTTGATGCATTTCCAACATATGGTACATCTATCGTAAAATCAGATGTATCATCAACAGTTTTTATATCCTGTTCATCATTAAGTTTTATGGCAGATGTCAAGCTTTTCACCTTGTCTTTGTCAACCATCTGCGTTGCTCCAAGATTAATATTTTCAGGCTCTTTCTTTATATCTTCTGCCTTTATTTTATCTTCTGAATATGCCGCTTTCGCAACATTAGTTTCTTCTTCTACAAGACGTTCCAGTGAACGTGCAAGTTCATCATCAATATCAAAATTATCTTTATCGCTCATATCGGTGACTCCTGTTTAAAATTCTTAGCATTGTATACTGCAAAGTAATAATAATATACTACGTATTCATTAAAAAAACAAGTCATATAAAATTATATATACTCTTAATATTTTCAATATATAGTGTGCTTTATTTTTTCTTTTGATTTTTAATATTTCTTTAATTAAACGTACACACTTTGCTCACATTTTTTGCATATAATAATTATCAGATAGAGTTAATAATTAGTGTTTGAAACATCACTGGAAGAATTATACATTGAAACAGATGACACTATGCTTCCACATTTTGTCATCTGTTTCTTTTTATATAATTACACCAAAATGCCGGACAGCTAAGATTAATTCTTAACTCTCCGGCATTTCTATTATTTTTTTATATTTTATTACTTAGGTATATTGGTAACTCTTACAGTACATGTCATAGTCTTATTATGAGTAACTGCAGTAACTGTAGTTGTACCTGCTTTTCTTGCAATAACATGTCCACTTGAACTTATCGTACAAACTCTAGGATTACTGCTTCGCCATATTATTCTATCATCAGTATCTGTCCCAAGAACATCAAGCCAGTATGAATCATATTGTTCAAGTGTTATATATGACCTGCTAAGTCCCAAAGCATGAATAGTACATGTCGATGATACACCATTTGCTGTACTTTCACATACAACATCAGCTGTACCTGGACCTACTGTTGTTATAACACCATCATCATTAACAGTAACAATTCCAGTATCTGTTGAATACCATCCATATGAATCTGTATTCGTAGCTGGTCTTACTCTTACAGTAAGCTGTCTTGATTTACCTGTGAGCATATAAATCTCACTAGAATTAATCTTTATAGATGAAATATTTACAACGGGTGTTACATATACCCAGCAAACACCTTTGATATCATTGCCATCTTTAGATGTTGCTGTAACTTTACATTTACCTGTACTTAATGCAAATATCTCACCGGCTTCATCAACTACTGCAATTGCTTCATTAGATGATGTCCAATCCACATCCTTTACTGATGCATCTTCCGGATAAATATTTGCTGTAACAATTGTTGAGTCACCCACAAGCAGATGTACTGTTGATGGTTCAACGCTTATAGATGTTACCGGATTAACAACTCGTACAATACATGAATCAGACACACCGCTGCCATCCGCTGCTGTTGCTGTTATTACTGCTGTACCCGGATTATAACCAATTATATTACCTTTCTGGTCCACTGAACAAATATCATTATTTGATGATGACCATACTATATTCTTATTAGTTGCTGTAGAAGTTTCAACTGATGCAGTAAGTGTTCCACTCGCACCTATATTAAGGAACTTATTATGTTCACTCAAAGTAATGGAAGAAACATACTCTTTTACTTCAATCGTACATGCAGCCGTAAGCTGACATTCTTCTGTTGTTACCTCAATAACACATGTACCACCTTTTAAAGCAGTAACAACACCATGTTCATCTACTGTTGCAACAGTAGAATCACTTGAGAAATATGTTACATTCTTATTTTCAGCATCAGCCGGCTCAATTGTAGGTATGATTGCATATTTTGAACCAACCCACATAAGCTGGTAATCCGAATTAAGTGTTATACCTGTTACAGGCTGTGTTACCGTAACTACACAATATGCAGTTAGTCCAGTATCAACATTAGTTGCTATAATTGATGTAGTACCAGCACCTGTCGCTGTACATTTACCATCATTTTCAACCTTACAAACACTCTCATCACGACTTTCCCATGTTACAATCTTATTATCAGCATTTTCCGGAAGACATGTAGCATTAAGCCAGAATACCTGTCCTTTTCTTACCGTAATATCTGTTGTATTAAGCACAATCTGCGTTACAGGCTGTTTTACATAAATGTTACACATTGCTGTACTTCCACCATCTACAGACTTACAAAGGATTGTACAACTGCCTGTTCCTACTGCTTCAACAAGACCATTAGAATCTACAATACAAACATTTGTATTTGATGACTCCCAATATACATTTTTATTAGATGCATCTACCGGCAACACTTCAGCTGTAATTCTAAGACGCTGCCCAAGCGACATTATCTCATCTGTATAATCAAGTTTAATTGATGTTACCGGAATACTTATAATAAAGTTACATGTTGCAATAAATGCACCATCTTCGGTCTTACAAACAACAGTTGCATATCCAGGCTTAACAAATGTAACAAGACCATTCTCATCTACTGTAATTATAGATGTATCAGATGATGTCCATGTAACATTTCTGTTTACTCCTTCTCCTGCCGGATTAACTGTAGCAACAAGCTGGAACTTACCAATTGCCATTGATGATTCAACTGTTGTTTCATTTAATGTAATTCCTGTTACAGGCTCTCTTACATAAACATCACAAGTTGCAACTTTAAGTCCATCTTCCGATATAACATTAATTGTGGCTGTACCACCTTTAACACCTGTGATTGTAGCTGTATAACTATCACCTTCAACTGTTGCTACATCAGGATTTGATGTACCCCAGAGAACTTTATTATTAGTCGGTCCTGCTGGATTAAATAAAAGCTGTACAGTTGTTGTTGAACCTCTGTCAACCGTTACTGATGAAGGATTAATTGTAATTTCCCCAACCGGAGTAGTTACATAGACAATACATGTCTCTGACTTCATAACACCATTGATTGTCTGTGTTGCTGTAATCTTAACAGTACCTGATGCAACACCCTTTACAGTAAGGACTTTACCATTCTGTGTAGTTGTTACAAGTGTCCCTGTAGGAGTTATACCATCGGCACCCGGCTGATTTTCAACCTTGAATGTTACAGGACTCTTATTTAAGTCTTCATCTGTTACAAGTGCTTTCAAATCAAACGAATCACCAATATTAACAGTTGCACTCGTTGTACTGAGGCCAAATCCATCGATAACTACGAAATCATATTTCAACTGATACGGAAGACCATATACAGTATATAATTCATCCTGTGTTCTTGTTGCAATAATTGTAGCTTTTCCTGCTCCCATTGCTGTAACAAGACCTGTCGTTGCATCTACCTGAAGTACAGAGTTAGAAGTTGTAGACCATGTAACTTCAGATGGTTTTGCTGTTGTTGTAAGCTGTATCTGATCACCTACATTAAGATTAGTTACATTATTACCCATTTTCTTAAATGGAACAACAACATTAATCTCATCTTTCGTAAGTGCAACCTCATTGCCAAGTGTATCCTGTGAATATATACCAGCCGATACTCTTGACACACCTGCATGGACACCAAGAAGGCTTCCTGCCGTATATGTGCAGACGTCTTTATCATCACTTCTGAATGTTACTCCCGAAGTTGCAGGATACATAATATTAGAAGGAACTTCTTCCTGCATGAAATCTTTATATTCTGTTTTATCAAGAACCATATATCTCTTTACACCATTTGAAGGAGTAATTGAAGATGTCTGTATAAAATGATCCTGATCGTTTGCATTGCCCTGTCCATCAAGGAAATGAATCTTACCTGTTACTTTAAATATCTTAACAAGTGCATCTTCCTTTTCCGGATTATCAGTTGTACGTACATAAACCGTTGTCGTACCACCACCAACTACTTCAAGTGTAGCTGTACTTCCTGTACTCTGTACAAGTTTTACAACGCCATCTGATGAAACAGTTCCTGTCTTATCATTAGATGTCTCTATAACAATCCTGTTTGCATCACTCGCATTAGTTGTTATATAAAGCTGTGAACCAACTTCAAGATAATTTGGAATCGATTCGCTTCCATTATATGTAACTGTAACAGAAAGTGGAACAGTAACAGTCGCTTTTCTTGTATCAAGAAGTTCTCTTGAACCAACAATCTCATTATTATCCTCATCAAACTTCTTAGTATAATAATTAGCTGTTATTGTAGCTTTTCCTGCAAAATTTCCATGAATTACAGGTGCAAGCCCTGTAACTGAATCCATATAAACAGGATTATCTTCTGTTCCTGTTGCAAAATCAGCTATCTGTGAATTAGATGTAGACCACTCAAGTCTTTCCGGAACCGGCACCGACTCCTGTGCATTCTCATCCGTTCCTGACAAACTTGCATACAACGTCTTTGAGGTCTTTCCTTTATAAACCGTAAGTCCGCTGACACTCATCGTTATCTTGACATTAGAGCTGGCTGCAACATACATACCGACTCCACCGAAAACAATAAGAGCAAGCATGGCTGCAATAAATATTTTCCAGCCTTTCCTAAGTTTCCTTATCTGTTTCAACTTCTCCATATATATAATTCCTCCAAA
>ERZ837380.3849-NODE-3849-length-13368-cov-2.895441_pt1 | contig 13368 bp, 10 predicted proteins | sample MGYA00519685_ERZ837380 | MGnify/ENA primary metagenome ERZ837380 (study PRJEB31850, sample SAMEA3708817) | human gut metagenome | biome: human gut; feature: human-associated habitat; material: faeces | place: China | collected 2014 ...
CAATATCTGCCGTTCCCCTATGTCCGAGTTCATTCTCCGGGACATGGTTGCAAAACGCGGCATAGCGGATCAGTTTGAAATCGCGTCGGCTGCGACGAGTCGGGAGGAAATCGGAAATCCGGTTTATCCGCCGGCGGTGCGGAAGCTGCGGGAGCATGGCATTGACCCGTCCGGGAAGCAGGCACGCCAGATGACGAAGCAGGATTACGAATATTATGATTATCTGTTGGCAGCGGAGCAGTACAATATTCAAAATATGCTTCGAATCGTTGGCGGAGACCCGGAGCATAAGATCCATCGGCTGCTGGATTACTCAAAGCATCCGCGCGATATTGACGATCCGTGGTACTCCGGGGATTTCGAAACCGCGTACCGGGACATCGTGGAGGGCTGCGAAGCATTCCTGGAGAGCTTCAAATGAAAAAAATGACTGCGAAACAGCGGAAAGTATCGCAGATTCGTTTCTGCGAATGGCGTGTGTGAATTGTAACTTTGCAGATGCTTCAGGAAAGAGAACCTCAGATTCCCCTACCTATTTAAGGAAATGTATGCTACAATAAAAAAGATATCAGGATCAAAAACTCTTTTGCCTCTGATATCAGGACAACAGTATCCGTCATAAAGGCGGGATGACTGATTATCAGATTGCTGTTCCAAGGGTGTTGCGGGCAGCGAATAAGATCGGAGTTTTTGAATGAGTATCAATTCCATGATTTTTCTGACGGCTTTTTTGCCGGTTGTATTTGTGTTGGACAGGCTGTGCGTGCGCAAAATAGCGCTGAAAAATATCCTGCTGCTTTTGGCAAGTCTTGTGTTTTATGCGTGGGGCGAGCCGGTTTATATTGTCCTTTTACTTGTTTCGATTGCGGCAAATTACGGGATCGGACTGCTGCTTGGATGTCAGCGGGATGAAAGCGTGGCGGCGAAAGCCGTTCTGGCGGCGGGCATTTTGGTAAACCTGGGGATTCTTGGGTATTATAAATATTTTGACTTCTTTTTGCGGATTGTGAACCGGCTGACGGGAAGCGAGCATGAGATGCGCAATATCCCGCTTCCGATTGGCATTTCGTTTTTTACGTTCGGAGCGATTTCATATCTGATGGATTTATACCGCGGTCATTATGAGGCGGAGAAAAATCCGCTCAACATGGCGCTGTATCTGTCCTTTTTCCCCAAAATTTCAGTCGGACCGATCGCGCGGTACCGCGATTTTGGACCGCAGCTGGTAAACAGACAGGAAACCGTGGAAAAGACAGCGGAAGGAATCCGGCGCTTTGCCTATGGACTTGGTAAAAAGGTACTGGTCGCAAACATTGTCGGCGCAAGTGTAGATAAGATCTATGCGCAGGACATTACAAATGTTACGGGCGTTATGGTGTGGTGCGCGGCGATTCTGTATGCGATTCAGATTTACTATGATTTTTCCGGTTTCACAGATATGGCCATCGGTCTGGGCAAAATGTTCGGATTCGATATTTGTGAAAACTTTAATTATCCATACCTGTCCGGTTCGATTCAGGAGTTCTGGCGCAGATGGCATATTTCCCTGAGTAGCTGGTTTAGGGATTACCTCTACATACCGCTTGGCGGAAACCGGAAAGGAAAGGCCCGGACATATTTGAATCTGGCGATCGTCTTTTTTGCGACCGGATTATGGCATGGCGCGACGACAGCGTTTATCGCATGGGGCGCGCTGCACGGATTTTTCATCATTGTGGAACGGATCGGATTTAAGAAAATTTTGGACAAAATCGGCTTTTGGCGTTATGTATACACGGGGCTTGTGGTGTTGTTCGGCTGGGTGATTTTCCGGGTGGCAAATCTGCAGCCGGCGCTGCAGTACATCCGCAGGATGCTGACGCCGTGGCAGTATACCCAGAGCACCTATGCACTGCGGGAGCTGATCGGAAACCGTTGTATCGTAATGGCGGTCATCGGCATCCTTGGCATGGGGCTGATACAGGCAGGCATCAAAAAGTTCTGCCCGACAGCGGAGAAATTAAAGGGCGGCGTATTGGAACTGGTTTACTGCATGTTCCTGATCGCAGCGTCGATGCTGCTTTTGGTCAACGGAACCTACAGCCCTGCAATTTATCTGAATTTCTGAGTGGAGAATGCATATGAATAAAAAAATGGCGGCGGCATGGCTGATTTGCTTTGCGCTTTTGCTTTTGATGCCGGGAGCTGTGTGGGCGGCAGCAAAGGAGCGTTTCCAGACGGATGCGACGGAAAATACGGTTTCAACAGAGATTCCGAAGCTGACGAAGGACAATTACAGAGATTATCCGGGACTGGTGGAGAGCGCGTTTAACGCGGCGGTTCCGTTTCGGAGTCAGCTGATTTCCTTTTCCAGCCTGACAGATTTAAAGCTGTTTTGTGAAAAATCCATCAACGACAAGGTTGTGATCGGTTCGGATAACTGGTTGTTTTACAGCATGGAATCGGATATCGATGATTATAAGGGAACAAATCTGTTTACAGAAGGACAGCTTGCACAGATCGCATCGCAGCTTACGACATCGGAGCAGTGGCTTTCCAACCGGGGCAGTGAATTTGTCCTGATGATTGCACCGAATAAGGAGACGATTTACGGAGAAGAGCATCTTCCTTCCTATTATAAAAAGGCGGAAGAAACGCGGACAGATCAGTTGATCGCTTATCTGAAGAAGAATACAGATATCCGTATTGTATATCCGAAAGAGGAAATGCTGAAATATAAGGATGAATATTCCCTGTACTGGCACTATGACACGCACTGGAACGCCGCTGGCGGCTATATTGGGGCGAAAGCGCTGTTAAAGGAGTTGGGAGACGAGCTTCCAGAGGTGGAGAACATCACCTTTACTCCGGATACCTTTTCCGGATATGATCTTGCAAGAATGATGAATCTGCAGAGCTACTACGAAAAAAATATGCCTGCGGAAGAAAATTATATCGTGACCGGTTACAACGGCAACAATTTGCAGGCAGTCTCTATTGACGATGCGACGGCTCTGGTGTATCATTCAGATGCGCCGGATACGAGAAAGCTGTTCATGGTGAGGGATTCCTTTGCCGGAGGAATGGCGGGACCGGTGGCGAGCAGCCTTTCAGACTGCTATATGGCTCATTGGAACGGATTTTTTACGCAATCTATGGTAGAAGAACAAAAGCCGGATGTTTTTGTTCTGGAGCTGGTAGAGAGACGGCTGGATTATCTGCTTTCTTTCTGCCTGACAGACTGAGCAGAAAGGTAACGGATGGGAACAAAAAATAAGGGAGAAGGCAGTTCCTTTGTAAAACAGGCTGGCATTCTGGCTGCTGCCGGCATTATCTGTCGAATTATCGGCCTATTGTACAGAAGCCCCCTGACGGGAATTATCGGAGAGACAGGAAACGGCTATTATGCGCCGGCGTATCGCTATTATCAGATGATTTTGCTGATCTCTTCCTATAGCATTCCGTCGGCGGTATCCAAAGTAATTTCACAGAGACTGGCAACCCACCAGTACAAAAATGCGCAGCGGATTTTTCACTGCTCGATTATTTATGTTGTTGTCGTGGGCGGAATCGCCAGTCTGTTTGCGTTTTTTGGAGCAGATTTTCTGATTCCGGGACGGGCGGCGATGGGGCTACGGACGCTTGCACCGTCGATTTTCTTTTCCGGTCTGCTCGGCGTTTTGAGAGGATATTTTCAGGCGAACCGAAGCATGGTGCAGACGTCCGTTTCGCAGATTCTGGAGCAGATTTTAAATGCGGCGGTCAGCATGCTGGCGGCATGGGGGCTGATGCAGATGTTTGCTGGGGAAGACGAGCTGACCCGTGCTGCGTGGGGGGCAGTCGGAAGTGCAGTCGGAACCGGTGTCGGCGTGCTGATAGCACTGGCGTTTATGCTGATGATTTACCATATGAACCGGAAAATAATCCGCCGCAGGATAGAGCGGGATCGTTCCAGAGATTTGCTGGAAACCGGCGAGATTTTCAAGATCATTCTGTTTATGGTAACGCCGGTTCTGCTGAGTACGTTTGCATATAATGCGAGCGCACTGATCAACCAGACCCTGTATCTGAATCTGATGCAATCGGTACACAACGCTTCTTATGATGATATTACGATTATTAACGGTATTTACGATACGGAAGCGGTGGGACTTTCCAATATCCCGATTGCGATCGCGTCTGCGATGGCTTCCGCGATCCTGCCGAGCATTGCAGGAAGCTTTGAGACAAAGAAGAAAAAAGACGTCCGGCACAAAATCAGCGTGGCGATCAAGACGATCATGTTTATCGCGATTCCGTCTGCAGTCGGCATGACGGTATTATCCAGGCCGATCGTATGGCTGTTATATAATACGAATACGGACAGCATCCGTCTGGGCGGACGCCTTCTGGCGGCGCTTGGCGCGAGCATCGTGTTCTATTCCCTTTCCACACTGAGCAATTCGATCCTGCAGGCAGTCGGCAAGGCGTCGAAGCCGGTTACAAACGCGGTAATTGCGCTGGCGGTGCAGACTGTGGTGGCGGCAGCCCTCCTGATCTTTACAGATCTTGGTATTTACAGTTTGCCGATCGCCGTTACGGTATATTCTTTTATGATGTGCCTGTTAAATGGCATCGCGGTGAAAAAAGCGACTGGCTATCATCAGGAAATCGAGAAGACATTTGTCCTGCCGCTGGTATCCTCTGCGATCATGGGGCTTGTGGTTGCAGGTATTTATTATGGGCTGACGCTGACAGTGCTGAAAGGATATCTCGGCAATGCGGTTGCACTGCTGCTTTCGGTGGCAATCGGCGGACTGACGTATTTTGCGGCGGCGTTAAAGCTTGGTGTCATGTCGAAAAAAGAACTGCTCGGAATTCCCGGAGGCAGTATGATTGTGAAATTTGCGGTAAAATTGCATTTGCTGAAGAATTAGACCGTAAATTTGTAATAGAATTGTAATAAATGCAGAAAAAGGCTGGATTTTTACCGCCTGCGGGAGTACAATATTTAAACTAGGTTGGTTTAACCTTTTTAAAAAAGAAAAATATTCAGGAGAATGATATATGAAAAAAACCAGTTTGTTCTGTCTGGCGCTGGGATTATCTGCAGCATTATGTGCATGCGGCTCTGCAGCGACAGAAACAACCCCTGTACCTGAAACGGATTCAGCTGTTGCAGCGACGGAAAGTAACGATACAACCGGAACAGAAAACGCAGCATCGGAGACGGAAAGCGTTATCACAGAAGACGCACTTCCGACCAGCTACCTGACCGGTCTGGAATGCACCGAAGAGGAACGCGAACAGCGCCCGATGGCAGTTATGCTGAACAATATCAAGGCAGGAACCCCGCAGGCAGGAATCGGACAGGCATCCGTGATTTATGAAGCGCCGATGGAAGGCGCGGATGTGACCCGTCTGATGCCGTTGTTTGAAAACTGGCAGAACCTGGATACGATCGGCTATATCAGAAGCAGCCGTGATTACTTTGTATACAGCGCACTGGAATTCGATGCGATTTATGCGCATTTCGGACAGGCTACCCCTTATGTCGGCGATCTGTTAAACAGTGATCTGGTGGACAACATCAGCGGCGCGGTTGCAGGAATTGACCGTCCGGCTTCCAAAGCGTTCATGCGGACGGATAAGCGGAAAGCACCCCACAATGTGTATACAAACGGTGAAGCACTGGCAGAAGCGGCAGAGAAATTTGAATACAGCCTGACTTATCACGATACGCATAAGCAGAAATTTGCCTTTGCACCTCTGGGCGAAAAGGCAGACTATCCGGATAACGATACCGTTGTCCTGATGTATCCCGGCGGTGAAAAGACCGGTGTTGGAAACGGCTATTCCAATGTGCAGGCTTATTTTGAATATAACGATGAAGACGGAAAATATTACCGTTATCAGTACGGTGACAAGCATATTGACGAGACAACCGGCGAACAGCTGGCAGTCGATAACGTTATTTTCCAGTATTGTCACGGCGAGTTCCGGGATTCCAAAGGCTATATGGCATTTGATGTGCACGGCGGCTGGGAGCCCGGTGCAGATCTGACCAATTACAAGGTTCAGGTATTTACCGGAGGTAAGATGGTAGAAGGAACCTGGTCAAGATATTCGGATACCGATCCGGCCCTGTATGTGGATGCAGATGGCAATCCGATCCGGTTAAATCGCGGAAAAACATGGGTTTGCCTGATCTGGAACGAACATGCGGATGACGTTGTACTGAAGTAATCCGAAAATCTGAGAGGTACACGATAGTATGAAAGAAGTTTGGGCAAGTTTTCGTCTGGCTTTTTCGATGTATTCGATTTTTCCTGCCAGGCAGATCAAAAAAACCCGTAGAAATATGAAGTATATTCTGATTTTCGTACCGCTAGTCGGCGCGATTATCGGGTTCATTCTAAAACAGTGGCAGGTGATCAGCCCGTATCTGATCGATAAAGATCTGCTGGGCGCGGTTATCTGTGCGATGCTTCCGATCTTTTTATCGGGCGGCGCGTTTCTGGATGGTTTCTTCCGGACAGTAGATGCGCTCAGTTCCCATCAGCCGAGGGAAGTCAAGCTGGAAATCCTGCGGGATTCCCACAGCGGATACTTCGCAATTATTATCTGTGTCTGCTATTTCTTCCTGATCGTCGGTCTTTGGAGCGAAATGCCGCTGGACAGCTGGCCGGTTCTTGCATATGGCTTCATACTTTCCAGAGCGCTCTATGGTCTTTCGATCGAATGCTTTCCGCATTCGCAGGAAAGCAAATGCTCCCTGTATGTCGGAAAAGGCAAAAGCAGAGGAATTGTGATCGCATTTATGATCGCTTATATCGTGATCTCTGTAGTGGGCATGCTGATGTGCGACATTCAGGTAGCGATTCCGTGTCTGGTCGGTGCACTGCTCGCATTTTTGTACTATTGCTATGTGGCGTTCCATCATTTCGGGGGAATTACAGAGGATATCGCATGCTTCTTTGTTCAGGTGTGTGAAATTATGATGCCGCTCGTTGTACTGCTGACCAGCATTGCGACGAGACTGGATATTGCAGGGGAACTGTAAACAATGGGATGCACGCTCTGCGAACATTCTATTGTCATGAATTAAAAACTGTTATGAGCCGGTGCAGATGTTTTAATCTGTACCGGCTCGTTTATGTTGTAGGGCGTGCCTGCACCGCAGATTGCCGCAGTGTATCGCGCCTGCCTTTCATTTTTTAGTTTGGTCCGTTGTTCGCTGCGCTCTGCAGAAACTGCTCCTTCGCATAGACCGCTGCGCCCAGCATTCCGGCGGCGTCTCCGAGAACCGCGGTGACGATCGTACAGCAGCCATAGGGAATCCGCAGCGCATGGGTATCCAGAATTTCACGGGTGTACTGAAGCAGGCGATCGCCCATACGGGACATGCCGCCGCCGACGATGATGATTTCCGGATTGTACAGGCTGAAAACGGCGCACAGACCGTAGCCGAGCAGCTCTCCGGTTTCTCTCATGGTCTCAATAGCAACAGCATCCCCGTCATCGTAGGCACGGGAAAGCATGTCTGCAGTGACCTTATCAAGGTCATTATTTACCCAGTCACAGATGATGCTATGCTGTCCCAGTTGGACTTTTTCCCGGAAGGTGCGCAAAATACCGAGGGCAGAAACATAGCGCCCAAGACAGCCGGAGCTTCCGCAGCGGCATTCCCGTCCTTCACGGAACATGTTGATATGCCCGATTTCGCCTGCGGAACCGGTAGTGCCGTAGATCACGCGTCCGTCGATGACCGCAGCGCCGCCAAGCCCGGTTCCGAGGGTGATCATCAGGACGTTATTGCGGTTTTTGCCGGCGCCAAATTTCCATTCCCCATAGAGATTGACACGTGCATCATTATCGATATAGGTCGGGATATGAAGATGGCTCTCCATCCAGGCGACGATCGGAACCTCCTCCCATTTCGGAAAATTCGGAGAAAACCGGGAAATACCGTTTTTGATATCTAGGATGCCGGGGACGCCGATGCCCATGCAGGTGATATCCTGACAGGTCAGGTGCAGCTCATCGAGAAGTGCCAGAACAGCATCATAAATGCGATTGAGGACGTGCTCCGAGCCGAAACGAACCTCGGTGGGGGTGCGCTTTTCCCCGAGCTTATGAAAAAAATCATCGAAAACAGAAATTTTGATATTGGTTCCACCGAGGTCAAGCCCGATATAGGTTGCCATAAAATCCTCCTATTTACAGGTGCGTTTGCTGGAAAGCAGGAACTGCACTGTGTTTTAGATAGCTGAAAAACGTTTATATCCGTTCTTTTTTTCAGTATAACATATGCCCTGTGGAAGAAAAAGTGGAACTGTCAAAAATAGTGTGATAGAATATGGACAGGTTACAGTTGGTTGACAGCAGCTGACCAGAGATGCAGAAAAGAAGGATAATACTATGATTGCAGAACAATATCGAAAAATGCTGGATGCAAAGTCAGTGATCCGGCAGTTGTCCGAGAAGGCGACGAAGCGGGCGCAGATAATTGGTGCAGAGAATGTATTCGATTACAGCCTGGGAAATCCGTCCGTACCGGCACCGGCAGAGTTTAAGCAGGCACTGCTGGACCTGATTGAGAAGGAAGATCCGATGACCCTGCACGGCTACAGCCCGACACTCGGTATCCCGTCTGTGAAGACGGCGATTGCGGAGTCCTTAAACTGCAGATTTGACATGAACTACGGACCGGAGCATATTTTCCCGGTTTCCGCAGCAGCGGCGGCAATCGCGCATGCGCTGCGTGCAGTGACTGTGCCGGGGGATGAAGTGCTGACCTTTGCTCCGTTTTTTCCGGAATATCATCCATATGTAGATCTGACCGGAGCCGTTTTAAAGGTTGTTCCGGCGGACACGAAGAGCTTCCAGATCAATTTCGAAGCGTTTGAAGAAATGCTGGGACCGAGGGTTGCGGCAGTGTTGGTGAATACACCGAACAATCCGTCCGGCGCAGTTTATTCGGCGGAGACGTTGACAAAGCTGGCGGAGGTTCTGACGAGAAAAGCAGAACAATACGGGCATGATATTTTCCTGATTTCGGATGAACCGTATCGGGAAATCGTATTTGACGGCAAACAGCAGCCGTATGTATCGAAATTTTATGCCAATACGATCAGCTGCTACTCTTTTTCCAAGGCGCTGTCGCTGCCGGGCGAGAGAATCGGCTATCTGGCGGTCAATCCGGCGTGTCCGTATGCGGCGGAGATCGTAAATATGTGCGGACAGATTTCGAGGGGAATCGGCCATAACTGCCCGACGTCCCTGATGCAGCTGGCGGTATCGAAGGTGCTCGACCTGACCTCCGATTTCTCCGTCTATGAAAAGAACCGCAACCTGCTCTACGAATGCCTGACGGACTGTGGCTTCGAGGTTGTGAAGCCGGAAGGAACCTTTTACATCTTCCCGAAAGCCCCGGAAGCAGACGCGGCGGCATTTTGTCAGAAAGCGCTGCAGTACGATCTGGTGCTCGTTCCGGCGGATTCGTTCGGCTGTCCCGGATATTTCCGCATGGCATATTGCATCGATACGGAGAAGGTGGAGCGTTCCCTGCCGGTGCTGCGCAAAATGATGAAAGAAATCTATGGTTGAATGAAAAGCCCTGATATCATAAAATGAGTGAAACGACAAATGAGACAGCAGGAGTTTTGCAGCAAGGAGGCGCATATCTATGATGTATCAGGCGGGACTGGTGCTGGAGGGCGGCGCGATGAAGGGCGTTTACACCGCCGGCGTGCTGGATTTTTTTCTGGATGCAGGAATCGACTTTGCCAAATGCTACGGCGTTTCGGCGGGAGCGTGCTGCCTGTGCAGTTATCTTTCCAGACAAAAAGGCAGACAGTACAGCGTTTTTACCGACTATCTTGAGGATAAAAACTATTGGGGACTTTCGAGCTTGTTAAGGACCGGCGATTATTTCAATGTCCAGATGTGTTATCACGATATCCCGGAGCGCTTAAATCCGTTCGACTACGAGACGTTTGATAAAAATCCGAGTAAAGGATACGCGGTCGTAACCAACATTGAAACCGGACTGGCCGAGTATCTTCCGATGAAGAATATGCACAGGAATATCGATGCAGTGCGCGCATCGGCATCGATGCCGCTTGTGTCAAGGCCGGTAGAGATTAACGGAAAGCTGTACTTAGACGGCGGACTTGCGGATTCTATCCCACTTCTGCATGCCGTGACGGACGGATGCCGCAAAAATGTCGTTGTGATGACAAAAGAGACGGGCTATCGTCGTGTCCAGCCAAAGCATCTGGAACTGATCAAAGCCAGATATGCGAAATATCCGAAGGTATACGAGCTGATGGTAAACCGCGCAGCAGCCTATAACCAGCAGCTGGATTATCTGGAAGCTGAGTTAAAAAACGGCACTGCGTTTTTGATTCAGCCATCCCACCCAAATGAAGTGGGACGCATCGAAAAAAACAGGAAAAAGCTGCGTGCGCTTTATGAAGAAGGATATCAGGAAGCAGCGCGTCGCAAGGAAGAGCTGATCGCTTTTCTGGAAAAGTAAAGGAGGCAGAAAGTGTTATCGTTTATTGAAATTTTAAAGGCGATTCTGTTCGGAATCGTAGAGGGCATTACCGAGTGGCTGCCCGTCAGCAGTACAGGTCATATGATTCTGTTAAACGAGTTCGTTCATATGAACGTTTCAGAGGAATTCTGGGATATGTTCCTGGTTGTCATCCAGCTGGGCGCGATTTTAGCGGTTGTGCTGCTGTTCTGGAAACAGATCTGGCCGTTTAATTTTACCGGAAGGTCCAAAACAAACGGCATTGTGAAAAAGGACATCATGAAAATGTGGTTCAAGATCATTGTTGCCTGCATTCCGGCGGCAGTGGTTGGTCTGCTGTTCGACGATATCCTTGAAAAATATCTTTACAACCCGATTACGGTTGCAGTGATGCTGATCCTGTTCGGTATCGGATTTATCCTTGTAGAAAATGGTCATAAAGGAAAACGTGCAAGAGTCCGCAGTCTGGCACAGCTGACCTATACGGATGCGATTATCATCGGTCTGTTCCAGCTGATTGCGGCAATCTTTCCCGGAACCTCCCGTTCCGGAGCAACCATTTTGGGCGGTCTGATGATCGGCGTTTCCAGAACCGTTGCAGCGGAGTTTACGTTCTTTCTGGCGATCCCGGTTATGCTGGGGGCGAGCCTGTTGAAGGTGATCCGCTTCGGCCTTGCCTTTTCAATGGCGGAGGCAGTGATCCTGCTGGTTGGCATGGCAATTGCTTTTGTTGTATCCGTGCTTGTGATCCGCTTCCTGATGGGCTACATCAAAAAACATGACTTCAAGGTGTTTGGCTGGTATCGAATCGTGCTCGGTATTCTGGTGCTGCTGTATTTCTTTGTAGTGAAATAAATAGGAAAGAGGCTGTCTGTCTGGAGACGGCCTCTTTTATTTTGCGGAAATGTAAAAAATTTTACATGAATTTTACAAAAACGGTGGGCAGATTTTACGGATGCCTGTTACAATGAGCTGGAAATGAAGATCAGATCAAAAAGGAGAGAGTTATGCAACTGGAAGGAATTTCGGTATTGTTTTCATTTATCGGCGGCCTGGGGATGTTTCTGTACGGCATGCATGTAATGGCGAACGGCCTGCAGCATTTTGCGGGCGGAAAGATGCAGCGGCTGATGAGTTTTCTGACGCAGAACAGGCTGATGGCAATTCTGGTAGGAACCCTCGTCACGGCAGTGATTCAGAGCTCTTCTGCGACGACAGTTATGGTGGTCGGCTTTGTCAATGCCGGGATGCTGAATCTGTCGCAGGCGGTCGGCGTCATTATGGGTGCAAACATCGGTACGACGATCACCGCGTGGCTGGTATCATTAAGTGAGTTCGGAAGCGTTTTAAACCCTGAATTTTATGCACCTTTGCTGTTAGGGATCGGTGCATTTGTTATTCTGTTTACAAAATCAGAGAAAAAGAAGCAAATTGGTGAAATCCTGATCGGTTTCGCGATCCTGTTTATCGGACTTTCCTTTATGTCCGACGCGATTAAGCCCTATCGGGATTCGCCGATCTTTTCCAATGCGTTTACCATGCTCGGCAAAAATCCGCTGCTCGCGATCCTGACAGGTACAGTTGTAACGGCAATTATCCAGAGCTCTTCTGCCTCGGTCGGCATTTTGCAGACGCTGGCAATGAACGGCATCGTCAACTGGAAATCCGCAGTGTTTATTACGCTCGGACAGAATATCGGTACCTGTGTGACCGCGCTTTTATCTGGCGTCGGTTCCGGCAGAAACGGAAAACGCGCGTCTGTCATCCATCTTTCCTTTAATGTCATTGGCGCGGTACTGTTCGGCATAATCATGTATGTGCTGTTTTGGTTTTTCCCGGCGTGGGGCGCATCTACGATGAGCAGTGTGGACATTTCCATTTTCCATACGGTATTCAATATCACCTGTACCGTGGTGCTGCTTCCGTTTGCAGAAAAGCTCGTCTGGGTTTCCGGCAAGCTTGTGCCCGGGACAGAGGAAACAGAGGACGAGCTGGAGGGCAGCGAAGCAAGAAAGATGGCGAAGCGCTTAGACAGCAGAGTACTTGGCAATCCGCTCTTTGCGCTGGCAACGGTAGTGCAGGAGGTTTCCGTGATGGGGCATGCGACCTGTCAGAACCTGGAGCTTGCGCTTGCAGCCGTGTCAGAAGAAAATCCTCAGAAGGCGCAGAAGGTATACGAGCGGGAAAAAGATATCAACAGTATGGAAAAAATCCTGACGGAGTTTTTGGTGGAGGTAGATAATCTTTCCTTGACAGAGGGGCAGCAGGAGCAGGTGAAAAACCTGTTTTATACGGTCAGTGACATCGAACGGGCGGGCGATCATGCGGAAAATATCGCAGAGCTGGCGGAAACGCTATCGAAAAATTCCGGCAGTTTTTCCAAAAAGGGAAAAGCGGATCTGGAACTGATTTCTGCCCAGACGATGCAGTCCTTGCAGATTGCGGTAGAATCGAGGGAAACAGGTTCTGTCAAGTCTGCAAATGCAGTCCGTGTGCTGGAACAGAGCGTGGACCAGCTTGAGGAAGAAATGCGCGAAAAACATATCCGCAGACTTTCTAAAGGAAAATGCGAGCCGGAAAGCGGTGTGATCTTCCTGGATATTATAAGCAATCTGGAACGGATTTCTGACCATGCAGTCAATGTTGCAGACTATGTAAAGGCAGAAGCTGAGGCCGGGATACCGGCGATCCGGATCTAAGGCTGACGGTATGGCGGAGAAAGCAGATCATATCACACAGATACCTGGCAGAGCTTATCGAACGGAGCTGAGATTACACTGTTCAGCACATCGTACACGACATGCGCAGCGGGTATCATGCATATAGAAAAGGAGAATCCGGAATGATCTATATTATAGAGGATGATGAAA
>ERZ837380.3851-NODE-3851-length-13367-cov-2.969651_pt1 | contig 13367 bp, 10 predicted proteins | sample MGYA00519685_ERZ837380 | MGnify/ENA primary metagenome ERZ837380 (study PRJEB31850, sample SAMEA3708817) | human gut metagenome | biome: human gut; feature: human-associated habitat; material: faeces | place: China | collected 2014 ...
GCAGACGGACGTCAATCGCAATCGGCTCAGATCACGCCGTATTCCTTGAGCAATGTCGGAATATCAGTGGAATCCAGCTTCTTCACGATCTGTTTCAACACGCCCCTTTCGATGGGGTTGAGCTTCATATCGGTGATCGGTTTGCCGTCTCGCAGCATCACCGTGGCGTTGAGCAGGTTGCGCACGTCGTAGACCGAACCCCACACCTCCGGCACGCCGCGGTCCACGTCGCACAGCGTGTACACGGCCTCCATGCCGGTGCGCATCGAATATTCGGTGGTGAAAATCGTGTCGCGCGGCGTCTCCGCGAATTGGCCGAGGAACGCGAAATTCACCGCGCCATCCGGCACCACATCGGGGCGGTCGCCGGCGGAACGCGGCATGAAGAACGCATCGATGTACGGCATCATCACCGGAACCGTGTTGGCGTGGTTCTTCGCCAAGTCGGCGATCTTGTCGGTCGGCACGCCCATGTGGTACAGCCATTCCTCGCAGATCTCCTCGCCGGTGCAATCCTGCATCGGCTTCTTCACATAGTTGCCGGGCTTGTCGGGGAACAGACCATACACCCATACGCACAGCTGGTCCTTCGGCTGGTCTCGGAACTGCTGCTGGCGATTCAGCGTCCAGCTCATCAGCCAATTGGAATCCTCAACGGTGACGATGCCGCCGGTCACCACACGTCCGGAGAACGGGTCGCGCTTGCAGATCTTCTGGATGTACGGCGGAATCTCGTCGTCCAACGTGGTGACGGTGGCGCTCATCCACTTCGAATGCTCCGGGTCGGAGCAGAACACGTCCGGATGTCCGAAGCTCGGATCCTGCGCCGCGATGCGACGCCACATATCCCAACCGCCGCCGGGCTTGATCTCCGGAGCCCACGCGGCCGGCTCGGTCTGCGAACCCATCGACGAGTTCTCCACGCAGCCGCCATTGGTGATGAACACCAGATCGTTTTCACCCAAGTCGATACTGCGGGTCGTGCCATCCGCCTCCATCAGATCGATGCGCGTGGCCAACTTCTTGGTCGGCGAGCTGAACGGATTGCGCGGATACGCGCCGTATTCGGCCTGCTTCCTCAAAATCGTATCCTGCCCAGTGCCGGTGCGCTGGCGTACGGGACCCATGCCGCCGCCAATCGCGAAATCGACGTTCTCCACCTTCACGTTGTAGTGGAACTGCACGCCGAAGCCTTCCAGATACTTGATCATCGGCAGAATCATCGACTCGTACTGGTTGTAGCGGGTGAAACGCAGCGCGGAAAAGTCCGGCAGGCCTCCGATGTGATGAATGTAGCGCTTGATGTACAGCTTCATTTCCAGCGCGGAGTGCCAGTTCTCGAAGGCGAACATGGTGCGCCAGTACAGCCAGAAGTTGGAGTTCAGCACCTCATCATCGAAGAAATCGGTGATCGGCTTGTCATACAGGTCTTCGTCCGGGGTGAAGAACAGCTTCATGATTTCCATCGAAGCCTTGTCGGACAGCCCGAACTTGCCCTTGAGCCCCGCGTCCTTGCCGAGATTCTTGGTGGCGCGGCACAGCGAGTAGTTCGGGTCCTCCTTGTTGAGCCAGTAGTACTCGTCGAGTACGCTGACGCCTTCGGTTTCGATGGAGGGAATCGAGCGGAACAGATCCCACATGACCTCGAAATGATTGTCCATTTCGCGGCCGCCACGCATCACATAGCCAAGGCCGGGAATATCAAGACCGTCACAGGCGCCGCCGGGTACCGGGTCCTTCTCAAGGATGTGGATGTTCTCGCCAGGCATCTGACCATCACGCACCAGATAACAGGCTGCAGACAATGCCGCCAGTCCGGTACCGATGATGTATGCATGCTTGTTGTCCACGTCGGCCGGCTTCTTCGGACGTGCGAAAGCCTCATAATTGCCGCTGCTGTAGTACATATTCCGCCTCCTTGGGGCAGAGTTGACACTTCATCAACTCTTCTTGAATAGACATCATGTCGCATTATTGACGAACGCGCCATAGGCAACGTTCGGCGTTCTGCCGCATTCGCCAATACCTTGCATCTACGGTTTTCGAGGCCTATGTTGGCTGTTGGCTCATAACTATTGAAGGCATACAGGCATACTGAGGATGCGGGGTGCTTCACCGAACCGGATGATTGATAAGGTCCCGCTCAATCCATGCCATGACCAAATCGGCAAGTCGGTTTACCTCCGCTTCGGCGAGTTCACGGCCTTTGGGCAGATGATGCCATTTTTCGATGCATCCGCGGCAGCATGTGGCGGTAGCATGCTGAGCGGTGAATACCGGATGGCCGCGCCATGGCGTCTGCCTGCCGTCGTTCTTCGGTTCGGCTGCGCCTATGCGGTCTCGCAACATTTCTCGCGCATGACGATCGATGGTCGCCTTGCCTTTGGTGCGGGCATAGGCTCGGTCTTTGTCGGTCAAAGCGAATTTGGCGCGGAACTGCGAATGAGACAGCCGTTCCAGCATCGTGGCAATCCATTGTTGCTCGTCATCGTTGTTACCAGTATCCGCCATCTCCATGCCCATACGTTCCACAGTAGTCGCGCACATCGTATGGTGGCACACGCCTTAGCTCCCTCTGATGAAGGAGCCCCCAGCAAAGCCAGGTGAGGGAGAGGCCAGGGGCGAAACCCGCCAATCAGGCGGCAGGCAAGCAGCTGGGGCCAAACAGAATCTTGATCTCAGCAAACAACGAAGTATCTCGCTTGACGCGGAAACGATCGCCAAACGTGAGCACCTGAGCGTTACCCTTCTCATCCAGCACCGCAAGATGTACTTCGCAGTAACCAGGATGATTAGCGAGCACCTGACCGAGTTGCATCATGCGTTGGCGCTCCAACGCCACCGGCGGCAGCGTGATGACCAACGGACGTTCATCCTCGGCTTCCAAGGTCGGAATCTGCATTTCCGTGGCTCTCAGAGAAACGGTTTCGTCGCGCAACTCCACTTGGCCACGAATCTGTACGATGGCGTCCACGGCAAGTTCGGCGGCGGCCGCTTCATAGACCTTGCCGAAGAACATGAATTGGATGGAGCTTTCCATGTCTTCGATGGTCACGATGGCCCAGGGGTTGCCCTTCTTGGATACGCGCCGGTCCACATTGGTGACCAAACCAGCCAACGTGACCTGCTGTCCTTCACCCATCGTTTTGGCTCGATCAACCAGATGCGCGATGGACATTTCACGCAAGGACGCGAGAATCGACTGCATACCGGAGAGCGGATGGTCAGACACATACAGGCCCAACATTTCGCGTTCGAAGTTAAGCTTGGTCTTCTTGTCCCATTCCTCAAGATCGGGTACGGTCACGGAAGCGTCGCCCATGGCCTCCGCTCCCCCATCCTCGGCATCGGAGAACAAATCGAACTGGCCCTCCGCCTGTTTGCGCTTCAGACTCACCACCGAGTCGATGGCGGCCTCGTGCACGGTGAACAGCGCGCGACGGTTCGGGTCAATCGAGTCGAAGGCACCGGCCTTGATCAACGATTCGACCAATCGCCGGTTCAGCGCGGTCAGGGGCACGCGGCGGATGAAGTCCATGAAGTTCACGAACTTGCCGCGCGGGCCTTCGCGTTCGGCGATGATATCGGCCACGGCCTTGTCACCCACGTTACGGATGGCACCAAGACCGAATCGGACGACGTCGCCGACTGCCGAGTACTCGTACACCGATTCGTTGACGTCCGGCGAGAGCACCTGGATGCCCATGCGGCGGGCCTCGCCCAAGTACAGTGCGGTCTTGTCTTTGTTGGTGGCGGCACCTTGCAACAGGGCGGCCATGAATTCGACCGGGTAGTGCGTCTTCAGATATGCGGTCCAGTAGGAGATCAGACCGTATGCGGCGGAGTGCGCTTTGTTGAAAGCGTAGCCGGAGAACGGCACCAGAATATCCCACACGGCCTGGGAGGCCTCTTCGGAATATCCGTGCTCCTTCATACCGGCGAAGAACGGCACCTTCTCCTTGGCCAGCACTTCGGGCTTCTTCTTACCCATGGCTCGACGCAGCACGTCTGCCTTGCCCAGTGAATAACCGGCGAGGATTCGGGCGGCGGACTGCACCTGCTCCTGGTAGATGATCAGACCATAGGTCTCGTCAAGCACCTGCTTCAGAGGCTCCTCAAGCTCAGGGTGAATTGGCGTGATCTTCTGCAGGCCGTTTTTGCGCTTGGCGTAGTTGGTGTGCGAATCCATACTCATCGGGCCCGGTCGGTACAGGGCGATAAGTGCGGAAATATCGTTGAAGTTATCGGGCTTCAGGGTTTTCAGCAGTGAACGCATGCCGTCGGAATCGAGCTGGAACACGCCGAGCGTGTCTCCTCGGGACATGAGTTTGTAGGTTTCGGCGTCATCGAGCGGAATCTTGGTGTAGTCGATGGCGGGTTTGCCGTTGGCCTCGATGTTCTTCAGGGTGTCGTGGATGATCGTCAAGTTGGACAGGCCAAGGAAGTCCATCTTGACCAGCCCCAACGTTTCGCACGTGTGGTATTCGAAGGTGGTGGTGATGGTGCCATCGGTGCGTTCCAGCAACGGCGAGGTGTCGGTGATGGGTGCGCTACCCATGATGGTGGCGCAGGCATGTACACCGGTCTGTCGAATCAGGCCTTCGATACCCTTGGCTTCCTCGGTGATGCGCTTGGTGTCCGGGTCGGAATCGTAGAGTTCTCGGAATTCCCTGGCCTCGGCATAACGTTTGGCGGCCGGGTCGAAGATGTCATGTAGGCTGATGTCTTTGCCGCCGGTGGCCGCCGGAGGCAGCGCCTTGGTGATTTTTTCACCGACTGAGAATTCATAACCCATGATGCGGGCGGAGTCCTTCAAGGCCTGCTTGGTTTTGATGGTGCCATAGATCACGCACTGGGCGACCTTATCGGTGCCGTATTTTTCGCCGCAGTATTCGATGACTCGCGCACGACCTTCAGGGTCGAAGTCGACATCGATATCAGGAAGGCTCACTCGCTCAGGGTTCAGGAACCTCTCGAAAATCAGGCCATGCTTGAGCGGATCAAGCTCGGTAATACCCATGGAATAGGCGACCATGGCGCCTGCGGCCGAACCACGGCCCGGACCCACCATAATGCCGTGGTCCTTGGCCCACTGAATGTAGTCGGCGACCACGAGGAAGTATCCGCAGAACTGCATCTGGCAGATCACGCCGCATTCGTAGTCGGCCTGCTTCAATACGTCGAGCGGCGGGTTGCCGTCGTAACGCTTCTCCAGACCTTCCTCGACTTTTTTGAGGAACAGGGAGGTCTCATCCCAGCCTTCGGGACAAGGGAATTTCGGCATGAACGCGCCGTCTTCGTGGTCGTCGAACATCACGTTGCAGCGTTCGGCGATAACGAGCGTATTGTCGCAGGCGTCCGGGTGGTCCTTGAACAGTTCGCGCATCTCTTCGGCGGTTTTGATGTAGTAGCCGGTGCCGTCGAACTTGAATCGGTCCGGATCGTCAAGACGGGAACCGGAGTTGATGCAGAGCATGGCGTCCTGCGCCTGTGCATCTTCGGCGTGTACGTAGTGGGAATCGTTGGTGGCCAGCAGTGGTGCGTTGAGTTTCTTGGCGATGGTCAGCAGGTCACCGGTCACCTGAGTTTCGATGGGCAGACCGTGATCCATAAGTTCGATGAAGAAGTTGTCTTTGCCGAAGATGTCCTGGAATTCGCCGGCGGCACGCAGGGCCTCATCGAATTGACCGAGGCGCAGACGGGTCTGGATGATGCCCGAGGGGCAGCCGGAGGATGCGATCACGCCTTTGGAATAGGTGGCGAGCACCTCCTTATCCATACGCGGATAACGCATGACGCGACCTTCGAGGTTGGCCACGGACGAGGCTTTGATGAGGTTGACCAAGCCTTCGTCGTTTTCGGCCCACATGGTCAAGTGGGTGATAAGACCACCACCGGAGACGTCGTCGCGGCGCTGGGCTTCGGTACCCCAATGCACGCGGGACTTGTCTTGACGTGCGGTTTCCGGGGTCACATAAGCTTCGATGCCGATGATGGGCTTGACGCCATTGGCCACGCAGTTGGTGTACATCTCGTAGGCGCCATGCATGTTGCCATGGTCGGTGATGCCGACCGCAGGCATGCCAAGTTCGGCCGCACGCTTGGCCAAATCAGGAATCTTCGACGCACCATCGAGCAGCGAATAGTGCGTGTGGTTATGCAGTTGCACAAAGTTGTTCCCGTAATCAGCCATGTGTTCCACCATACCGTGTGGTCTGGGCGGCGGTAAATATTTACCGGTGAGGCCACATGCCTATAAAGTGGAGTATCAGCAACAGCGACACTAAGGCAGTGATAACGATGAAATTTGAAGACTACTCTCCCGAGATACAGGCCAAACTCATGGAAATCGGCAACGCTGCGGCAGATGCCGTGGAGTCTCAGGAATCACCAGCAGAAGGCATTCCCGAGGACAGCCCAAACTTCTCTCCCGAACTGGAGCTCAGCCGTCTAATCAATCGACGCAAAGCCGAACTGGAATACATTGATGCCCGCATTGCGCAGATGGTACTGCTCATGCATGAACGTGGCCAATCATGGGAAACAATTGGTCGCAAGCTCGGTATCACGGGTGAAGCTACTCGTTTGCGATATGCCAAGATGGAGAGACCACGGCAATAACTGTAGTGCCAGCTGAGTTCGCGAATCATCTCGGCGAGAGAGGCTTCATCGCTAATCGTCATATTAGTCAGTTCAGACGCTCAGCTCTTTTGTCGGCACTCGGCAATGAGGGCGGCACAGAGCAAAATGACCTGGGCGACGAGGTTGAACCAAATGAGCACACCGATCAACGCGGCGAACGGGGCAAGCATCGGATTCCGGGAGGCTCCGGCTAATAGTCGCACACCGAGAAGCTGCATTGCGGAAACCGTCAGAGATCCCAGTAACGCGCCGAGTATCGTGAATCGTCCGGCTTTGATGTGGGAGACCACGCGCAGCAGCAACATGAACAACGCAAAATTCAGTGCGACGCCGGTACCGAAACCGGTCATCTCCAAAAGCACGGTGCCGGGCAACGAACTGCTGGGGATGCCGCCCCATTGCAGCAGTCGGCGTACGATGCCGCCGGACACCGTACCGGCCGCGGTCGAAAGAATGAACAGTATTGCGATGGCGATGGCGGCAAGCGTATCGCGTAACCTTGCGACGACGATATTGAGCTCGTCGCCGCAGTCGTCGAACATGGCCCGTACGGCGTGGCGCAGCGAGTTCATCCAGCCGGTCACCGTCCACCAGAATATGGCCAACGTAGCCAGACCGGTCCACGTCAATGCGCTTGACATGGTGCCTAGCGCGGAAGACGTCAGAAACGAGTCGGCCACACCGGGAATGACTTCACGCACCGCGTCAATCAGCATCTGCTGCCAATCAATGTTGCCGACCATGATAAGGCCGAACACGCTCACCGCAATCCAGACGCCGGCAAAAAAGGCGAACAGCAGACCATATGCCAGACCATTCGCCAGCAGGGGGCCGCTCCGCGACACATACCGGTCGAGCACGCGCCCAGGCAGCGAACGTGCCCACGCGTCCGCTCCCCTGTCAATCGCACTCTTCAACCCATGCATAGTTCAACTGTAGCCGTTGTCACCGTTGTTGAAACAGCATGGCGCGAAATCGCATTTAGCCAGCTCAAACGATGGCAACCATCAACGCCCCCACTCAATTGTTCAGAATCGGATACCATATGAGTATTCAATTCATCCGTCGGAGTGCAATGTCAGCAGTCCTCACCAATTGATGTCTTGCTAACCCGCTGGCCGCCCTAGTATCTACTGTTTCTTGTGGTCTTCGTTCAACAGCCAGTCAAGCGCGTATACCTGTCGGATGTCTTCGTGGGAGTAGGGCCGTTCGTCATCCAGCGTAATCAGCGTCTTGGGATAGTTGTCACGCACGGCGCGCAGCGAGGACAGCTCCCGATCCAGCGTCGCCGAGTCGTGCACCGATTCGCTGACCTGGTAGTACCGACGCCCGCCTGGCCCGTTCGTGACGAAGTCGATCTCGCCGCCGGAGCTCTGTCCGACATACACGTCGCCCTCGCGGCGCATCAGTTCGAGGAACACCACGTTCTCGAGGAGGCGTCCGGTGTCCCGCACGTTGTTGGAGCACAGGATACGTCGCATCCCCAAGTCCACGGCATAGTACTTCTTCTCCTGCTTGAGAATCCTCTTGCCCTTGATGTCGTACGGTGGGCCGGGTAGAGGATGAACGCGTCGTAGGCCGCGATCGTCGTCGGAACGGGCACGGTCAACGACTAGGAAACGGTTTTTATCAGCAGGAGATTCTGCAATCCGGATGGCATATACCGCCCGGCTTCATTACTGCTTTGGCTCATTTCTGTTCACTTCACGCTGGAGTACCGAGACACGTTGAGCGGAAATACCGGTAATTCACGTACGGTTACCGACCATTGGCCTGAATGGTACTCAGCATCCGCAGTCACTTGGGGTATGGTCATGACGGAGAGCCATCATGACCGATCTCTCGTTATTCTGGGATGAATCCGGCGAAGCCGGAACTGAATCTAAATATTAAAACGCATGATGCACACGTCGCGGAATTAGTCCACCAGAACTTCGGCATATTCGGCAGGTTCAGCGGGTTCGATGTGTCGGGCACGCATGGCATCGAGTGCGGCAGCCAAGTCGGCCGGGTACTGGGACCGGACCGTGGTCCAGACGCGGGTGCGGGGATGACGGAATTCGAGCTTCATGGCGTGCAGCCACTGCCGGTCAAGTCCCAAGGCCTCAGACAGCACCGGATTGGCACCATACATGGGGTCGCCGCACAGGGGATGCCCAATCGAGGAGAAATGCACGCGAATCTGATGAGTACGTCCGGTCTCCAGATTCACGGATACCAGAGTGGCCTCATGGCCGAAACGCTCCAGCACATCCCAGTGCGTAACGGCCGGTTTGCCGGCCGGAGTCACGCAGAAGCGGAAATCGGACACTTTGGCGCGCCCGATCGGTGCCTCAATGGTTGCTTTGTTCTCTTTAAGACCACCCTGCACGAGCGCATGATAGGTTTTCTTTACCTCATGCTCGGCGAACTGCCGACGCATCTCGGTGTACGCAAGGTCGGACTTGCACACCAACATCAAGCCGGAAGTGCCTACATCAAGGCGAGAAACGATGCCCTCACGCCCGGCCGCACCATAGGAAGTGATATGCACGCCGCGGTCACGCAGTGATCCGAGCACGGTTGGACCGGTCCAGCCAACCGAGGCATGCGCCGCCACGCCTACAGGCTTATCGACTACAACGACATCATCGTCTTCGTAGACAACGGCCATATCAGTTGCGATAGGCTCAGGCTCGGCCTGTTCCTCCGCCAAATCAAATTCGACGGTCTCCCCCGCCTGCAATGTGCTGGACCGTGCAACTTCACGCCCTAAAACGCGCGCCTGCCCGGAGTCAACCAGATCGGCGGCTTTAGATCGTGAAATACCCAGCATTTTGGCCACGGCTACGTCGAAACGCTTACCCACCAATGCATCGGGAGCAGGGACTATTCGACTCATTACTTGTCGTCCGCCTCCGGCTCAGACTGTAGGGATTCGTCGGATTGCTCGATGAGATCCTTGTGTGAGAACGGCTCCCCCATAAGAATCAGAATCACCAGGACCACACCGGCGACTACCAGATAGATATCCGCCACATTGCCAACGGACCAGCCATAGTTAAGGAAATCCACCACTTTGCCGTTGAGGAAGCCGTCAGCGTACATAACACGGTCAATCAGGTTGCCCAGAGCGCCTGCAAACGCGAAAGAAATCGCCACCGACCATTTCATGGAGACAGTGCGCACCCCAGCCACAGCAAGGGCCACGCAAGCCACAACGGCCAACAGACTGATTACCCAAGTAGCGCCTGATCCCATGCCCAAGGACGCGCCCGGATTACGCACCAAGGTGAAGGACAGCAGTCCGGGAATCACGCGAATGGTCTGACCGTTGGATAACGCGGCCATCGCCCAAGCCTTGGTGAGCTGATCGACAATCAGCGCAGCCGCGGCCACACATGCAAAGACGGCCACGCGAGTGCGCAGCCGTCCCTGTTGGTTCGTCATACGACCTGTACCTGCCTACGCTCAGTTGGTCTTGGACGAGGTCTGGTCGACGTAGTTGTTCGACTCGGAAACCTGCGATGCCAGCTGGCCGAGGTACTCGGTGAGGCGGGCGCGGTATTCAGTCTCGAACTGCTTAAGGCTCTGGATGTTGCCCTCGACGACCTTGGACTGAGCCTGAAGGTTGTCGCGCACCTGCTCGGCATACGTATCGGCTGCAGAGCGGGGGTTCTTGTCGTACGCATCAGCCGCGGAACGAGTGTTCTTGTCATACTCGGCGGCACGCTGCTGCACTTCCTTCTCGTAGTTGTCAGCGTCATCGTGCTGAGACTTGGAGTAGTTGTCCGCATCCTGACGAGTCTTGACGGAGTATGCGTCGGCCTCAGAACGGGTGTTCTGGGAGTAGGTCTCGGCATCCGCGTGAGTCTGGTCACGGTAAGCGTCGGCCTCGGAGCGGGTACGATCCGAATAGGTGTCGGCGTCGGAACGAGTACGAGTGGAGTAGTCGTCGGCCTCGGAACGGGTACGCTCGGAGTAGTTGTTGGCCTTGGTGACCAGATCGTTGTACTTGTTCTGGCTGGCCTCGGTGATTTCCTTGGCCTTGTTCTTGCCCTTCTCCACGTACTGATCGTGCAGCTGCATAGCCAGGGTCAGCATGGCGGTGGCGCGCTCGGGCTCGGTGCCCGGCATGGAAGCGGCGCCAGCGATCTTCTGCAGAGAACCGGTCTCGGTGCTCGGCTCGACCTTGGAAACCTGAGCACGAAGCTGGTTTTCACGCTGCTTGGCTTCTTCGAGCTGACGGGACAGCTCAGCGATCTGAGCGGACTGCTGCTGAGCGGCGGAACCCTGCTGCTGAGCGGCGGCGAGCTGACGGGACAGCTCCTCGTTGGCCGCGCGGAACTTCTCGCGCTCGGCGTCCTCGCCGCCGAAGGACTTCACGACGCGGATACCGCCGAGGGAATCCTGCACTGCGGCGTTGATGCCGGCCATGCGCTCGCGGTTCTCGCGGAATATGCGGCGACGCCAATAGTTCAGCGCGAAGGACAGCGCTGCCATGACGATGGTGACGACGAGCATAATGGCGGTGAGCGGCCCGTTGATCATGAACAGCAGCACGAAGGAGCCGACGATCTTGAGCGTGCAGATGAACAGGTTCTCCGGCCCGTGGTGCGCGAGCTCCGATATGTCGAACAGATCGGTGGTGATCTTCGACATCATGACGCCGGTGTTGTGGCGGTCGTAGTAGCCAAAGGAGAGGCGTTGGTACTGCTCGAACAAATCGCGGCGCATGTCGGCCTCCATGCGCGCGCCCATGACGTGGCCCCAGTAGGTGATGAACCGCTGGCAGCCCGTGCGCGCGGCGTACAGCGCGATGAAGAGCAGCGCGATGAGCCCGAGGCTGCCCAAGATGACCGAGGGCGACTCGGTGAAGAACTCGCGGGTGAAGAAGTTCAGCAGCTGCGGAAAGGCCAGGTCAACCCCAGCCAAAATGCAGGCGGCCACGAGATCGGCGAAGAAGAGCGCCTTGTAGGGCTTGTAGTAGCCAACGAACCGCCGCAGCACCTCGGCGGCGGCGGCGACGTCGGCGTGTGTTTCCTTGGATGTGTCGATAGCAGTAGCCATAGGCCCATTCTAGCCCTCTGGGAATAATTTCGATGCCGAAGTCATCACGCTTTCACAACCCTTCGGCGAATCACCGCTCCCCGTCCTCCCTGCATGAGATCTCTTGCATGCGCAACTTCACATTCCTTGGGAACCAGCGGCCGAAGCGCTACAATGGCCTCAGCCAACCAGAGAAAGAAGGTGACTATGCCCTTTACGCCCACGCCCTACACGCCGCCCGACTTCACTCTCCCCCATCTCGTCGCCGCGCCCGACGTGACGCTCGTGCCCGCGCCGAAGGATTTCGTGGCCCCGGAGGGCTACCACGCCATGTCCATTTATCCGGAGTATCTGAAGATCAGCGGCCAATGGACGCTCGCCCGCGATTCCCGCATGGATTGCGTGGCCGTCGTGGAAGGCGACGACGTGTTCGTGCGCGAGTTCCGTCACATCCGCGCTGGAGACCTCATCGCCTGCGGGCGCACCGAAAACGGTGAGGAGGGCATTCTCGTCTACACCGACGGCTTCCGCGGGCTGGCGACGGCCGAGGACAGCGCCCCGCATCCGGGCGGCCACGACAACTTCGCCTTCCGCCTGGGCCGCTCCCGCGAGACCGCGTTCTCGCGGGACTATGACGAACTCTACGAGCTTTTGCGCCACGACCGCGACCACGGCTCCATCGTGTGGGTCATGGGGCCGGCCTTCACCTTCAACGGATTCTCGCGCGACGCCTTCGCGAAGATCATCGACGCCGGCTATGCCGATGCGGTCTTCGCCGGCAACGCTCTGGCGACCCATGATTTGGAAGGCGCCTACTTCCACACGTCCCTCGGCCAGGACATCGACACCCAGGAGAACCGCCCCAATGGCCACTACCACCACCTGGACACCATCAACCGCGTGCGTTACTGGGGATCCATCGAGCGGTTCATCGAGGAAGAGGGCGTGCGCGACGGCATCATGAACGCGCTCGTGCGCAACGGCGTGCCCTACGTGCTGGCCGGATCCATCCGTGACGACGGCCCCCTGCCCGGCGTGTACGGCAACGCCTACGAGGCCCAGGACGCCATGCGCGACCACATCCGCAGCGCCACCACGGTCATCTGCATGGCCACCATGCTGCACACCATCGCCACGGGGAACATGACCCCTTCCTACCGCGTGCTGGCCGATGGCACCATACGCCCCGTGTACTTCTACTGCGTCGATATCGCCGAGTTCGCCGTGAACAAGCTGGTGGATCGCGGCAGCCTCGCCAGCCGCGGCATCGTCACCAACGTCCAGGACTTCATCGCCAACATCGCCAAGGGGTTGGGGCTTTTAGGTTAGAAGGCGAGGGACGCTGAACAAAGGGCTTGCCGCATGAGACTGCTTTTTCTAATTCGAAATTAGCAAACATATGTTCTCATTATTATGCTATAATTGACATCAAGCGTTTGACTGGGACCAATCAGTTCCTAACTTCGCGAGACGCCAAGGACAGCCCGAGAAGCTGCAGCGGCGCTCGCAGCTTCTTCCTTTCTAGTGTTGACAAAATGAGATATTTCTCATATCCTAGGAAAGGACGGTAGCCATGAAGTACACGTTGGAGTTCTACGAAACGGAAACCGGAAGCTGTCCGGTGGCAGATTTCCTCATCTCGCTACCCGCGAAAGCCCGAAGGAAGGCGACCACCTATTTCGAAGTGCTTGAGGAAG
>ERZ837380.3853-NODE-3853-length-13360-cov-2.939647_pt1 | contig 13360 bp, 10 predicted proteins | sample MGYA00519685_ERZ837380 | MGnify/ENA primary metagenome ERZ837380 (study PRJEB31850, sample SAMEA3708817) | human gut metagenome | biome: human gut; feature: human-associated habitat; material: faeces | place: China | collected 2014 ...
GAAATTTCCCCACTTACTCAGGCTGAGGATGCTGTTTTGGTAGACTCTTCAAACATGTCAATTGATGAAGTAGTGAAAGAAATTATTAAATTAAAAAATGAGAGGTAGCAATGAAAGTAACTGTTGCTAAAAATGCAGGATTTTGCTTTGGAGTAAAGCGTGCAGTAGATACAGTGTATAAACAGATAGAAAAACATCAAAGTGAAAAGATATTCACTTATGGACCAATCATCCATAATGAAGAAGTGATCAAAGATCTGAGAAGCCATGGAGTAGAAGTCCTGAATGATGAAGAAGAATTGAAAACAGTGGATGCGGATGTGGTTGTGATCCGGTCTCATGGTGTAGCAAAATACATTTATGATATCATTGATGAACGCGGGATTACATGTGTAGATGCGACTTGTCCTTTTGTGAAGAAGATTCATAAGATTGTTGCAGAAGAAAGTGCCAAAGGATCGTACATTGTGATCATCGGAAATGGCGAACATCCGGAGGTAGAAGGTATCCGCGGATGGGCAGGAGAACAGGTGACTGTGATACAGACTCCGGAAGATGCAGAAAGATTTGAATTACCTGAAAAAGAACAGAAAGTATGTATCGTGGCCCAGACGACATTTAACTACAATAAATTCAAAGAATTAGTTGAAATTATTTCAAAAAAGAGGTATGATATAGTTGTTTTAAATACGATTTGCAATGCGACGAAAGAAAGGCAGACTGAGGCTCGTCAAATTGCAGCGAGAGTAGATGCTATGGTTGTGATAGGTGATAAACGTAGTTCGAATACTCAGAAGCTATTTGAAATCTGCAAAGAGGAATGTTTGAATACGTACTATATACAGACACTTGACGATTTGGATATTAATCAATTAAGGTCCGTGGAATCAGTAGGTATTACAGCAGGGGCATCCACGCCCAATAAAATAATTGAGGAGGTTCAAAATAATGTCAGAATTAACTTTTGAACAAATGTTGGAAGAGTCTTTTAAGACAATAAGAAATGGAGAGGTTGTAGATGGTACAGTCATCGACGTTAAACCTGATGAAATCATCTTGAATATAGGCTACAAAGCAGACGGTATCATTACTCGCGGCGAGTATACTAACGAAGCAAACGTTGATCTTACAACAGTTGTATCCGTTGGTGATAAGATGAGCGCAAAAGTCCTGAAAGTAAATGACGGAGAAGGACAGGTTCTGCTGACATATAAGAGACTTGCAGCAGAAAAAGGCAATGAAAGATTAAAAGAAGCATTCGAGAATCATGAAGTATTAAAAGCTCCTGTAACTCAGATTCTTGGCGGCGGATTAAGCGTAGTAGTTGATGAAGCAAGAGTATTCATTCCTGCAAGCCTTGTTTCTGACACATATGAAAAAGACCTGAGCAAATATCAGGGACAGGAAATTGAATTCGTAATCAGCGAGTTTAATCCTAGAAGAAATCGTGTGATCGGTGACAGAAGACAGCTTCTTGTTGCTGAACGTGCTGAAAAACAGAAAGAACTGTTTGCTAAGATTAACGTAGGTGACAGAATGGAAGGAACTGTAAAGAACGTTACAGATTTCGGAGCATTCATCGACCTTGGCGGAGTAGACGGACTTCTTCATATTTCAGAGATGTCTTGGGGACGTGTTGAGAATCCTAAGAAGGTCTTCCAAGTTGGAGATAAAGTAGAAGTGATGATCAAAGATATCCATGATACAAAGATCGCACTCAGCCTGAAATTCCCAGAGACAAATCCATGGGCTAATGCAGCAGAGGATTATGCAGTCGGAACAGTAATTACAGGTAAAGTTGCAAGAATGACAGACTTCGGTGCATTTGTAGAACTTGCGCCTGGAGTAGATGCATTACTTCATGTATCTCAGATTTCAAAAGCACATGTTGACAAACCGTCAGATGTACTGAAAGTTGGAGAAGAAGTAACAGCTAAGATTGTTGATCTGAATGAAGCAGAGAAGAAGATCAGCCTTAGCATGAAAGCTCTTGAGGCAGCTGATGAAGAGACAGCTGACGCTGAGTAATAGATTATAAGATGCAAATAATAAGGGGCGGAAAGTTGTAGAACTTTCGCCCCTTTACTTTGTTAATAAAAGAACGAGCTGTATTACATAATGTACAAGAAAATCGAAGCTAACACTGGAAAAATCAGATATTTTCTAGTATAGTATAAAAAGACAAATTAGGAAGGAAGGATAAAAGGATGTCATTGTTAACATTTAAAGGTGGAGTTCATCCGAATGACGGCAAAGCTCTGGCAAAAGATAAAGCAATTGTCCAGGTACAGCCGAAAGGTGATCTGGTATATCCGATGTCACAGCATATCGGTGCACCGGCAGTACCGATTGTGGCAAAAGGTGACCATGTCCTTAGAGGACAGATGATTGCGGAAGCCGGTGGTTTTGTATCAGCGCCAATTTACGCATCAGTTTCTGGAACCGTAAAAGTTATTGAACCGCGTTTCACTCCGGCTGGCTCCAAAGTCAACAGCATTGTGATTGAAAATGACGGAGAGTATGAGGAAGTTGAGTACAGTACACCAAAGGCAGTGCCAGAGATGTCAAAAGAAGAAATTCTGAATGCAATCGGAGATGCCGGAATTGTCGGTATGGGTGGAGCTGGATTTCCAACAAAGGTAAAATTATCTCCAAAAGAACCGGATAAGATCGATTATATCATTGCCAATTGTGCGGAGTGTGAGCCTTATATTACAGCAGATTACAGACAGATTTTGGAGCATGGCGAGGAGTTAGTAGAAGGTATGAAGATAATTCTTCGACTGTTTGATAATGCAAAAGGTATCTTCGGTATCGAGGATAACAAACCGGATTGTATTGCAAAACTGACAGAGCTGACAAAAAATGAGCCGAGAATGGAAGTCAAAGCATTAAAGACAAAATATCCGCAGGGTTCTGAGCGTCAGTTGATTTTCGCAACAACAGGCAGAGCTATCAACTCTACCATGCTTCCTGCAGATGCAGGCTGTATCGTAGATAACGTTGATACAATCGTTGCAATTTATCATGCAGTAAAACTTGGCAGACCGCTGATGCATCGTATCGTTACGATTACAGGTGATGCAATCGCTGATCCGAGAAACTTCTATGTCTGTATCGGAACAAACTATGCAGAGTTAGTAGAAGCAGCAGGCGGATTCAAGACTCAGCCGAAGAAGATCATCTCCGGTGGTCCTATGATGGGATTTGCAATGTTCGGACTTGACGTTCCGACAACCAAGACAACATCTGCTCTGTTATGTCTGACAGAGGATGCCGTTGAGGATGCAAGCCAGAATGCAACAGCATGTATTAACTGTGGTCGTTGTGTAGAAGCATGTCCATCCAGAATTGTTCCTTCCAGACTTGCTGATTTTGCAGAAAATCATCTGGAAGAGCCATTTGAACAGTGGCACGGCATGGAGTGTGTAGAATGTGGAAGCTGTAGCTTCACATGTCCTGCAAAGAGAAATCTTGCACAGTCGATTAAATCCATGAGAAAAACAATTCTTGCAAACAGACGGAAAAAATAAAAAACGTTAGAAAGAGGTGGATTATTGTGAGTGAGTTATACAATGTTACATCATCACCACATATAAGAGCCAAAGACAGTACACAGAGAATCATGCTGTATGTAATCATTGCATTACTTCCGGCTACTGTATTTGGTATTATCAATTTCGGACCGCGTGCACTGGCAGTTGTTGTTGTATCTATCGCAAGCTGTCTGGTATCCGAATACTTATATAACAAAATTGCACACAAGAAACAGACCGTAGGTGATTTAAGCTGTGTTGTTACCGGTTTACTTCTCGGTCTGAACCTGTCACATACTGTTCCGTTCTTCATTCCGATCATCGGTGGCGCATTCGCGATCGTTGTTGTAAAAATGGTTTTCGGCGGACTTGGACAGAACTTCATGAACCCGGCACTTGGTGCTAGATGCTTCCTGCTTCTTGCATTCACAGGTCCGATGACAAGCTTCACATTTGATGGTGTATCAAGCTCTACTCCACTGGCAGTTATCAAAGGTGGCGAGCTTTACAGTGATACAATGGCAATGTTTACCGGACGTATCGCAGGTACGATCGGTGAGACTTCCGTAATCGCTCTTCTGATCGGTGCAATCTTCCTGATCCTGATGGGCCTTTGTCACTTCGGAAGTCTGATCAAATTCATTCCGTATACGATCACAACCGGCTTCACATCCGGAATCGCCGTTACGATCGTCATCGGACAGTTAAAGGATTTCTTCGGAGTCACTTATCCGGACGGCGTAAAGCCGATTGAAACCACAGAAAAATTCAAAGCATTTATTGAAAATATTTCTACCATGAATACCGCTGCTTTGATCGTTGGTATCGTAAGCCTTGCGATCCTGATCATCTCACCGGTGATCTTCAAAAAGATTCCGGGTTCCCTGATTGCCGTTATCGTCGGAATCCTGATGGTAAAGTTCCTTCCGCTTAAGGTATCTACAATTGGAAATCTTTACACGATCAGTAATTCGCTTCCGGCATTTCATCTGCCGGCTGTGAATCTGCACATTATAGAAAATGCGCTTCCAAATGCATTTACCATTGCTGTGCTTGCTGCGATCGAATCACTTCTTTCCTGCGTCGTCGCAGACGGAATGATCAACGGAAAGCACCGTTCCGACATGGAACTGGTTGCCCAGGGCGTCGGTAATATCGCCTCTGCTTTATTCGGAGGTATCCCTGCCACAGGAGCGATCGCAAGAACCGCTGCCAACATCAAAAATGGCGGACGCACACCGGTTGCCGGAATGGTGCACTCCATCACACTGGTCATCGTACTCGTCGTACTGATGCCATTCGCCGGAATGATCCCAATGCCGACCATCGCGGCAATCCTGTTTATCGTAGCATACAATATGTGCCAGTGGCGTACATTCGTACACTTAATCCGCACTGCACCGAAAAGTGATATCATCGTGTTATTTGCAACTTTCATTCTCACGATCCTGTTCGATCTTGTGGTTGCGATCGAGATCGGCATGGTGCTTGCATGTCTTCTCTTCATCAAGCGTATGAGTGAGGAAACGCATATCGATGGCTGGACTTACGTGGACGATGATACACCGGATGTGGATGCACATCTGAAGAAGCTTCCACTGCAGATCCGTGTCTATGAGATCACCGGGCCATTGTTCTTTGGTGCTGCAGATGCGATCGAGCACATCGTTGTCAAAGACTTTACGACCTGCCTGGTTCTTCGTATGCGAAGTGTTCCGGCAATCGACAGTACCGCGATGAACGCATTATTTAACCTGACAAAAGTATGTGAAAATAAGGGAATTACGCTGGTATTCTCGCATGTGAATGAACAGCCGATGAAGGTTATGGAGAAGGCCGGATTCGTGGAGCTTGTTGGACGGGAAAATTTCTGTCCGAATATATCGGCGGCGCTTGCGCATGCGGAGGAAATTTCTATTTAATTAATTATCGCGGCCTCTCAGTCCATGAGAAAAACTTGGTGCTCTATTTGCTACTAAGATTCCGTGATGTAAGAAAATCTAAGGATGTCCAAATCTCCTAAAAGCAAAGGCATTCCACTCATAACTCGCTTCGCTCAAACAATTCGTTCCATGCCTTTAACGGAGATTTGAACACCCTAAGTTTTTCTAAACATCACTCCATATACGCGACAAACAGAGCACCAAGTCTTTCTCATGTCGTGCTTGGCCAATGATAATGAATTCAATAGAGGGTTGTAACCTTTGTGTGCAGCCGGAAAGTTGAGGTGGAAGCCTTGATTTTCCGGATTTTTTGTACACTTTCGGTATCACGCCGGTTACGCTTCCACTATTGAATCATTACAGTATGCGATAACGTAAGGAAGAAAAGGAAGAGAGTCCCGCTGCGTGCATATGAAATCATGGTTAGTATTTCTTAAGCATCAAAATTGGCCGTTAGCAGTCAAAAAATCATTGTCTGAGCTTGCGAGTTATGTTTTTTTGACTGCTGCTTTTAGGACAATTTTGATGCTTTAGAAATACTCCATGATTGAATCAGCACGCAGCGGGACTCTCTTCCTTTTCTTCCGGCCGGGTATCAACCGCTTAATGCATTAAATAGAAAATTACTTCTTCGCTGTCTGTCTCTCCACCCAAAGCTTATCAGCCATCTTCGTCCAGGCCTCAGCGTAAGGCTTACATTTATCGCAAAGATGCTGTACATCTTCCGGTGACTGTGGATCGGTAGAGTGAGCACCGGTCTCTTTTACCATCTTTGGTAAGCATTCCGGATTCTCAAGCATTGGACATGGGCGCAGCATGTTGTCATTGAATGGCTGTCCTTTTCGGTATGCCTGGAAGATTGGACTCTTTAATGCATCCAGAAGGCTGACTTCATGGATATTGGCATTCGAATAATGGATGAATACACAAGGATCCACATCTCCGGCTGCATTGATGTGCAGGTAGTAACGTCCGCCCGCGATACATCCGCCGATGTATTCCGCATCATTCTGGAAGTCCAGACTGAAGATTGGTTTGGAGCTTCTGAAAGCACGGATACGTTCGTATACAGCTTTTCTCTGCTCTGGATTTGGCATAAGTTCCGGAGCGGCGTCATTTCCAACTGGCATATAGTGGAAGAACCAGATGAATAAAGCACCGGCTTCGATGATCATATCGTAGAATTCTTCACTTGTGATATCTTTGTAGTTCATACTTGTATAACAGGTTGAGATACCAAATGGAAGGTTGTGTTCTTTTAATAACTGCATAGCATGTTTTACTTTATCAAACACACCAGGACCACGGCGTCCGTCATTGGCAGTTTCAAATCCTTCCAGACTGATTGCAGGAACGAAGTTCTTAACTCTTAACATTTCCTGACAGAATTCTTCATCGATCAGTGTACCATTTGTGAAAGATAAGAATTCACAGTCAGGATGACGTTCGCAGATTGTGATGATATCTTTTTTACGTACCATTGGTTCCCCACCGGTATAGATATACATGTATGTACCAAGTTTCTTTCCCTGTGTTACGATGTCATCGATCGTTTCGAGAGAAAGATTCAGTTTATGTCCGTATTCTGCAGCCCAGCATCCGGTACAGTGCAGGTTACAGGCTGAAGTCGGATCTAATAAAATTGCCCAAGGAACATTACAGTCTTCTTTTTCCTCGGTTTCCTTCTGAAGAGCAGAACCCTTCAAAGAAGCGTTAACAATAAAGTTTGTAAAGAAAGTTTTTCGTACACCTGGATCCAGATCCCATACTTTCTGTGCAAGCTGATACCAATTACCTTTTTCGGCGATACCCTGACGGATCGCATTACGCTGACTTTCATACCAGCCTTCTGGTGCAGCCTTGTCAACGATACTCATAACCTTTGGAATATTAGTTTCAGGATCCTTATCCATGTAGTTAAGTGCTGCCTGAATAGCGGAAGCAAAGGCGGCGTTTTTTACTGTGTCTACAACATTCATAGTGTTACCTCCTCATTTTACTGCATTATATTCTCTTTGCAGTTACCTTATCTTAAAACTTTTGATTTTCAGATTCAAGCAAATGCGACATTAATCGTATATTGTCGTATTTTGGCAATTGCCATACAAAAAGAATCAGCGTTTATTCAGGCATTGGGCAAATGATAGTTCCTAATTTTTGCAGTTGGAATCTTCATTACCGGAATCTGATAGCGTATGTCCGTTTAAGGAAATATCTGTTGTTGTCTCGTCTCCATAGACCGGGGAAGCTGCGTAATGTTCAAGCTTTTCTACCAGTGCACGGGAGGTTTCATCAATGGAGTAATAAGTGCCGGATTCAAATCTGGCTGCAGCCGGAAAGCAGAAGAGCGGCCATAAGACAAGGTAGTGCGAGTACATGTAGATGTTTCATGAGAAATCCCCCTTTTCATAAAATAAATCTTGTTCTCCGAATTATAATATAGGTCGCTTTTGTGCTTCAAATTGTAAATTGTACTTATAAAAAAACGAACTTTTTTAATTATACTTATAAAAAGGGGTGGAAAAATAAGAAGGTTTTATATATAATAGGGATAGAAACGTTCAAAACCACATAGGAAAAGGAGATGTATTCATGGAAATGTTATCAATCGAGAAGGAACTGCAGGGCAATTCTTACCCGGGACGTGGCATTATTATAGGAAAGAGTGCAGATGGGACCAAAGCTGTAACTGCTTACTTTATTATGGGAAGAAGTGAGAACAGCCGTAACCGTGTGTTTGTAGAAGAAGGGGAAGGCATCCGCACACAGGCATTTGATCCATCCAAACTGACTGATCCAAGCCTGATCATTTATGCACCGGTACGAGTACTTGGCAACAAGACAATCGTAACCAACGGAGATCAGACAGATACCATCTACGAGGGCATGGACAAGCAGCTTACATTTGAACAGTCACTCAGAAGCCGTGAATTCGAACCAGACGGACCGAACTACACACCTAGAATTTCTGGTGTTATGCATATTGAAAATGGAACATTTAACTACGCAATGTCAATCCTAAAGAGCAACAACGGCAATCCGGAAAGCTGCAACCGTTATACATTTGCATATGAGAATCCTGCAGCAGGAGAAGGACATTTCATCCATACATACAAATGTGACGGCAATCCGCTTCCGAGCTTTGAAGGAGAACCAAAACTGATCGCAATTCCGGATGATATGGATGCATTTGCCGACAGCTTATGGAACAGCCTGAATGCGGACAACAAAGTATCATTATTCGTACGCTATATTGATATCGCGACAGGTACATATGAGACAAAGATCATCAATAAGAACCAGTAAGAGGAATTGATAAGGAGAAGAGATATGAACGAATTAGAACTGAAATATGGATGTAATCCGAACCAGAAACCTTCCAGAATCTATATGGAAGACGGAAGTGAACTGCCGATCAAGGTTCTGAATGGAAGACCGGGATATATCAATTTCCTGGATGCATTTAACGGATGGCAGCTTGTAAGTGAGTTAAAGAAAGCAACCGGACTTCCGGCAGCTACATCATTCAAGCATGTATCTCCTGCAGGTGCCGCAGTCGGACTTCCACTGAGTGATACGCTTGCAAAGATCTACTGGGTAGATGATCTTGGAGAATTATCTCCGCTTGCATCTGCATACGCAAGAGCAAGAGGCGCAGACCGTATGTCTTCTTTCGGAGATTTTATTTCTCTGTCTGATGTATGTGACGTGGATACTGCCAAACTGATCAAACGTGAAGTATCCGATGGTGTGATCGCTCCTGGATATGAACCGGAAGCGCTGGAAATCTTAAAAGCAAAGAAAAAAGGGAACTACAATGTAATCCAGATCGATCCGGATTATGTACCGGCTCCAATCGAACACAAGCAGGTATTCGGTGTTACATTTGAGCAGGGAAGAAATGAATTAAAGATTGACGATGATTTCTTCTCAAATATCGTGACAGAGAACAAAGAACTGACAGAGCAGGCTAAGATTGATCTGGCAATCTCTATGATTACATTAAAATATACACAGTCCAACTCTGTATGTTTCGTAAAAGATGGACAGGCAATCGGTATCGGTGCAGGACAGCAGTCCAGAATCCATTGTACACGTCTTGCAGGAGGCAAAGCAGATAACTGGTGGCTCAGACAGTCACCGCAGGTTATGAATCTTCCATTCGTAGATGGAATCAGACGTGCAGACAGAGACAATGCGATCGATCTCTATATGGGAGACGATTACATGGACGTGCTTGCAGACGATGCATGGCCGGCAATCTTCAAAGAGAAACCGGAAGTATTCACAAGAGAAGCCAAGAGAGAATGGCTGGACAAACTGACCGATGTTGCACTTGGATCAGATGCATTCTTCCCATTTGGGGATAATATCGAGCGTGCGCATAAGAGTGGTGTAAAATACATTGCACAGCCGGGTGGATCCGTACGTGATGACAATGTAATTGCAACATGTAATAAATATGATATGGTGATGTCATTTACCGGAATCCGTTTATTCCATCACTAATCGGGATATAATATAAGAGACACATCCTAAAGTTATACTATATATGTCGCAGAAAGCGGGAAGGTTACGTAAGAGCGTAGCTTTCTCGTTTTTTAGATACCAAAGTATTCAGGAATAAAAGAGTTACGGGAGTTACTATATATCATATTTATATATCGAGTATATTTGGTTTTTATACAAATAGAGGAAAATGTAGTACGATTTCGGTATCTATATAGCATTTGTTTCTTCAAAAACGATTCTAAATAGGCTAAAATAGGAGAAAAGAAAGAAGGCGATGCAATTGTCAACGATGGAACTGTTAATCGTATCCGTTGGATTATCGATCGATGTATTTGTGGCGGCGGCCTATATGGGAGCCGGATTTTCAAAGATCAGATGGAAGAATCTGGTCCTCTTAAGCGTTCTGTTTGGCGGTATCCAGCTTGGGGTACTGGTACTTGGAAACCTGATCACATTGCTGCCGTTACTGTCTATTACCAGAACGAAGACGGCGGCTGACAGATGGGAAGGTCTGACAGTGCTGATCTTTGCGGCACTTGGCATCTATATGATCCTCAAAGGAATCCGTAAAAAGAAGGTGTTGGAACGCAGAAAAGATGAGATCGAATGGAAGAAAACAACGCTTCTTGCACTGGTAACGAGTGTCGATGCGTTCTTTGTCGGAATGGGACTTGGATTCCTGGATACAGCCATGATCGAAGAGTCATTGGTGTTATTCCCGGTAACGGTTCTGGAAGCGGTAATCGGTATATTTGCAGGATACAGACTGGGACTGAAAGAAAACAGACGTGCATACTGGGTCGGGGGAGCACTCCTTTTACTTGCCAGTTTCGACGTAATTCTCCATTATTATACGTAAAAAATGGAGCAATTTGACGGTAGATTTTGCCGGATAGCAGGGGTATAATAATTTACTACAAGTTATCTGAGAAAAATTAAGGTGATGAGATGGAGCGCAAAAGTGAATTAACAAAAGCACTATTAGGAGAAAAATTTAAAGAACTGGTGGCGAAAAAAGGATTTGAAAAACTGACGATCAAGATGATCACAGATGCAGCAGGGGTGATACGTCCGACGTTCTATAATTATTTTCAGGACAAATACGAAGTGATGGAATGGCTTCTGTGGGAAGACGTATTTAAAGAAGTCTCAGAACTTATGGAGCAGGAACATGGAATGGAGTCTCTGCAGCTTTTGTTCCAGAGATTTGGAGAAGACAAGACTTATTACGAAAAGGTATTTGAAGTAACAGGGCAGAATTCCTTTGAGGAGATGCTGTATGGACAGGTTTTCCATATGGAAGAAATTCTGGTAAAGCATCATCCGTTAAAACACTTAAGAAATATGCCACACGTCGACGAAAAGGTATTTCTGGAATTTCATGCAATATCATTGGTGAATGGACTGAAATACTGGCTTATCCGGGAAAGCAAAAATATTTCGGCGGGAGATGCAATGGAATTTTATCAGTATATGATGTCACATTCAATCCTGGATCTGTTGGACATTGAGAATACGGAGAAAAAATAAAGGGTTTCACTACACAGAGTGGAACCCTTTTCCTATAATCTCGCTGGTATTGGATATCAGTAAGAATGCACCAGTTGTATGAGCTTTTATGAAATTACGAAGCTTGATTGCTTCATTTGGACTAAGTACAGTCAGGATGATATATTTGTCATCGCCTGTGAAGGCACCTTGGGCGAGTACGATTGTTGCACCTCGTTTCAGGTCATTTTTGATAAATTCACAGATTGGTTCCGGCTCGCTGCATACCACGTGGAAATACTTCGAGCGGTTCAGACTTTCAATCAGACTGTCGATCAGTGTCGAACGCATCGTAAGACCGAGCAGTGAATAAAGACCCGTCTTAATGTCAAATACGAAGAAACCGGCGATTGTGAATAAGATATCGGAAGCAAGCAAGCCTTTTCCGATGTCAACGCTGGTGTATTTCTTCAATATCATGGCAATAACATCCGTGCCCCCGCTGGATGCTCCGATATTGAACAGAATGGCCGAACCGATGGCAGGAAGTACAATCGCGAAGATCAGTTCCAGCAATGGTTCGTTGGTAAGCGGGTGGCTCATTGGATAGATACGTTCCAGTCCGGACAGCGTGACAGAAAGTAGGATACTACTGTATGCAGTCTGTGCAGCAAATTTTTTCCCGAGAACGAAAAGCCCTATGATCAGAAGGAGCATATTCGCAATGAAGGAAAAATCACTGGCCGAAAGAGGAGTGAACTTGGCAACGAGTACCGCAAAACCGGTGATACCGCCAAACGTGAAGTTGTTGGCGAACTTGAAAAAGTAGATACCCACTGCCATGATCAGTGTACTGCCAGTGAGTAGTGCAAAGTTTTTTAAATGTTCTTTCATTTGAAAAATTCCCCAGTTTTCCTTTTGTAATTATTAAATTTTTATATCCTCAATGATTGTAACGCTCATATATGGAAAAGTCAACGGATTGGTGGTATATTATTAAGAGACAAAATATTCAGAAAAATGACCGGGAGGATAAGAAAAAATGAAACTTTTTTGGCAGAAGGCAGAAGTACAGAAATTTGAACACGCAAAAGATTTCGCAGAAGAATATAATATAGGTAAGAATGATTTTATTCTTGCAAGTAAAAGTACATATGAGACATATTTTGCACCACTTGGGCTGGAAGCACATGTGGAATTTAAAAGTAAATATGGAAAAGGTGAGCCTACAGATGTGATGATCGATGCATTGCTGGCAGATTTCCGTAAGACGGATTGTGACAGAATTATTGCAATCGGAGGAGGAGCTGTTATCGATATGGCGAAGATCCTGGTGCTTGAAGGAAATTACACCGCCGAAGAGATCTTTGGCAGGAAGGTACCGCTTAAAAGAGAGAAGACTCTGATCGCAGTGCCGACGACTTGTGGTGCCGGTTCGGAAGTTTCCAATGTATCAATTGCAGAGTTTACGAAGTTACATACAAAGATGGGACTTGCTGTCGATGAGATCTATGCAGATCGTGCAGTGCTGATCCCGGAGCTTCTGACCGGTCTTCCGTATTCATTTTTTGCGACAAGTGCGATTGATGCGTTCATTCATGCGATTGAATCCTATGTATCGCCGAAAGCAACTTTATATACACAGATGTTCAGTATGAAGGCAATGGAGATGATCATTGAAGGATTCCAGAAGATTGCTGAACATGGGGAAGAATACAGAATGAATCTGCTGGATGATTTCCTGACAGCAAGCAATCTTGCCGGTATTGCATTCGGCAATGCAGGAACAGGAGCGGTGCACGCCATGTCTTATCCTCTGAGTGGCGTGTATCATGTCACACATGGAGAAGCGAACTATCAGTTCCTGACAGCTGTATTCGC
>ERZ837380.3858-NODE-3858-length-13350-cov-3.703422_pt1 | contig 13350 bp, 10 predicted proteins | sample MGYA00519685_ERZ837380 | MGnify/ENA primary metagenome ERZ837380 (study PRJEB31850, sample SAMEA3708817) | human gut metagenome | biome: human gut; feature: human-associated habitat; material: faeces | place: China | collected 2014 ...
GTCAGGATCACTCAATCCCAATCATCAATATCACAATCATGAAAAGCCACCATTTTGTATTCGATGCGTTTCGCATCAAGAACCATTCCGAAGTCTACTTGCGGGGCTGCAGTGTTAAGGAAGCCACGGAAAGGTACAACGCAATTACTGCTTGGCGCAATAAACAATACCTCTCTCAGAAATCGAAACCAGTTTTCAGTATTCAGTTCGTAATGAACATCGTCCGCCAATTCAAAATTTACACATACGCCAACAAGTTGTTCATTTTCGTTCAACCAATATTGAACATTGGTTGTCGAATTGATTTCAACTGCAGCTGCTTTATGCAACGATTTGTCTTGCAGCCATTGGTCGCTATACACAATGCAGCCTCCTAATTTTCTTTGCTCCCAACAAAATTTCGCACAGCCGAACCTGCCCGGATCCAGCAATGCACCCATCCTTGAAATGCATGATATCGAAAAATGGAAGAAAACGCAATTTGTTTTAAGTAATTTTCCCTAAAGCAAGGAATGCGTATTGAAGTGTATTCTCTCCGGCTTGACCCTTAAATTCTAGAAAGGGCTGTCACGGACAAAAGCGACGCCGAATAAAAAAGCCCGGAATCCAGTGGATTTCGGGCTTTTGAAAACGATATTGGAATATATCAGCGCTTGCTGAACTGCGGAGCGCGACGGGCGGCTTTGAGACCGTATTTCTTACGCTCTTTCATTCTCGGGTCACGGGTCAGCAGGCCGGCAGCCTTCAGGGGCGCACGGTAGCTGTCCTCGACCTGGAGCAGCGCACGGGCGATGCCGTGACGGATCGCGCCGGCCTGGCCGGTCACGCCGCCGCCGGTCACGGTGGCTTCGACGTCGAACTTGCCCATGGTGTCGGTCGCCGCGAAGGGCTGACGCACGATGAGCTTCAGGGTCTCGAGACCGAAGTACTCATCCAGCGGACGGCCGTTGATGGTGATGCTGCCGGTGCCGTTCGGGAACAGGTGCACACGCGCGACGGAGGACTTTCTGCGGCCGGTGCCGTACATATAGGCTTTCTTGCTCGTATAAGTTGCCATGTTCTATTTCCTCCTTCTCAGCGATCCCAGACTTCGGGCTTCTGTGCCGCATGGGGATGCTCGGCGCCACGATAGATCTTCAGGCGCTTGAGCTGCCACTGGGCAATGGTGTTCTTCTGCAGCATGCCGCGCACAGCCAGACGCATAGCCAGCTCGGGCTTGTCCTTCATGAGCTTCTTGTACTGCGTCTCGTGCAGGCCGCCGGGATAACCGGAGTGCGTGCGGTAGTACTTCTGCTCGAGCTTCTTGCCGGTGAGCACTGCCTGCTCGGCATTGATGATGATGACAAAGTCACCGCAGTCAACGTGCGGGGTGTAGTCGGTCTTGAGCTTGCCGCGCAGCAGATCGGCAGCGAGCGCTGCGGTCTTGCCCATCGGCTTGCCGGCTGCATCCAGAACGTACCACTTGCGGGTGACGGTGTCCTTGTTCAGCAAAGTAGTGGACATATTCGTGCCTCCAATTAGAATGTGTTGAAAAACATTTTGACATTTTTCAGGCGCAAACGTAGAATAGGTCTCGCATTCGCGCTTATCTTTTATACCACAATCATCAAAGCCTGTCAACGGAATTTTTATTTAGATATATCTTTGCTCTCAAAAGCTCCGTTTTACTACGTTTTACGCTCGAATTCGCAATTTCTATTTTCATTTTGGAGGCTGCTTATGAACGACCTGAATGCGTTCACCGGTCTGGTGCGCCGGTGCGTGGAGGATTATGACATGATCGCGCCGGGCGACACCGTCGCCGTCGGCGTCTCGGGCGGCAAGGATTCGCTCGTGCTGCTCATGGCGCTCAATGAGCTGCGCCGGTACTATCCGAAGCCGTTCACGCTCGAGGCCATCACGGTCGAGCTCGGCTTTGACGGCATGGACTTCGCGCCGGTGGCGGAGCTGTGCGATACGCTCGGCGTGCCATACACCCGCCTGAAAACGGACATCAAAGAGGTCGTGTTCGACGTGCGCAAGGAGGATAACCCCTGCTCTCTGTGCGCCAAGATGCGCCGCGGCGCCCTGTGCACCGCGCTCAGCGAGCGCGGCATCACAAAGCTTGCGCTCGGCCACCACTTTGACGACGCGGTCGAGACGTTTCTGCTCTCGCTCGTATACGAGGGGCGCATCAGCTGCTTTCAGCCGGTGACGCACATGACGCGCACGGGCGTGGATCAGATCCGCCCGATGCTCTACGCCGGCGAGGGGCGCATCGCGAATCTGGCGAAGGCGCTGGAGCTGCCGATCGTCGAAAACCCCTGCCCCGAGGACCGCGGCAGCAAGCGCTATGAGATCAAGCAGTTCATCCGCACCATGAGCCAGACCTACCCCGACCTGCGCAGCAAGGTGTTCGGCGCCATCCAGCGCGCGCCGCTCGACGGCTGGGAAAAGGCGCGCTGAGCCCGGCTATGGCAAAATAGGACAAGCCCGATGGGATCTTCCCATCGGGCTTGTGTTGTTGAAATGAAGTCTCAGAGGACGTTCTGGCAGAAACGCATGATGACCGCAGCGGTCTGTGCGCGGGTCGCATCACCCTTCGGCTGGAGGGTGACGACGCCCTGAGCGCTTTCCGCGCCGTAGATCAGGCCCTGTGCGACTGCCCAGGACAGCGGTGTGCGGGCATAATCGGAAACGGAGCTGTAATCCGGATAGCCGGTCAGGTCAGCGGTATCGAACACATCCAGATCCAGGACGTTCTTGGCGTAGTTATAAAGGATCGTCGCCATGTCCTGACGCGTAATGACGTCGTTCGGGGAGAACGTGGTGGCACTCGTGCCGCTCACGACGCCCTTCTCAGCCGCCCAGTTGACCGCATCGACATACCAGCTGTCGGTCAGGTCCGTGAAGGGGCTGGCCTTCGTGGCCTTCGGGGAACCGGCCTGGCAGTAGAGCATCTCGACGAGCTGTGCGCGCGTAGTCACGCCGTTCGGGGCGATGGTGGTGGCGCTCGTACCACTCATGATGCCGTTCTGGATGCAGTAGTCAAGACCTTCGTGCGACCAGTCGGTATAAGCCGGCATATCCGTGAAGCGCGCGCCCGGGCAGATGTGCGCATCGGACGAGCTGCTCACCGGAATGCTGTTGAGCATCTTGGCCAGCTCAAAGAACTTGGCCTGCAGCATGGCGTGGGTGGACTTCTGCGTCTGGCCGACCATGTTGATGTGGTCCGTCCCGTCGATCTTTTCGATGTAGTTCCAAACGCCCATCTTGGTGCCGGCCTTGAAGGTCATCTTGCCGTCGGCGCCGACGCCGTAGTTTTCATTGTACTTATCCGTGGAATTCTCATGCGGACGGATGGCGGAGCGAACGGAGACAATGCCGTCATTCTCCCACCACTCCGGCGTGATGTTCACATGGCCGACCGCGTAGTTGACGTGTCTGCCCATGTAGGTGCCGCTCTTGATCATCATCGGGTTCATGCTGGCATTCGGCAGGTAGTGGCCGGTCAGCGGATCGCGGTGGGTGTTCGAGCAGACGACGGAGAAGTAATAGATATCATCCTGGGCCTTGGCATAGCCGTTGAGCACGGCCGCACCGTCGACGTCGAGGTCGTAGACGCTCAGGTCGTCGGTGTGCTGGGTCCAGATCTTGCTGTTGATCACGCGATTGAAGTAGCTGGCGTAAGACTCGTTGGGCTGGCGCACCAGACCCCACTGATCGAGCTTGAAGTCCAGACCGAAGTTGTTCTCGTTGACATTGGCACCGGCAACGGAGCCGATGATGCCCATGGCATACTGCGCCAGATCGCCGATGTTCTGATAGACCTTCGTGTCATACTGGCTGCCGTCGTGCGGCGTGCAGAGCGTCGTGATGCTCTCGATCCAGTGACGGCACTCGCCGGTGAACAGCGGGCTGATATCACCGCCGCGGCTGGCGTTGCGCTCATCGGCATCGCCGTTTTCCAGCAGCTGTGCGAGCATACGGATCGTCTCGCCGCCCATGCTGTGGCCGACCAGATGCACTTTCAGCTCACTGTCGGGGTTATTCAGCTCCGGCAGAACGCCCGGGAACGTGCGGCCATAGCGCGCATGGCCGTTGGTGGCGGAGTGATATGCGCCGTAGTCGACCGTGCCGCCGACGAGGTAGGCATACAGCTCACAGGCACGGTCCCAGTTGCTGGCAACGGGGCCGATGGACGGGGTGTAGACCTTGTAGCCGGCATTGTTGAGAATGTCGCGCAGGCTGCTGAAGCCGCCCCAGTAGTTCAGGCCGAGCACTTCCGTGCCGCCCCAACCGAACAGGCCGTGCACCAGCACGATCGGATAGTGGTTGCCGTCCGAGGACAGCAGCTCCGGCAGATCCGCGTCCGTCAGTTCCTCAGCGGAGGTCGCATGATCGGCGTCATAATCCACCGTGTCAGCAGCGCTCGCTGCGAAACCGGGCATGCAAAGCACCATCGCCAGGACCAGAACGGTGGCGAGCACTCTGCTCCACGTTTTCTTCATGAAAAATCCCTCCAATAGATTTGGGGCAGCATCGAAATCTGTCCCCTTTTTATGGTTACACTATAGTCCGGCTGCGAGGGAAGAACAATCCCCACAGCGGTACAAATGTAACGCTTTTGCGCACTTCTGATTCCTTGATGAAACACGCGTCACCATTATGTGCGTCCGGATACAGAACGCGCGAGATGAAAAAAGCCTGCCGTCCGTGGGATACGGACAGCAGGCTTTGTACTGCGGAATCAAATCATAATGCCGCGCTTTTTGGCCTCGAAGGTCAACTCGTCGCGGAAGTCGGGGTGCGCGATGGCGATCAGCTGGCGGGCACGCTCGCCGAGGCTACGGCCGCGCAGATGCGCCACGCCGTACTCGGTGACGATGTAGTCGACATCGTTCTTGCTCGTCGTAACGACGGCGCCCGGGGTGAGGATGGACTTGATCTTGCTGATCGTGCCGCCCTTGGCCGTGGACGTGAAGGCGATGAAGCTCTTGCCGCCGCGGGACTGGCAGGCGCCGCGGACATAGTCGATCTGGCCGCCGGAGCCGGACATATGCTTCGTGCCGACCGACTCGGCGCAGACCTGACCGAAGAGGTCGACCTCGACCGCCGCGTTGATGGAGATCATGTTGTCGTTCTGGCAGATGACGTCCGGGTCGTTGACGTATTCGACCGGCAGGATCTCCACGGCCGGGTTATCGTCGATATAGTCATAAATGCGCTGTGAACCGAAGGCAAACGTCGTGACGGTCTTGCCGCGGTGGATCTGCTTTTTGCTGTTGTTGACCGCGCCGCACTCGATGAGCTCGACCATGGAATCCGTGAACATCTCGGTGTGGATACCGAGGTCGTGCTTGGCCTTGAGCGCCATGCCGGTCGCGTCCGGGATCGCGCCGATGCCGAGCTGCAGGCACGCGCCGTCCGGAATGCGCTCGGCGATGAGCCCGCCGATCGTCTTGCTCACCTCGTCGAGCTGCACCGGCGGCAGGACCGGCAGATCGTGGTTGTACTCCACGATGGCGTCGACCTGCGAAATGTGGATCAGCGAGCCGCACAGGCCGCGTGGCTGGCGGTCGTTGACCTCGAGGAAGATCCGCTTGGTCTTGTCGAGCATGGCGTCGATATACGAACCGTTGAGCGCCAGGCTGAAGTAGCCGTGGCGGTCCATCGGCGCGACCTCGACGCACACGGCATCATAGTCGTACTCCGCGCGGATGCGGGTCGGGAAATCGCGGTAATACGCAGGGATGATGTCGGCATAGCCGGCATTGACGGCCTTGCGCGCCGCACTGCTGGAAAACCAGCTGTAGCCGGTCATCTTGCCGGCCAGCGTGGGGTCGGTATAAAACTCGAACGGGTACGCATCGAGCAGGGCCTGCACCTTCACGCCCGTAATATCGCTGTTGCGGATGTGCTCCGCGATCGCGGTCATGATGGCCGGCGTCTGCGAGGTCGCCGTGTCCATGCCGAGCAGCCAGCCGGACTGCACCTGCTGGGCAATCTTATCCGGCGTCGTCAGCTTTTCCTGATACATCTTCTGATAGTCTGTCATAATTTGCTCTCCTAAAACAAAAAATATGAACACATGGGTATAAATAATATACACGATTCGAAAACGTAATTCAAGAGGGCGCGCGTCCGTTTTGCGATCCTTGCAAAAAATCCGTCACATTTTCAGGAAAATGAGAGGTTTTCTCACGTGAGAAAGTATGATATGATATTGTGAGATTTGTTTGAATTCTTAAATGAATGGATCTTTATCCTCTATTTTTCATGCGGCTCTCATTTCTTCCGGTTACAATGAGCAATGTCGCATCATGCGGCGGGACGCTCCTGCCAATTCAAAAAACAAGGAATGATACGACAACATGACGATCACGATTGTCTGTGATATTCTGGGCGAAGAAAACAATGGCACCACGATTGCCTGCATGAACCTCATCCGCTTCCTGCGCGCGCAGGGGCACACGGTGCGCGTGGTCTGTGCCGATCAGGACAAGGCCGGCAACGAGTGCTTTTACGTCGTGCCGGAGCTGAACCTCTACCTGCTCAACCCGATCGTGGAGCGCAACGGCGTGACGCTGCCGCGCCTGGACCGCTCCCTGCTCGAGGACGCGATCCGCGACTGCGACGTCGTGCACACGACGTTCGTGCTGCAGCTGTCGCACACGGCGGTGAAGATCGCCAAGGCGTACAACAAGCCCATCACCTCCAGCTTCCACTGCCAGGCCGAAAACGTGACGGCGCACTTTCTGTGCAAGGATCTTGACGCGATCAACCGCGGCGTCTACCGCGCCTGCTACCAGATGGTGTATCAGTATTCCGACATCATCCATTACCCCACGCAGTTCATCCGCGATACGTTTGAGGCCGTCGTCGGCCCGACGAACGGCCGCGTGATCTCCAACGGCGTCAACAGCATGTTCACGCCCGGCCCGGCCAAACGCCCGGAGGGGCTTGAGGGGAAGTTTCTCATCGTCTCGACCGGCCGCCTGTCGAGTGAAAAGAATCAGGAGATCCTCATCAAGGCCATCGGCCGCTCGGCCCACCGCGAGCAGATCCACCTGATCCTCGCCGGTGAAGGGCCGCGTGAAGAGCATTACCGTCATCTGGCCGAAAAATACGGCGTCGACATGGAGATCGCGTTTTTCTCACGGCAGGACCTGCTGAATCTGCTGCGCTGCGCCGACCTCTACTGTCACCCCGCCGAGGTGGAGATCGAGTCCATCGCCTGTCTGGAGGCCATCGCCTGCGGGCTGGTGCCGGTCATCGCCAACTCCCCGAAGAGTGCGGCCAAGGCATTCGCGCTCGACGAGAAATCTCTATTTAAAAATAAGGACCCCGAGGATATGGCCGCCAAGATCGACTACTGGGTCGAGCACCCGGCCGAGCGCACGGACTACAGCCGGAAATATCTCGAGAGCGGCACGCAGTTTGAACAGCAGAGCTGCATGCGCCAGATGGAGCAGATGCTCTTTGACGCCGTCGCCCTGCGCGGTGAGCCGACATGAGCCGCAAGACCATCTATTATCACGACCCGCTGCACGACGACTTCGCGCCGACGAACGGGCACATCCGGCCGAAGCCGATCGGCGCCGACTTTCCTTATGAGCACCCCAGCCCGGTCTGGCAGGCGCTCGCATTCGTCGTCTACCGGATGGTCATGACGCCGTTTCTGTTTCTCTACTGCAAGCTGGTTTTCGGCCTGCGAATCGAAAACCGCAAAGCGCTGCGCGAGCTGCCCGGTGGCTATTTTCTCTACGGCAACCACACGAACACGCTGGCGGATGCCTTCATCCCGACGCTGCTGGCGTTCCCGCGCCGCGCAAACATCGTCACTGCGGCGGACACAGTCTCCATTCCGGGCGTGCGCAACATCGTGCAGATGCTCGGTGCCATCCCGCTGGCGGACACGATCGACGGCACGCGGCAGTTTCTGGCCGCGATCCACCGGCGGCTCGAGCGCCGCCAGGCCGTCATGATCTACCCGGAGGCGCACATCTGGCCATATTATAATGGTATCCGTCCGTTCCCGGACACGGCATTTGCCTATCCGGTGCGCGAACAAGTGCCCGCCGTCGGCGCAGTGGTCGTTTACCGGCAGCGGAAGCTGCTGCGGTTTCTGCCGCCGTGCATCACCGTTGTTGTCAGTAATCCGTTTTATCCTGACCACACGCTGCCGCCGCGCAGCGCCCGAAAGGATCTGCACCGGAAGATCTACACATTTATGTGCGATACCGTTGCCCGCCGCAACAGCTATGCGCACATCAACTACGTCCCCGCACAGGATACACAACAGGCTGCGCAATAACCGCGCCGCACGACCAGAAAGGTGGGATCCCGCTTGGCACATTTGACCGAAGCCGCCATCCAGGACACATTCCTGAAACTGCTGTCCGAACAACCGTTTGACAAGATCACCGTAACGCAGCTCGTGGACGAATGTCAGATCACCCGCCGGACGTTTTATTATCATTACTCCGACCTGTATGAACTGCTCGATACCATCCTGCGCCGCGAAACCGAGCGCGCGCTCGACGAATTTGAGGCGACCGGCAGCTGGGAGGAATGCATGATCTCCGCCACCCGCTTTGCGCGGGAGCACAAACGCGCGATCTATCATATCTACACCTCCTCGCACCGCCTGGAGCTGGAAAAGCACGTCGACCGCATTTCCGGGGAAATGATGCACAGCTATGTGGAGGAACAGGCCCGCGGTCTGCGCGTGAGCGCGCAGGACAAAAAGCTCGTGTGCGACCTCTACCGTTTCGGCATCACGGACATTTTCTATGAATGGCTCGAAAACGGGATGAAAGAGGATCTCGAGGCGCGGATCCGCCGCCTGAGCCTGCTGTTCACCGGCAACATCCGTGCCTCCCTGTCCCGGGTACAGATCCCGGTCGAAGTCTAACCATCCCCCGGCGGGCACGGTCGTGTGTCCGCCGGGTTCATTTCACCAGCAAAGGAGCTTTGTCATGCCCATTCTCGATCATCTGGAGCCGCAAGCCGTGTTTTCCTATTTTGAGCAGCTGTGCGCCATCCCGCACGGCTCCGGCAACACGAAAGAAATCAGCGATCATCTCGTTCTCTTTGCGGCCGAACATCATCTGCGCTGCATTCAGGACGCGCACAACAACATCGTCATCTTCTCTCCCGGCACGCCGGGGTATGAATCCGCCGCCCCGGTCATCCTGCAGGGGCATATGGACATGGTCTGCGAGACAGCGCCGGACTGCACGAAGGACATGGCCTGCGAGGGGCTGGACCTCTTCGTGGACGGCGACACGATCGGCGCGCGCGGCACAACGCTCGGCGGGGACGACGGCATTGCCGTGGCCATGGCGCTGGCGATCCTGGATGCGGACGACATCCCCCATCCCCCGCTCGAGGTCGTCATCACCGTCGACGAGGAGACCGGCATGCTCGGCGCGGCCGCACTGGACGCCTCCGTGCTGAAGGGGCGCACGATGCTCAACCTCGACTCCGAGGACGAGGGCGTGCTCACCGTCAGCTGCGCCGGCGGCAACGTGTCCGTGTGCACGCTGCCGGTCACGCGCGCGCCGTTTTCCGGCACGGCGCTGACCATCACGGTCGGCGGCCTGCTCGGCGGTCACTCCGGCACGGAGATTGACAAAGGCCGCGGCAACGCGAATCTGCTCATGGGCCGCGTGCTATATGCCGTCAGCGAGCACACGCCGCTGCGGCTCGTCTCCGTCGCCGGCGGCCTGAAGGATAACGCCATCCCGCGCGAGAGCCGGGCCGTCATCGCCGTGGCCGATGCAGCAGCCGCGCAGGCGGCGATCGCAGACATGGACGCCGCGCTCCGGCACGAATACGCGGCCGCCGACCCGGATGTGTTTGTGCGCTTTGACGCAGCCCGGCCGCAGCAGCTGCCGATGGACGAAGCATCCACGCAGCGCGCGGCATGCATGCTCTGCTGCCTGCCGAACGGCGTCCAGGCCATAAGCCGGGACATTCCGGGCCTTGTGCAGACATCGCTGAATCTCGGCATCCTGACAACGGATGCAAACACCGTGCAGGCGTCGTTCTGCGTGCGCAGCAGCGTGGCCACGCAAAAGGAGATGCTCGTCGCGCGCCTGCGCTGCCTGATGGCGCAGCTCGGCGGCACGGTGACCGTCTCGGGCGACTATCCCGCATGGGAATACCGCAAGGACTCGCCCCTGCGAGAGCGCATGGTTGCCGTCTTTCACGAGCAATATGGCCGCGAGCCAAAGGTGGAAGCCATCCACGCAGGTGTCGAGTGCGGACTGTTCGCCGGAAAGCTGCCGGGGCTCGACTGCGTGTCCTTCGGTCCGGATCTGACGGAGATCCACACCTGCCGCGAGCGGATGCACATTGCCTCCGTGCAGCGCGTCTGGCGCTACATGCTCGAGGTGCTGCGCCGCTGCAAATAAGCAAAACAAAAAAACCGCCCTGCACCGATCGGTGCAGGGCGGTTTTTCTGTTGGGATGTTACTTGCGCAGTTCGTGCTCGTCGCTGCGCTTGCGCGCGGCCACGGCCACGATGCCGGAGAGCGCAACGAGCGCAATCATGTTCGGCAGCACCATGAGCTGGTTGAACATGTCCGTCAGCTCCCAGACAAGATCGTTGGACAGGCAGGAGCCGAGGAAGATGAAGATGATGGCGATGATGGAATAAGCAAGGTTCGCCTTCTTGCCGAAGAGATAGTTAACATTGATGCGGCCGAAGAGGTTCCAGCCGACGATCGTCGAGAACGCGAAAAACAGCAGGCAGATGGCCACGAACGCATTGCCGAGCGTCTCGCCGAACACGCTCGAGAACGCGAGCTGCGCCATGTTCGTCTTGGAGATGCCGTCGACCGCGCCGTGGGCCAGCGGGCCGTTGCCGGCGTAGAGCGTGGAGATGACGACGAGCGCCGTCATGGTCAGGACGACGAACGTGTCGATGAACACGCCGATCATTGCGACCGTGCCCTGCTCGTGCGGGCTCTTGACGTTGGCCAGCGCATGCGCGTGCGGCGTGGAGCCCATACCGGCCTCGTTCGAGAACAGGCCGCGCTTGGCGCCCTGGCTGATGGCCGTCTTGAGTGCGTAGCCGATACCGCCGCCGATGATGGACTGCGGCACGAAGGCGTACTTGAAGATCATGCCGAAGGTCTCCGGCACGTAGCGGATGCGGGCAAAGAGCACGATCAGGCCGCCGACCAGATACAGGCAGGCCATGACCGGCACGATCTTCTCCGTGACGGAGGCGATGCGCTGCACGCCGCCGATGAAGATGAACGCCGCGATGGCGGAAACGATCAGGCCCATGACCCAGCTCGGGATATGGAATGCGTTCTGGCACGCCTCACCAATGGAGTTGGACTGCACCATGGAGCCCATGAAGCCGAGCGCCAGAATGATCGCGACCGCGAAGAAGCCGGCCAGGAACTTGCCGAAGCCGTTCGGGAACGCGCGCTTGATGTAATACACCGGACCGCCGAGGACCGTGCCGTCTGGCTCGACCACGCGTGTCTCTTGCGCGAGCACCGCCTCGGCATAGATCGTCGCCATGCCGAAGAACGCGATGATCCACATCCAGAAGATTGCGCCGGGGCCGCCGATGAGGATCGCGCCGCAGGCGCCGACGATGTTGCCGGTGCCGACCTGCGCCGCGACGGCCGTCGCCAGCGCCTGGAACGAACTCATGCCGGATTTGTGCTTCTCGCCGTTGAGACTGAACTCGCCGAAGAAGCGCCGCCAGCCCTCGCCGAAGCAGCGCACCTGCACGAACTTCGTGCGGATGGTGAAATACAGACCCGCGCCGAGGAGCAGGATGATCAGCACATAGTCTGACAGGTACATGTTGATGGTCTGCACGATTTTGAGTAAGGTATCCATGTTGTTTCTCCCTCTGCATTGAATTTTTGCAAAGCAAAAAGCTGCCGGTCGTTTTGACCAGCAGCTCCAGAGAACAAACAGCGCCTGAACGCCCGCACATGTCGGGCACTCGCTCTGTCCTTTTGCCTGAGAGATTCGGCTTTCGCCTTGCACCTTCGGCACCCGCTTTCATGCGGGATTCTCCAGAGTTCCTCCGCCTCCAGTCTCGGCCGGGCCGATCCTTGAGGTTTCGACGGATATTTATTTGATTGCGTGGAGTATTATTGCATACGCAGATAGGGCTTGTCAACCCCCTGCTTCAAAAAAAGTTCACAAATTGCCGGTGCCGTACATCAGCGCCGTGAGCGCGACGACCGGTGCCGTCTCGCACCGCAGGATCCGCTCGCCCATGGAGCAGATGTGCATGCCGAGCTTGCGGGCCATGTCGGCCTCGAACTCGGCAAAGCCACCCTCCGGTCCCGTGATGATGGCCGCCGATGCGATGGGCTGCGCAGTGTGCTCGATCGCGTCGCGGATCGTCTCACGCTCGCCGGTCTCGTACATGAACAGCGGCAGATCCGTGTGCAGCGCGCCGTTGAGCACGGCGACGAAGTCTGCCTCATAGCGCACCTGCGGGATGATGCCGCGGCCGGACTGCTTGGCCGCCTCCTCGGCGATGCGCTGCCAGCGCTCGAGCTTCTTTTCCATATTGACTGCCTTGGCCACACAGCGCGTGCAGGAGAAAAACACGATCTCGGCAGCGCCGGCCTCCGTGCACTTCTGCACGAGAAAGTCGCTGCGCTCCCCCTTCGGCAGGCCGGCAAACACCGTCGAGCGCACAGTGGGCTCTGCCTTGCACGGCACGACCTCGATGACCTCGGCCTCGGCCTCGTGCTCCAGCGTCTGCACCAGGCGGCACTTATAGTCGCGCCCCGCCCCGTCGCAGATGACAATATCGTCCCCCGCGCGCAGGCGCAACACGCGGATATGGTCGGCGTCGCGGCCGCGGATGATCGCCCGGCCGTTCGGGAAGTTGGTGCCTGCTATGAAAAATCGAGCCATGATGGTCGCCTCCGATGGAAAAGTCTCTGCCGTGATTATGGCACACTTCGCACGTTTTTGCAAGCCGGGCCATAGCATGGAGCGGGGGTATGGGAGATGCAGGATTCCGTTTTTCTTGACAACCGCACATTTCAGCGCGTCTGGCAGCGCGTGGCAGGTGGCACAGGCGCGCCCGTGACCGCGCTGCCGGAAACCGACACGCTGGCCGATACGCTTGCAGAGTGCATCCGCGCCAAGGCGGCCGGAGCCGCGTTTTATACGGCGCTGGCACAGCGCGTCCGTACCGGGCGGCAGCAGCTTCTGCGCATCGCGGCACAGGAGCGGGCGCACCAGAAGGAGCTGCAGGTGGAATATTTCCTGCACACGGGCGAGCGCTGCGTCCCGCCCGCCGCCTGCCCGCGTCTGGGTACGGCGGCGCAGGATCTTCGCTGCGTCTATACGCAGGAGCTCGCGCTGGCG
>ERZ837380.3859-NODE-3859-length-13348-cov-4.422478_pt1 | contig 13348 bp, 9 predicted proteins | sample MGYA00519685_ERZ837380 | MGnify/ENA primary metagenome ERZ837380 (study PRJEB31850, sample SAMEA3708817) | human gut metagenome | biome: human gut; feature: human-associated habitat; material: faeces | place: China | collected 2014 ...
CTGGATGGTGCCGCACTGCCAGGTACGGCCCAGGGAGTCGGCCAGATGGAAGTCCAGCTTGGGGCCATAGAAGGCAGCCTCGCCGATTTCCTCGGTGAAGTGGATACCCAGCTCGGTCAGCACCTCCCGCAGGGCGGACTCGGCCTTCTCCCACATGGCATCATCGGGATGGTACTTGACCTTATCCTCGGGGTCCCGCAGAGACAGGACGCAGCGGTAGTCGGTAATACCGAAATCCTTGTAGACATCCCGGATGAGGCCAACTACACGGGCCACCTCGTCCTTGATCTGGTCAGGGGTGACGAACAGATGGGCATCGTTCTGGCAGAAGTGACGGCCACGCTCAATGCCCTTCAGGGTGCCGCTGGATTCATACCGGAAATCATGGGCAATCTCACCGATGCGGATGGGCAGCTCCCGATAGGAGTGGGGGCGGTTTGCGTAGATCATCATGTGGTGGGGGCAGTTCATGGGGCGCAGGACGAAGCTCTCGCCGTCCACTTCCATGGCGGGGAACATATTGTCCTTGTAATGTGCCCAGTGGCCGGAGGTCTGGTACAGGGCGACGGTGCCCACGCAGGGGGTCATCACGTGCTGATAGCCCAGCTTGCGCTCCTTTTCCTTGATATAGTTCTCCAGCTCCTGCCAGACCGTATAGCCTCTGGGCAGGAACATGGGCATGCCCCGGCCTACCAGCTCATCGGTCATGAACAGGCCCATTTCCTTGCCGATCTTCCGGTGGTCTCTGGCCTTGGCCTCCTCCTGCTGCTTCAGGTACTCGTCCAGTTCCTCCTGGGAAGCGAAAGCAACGCCGTTGATACGGGTAAGCATCTTGTTGTTGGCATCGTTCTTCCAGTAAGCGCCGGACTGCTGGGTGATCTTAAAAGCCTTCAGGCCCTTGGTGTAGGTCAGGTGGGGGCCGACGCACATATCGATATAGTCGCCCTGCTGGTAGAAGCTGATGACGGCATCCTCGGGCAGGTCGCCGATGTGCTCCTCCTTATACTTGGCGTGACGGTCGTGCATGAGCTTGACGGCCTCGTCCCGGGGCAGGATGAAGGGCTTGATGGGCAGGTTCGCCTTGACGATCTTCTTCATCTCTTTTTCGATGGCTTCCAGGTCCTCGTCGGTCAGCTTCTTGTCGCCGAAGTCCACATCATAATAGAAGCCCTTCTCGGTAGCGGGACCATAGGCAAAGTCCGCATCGGGGTACAGATGCTGGATGGCCTGGGCCATAATGTGGGCAGCCGTATGCCGCAGAACGTGCTGGGCTTCCTCAGCGGGGCACTCTGCTACAGTACCGTCTTTGTAGATAATTTTCATGGTTTTTGTCTCCTTTTCTGAGCGTCGGGATGCAAAAAAGCACCCCTGGTTTTTCCAAGGGTGCTTTGAAATCAGCACGGTTCCACCTTGACTTTTCACTCATAGCCCTCTGTCGTTGGGCGGACACGGCAGTGCTTGCGCCTTTCAAAAAGGCTTTCTCGCACGCAGCTCAGGAGTGGTATCGCCCAAAGCACCGGGACACGCTTGCAGCTCAGTGCGCGTCTCTCTGGATCCGACACAAAACGGGGTCAGTCTCCCTCATCGCTATTGCTTGCAGTATAGCACCTTTTTCTTCAAAGTGCAAGCCCCTTTTCAGAATCTTTTCTGCACTTTTCAATTTTTTCTTTTCAAAAGCCCTTGCAGGCCGGTTTGGTCTGCAAGGGCTTTTCATAGGTCTTTGCTTACTTAAAATACTTCACAGCGGCCTCAAACATACGAATATCGTATTCACCGGGGACGTTGCGATAGAGGTCCTTGCCGATGCGCTCGCTGTGGCCCATCTTGCCGAAGACACGGCCATCGGGAGAGGTAATGCCCTCAATGGCACAGACGGAGCCATTGGGATTGAAGGCAGCGTCCATAGTGGGCTTGCCCTCCAAATCCACATACTGCGTGGCAATCTGGCCGTTTTCTGCAAGCTTCTTCACCAGGGCCTCGCTTGCCAGGAACTTGCCCTCGCCGTGGGAAATGGGCACATTGTACACATCCCCAACCTGGGTCAGGCTCAGCCAGGGGGACTTATTGGAGGCCACCCGGGTGTGAACAATGCGGCTCTGGTGCCGGGCGATGGTGTTAAAGGTCAGCGTGGGGCAGGTATCATCGGTGTCGATGATCTTGCCATAGGGCACCAGGCCCAGCTTGATCAGCGCCTGGAAGCCGTTGCAAATGCCGCACATCAGGCCGTCCCGGTCGTTCAGCAGCTTCATGACCTGCTCCTGAATTGCAGGATTCCGGAAGAAAGCGGTGATAAACTTGGCGGAGCCGTCGGGCTCGTCGCCGCCGGAGAAACCGCCGGGGATGAAAATCATCTGGCTGTCGGCAATTCGCTTTGCCACGTCCTCCACGGACCGCGCCACATCGTCGGCCGTCAGGTTACGGATGACCGCAATGTCCGCCTCTGCACCGGCAGCCTGCACGGCTCTGGCAGAGTCATATTCACAGTTGGTTCCGGGGAACACGGGAATCAGCACCTTGGGTTTCGCCGTCTTCACAGCGGGTGCAGGGTAAGAAGTGGCCTTGTAATCAAAGGCAGGCACCTTTTCCCGGGTCTCCACGGTTTTCGTGGGATAGACGCTTTCCAGGGTAGCGGTATTCAGGTCGTAGAGCTCCTCAACGGACACCTGCTCGTCATCCAGGATGATGTCCTGCTCCTCCATGGTATAGCCGATCTTCCGGCCAAAATTGCAGTCCTCGGTAAGCTCGGCGATGATGTCGCCATAGCCGCAGTCCGTGTCCTCGCCCCGGAAGCCAATGCCGTTGCCGAAGGACATCTTCATAACCGCCTCGGAGACACCGCCGGCATCCACCGCCCAGGCAGCCTTTACCTTCCCCGCCTGGCACAGGGCATGGAACTTCTCCCAGACCGTTTTCAGGTCCTCATAGCTTCCGTCAGAGGCAAAGCAGTACACAGGATGCCCCGGCTCCTTGAATTCATTGGAGATCACGTCTCCCGCCTTGACGGGGGCAATGGCAAAGGAGATCACCGTGGGGGGCACGTCCTTGTCCAGGAAGGAGCCGGACATAGAGTCCTTGCCGCCAATGGCACCTGCATTCAGGTGGAGCTGAGCATCCAGAGCGCCCAGCAGCGCTTCAAAGGGCTTGCCCCAGCGGTCAGGCTCGTTTCTCAGCTTTTCGAAGAACTCCTGCAGTGTCAGATAGGCCTTTTTATAGTCTGCACCGGCAGCCACAATTTTTGCCATGGAGGAGATCACCGCCGCTTTGGCGCCCTCAAAGGGGTTGGCGCTCAGCAGCTCCGGGTCACAGCCCCAGGCCATGACGCTGGCAGCATCGGTCTGCTGCCCGGGCAGCACCGGCAGCTTGGCAGCCATGGCCTGGGCCGGGGTTGCCTGGTTCTTGCCGCCGAAGGGCATCAGAAGAGAGCCCGCGCCGATGGTGGAATCAAACCGCTCCACCAGGCCCCGCTGGGAGGCAAAGCGCAGCTGAGCGGCCATTTCCTTCAAGCTGGCATCAGGGGTTTCCACAGCCTTGGAAGCAGGCACTTCCACCTGTGCGTGCTTCACGGCACCATTGGTATTCAGGAAGTCCCGGCTCAGGTTGGCGATCTCGCGGCCCTTCCAGGACATGACCATTCTCGCCTCTTCCGTGACCACAGCCACCCGGTAGGCCTCCAGGTTTTCCTTCTCGGCGGCGGCAATAAAGGCCGCCACATCTTCAGGTGCAACCACAACGGCCATACGCTCCTGAGATTCGGAAATGGCCAGCTCTGTGCCATCCAGGCCGTCGTACTTCTTCCGCACGGCGTCCAGGTCAATCCGCAGGCCGTCGGCCAGCTCGCCGATGGCCACGGAAACACCGCCGGCGCCAAAGTCATTGCAGCGCTTGATCAGACGGGTGACATTGCCGTCCCGGAACAGCCGCTGAATCTTCCGCTCCTCGGGAGCGTTGCCCTTCTGGACCTCGGAGGCCATGGTGGTCAGGGACTTCATATTGTGGCTCTTGGAGGAGCCAGTGGCACCGCCGATGCCGTCCCGGCCGGTACGGCCACCCAGCAGGATGACCACATCCCCAGGTGCAGGGCACTCTCTGCGGACGTTGCCTGCGGGGGCCGCCGCCACCACCGCGCCGCACTCCAGGCGCTTGGCAACATAGCCCTCGTGGTAAAGCTCCGCCACATGGCCGGTGGCCAGGCCAATCTGGTTGCCGTAGGAGGAGTAGCCCGCCGCCGCCGTCTGGCACAGCTTTCGCTGGGGGAGCTTTCCGGGCAGGGTGTCCTTCAAGGCTGTCCGGGGGTCCCCGGCACCGGTGACGCGCATGGCCTGGTGCACATAGGCCCGTCCGGACAGGGGGTCCCGGATGCAGCCGCCAATGCAGGTAGCCGCGCCGCCGAAGGGCTCGATCTCCGTGGGATGGTTATGGGTCTCATTCTTGAACATCAGCAGCCAGTCCTGATCTTCCCCGTTGACGGTGGCCGTCACATGGATGGAGCAGGCGTTGATCTCCTCGCTCTCGTCCAGCTCCGGCAGCTTACCCTGCTTTTTCAGGTACTTTGCGCCGATGGTGGCGATGTCCATCAGGGTCTGGGGACGGGCCGCAGCCTTTTCCTCCCCGTAGACTGCCACACGGGCAGAGAGGTATTCCTCATAGGCGGCCTGAACCTCCGGATCATGGATGACGATCTTGTCCAAGTGGGTCGAGAAGGTGGTATGGCGGCAATGGTCAGACCAATAGGTATCCACCACCCGAATCTCCGTAATGGTGGGATCCCGCTTTTCCTCATCCCGGAAATAGGCCTGAAGGAATTTCAGATCATCCAAGTCCATGGCAAGGCCCAGCTTGTCCAGCAGTGCGGAAAGGGCCGCTTCGTCCATGGAGATGAAGCCCTCCACCGTGGCAACGGTGGTAGGCGTTGCGTAGGCAATGGCCAGGGTCTCCGGCATATCCAGAGAAGCTTCCCGGCTTTCCACTGCGTTGATGACGTATTTCTTAATGGCGGCAAGCTCATCCGCGCTGACCTCACCGGACAGGACATAGACCTTGGCGGTGCGAATGGTGGGTCGGTTGCCCTGGGAGATGATCTGAATGCACTGGGCCGCAGAGTCCGCCCGCTGGTCATACTGGCCGGGCAGGGGTTCTACCGCAAAGACCGCATCCCCCACAGGCACCTCATAGCTGACATTATCCACCTGGGGCTCAGAAAAAACGGTGTTTACCGCGGAATCGAAGAGAGCCTTGTCGATATTCTCTGCATCATAGCGGTTTACCACCCGCAGCCCTGTCAGGCTGTGGATGCCCAAAAAGTCCTGAATCTCCCGCAGCAGGCTGTCTGCCTCGTGGGTCTGGCCCGCCTTCTTTTCTACGTATACTCGATAAACCATAGAGCATTTTCCTCCGGTTCTTTATTTCAGGGCTTGCAGAGCCCGCTGTCCGATATCACTTCTGCGGTAGGCATTTTCAAACTGGACCCCATCGGAAAGGCGGTATGCCTCCCGAATGGCTGCTTCCAGGGTATCCGCCACGGCGGTGGTGCCGGTAACCCGGCCGCCGGAGGTGACGAGAACGCCATTCTCATCCAGCTTGGCACCGGCCACATAGGTATGCTTCTCGGCCTCCTCGGTCATGGTCAGGGGGAAGCCCTTCTTGTAGGACACGGGGTAACCCTTAGAAGCCTTGATGACGCAGCAGGCGTTTTTCTTGGAGAATTTCACCTCTGTCTCAGCCAGGCATCCATTGGTGGTCGCCTGCATAACAGTCAGCAGGTCGCTTTCCAGAAGGGGCAGCACCACCTGGGTTTCCGGATCGCCGAAGCGGCAGTTGTACTCAATGACCTTGGGGCCCTTGGGCGTCAGCATCAGGCCGAAGTACAGGCAGCCCTTAAAGGTCCGGCCCTCGGCGTTCATGGCGCGGATGGTGGGCAGGAAAATCTCAGCCATGCACTGCTTGGCCACTGCCTCGGTGTAATAGGGATTGGGAGCCACGGTGCCCATGCCGCCGGTATTCAGGCCGGTGTCTCCGTCCCCTGCCCGCTTGTGATCCATGGAGGAAACCATGGGCTTAACTGTCTTCCCATCCGTAAAGGACAGAACGCTGACCTCCGGCCCGGTGAGGAATTCCTCAATGACAATGTGTTCGCCGCTCTTGCCGAAGACCTTGTCCGCCATCATGGATTTGACGGCGTTCACAGCCTCTTCCCGGGTCTGGGCAATGATCACGCCCTTGCCCAGGGCCAGACCGTCGGCCTTGATGACCGTGGGGATGGGGGCGGTTTCCAGATATTGGAGGGCAGAAGCCATATCGTTGAACACTTCGTATTCCGCCGTGGGGATGCCGTACTTCTTCATGAGGTTCTTGGAAAACACCTTGCTGCCCTCGATGATGGCAGCGTTGGCCCGGGGGCCGAAGCAGGGAATGCCCTTTTCCTCCAGCGCATCCACAGCGCCCAGCACCAGGGGATCGTCCGGGGCCACAACGGCATAGTCAATTTTGTTTTCCACCGCAAAATCAACGATTTTGGCAATATCCGTTGCCCCGATGGGCACACACACCGCATCCTTGGCAATGCCGCCATTGCCGGGGAGGGCGTAAACGGTCTCCACGGATTTGTTCTCTTTCAGCTTCTTGATGATGGCGTGCTCACGACCGCCGCCGCCGACTACAAGGATTTTCATATTACATCAACCTTTCCATTGCTGTAAATCAGCGCACATAATGGATAAGCCGCCCTTTTTCCGGCGGATTATCACGACAGTGTGCGCACTGCCTCGCAATGACATGGGGGATTAGTGATGGAACAGCCGCATGCCGGTGAAGGCCATGACAATGCCATCTTTGTTGCACTCTTCAATGACCAGATCGTCCCGGATGGAGCCGCCGGGCTGGGCGATATAGCTGACGCCGGAGGCATAGGCCCGCTTGATGTTGTCCGCAAAGGGGAAGAAGGCGTCGGAGCCCAGGGACACGCCCCGGATGGCTCCCAGAAATGCCCGCTTGTCCTCAGCGGTAAGGGGCTCGGGGCGCTCCGTGAAGTAGTTCTGCCAGATACCCTCGGCGCACACGTCCTCTTCGTTGCCGTTGATATAGCCGTCAATGACATTGTCCCGGTTGGGGCGGCCCAGGTCTTCCCGGAAGGGGAGCGCCAGGGTCTTGGGATGCTGCCGCAGGAACCAGGTGTCCGCCTTGGAGCCTGCCAGACGGGTACAGTGGATTCGGGACTGCTGCCCGGCGCCCACGCCGATGGCCTGGCCGTCATAGGCAAAGCACACGGAATTGGACTGGGTGTATTTCAGAGTGATCAGGGCCACGATCAGGTCGATTTTGGCACTCTCTGGGAGCTCTTTGTTTTCGGTGACCAGATTCGTCAGCAGAGATGCATCGATCTTGAAATTATTCCGGCCCTGCCGGAAGGTGACGCCATAGACCATCTTGGTCTCCTGAGGCGCGGGAACGTAGGCTTCATCAATGGCGACAATGTTGTAATTGCCCTTGCGCTTGGTCTTGAGGATCGCCAGAGCCTCCTCGCTGTAGCCGGGGGCGATGACGCCATCGGAGACCTCCCGGGCGATGAGCTTGGCAGTCAAGGCATCGCATACATCGGAAAGGGCCACCCAGTCACCGAAGGAGCACATCCGGTCCGTGCCCCGGGCCCGGGCATAGGCACAGGCCAGAGGACTTTCGTCCAGCCCATCCACGTCGTCTACAAAGCATGCCTTTTTCAGATTCTCCGGCAGCACCTTGCCCACTGCGGCAGAGGTGGGAGACACATGCTTGAAGGAGGTCACGGCGCACAGGCCCGTTGCTTCCTTCAGTTCCTTGACCAGCTGATAGGAATTCAGGGCATCCAGGAAGTTGATGTAGCCGGGGCGGCCGTTGAGCACCGTAATGGGCAGATCAGAGCCGTCGGCCATATAGATAGAGGCGGGCTTCTGGTTGGGGTTGCAGCCGTATTTCAGTTCGAATTCTTTCATGGTCAGCCTCCTTATTCGTAGCGGTTGATGACCTTCTGCCGGAATTCACCGGTGGCAAGGTCCGTATAGCGGACAAACAAGGAGATCTTGTTGTCCTCGTTCAGGTTGTTCCACAACATATTCGCAAAGGCATCCATATCCTGAGGAATGGCCACCCGCTCAGGTTCCCCCTGGAAGGTTGGGATCACAGGGTTTCCGTTGCAGACATAGGTATGCAGGAAATGGCCCAGGCCGGGAATGGGATCATAATCGTAGGTATAGCGGTTGCAGCCGGTTCCTTCCGGATCAGAGGCTTTCAGAATGGACATTTTATAGCTGCCGTCCGGGCTCAGCAGGCCGGAGATACGGGGGGTCCAATTGGGACCGTCGTGCTCAAATTTCCGGGTACGCAGGGCCTCTTCCATGGTCTTCCCCTTTTCCAGGAATTCCCGGATGGTATCGGTCTGGTCGCCGTTGGTGACAATCAGTGCCCGGCCCAGCTGACGGACGGGGTGATAAATAATCAGGCTGGGGTCCTCCATTTTGCTGGGGTCATAGGCCTCCGTGCGAATGCCGTCGGGCTCCAGGGCAAAAATGCGGTTGCGGCTGTTGACGCTGCGGCCCATGATGAAATAGGCGGCCACAGCCTGCTTTCCGTCCGGGGTCAGCCCCAGGACAATGCCCCGGCCGGGGTAAGTATTGGAGGAAAGCTTCTCCTCCATGGAACCGATTTCGTAAACGTTCATCCTTTACTCCTCCGAATTCTGGATTTGGGCGCATACCTGCTCGGCAGCTCTCGGCAGCAGGATCCACTCCGCCTGCTCCATGACCCGCCGCTGCAGGCGCTCAGGGGTATCCCCGGGCAGGATATCCACGCTCTTTTGGGCGATGATCTCTCCCCCGTCCGGGATCTCGTTGACAAAATGCACCGTAGCGCCTGTGACCTTGACGCCATAGCGAAGCGCCGCTTCATGAACCCGCAGTCCATAGAAGCCCGCGCCGCAGAAGGCAGGAATCAGAGACGGATGCACATTCAGAATGCGTCTGGGATACTGCTTCGTAAAATCCCCGGAGAGAATGCTCATGAAGCCCGCCAGAATGATCACCTGAATGCCGTGTTCTTTCAGCGTCTCCCCCAGGGCTTTCTCAAAGCCCGCCTGGCCGCCCAGCTCTTTTTTGAGCAGCACAGCCGTAGGGACCCCGGCATTTTTCGCCCGCTCCAGGGCAAAGGCCCCCGCATTGTTGGACACCACCAGGGCAATTTCGCCGCTGCACAGCACACCGGACTTCTGAGCATCCAGCAAGGCCTGCAAATTGGTTCCGCCGCCGGAGACCAGGACCGCAATCTTGGTTTTCACTCCAGAATCACCTTTTCCTCATTCTCCACAATCCGGCCGATGACATAGGCAGTCTCGCCGTGAGCCGTCAGGATCTCCAGGGCGGTATCCACCTGCTCGGCAGGAACCACCACGCTCATGCCAACGCCCATATTGAAGGTATTGAACATGTCCCGCTCGGGGATATTTCCGGTTTCGGCAATGAGCTTAAAGATGGGCAGCACCCGCACATCGCTCTTCCTGATCTTGGCGCACAGGCCATCGGGGATGCTGCGGGGGATGTTCTCATAGAAGCCGCCGCCGGTGATATGGCTGATGCCCTTGACATCCACCTTTTCCAGCAGAGCCAGAATGCTCTTAACATAGATTTTGGTAGGGGTCAGCAGGGTTTCCAGAATGGAAGCGCCGCCCAGGGCCTCGCAGGGCTCTCTCAGGCTGTCATTGTGCTCCACATCGAAGACCTTCCGGACCAGGCTGAAGCCGTTGGAATGGACACCGGTAGAGGCCAGGGCAATGACCACATCCCCGGCGCGCATCCGGGTATTGTCGATGATTTTCTTCTTATCCACAATGCCCACGCTGAAACCCGCCAGATCGTAGTCGTCCACGGGCATCATGCCGGGATGTTCGGCGGTCTCGCCGCCAATCAGGGCAGAGCCGGACTGGACGCAGCCCTCGGCCACGCCGCCCACGATCTCCGCAATTCGCTCCGGCACATTCTTGCCGCAGGCGATATAGTCCAGGAAGAACAGAGGCCTTGCGCCACAGCAGATCACATCGTTGACGCACATGGCCACGCAGTCGATACCGATGGTATCGTGCTTGTCAAGCAGCTGGGCAATGCGCAGCTTGGTGCCCACGCCGTCGGTACCGGAAACCAGCACAGGCTCCTCCATACCGGCAACCGGCAGACCGAAGCAGCCACCAAAGCCGCCCACATCGTCGAGGCACCCCTCGTTGCGGGTCCGTGCCACGTGCTTTTTCATGAGCTCCACGGCCTTGTAGCCGGCAGTAATGTCTACGCCGGCAGCGGCGTAGCTGGCAGACTGAGAATTCTTGTGATCCATGGGTATTCTCCTTTATATTTTATTCTTTGCCGTTCCAGCAGTAGGTGCACACATCGCATTCCGGCAGGTCGATGGCCTCCAGAATGCCCTCCAATGTCTGATACTCCAGGGTGGAGAAATGCAGCTTGTCGCAGATGGTCTGGCGCAGCTTCTTGCCCCGCTCGGTGGTTCCGTCCATGTATTCATCCAGATGGTTGAACCCCTCTTCGCCCTCCAGCTCCAGGATGGTAGCCCGGGCAATGAGTTCGTTTTCGGAATTGGACCGGGAGAAATTCAGGTACTTGCAGGCGTAAAGGATGGGCGGGCAGGCGGAGCGGATGTGTACATCCTTGGCTCCGTGCTCATAGAGGAAATCCACCGTCTCCCGCAGCTGGGTGCCCCGGACGATGGAGTCGTCCACAAACAGCAGCTTCTTGTCCCTGATCAGCTCGTCCACGGGAATCTGTTTCATTTTGGCAACCATATTCCGCTCACTCTGATTAGAGGGCATGAAGCTTCTGGGCCAGGTGGGAGTGTATTTGATAAAGGGCCGGGCAAAGGGCACGCCGCTTTCGTTGGCATAGCCAATGGCGTGGGGGGTTCCGGAATCCGGCACGCCGCCCACATAGTCAATATCCTGGGCAATGCCGTTTTCCTTGTCGGCCTTAGCCATGATCCGGCCGTTGCGGTAGCGCATGATCTCCACATTCTTGCCCTCATAGCAGGAGGTGGGATAGCCATAGTAGGACCAGAGGAAGGCGCAGATCTTTTTCTTCTTCCGGGGTGCCAGCAGCACGGTCTCCCCCTCCGGCGTCAGCTCCACCGCCTCGCCGGGGCCCAGCTCCCGGCAATAGGTATAGCCCAACTTTTCACCGGCGTAGTCCTCGAAGGTAACGCAGAAGCCGTCCTCATTCTTTTCCAGGATGATGGGCAGGCGGCCCAGCTTGTCCCGTGCGGCGATCAAATGGCCGTCGTCCTTCAAAATCAGAATGGAGGCCGTCCCCTCGATCAGGTCCTGGGCAAAACGAATCCCTTCCGCAAAGGAGCTCTTCTGATCGATCAGGGCGGAGATCAGCTCATTGGAGTTGACCTTTCCCCCGCTCATGGCATCGAAATGGCCGCCGCTGAAGGACAGGTACTGCTGCAGCAGGGCCTCCGCGTTGTTGATGATGCCGATGGTGCAGATGGCGTAGGTGCCCAGGTTGGACCGGATCAGCAGAGGCTGGGGGTCCGTATCGGAAATGCAGCCGATGGCGCTGGTGCCCTTCATCTCGTTCAGAATGCCGTCGAATTTGGTACGGAAGGGAGAATTTTCAATATTGTGAATTTCCCGCTGGAGACCCAGCTGGGAATCGTAGGCTGCCATGCCGCCCCGGCGGGTGCCCAGGTGGGAATGGTAGTCCGTGCCGAAGAATACGTCCAGAATGCAGTCCCGCTTGGAGACCGCGCCAAAGAAACCGCCCATGGTATTCCTCCTTTTATACGTTCAGCTCTTGCTGCAGAGCTGCATCTTTTTCAAGGACATTCTTTGCGTCCTTTGCCCGCTTTTCGTCCAGCTTCCGGGCAAGGTCCTCATCGGAAACCGCCAAAATCTGGGCAGCCAGCAGGGCTGCATTGGCGCCGCCGTTGATGGCAACCGTGGCAACGGGAATGCCCGTGGGCATCTGCACCGTGGCAAGCAGGGCATCCATGCCGTCCAGAACCGGCCCCTTACAGGGGATGCCGATAACGGGCAGGGTGGTATTGGCAGCAATGGCCCCGGCCAGATGGGCCGCCATACCGGCAGCGGCGATCAGCGCGCCAAACCCATTGGCCCGGGCATTCAGAGCAAAGTCCCTTGCCTCTGCCGGGGTGCGGTGGGCCGAGAAGATATGGCATTCAAAGGGAATGTCCAGCTCCTTCAAGGTATCCATGGACTTGCGCAAAATCGGCAAATCGCTGTCACTTCCCATGATAATTCCAACTTTTTTCATTGTTTTACCTCCTTAAAAAGCGAAAAGGGCCCACTCACCCTCCTGATATAGGAACGCAAGCAAGCCCAGACGGTCGGCAAAAATTCTTCCCTTACTCCACGTGGTGCTCCACTTTATCCGTCAGTCATAAGGGTTCTTATTGGATAGGTTGATTATACCACGATTTGACCGAATCCGTCAAGAAAGCAGATACCACAGAATTTCCAAAAAATGAGGAAAAACCATGTGAATCTTGCCAAGTCGATATTTTTTTACCGTTTTATGAGAAATATGTGCGCAGCACTGCCTCAGCCCAGGGCCAGGACGCTCTTGTCCAGGCTCCTGGCAGTAATGGCAAAGTACAGCGCCGTGCCCAGCACCAGCACCACGGCCAGCTCACCCAGGGCTACATACAGAGCATTGATGCCGAAGCCGCCGCCAATATAGACCGTCAGCTCCCAGCCCACCAGGAAGGCATTGGTAACGGCGGGCATCACCAGTCCCAGCAGGGGCAGCTTCCCGATTTTCACATTCCGGGTCTTCCACATAGCCAGAGCCGCCAAAAAGGTTGCCAGGGTACCCACCAGGAAATCCAGAGGCAGCGTGCCCGCATAGGTCAGGTTGAACACCAGGCAGCCCAGGCTCAGGCCAGGGATGGCTGCGGGGGTGAAGAAGGCCAGAACGTTCATGGCCTCGGAAATGCGCATCTGGATGGCCCAGGTGGTCGTTCCAGGCAGCAGCAGATTCTGCATATGGGTCAGCACGGCATACAGCGCTGCGATAATGGCAGCCTGGGTCAGGTAACGGGTTTTGTTCATGGGTAATTTCTCCTTTGGCAATAAAAAATGGGTGGACAATTCCACCCACGCAAAAAACAAAATGGACGCAAAATGCGCCCATCCAAAGAAAAAATGCACGCAAATACGTCCATTTTTGATCCTAGTTTTGTTTACCGACAGGATGGTTACGAACTGTCCTATAAAATTGTAGGAATATTCTACAGCATTGCCAGGCATTTGTCAAGCATTTTTCCGCAGGGTGGTGCCCCACCCTGCGGAGATCCATTCGGG
>ERZ837380.3875-NODE-3875-length-13300-cov-2.902001_pt1 | contig 13300 bp, 9 predicted proteins | sample MGYA00519685_ERZ837380 | MGnify/ENA primary metagenome ERZ837380 (study PRJEB31850, sample SAMEA3708817) | human gut metagenome | biome: human gut; feature: human-associated habitat; material: faeces | place: China | collected 2014 ...
CCCGGCCTGCTTCGGACCTTTTGTGACTATTCTTAAATTGCTTTTAGTGGGTCTGTCCCTCGGCGGTGCGGATATCATCTTCATACTCTCCGATGGCAGCGATAGCGGCCTCGATACCGCGGGCAATGTCCTTTAGGTTCATGGACGGTGCCGGTGCCGGTCTTTCGACTACCTGCTCCGGGATGAACGGAACGTGCATGAAGCCGCCGCGTACGCCCGGGTATTCCTTTGACAGGGTGTAGAGAACGCCGTACATTAAGTGGTTGCAGACGAAGGTGCCTGCGGTGTTGGAGACGCTGGCCGGAAGGCCTGCCTCACGGATGTGCTGCACCATAGCCTTGATCGGAAGATCAGAAAAATAGGCCGGAGCACCGTCATCATAAATCGGCAGATCAATCGGCTGGTTGCCTTCGTTGTCTTTGATACGGGCATCGTCGAGATTGATGGCTACGCGTTCCGGGGTGATGTCGTAGCGTCCGCCGGCCTGGCCGATGCAGAGCACTGCGTCCGGTTTTTCTTTTGCGATGGCAGCAGCTACGGTAGCGATGGATTTGTGGAATACGGTAGGAACCTCGACCTTTGTCACCTCTACGTTTCCGACTTTTTCAGAGACCAGCTTTACGGCTTCCAGGGCCGGATTGACTTTGTCTCCGCCAAAGGGATCAAATGCGGTTAAAAGAAGTTTCATGGGAAAACCTCACTTTCATGTAAAAATTTGGACAGTTGCAATAAGCGTCAGAGCATATGATTAAAATGCCAGGAAATACATGAGTAAAATATGAATGACCAGCATGGTGAGGGCCACCGGGATCTGGGATTTGATGACAGCATATTTGCTCTTTGTCTCGAGCAGTGCCACCGGCACGATATTGAAGTTTGCGGCCATCGGGGTCATCAGGGTACCGCAGTAGCCTGCGGTCAGACCAAGCGCGCCGATAACAACCGGGTTTGCGCCCTGCGCGATCAAAAACGGAATGCCGATTCCGACTGTGATAACAGAGAATGCCGCAAAGCCGTTGCCCATGATCATGGTGAACAGTGCCATGGAAACGCAGTATACGGCGGTAGCCGCAAACAGGTTACCGGTCGGGATTACGGCGCTGACGCCGTGGGCAATGACATCACCGACACCGGCAGCTGTAAAGAGGGAACCGAGAGCGGCTAAAACCTGCGGCAGGATGCCGGTCACGCCGACATTGTCTACGAGGCGGGTTCCGTCTGTAACCGCGTAGGATGGTTTGGTCTTAAACAGAAGCAGTGCCACAAGGAGGGCAATGGTTCCGGAAATACCGATGGCATTATTGGCGCCGAGTACCTTTAAGAAGGTTGCGACCAGCACCGCGGTAACTGCCAGGGTAAGCGGCGGAATGAATACGGCGTAGCCGGTCTTGTCGGCTGCTTTCCGGGTTTCCGCGGCTTGCGGTACATCACTTTTTGTCGGAGCGACAAGACGCAGCGCGGTGAGTGCTGCCATCAGGACCACACAGGCGCCGGTGATCCAGCGCGGAAGATGAGCTCCGACAATGAAGGTGAATGCCAGGATAAACCAGAACAGCGCGGTAGTATGTTTTTTTGAGCAGTCCGGATCTTTTAATGCCTTTACGCCGTTGGAAATAAAGAAAAGGCCGATGATGCAGTAGAAGATCTCCGAGACGATGGTGCTTACGGTCCAGGTCATATTACATTTCCTCCTGTTTCTTCCGGTCTGAGAACCGGCGTTTTAAGATCTGGTCAAAGATCAGGGCATAGATCACACCGACAATAACAGCGAACACGGCGATCGGTACGGACTGTCCGGCAATCTGCAGGGCATCTACCGGATATCCATGCTCGGTCAGGGTGGAGACGATCAGCAAAGTACCGGAGGAACCCATGAAGCAGTTCTGCGCAAAGAAGTTTCCGTAGTTTTCACTTCCGGCACACATGCCTTTGATATCATCCTCCGTCTTTTCGTCCAGCTTGCCATACTGAACTACGGCAGCAGCCTGGGCCATCGGATTGATCAGCGGGCGGATGAATTGCGGATGTCCGCCGATACGCAGGGAGAAGGCGGATGCAAGGGTACGGATGATCTGCCAGATGGCGATCAGGCGGCCGGTGGTCGCATTCTTTAAGGATGTGATAAAGTCTACGGCCTTATCCTTCAGACCGTTCCGCTCACAGATTCCGATGACCGGCAATGTGAGAATGAAAAGAGTGGCGGTACGGTTCGTGATAAATGCGGTGCCGAGGGTTTCGAGAATCTTCATAGGGCTCATGCCGGCTACAAGTCCGGTTGCAAGACCGGCCACAACAACAACGGCGAGCGTGTCAAGCTTTAAGATAAAGCCGACGATAACGATCAGGACACCGATCAGTTTGATAACTTCCATAAAAAACCTCCTTATGTGCTATTTGCAACTGCGTGGAAGCTGGATACAGCTGCGGTCTTGATGAAATCTTAACATACTGATGCAAAATTAACAATGATATTATTTTCCAGAAACAAAATCAGTCCCTCTGTGCAGGAACCATTACTTGCAATATCGGTAAACTATGCTATAATAAGTGGTAATTAAAACTATGTCAGATAGAGGACGTGCTGTAGATGCGAAACACGGATGCAGGCGCACCATACGGGCGCGGTAACGGAGAATACGGACAACAGCACGGGGTCGGAGGAAGATTATGAGCTATAAGATTTTTGGCGACAGCTGCCTGGACTTAACAGAGGAATTAAAGAAGGATCCGAGGTTTGAGATGATCCCTCTTACTCTTCAGGTGGATGACCATATGATAACGGATGATGAAACGTTTGACCAGAAGGCGTTTCTGGCCATGGTGAAGGCGAGCCCGAACTGTCCGAAAACTGCCTGTCCTTCCCCGGAGGCATTTAAAAAGGCCTGTGAGTGTGATGCGGACGATATCTATATTATTACCTTGTCCAGCCATCTGAGTGGTACCTACAACAGCGCAGTGCTCGGGAAAAAAATGTACGAGGAAGAGCATGGCAAGGGGAAAAAGAACATTCTGGTGATTGATTCCGAGTCTGCTTCAGCCGGAGAATTAAACGAGGCTCTGGCCATCCGCGATATGTACGAGGAGGGGCTCACTTTCAGTGAAATTTCTGAGCGTATCCTGAAAATGAGAGATGAGCAGCAGACCTATTTTGTGATCGACACGCTGGAGCCGCTCCGCAAGAATGGCCGCCTTACCGGACTGCAGGCCTTTTTTGCCACGGCGCTGAATATTAAGCCGGTTATGGGAGCAGATCACGGTGTCATCATCAAGCTGGATCAGGCAAGAGGCATCACCAAGGGACTGGCCCGTATGTGTGAGCTTGCCACCAGGCGTGCGGGAAAGCCGGAGGAAAAGCGTGCGGTCATCGCGCATGTAAATTGTCCGGAGCGTGCACTCCAGGTGAAGGCAGAACTGGAAAAGCGCGGGAATTACCGCGAGATCGTGATCACAGGCACGGCTGGTGTTGCCACGGTGTATGCGGGAGACGGCGGCATTGTTCTGGCTGTCGGCTAAAAAGAATTCATTGCTGTGTATAAAATTTTAAAAAAGTTAAAAATATCACACAATTCAAAGAATTTTGTGTATAATAGATAACGAAAGAAAACAGGGCGAAGAGGTCGTGGACGCATCCGAATCTCTTCACCCTGTTTTTCTCTGTAACTGTTCCGTATGGCTGCAGTTACATTTTCTACAGTGTGAAGAAAGCGCAGATCTGCGGCTTTCCCTAAACCCTGACTGTTCAGGGAGGCCCCCGGAAAAAATGCTGAATGTAATGATGCAAAAAACAAACAAATAGTTAGGCGTGTATTGGGAAAAATACAGGTTTTTGGAATATAGTATACAATGAGCACAAAAAATATAAGGAAAATGAGAAAAAACTATCCAAAACACTTGCATTTCCCTGATTTTATGTTATGATTGAGTTAGCAAAATTATATTTAGCAAAAATAAAAAATAGTAAGGAGGGGAGGACCAGACGAACAGATTTCTGGTGGGGGCCGGAAGTCATTTTAGATGCTAAATACTTGTTTATTCGTTCCTGCCCGGTGGGTCCGCGGGATGGCCGCTGACCGTAAAAAACATAAACTGTAAGGCAAGAATTCCATTGCCGCAGGCAAATGAAATAGATTTTGCGGATTTCGCTTGTAACTGTGAAAAAATTAACAGTTGCGTTTTTCCGTGCTTTGGAACAAAACAGCAAGAATTGCTGTCTGGACCTCAAAGAAGCATGAAGGAGAAAACAAAAGAATTAGGAAACAGCAATGTGCTGTTTGACTTCTATGGGAAGAGACCGGAAATGTCCCAGCTTGTCCCGCTGAGTCTGCAGCATGTGCTGGCAGCTATCGTCGGTGTCATTACACCATCCATGATCATTGCGGGTGTCTGCGGACTGACTGACGCAGAGAAAACCATGATGATCCAGGCGGCACTGATCTTCACTGCGCTGGCTACGTTTTTACAGCTGTTTCCGCTGTTCCACAAGATTGGCGCAGCACTCCCGGTTATCATGGGTACCAGCTTCGCATATGTACCGACCCTGACCGCGATCGGCGGTGAATTCGGTATCGGTGCCATCATGGGCGCACAGATCATCGGCGGTATCGTAGCTATCGTATTTGCGATTTTTGTAAAGCAGATCCGTAAGCTGTTCCCGGATATCGTAACCGGTACCGTTATCTTTACCATCGGTCTTTCCCTGTATCCGACCGCGATCCGTTATATGGCAGGTGGTTCCGGACATCCGGAATTCGGCGGCTTAAAGAACTGGTTCATTGCTCTGCTGACTTTTGCAGTGGTACTGTTCCTGAACAACTTTACTAAAGGTGTGTTAAAGCTGGGCTCTTTGTTTTTCGGTATTATCGTTGGTTATGTAGTATCCCTTTTCATGGGAATGGTAGATTTCACTAATGTTATGAACACAACTTCCATCATTGAGTTCCCTCAGCTTATGCATTTCAAGATCGAATTTGCTCCGGCTGCATGCGCATCACTGGCTATCGTTTACGCAGTTAACGCAGTACAGACCATCGGTGATTTAACATCTACCACTGTCGGCGGCATGGATCGTGTGCCGACTGACAATGAGCTTCAGGGCGGTATCCTGGTTCAGGGTGTTGCAAGTATCGTGGGTGCGTTCTTTGGAGCACTTCCGACGGCTTCCTACAGCCAGAACGTAGGTATCGTAACCATGAACAAAGTAGTAAACCGCGTGATTTTCGCGGTATCCGCAGCAGTGCTTCTGATCGCAGGCCTGATTCCTGGTCTGTCCGCAGCACTTACAACCATCCCTCAGTGTGTCATCGGCGGCGCAACTCTTTCCGTATTCGCGCAGATCGCAATGACCGGTGTACGCCTGTTCACAAAGGATGGCATGACAGCAAGAAAGACAACCGTAGTTGGTATGTCTGTAGCACTTGGTGTTGGTATCACCCAGGTATCCGGATGCTTACAGGGACCTGGAATCCCGGCGTGGACCAATACCGTATTTGGAAGTTCGTCCGTGGTAGTGGCAACGATCATGGCGATCATCCTGAACCTCACCCTTCCGCCGGAAGAGTAAGGACAGTCGGATGATTTAATGCAAAAAGAAAGCCGAACAGTTTTAATCCTGTTCGGCTTTTGTTTCCTCGTCTTCGGCTTTGATCTCGTTTAAGTAACTGTAAAGCGTAAATTTTGAAATGCAGAGGACCTGACAGACACGCTGTCCGGACTTGGTAATGAGAAATGCTCCTGCGTCATTCAACAGCCGTATGAAGTCAATCTTGTCATCCTTTGTCATGACGGCGGCCGGTTTTCCGATACGCTGGAAGGCCTGCTCAATGAGCTCATCCAGAAGATCGCTGACGTTCAGGGATACGGTCTCAGGACTGGAGGCTTCCGTGGCATCCGCTGCAGTGGCAGTGAAGCTCTGGATGTGGGTCTGCGCAGCCAGCAGAATGGTGATATCATAGTTGATGCTTAAAATCCCTATGATCTTGCCCTGGCTGTTGCGGATGTAGATGGTACTGGACTTCAGAATCTTTCCGTCCTTTGTTTTTGTTAAATAGGCAAGCTTGTCATGCGTGTGCTTCGCACCGTTCTGCAGGGATTCCAGAACAATATGGGATGGTCCGTCACCGAGCTTTCTGCCGGTGATGTAGCCATTTTCAATGGCGACAATGGAGTGCTCTACATCGTTGCTCTCCAGATCGTGAATGACGATCTCGCAGTTGGAGCCAAACTGGGCTGCAAGACCGCGGGCAAGGCGTGTATAAAAATCAATTGCTGTTTTGTCCATGGTTTTCTCCTTTCTGAAAGCAAATCAGCTTATCATACAATTTGTTTGATGCCGTATTTATCATAGCAACTACAGATACAGAATGCAAGGAAAAATTAAAAAAACTAATTTACACAAGGAGGTATATTAATGCTGCTTATAGGAAATGGTAAAGTAATCACAAGAGACAGCGCGAATCCATACCTGGAGAACGGCGCAGTGGTAACCGATGGTGAGAACATCAAAGAGGTTGGCACCTTAGATGCCATGAAGCAGAAATATCCGGAGGCGGAGTTTGTAGACGCGCACGGCGGTGTCATCATGCCGGGTCTCATCAATGCGCATACCCATATCTATTCCGGACTGGCAAGAGGTCTTTCCATCGTGGGCAACAATCCGACAAACTTCCTGGAAGTTCTGGAAGGAACCTGGTGGGCCATTGACCGTCAGCTTGATCTGGACGGAACCAGAGCCTGCGCATGGGCTACCGTTTTAGACTGCATCCGTGACGGTGTTACCACCATCTTCGATCATCATGCAAGTTTCGGTGAGATCCCGGGCTCCCTGTTCGCGATCCGCGATGTCGTGAAAGAAGCAGGAATCCGTTCCTGTCTCTGCTATGAGGTTTCCGAGCGTGACGGCGAAGAAAAGACCGCGCAGAGCATCAAGGAGAACGCAGACTTCGCAAAGTGGGCCAAAGATGCGGATGATAGCATGATCAAGGCTATGTTCGGCGGCCACGCGCTGTTTACCATCTCTGACAAGACCTTCGAGAAGATGGTAGAGGCAAACAATGGCATGACCGGTTTCCATATCCATGTGGCTGAGGGCATGAACGATGTTTATGACAGCTTAAGAAATTACGGCTGCCGTCCGGTGAACCGTCTTTTGTACAACGGCATTCTGGGTGAGAAGACCATGCTTGGCCATTGCATCCATATCAGCCCGGCTGAGATGGACATCATCAAAGAGACCGGTACCATGGTGGTCAACAACCCGCAGTCCAATCAGGGCAACGCAGTAGGCTGCTCCCCGGTACTGCAGATGATGGCAAAGGGCATTACCGTTGGTATGGGTACCGACGCTTACACCCACGATATGTTAGAGAGCATGAAAGCATTCCTGACCATTCAGCGTCACAACGCAATGCTGCCGAACGTAGGCTGGTGTGAGGATGTGAAGATGCAGTTCGAGAACAACCGCATCATCGCCGAGAAGTACTTTGGCAAGACTCTTGGCATCTTAAAAGAGGGTGCTGCGGCTGATATCATCATCATGGATTACAAGCCATTCACTCCGTTCTCTGACGAGAATATTGACGGCCACATGATCTTCGGTATGGAGGGCAAGAACTGCCGCACCACCATCATCAACGGTAAGGTTCTCTACAAAGACAGAGAGTTCGTTGATCTGGATGAGGACAAGATCAACGCATGGACCATGGAGCAGAGTAAGAAGCTCTGGGGTAAGTTAAATCACAGAGTATACTAACAAAACCATATAAAAACTATATAAATGGGAAGCAAGGGTTAAATAAATGGCTTCCGACAGGAGGATAACATGAGCGAAATTATGAGACCAATGTCAATCGGCCATCTGATGCACTGGATTATGTCCGAATACGAGCAGAAAAAGAGCATCTTTGGCATTGAAAAGATTGTAAAGCATGAGAACGGCCAGGCACTTCCGATCTACGAAGAGAAGATCGAGTCCCCGTTTGGTCCGGCAGCAGGCCCGAACAGCCAGCTGGCACAGAATATCGTAGCAGCCTATGTGGCTGGCTCCCGTTTCTTCGAGTTAAAGACCGTTCAGGTGATGGATGGTGCTGACCTTGCGGCATGCATCAGCCGTCCGTGTATCATTGCAGGCGATGAGTGCTACAACTGTGAGTGGTCTACCGAGCTGTACGTTCCGCAGGCATTTGCCGAGTACGTAAAAGCATGGGTGGCATGTAAGCTGATCGCAAAAGAGTACAACCTCGGCGATCCGGACGCATTCGTATTCAACATGTCCGTTGGTTATGATCTGGAAGGCATTAAGTCCCCGAAGGTTGACAAGTACATCAACGACATGATCGAGGCAAAAGATACCGAAGTCTTCAAAGAGTGCATCAACTGGGCATTAGAGCATGTGAACGAGTTCAAGAACGTAGATGAGGAGTATATCCGCAGCATCAGCTCCAACGTTTCCAACTCCATCACCGAGTCCACCCTGCACGGCTGTCCGCCTGCAGAGATCGAGCGTATCGCAACCTACCTGATCACCGAGAAGCACTTAAACACCTTCATCAAGTGCAACCCGACTCTGCTTGGTTATGAGTACGCAAGAAAACGTCTGGATGGCCTTGGATTCGATTACATAGCATTCGATGATCATCACTTTGTAGAGGATCTTCAGTGGGCTGACGCAGTTCCGATGCTACACAGACTGTATGACCTCTGCCAGGAGAAGGGTCTGGAGTTCGGCGTTAAGATCACCAACACCTTCCCGGTAGACGTAACCAGAAACGAGCTTCCGAGCAACGAGATGTACATGGCAGGACGCGCGCTGTTCCCGTTAAGTATCCATGTAGCACGCCTTCTGACCGATGAGTTCCAGGGCAAGCTGCGTATCTCCTACTCTGGCGGCGCAACCATCGAGAATATCAAAGAGCTGTTCGACGCAGGCATCTGGCCGATCACCATGGCTACCAACATCTTAAAGCCGGGCGGCTACCAGAGAATGAGCCAGATCGCGGACGAACTCATGGAGTGCGGCAGCGAGCGCTTCTCCGGCGTAAACGTAGCAGCACTGGCAGCCATCGATGACGGCGTAGAGGCAAAGGCTATGTACAGAAAGCCTGTAAAACCGCTTCCGGAGCGCCATGTAGATAAGAAGCTTCCGCTGTTCGACTGCTTCAACGCACCGTGCCGTAACGGCTGCCCGATCGAGCAGGATATTCCGGCTTACTTACAGGCTATGGTTGACGGCGATGCGAAGAAAGCACTCGAGATCATCTTAGAGCGCAACCCACTTCCGTTCATCACCGGCACCATCTGCCCGCATCACTGCGGCGACAAGTGCATGCGCAACTACTATGAGGAGACCCTGCACATCCGCGAGACCAAGCTGGCAGCAGCAAGCCAGGCATACAACGAGATCCTTCCGGCTCTGAAGGCTGAGGGCAGCGTAGCTGGCAAGAAGGTTGCTATCATCGGCGGCGGTCCTGCAGGTCTGGCAGCAGCTACCTTCCTGTCCCGCGCGGGCGTAGCAGTAACTGTATTTGAGCGTAAAGAGCAGTTGGGTGGTGTTGTACGCAACGTGATTCCGGAGTTCCGTATCACTGCAGACTCCATTGACAAAGATGTAGAGCTGTGCAAGGCTTACGGCGCAGAGTTCAAGCTTGGCGCAGAGGTTACCTCTGTGAAAGCATTAAAGGCAGAGGGCTACACCGATGTCATCGTTTCCATCGGCGCATGGAAGCCGGGCAGATCCCCGTTAGCATACGGCGAAGTAACCGACGCTCTGGAGTTCTTAATGGAGGCTAAGAAGAACGGCGCTTCCATGAACATCGGCAAAGATGTTGTTGTTCTGGGCGGCGGCAACACTGCTATGGATGTTGCAAGAGCTGCGAAACGTCTCCCGGGTGTTGAGCATGTGCGCCTGATCTACCGCAGAACCAAACGTTACATGCCGGCAGATGAGGAAGAGTTACAGCTGGCAATTGAGGATGGCGTAGAGTTCTTAGAGCTTCTTGCTCCGGTTGGCGCAGAGAACGGCAAACTGAAATGTTCCGTTATGGAGCTTGGCGCTCCGGACGCTTCCGGCAGAAGATCTCCGGTTGACACCGGCAGAACCGAAGAGTACCCGGCAGACACCATTATCGCGGCAATCGGTGAGACCATCGATACCACTCTGTACGCAGAGCTTGGCGTAGAGATGGACGCAAAGGGCCGTCCGGTTGTAGACGCAAACATGATGACTACTGAGGCTGGCGTATACGCAGTCGGAGATTCCAGAAGAGGACCGGCTACCGTTGTTGAGGCCATCGCAGATTCCGCTAAGGCTGCAGCAGCCATCGCAGGCATCAGCTATGACAAGTACGCAGAAGAGAACGTTGCGGCAGACGAGAAGCTCTACACCGCGAAGAAGGGTGTTCAGAGCAGAGATACCGGGAAGACTCCGGATGACCGCTGCTTAGGCTGCCCGACCGTATGTGAGGTATGTACCGATGTCTGCCCGAACCGCGCAAATGTGGCAATCCATGTACCGGGCAAGTGCAAAGCACAGATCATCCATGTAGATGGCATGTGTAACGAGTGCGGCAACTGTGAAGTATTCTGTCCGTACAAGGGCGGCAGACCTTACAAAGATAAATTCACCTTATACTGGAGCGAGGAAGACTTCCTTGACAGCACCAATGAGGGCTTCCTGCCGTTAGAAGGCACCCAGGTCAAGGTTCGTCTGGACGGTAAGGTTGAGACTGTTGACATTGCCGGTGAGACTGATCTGTCTGCTGATGCAGTGGCTGTGATCCGCACCGTATTAAAGGATTACGAATATCTGATCCACTAAGGGGTTAATATCCCGCGGCTGTCTGTGCAGCATGGCAGCAGCCGCGCGGTCATAAAAGGAGTTAGGGATTTCACATGAAAAGAAAGAAAAACATTGCGGTCGTTCATTGCTCCGGCGGAGCAAAACAAAACGAGGGGATCGATTTTGCCGCATTACCGAAAGACTGTAACCAGATCCTGGAACAGTATCCGGACGGGATCCACAGCTGCAGCTACGGCTGTCTGGGCGGCGGAAGCTGCGTGGCTGCCTGCAAGCTGCACGCGCTCACCATCAACGAGAAGGGGGTCGCTGAGGTTGACAGGGATAAATGTGTCGGATGCGGACTCTGCGTAAAAGCATGTCCGAAGCATCTGATCAGTCTGGAAGCACCGGAGGGAACTATTCAGCCAAAATGTTCCAATGAGCAGAAGGCCGCAGATGCAGGAAAGGCCTGCACATCCAGCTGCATTGGCTGCAAGATCTGTGAAAAATATTGTCCGTCCGATGCCATCCATGTGATTGATTTCCATGCAGTCATCGACCGGGAAAAATGTGTGGCGTGCGGCATGTGCGCAACCAAATGTCCGCGTGGTGTCATTCATGACGCAGACGGAATTTATGCAACTGCATTTTAAAAATTTGTAAGCCGCCGCGGACGCGCAAGTTCGCGGCTCGCGGCGGCTTTAAGAAGTAAGTAAAATTGCTGTTTCCATATGAGCGGAACAGCGATGGATGAGGAGAAGGATAATGGGAGAAGTTTTTGAGTTTACAGTAAACGGTCAGGTGCAGCGCACCGAAGAGGACAAGCCGCTGCTCCGTTATCTGCGTGATGATCTGAAGCTGTATTCCGTAAAGGACGGCTGCAGGGAGGGGGCCTGCGGGACCTGTACCATCGTAGTAGACGGAAAGGCAATCAAGTCCTGTGTACTGACCACAAAAAGAGCCGTTGGCAGAAACATTCTGACCGTGGAGGGCTTAAGCGATGGGTGGAAGGACGCGTTCGTATATGCGTTCGGAGCAGTCGGAGCCGTTCAGTGTGGTTTCTGTATTCCGGGCATGGTGATGGCCGGAACGGCATTATTACAGAATAATTTAAATCCGACTGAGGAAGATGTAAAGTACGCGCTGCGCGGAAACATCTGCCGCTGTACCGGATACAAGAAGATCATTGAGGGAATCCTCCTGGTGGCAAAAATTCTTCGGGGAGAGGCTTCCGTAGATGAGGACCTGGAGAAGGGAGATGTTTACGGCGTTGGCCAGAGAGCATTCCGTGTAGATGTCCGCAAGAAGGTATTAGGCTTCGGCAAATACCCGGACGATATCGTGATGGATGATATGGTTTACGTTTCCGCAGTCCGCAGCAAATATCCGAGAGCCCGTGTCTTAAAGATTGACGCTTCCAAGGCAGAAGCACTGCCGGGTGTTCTGGGTGTTCTGACTGCAGCGGATGTTCCGAACAACAAGGTCGGACATATTCAGCAGGACTGGGATGTTATGATCGCGGAAGGTGACACCACCCGCTGCCTCGGCGATGCCATCTGCCTGGTGGTTGCTGAGAATGAAAAGATTCTGGAACAGGCAAAGAAACTGGTGAAAATCGATTACGAGGAGCTGGAGCCGGTAAGAGGCATTGCGGACGCAAAGAGAGAGGACGCGCCGAAGGTACATTCCAAAGGAAACCTCTGCCAGACCCGACATGTGGTGCGAGGCGATGCGGCAAAGGCACTGGCTGAGTCCAAATACACTGTTACAAATTCTTTCCGTACTCCGTTTACGGAGCATGCGTTCCTGGAGCCGGAGTGTGCGGTAGCATTCCCGTATAAGGATGGCATCAAGATCTTAAGTACTGATCAGGGTGCTTTCGATACCAGAAAAGAGACCGCGATCATGTTTGGCTGGGAGCCGGAGCGTATTGTGGTGGAAAACCAGCTGATCGGCGGCGGTTTTGGTGGAAAAGAGGATGTTTCTGTTCAGCATATCGCGGCACTGGCTGCATGGAAGTATAAAGTTCCGGTGAAAGCCAAATTCAGCCGTCAGGAATCCTTATACTTCCATCCGAAGCGTCATGCGATGGAAGGAACCTTTACCCTGGGCTGTGATGAGAACGGTATCTTTACCGGTCTGGACTGTGAGATCAACTTCGATACCGGTGCTTACGCATCTCTTTGCGGACCGGTTCTGGAGCGTGCATGTACCCACTCTGTAGGACCGTACTGCTATCAGAACACCGATATCCGTGGTTACGGTTATTACACCAATAACCCGCCGGCTGGCGCGTTCCGTGGCTTCGGCGTATGCCAGAGTGAGTTCGCACTGGAATCCCTGATCAACGTACTGGCAGAGAAGGTGGGCATCACTCCCTGGGAGATCCGTTACCGCAATGCCATTCGTCCGGGAGGTGTTCTTCCGAATGGGCAGATCGTAGATGAATCCACAGGTCTTGTAGAGACACTGGAGGCTGTGAAGGAAGAATATGAAGCCGCGCTGGCTGCAGGCAAACCGGTGGGTATC
>ERZ837380.3885-NODE-3885-length-13284-cov-6.832414_pt1 | contig 13284 bp, 6 predicted proteins | sample MGYA00519685_ERZ837380 | MGnify/ENA primary metagenome ERZ837380 (study PRJEB31850, sample SAMEA3708817) | human gut metagenome | biome: human gut; feature: human-associated habitat; material: faeces | place: China | collected 2014 ...
TTCTTCAATGCAGATCCCCCTTAAAGGCGCGTTTTCGCTTGCTTTATTATACCGCAGGGCCTCCTGGGACACGGTGCCAAGAGCTGTTTTCAGCGGTTGCGGCCGTCGGTTCGACGCCGGGCGGCTAAACTCAAAATTATGCCAATGATCAGGCAATATAATAAACCGCAACCTCTTGGGTTGACGAAAATCAACCTCCGGGGACGATGGTATGATCCCCAAAATTGTCCCCGTGATTCGATGCCCCTCCCGCCCGGGCAACTAAGCTGTTTCCCGTCAGGCTTTCGCTGACGAACATTATGGCAAGGGGTTGGCAGCAAGACGGTGCGATGTGCCGTCCGAGCCGGCCGAAGAAATGAGACGGAGGATTCCCCTATGTGCTTCAGACCAGCAGATGCAGGTGCGAGCGGCGGCATGAACAAGTGCCCCGAGTGCGGCAACTGCGACCCTGACAAGTGCAACGTCACCAAGCGCACCTGCGGCTACCTCGGCAACCCGGTGCAGCGCCCGATGGTGCATGGCCGTCACGAGGAGATCTCCCACCGCGTCAAGCACATGAGCGGCGAGACCGGTCACGTGACGCTGGCGGACGGCTCCGAGCGCGAGTGGTTCGAAGAGGCCAAGTAACTGCCGGTACCGCGCGTTGTGCTGTCCGCGAGGGTCGCCGGTATATGTTGTCTGACCGTAAGCTTGGCCGAACGGCCTTGAGTGTGTCAGACAATATATATACCGGCGACCCTTGCTCGTTGCGCGCAACGTTACGGTTGGACAGGAAGGATGATGATGGACAGGAAGTCGACGCTGCATGATTTCGCGACCGGCGAGACCGGCCGCGGACCCGGAGTGCCGTCATCACTGACCAACAACCCCCGTTCCGGCCAGTGGGACGGGCGGCGCATGTCCAAGCGCATGATCGCCGACTACAAGACCTTCATCGTCACCGACGGCGAAGGCGTACGCAATTCGCTGTACGTCTCCGGCTGCCCGTTCCACTGCGTCGAATGCTTCAACTCGTCGATCTGGGATTTCCAGGCCGGCCACGAATACACGCAGAAGCTCGAAGACAAGATCGTCGACGACCTCAAGGCGCCGTGGATCCAGGGCATCACGTTCCTCGGCGGCGAACCCATGCTGAATACGCCCGTCCTGTTGCCGCTCGCCCGGCGCATCCGCGGCGAGTTCGGCCACGACAAAGACATCTGGTGCTGGACCGGCTACACGTGGGAGGAGCTGATGCGCCCCGGTGAGACGCCGGACAAGCTCGAACTGTTGCAGCTCATCGACATCCTCGTCGACGGCCGCTACCTCAAGGACCAGCACGACTCCCTCCTGCAGTTCCGCGGATCCAGAAACCAGCGCATCCTCGACGTGCCGCGTTCGCTGGCCGCCGGCAGGCCTGTCGTCTGGGCCAAGCTCCACGACCAGGAGCGCGACATCCCCGAAATGTACCTCAAGGATCGCGAGGCCGGCGAGGGCGCACAGGCGTCGTGACGGCGCCGCCGGCCTTGCCATCCATCCAGTGGATTCGATGCCGTCGGCCTGATCGCGGCCATCCTGACAGTCTCGCCCGCCATCGGCGTGGCCTTGCTTCTCCCCGCATTCATCTGGCCTCGCGTGAGTCCGCTGTTCCATGTGATGATGCTCTGTTTCTGGGAAGGGTGCTCGCGCATGCTGGGCACCGGATTGGGGCGGACGACTCTGTATATGCGCGGCGTGCGGGACGGCGTGGTCGACGTTTCCGCGGGCAGCGGCGTGCCCGGTCCGCTGGAGGTCTCGGATACTGCGGCCGGGGCATGGCCCGCCGTCGTCGCCGGCGTGGCCGCCATATCAGGGATTTGAGCGGGACTGGGGTGGTCAATAGCACTGGTCCATAAGACCACCAGCCTGCTGGCATGCTCGGCTCACCCCCCGAATGCGCGATAATGGGGGTAACGCCGCAATCGTGGGGAAACCGTCGAGTTTCCGTTTTGCGTTTGTTAGCGAAATCACGCCATACGACGGCTCGTTAGGAGGGGTCTCGGACTACATTACATAAGGAAGTAGCGGGAAGTCCCGAACCGAAGACAGAGGTAACAGATGGTGGATACAGCGAATACCGCGGCCGAAAGCCACGATAGTAAGCCGTTGCGCGTGGGTCTGGATATCGGATCGACCACGGTCAAGGCCGTGGTGCTCGATCAGACCAATGCGCTCAATGACGTGCTGTTCTCCGACTACCGACGTCACCACGCCAACGTCCGCGCCACGGTGGCTGGACTGCTCAAGGACATCCATCAGACGCTCGTCGACCTCGGCCGCGGCGACGAGCCCATTCGTCTCGCCATCACCGGTTCCGGCGGCCTGACGCTCGCCGACAACCTGCACGTGCCGTTCATCCAGGAGGTCATCGCCGAGACCCGCGCGATCGACGAGGAATACCCGCAGGCCGACGTCATCATCGAGCTCGGCGGCGAGGACGCCAAGATCACGTACCTGAAGCCCACTCCCGAACAGCGCATGAACGGTTCGTGCGCGGGCGGCACCGGCGCATTCATCGACCAGATGGCCACGCTGCTCGACACCGACGCCTCCGGCCTCAACGATTACGCCAAGGACTACAAGACCCTGTACCCGATCGCGTCGCGTTGCGGCGTGTTCGCGAAGACCGACCTGCAGCCGCTGATCAACGACGGCGCCGCCAAGCCCGATCTGGCCGCGTCGATCTTCACCGCGGTGGCCACGCAGACCATCGCCGGCCTGGCTTCCGGACGCCCGATCCACGGCACGGTCATCTTCCTCGGCGGCCCGCTGTTCTTCATGTCCGAGCTGCGCGAGGCGTTCCACCGCGCGCTCGCCGGCAAGGTCGACGAGTTCATCGTGCCGACCGACGCCCACCTGTACGTCGCATACGGCTCCGCGCTGATCGCTGGGGAGCCGGACGGCATCGACGTCGACGGCGTGCATTTCGAGCCGCGCACCTGTGGCGACATCATCGCCGCCCTCGACGACCTGAAGAACCTGCCGGCGAACACGCCGACCATGCCCCCGCTGTTCTCCTCCGATCAGGAGCGCGAGGCGTTCAACGAGCGCCACCATCGCGAACACATCCACATCGGCACGCTCGAAGGCGCGAAAGGCCCGCACTTCCTCGGTATCGACGCGGGTTCGACCACCATCAAGGCGACGCTCGTCAACGACGACCGCGAGATCGTATGGTCCAGCTACGCCACCAACGAAGGCAGCCCGTTGACCGCCGCCATCAACATCGTCAAGAAGATCCAGTCCGAGCTGCCCGAAGGCGCGTGGATCGCCCGATCCTGCGCGACCGGCTACGGCGAGGGACTGATCACCACCGGCTTGCACCTGGACGAGGGCGTGGTCGAGACCATGGCGCACTACCGCGGCGCCGAAATGGTCAGCCCCGGCGTCACCGCTGTCATCGACATCGGTGGCCAGGACATGAAATACCTGGCCATCACCGACGGCGTCATCGACTCGATCGCCGTCAACGAGGCGTGCTCGTCCGGTTGCGGCTCGTTCCTGCAGACCTTCGCGCAGTCGATGGGTCTGACCATCCAGGAGTTCACCCAGGCGGCCCTCAACTCCGACCATCCGGTCGACCTCGGCTCGCGCTGCACGGTGTTCATGAACTCGTCCGTCAAGCAGGCACAGAAGGAAGGCGCGTCGATGGAGAACATCGCCGCCGGCCTGTGCTATTCGGTCGTGCGCAACGCGCTGTACAAGGTCATCAAGCTGCGTGACTCCGGTGAGCTCGGCGACACCGTCGTCGTGCAGGGCGGCACGTTCCTCAATGACGCCGTGCTGCGCGCCTTCGAGCTGCTCACCGAGCGCGAGGTGACCCGCCCGAACATCGCCGGCTTGATGGGCGCGTTCGGCGCCGCCCTGACCGCGCGCATGCATTACGAGGACGTGGCCGACGACGACGCCGAAGTCTCCGCGGGCCAGTCCGCCGATATGGCCGGCAGCGACGATGTCAGCGCGGAGCAAGACCACGAGGTCGTCATCGACGGCGTGCACCACACGGCGTCCAACATCCTGTCCGGCGACGACCTCGACAACATGTCGATGACCTCCGAGCGCGACGTGTGCAAGCTGTGCCAGAACCACTGCAAGCTCACCATCACCACGTTCGCCGACGGCTCGCGCTACGTTACCGGCAACCGATGCGAGCGCGGCGGCGACGCGAAGAAGAAGCGCTCCGACAGGCCGAACCTGTACGACTACAAGTACAAGCGCTGCTTCGCCTACCGCAGGCTCACCGACAAGAAGGCCACCCGCGGCGAGATCGGCATCCCGCGCGTACTCAACATGTACGAGAACTACCCGTTCTGGTTCACGCTGCTCACCTCGCTCGGCTTCAAGGTGATGATCTCCGGCCGCAGCTCGCACGAGCTGTTCGAGACCGGCATCGAATCGATCGCCTCCGAGAACATCTGCTACCCGGCCAAGCTGGTGCACGGCCACATCAAGTGGCTGCTGGGCAAGGGCGTCAAGAACATCTTCTACCCGTGCGTGAGCTACGAGGACAACCTCGTGCCCAACACGGACAACCACTACAACTGCCCGGTCGTGGCCAACTACCCGGTGGTGATCGGCGCGAACATGCCCGAACTGCGCGAGGACGGCATCCGCTACATGCACCCGTACTTCAACCTCGCCAACCACGAGCTCATGGTCGACCGCATCGTCGAGGAGTTCGCCTGGGCGAACGTGAGCCGCGAGGAGGCCGAGACCGCGGTCAAGGCCGCGTACGCCGAGGACAAGATCTTCAAGAACGACGTGCAGGAGGAAGGTTTCAAGGCGCTCGCCTACATGAAGGAGCACAACTGCCGGGGCATCGTGCTCGCCGGCCGCCCGTACCACATCGACCCCGAGGTCAACCACGGCATCCCCGAGACGATCTGCGCGCTCGGCATGGTCGTGCTCTCGGAGGATTCGATCTGCGAACTGCAGCCGGGGGAGAACCTGCATCTGAGCGACTACCTGTCGGAAGGCGAGGAGGACCCGCGCAAGAAGAACGCGAACGGCTTCCGCCACGTCGGCGACCGCAAGGTGACCGTCTCCCGCATGCCGCTGCGCGTCACCAACCAGTGGGCCTACCATTCGCGGCTCTACGCGGCGGCGCATTTCGTGGCGTCCTACCCGGGTCTCGAACTCGTGCAGCTCAACTCCTTCGGCTGCGGCCTGGACGCCATCACCACCGATCAGGTGGCCGAGATCCTCGCCGACAAGGCCGACGTGTACACGCTGCTCAAGATCGATGAGGTGAGCAACCTCGGAGCGGCGAAGATCCGCCTGCGTTCGCTCAAGGCCGCCGTCGAGGAGCGCGAGGCCAACAAGCGGCGTCTGGCCGCACAGGCCCAGTCCCAATCCCGCCAGCAGGTGCTGCCGAACAAGCAGGACCAGCCGGTCGGCCCCAGTGCGGCCGAGCTTGCGGCGCAGCGTCAGGCCAAGGAGGAGCTCGCGGCCGCCGAGGTGCAGCTCAAGGCCGCCCAGGACCAGCTCGCCGCCGCGCAGGCCGCCGTCGAGGCCTCGGAGAAGCAGAAGAACGCCGCCGAGCAGCCGGCCCCGCATTCCACGGGCTTCCGCAAGACCGGATCCGAGGCGCCCACGCCCGGCCGTCAGGTCATGCTCGACACGGTGATGAAGAGCAACCCGCAGCTCACCAAGGCCGTCAAGGACGCCTCCCGCCGCGCGGCGCAGGCCGAGTCGCGACTCGCCGCCACCTCGCCGAACGGCAAGTCCGCGAGGAAGACCGCCAAGAAATCCGGCCACAACACCGCGACCATGTCGAAGTACGCCAACAAGGTGCCGTTCGGCAAGTCGATGAAGAAGGACTACACGATCGTCGGCCCCCAGATGAGCCCGATCCACATGTCGCTGGTCGAGTCGGTCATCCGCTCCGGCGGATACAAGTTCGACATCCTCAAGACCGCGAGCCGCGAGGACGTCGAACTCGGCCTCAAGTACGTCAACAACGACGCCTGCTACCCGGCGATCATGGTCATCGGCCAGCTCGTCGACGCCATCGTCAAGGGCAAGTACGATCCCGACCATGTGGCGCTCGCCATCACGCAGACCGGCGGCATGTGCCGCGCGACGAACTACTTCGGCCTGATCCGCAAGGCGCTGATCGACGCCGGCTACCCGCAGGTGCCGGTCATCGCGCTGTCCACGCAGGGCTTCGAGGACAACCCTGGCTTCAAGGCCACGCCCACGCTGCTGCACCGCGCCATCAAGGCGCTGGTCGTCGGCGACCTGCTGCTCAAATGCCTGATGCGCGTGCGCCCGTACGAGGTCGAGAAGGGCAGCGCCGACAAGCTGTACCAGATGTGGGACACCATCGTGCGCGAGACCATCGAGCACCACGGCTTCTCCGATACCGCGAAGAAGAAGATCGGCAAGCATTACCTGCCGTACCAGACGCTGCTCAAGGAGATCGTCAAATCGTTCGACGCACTGCCGCTGCGCGACATCCCGCGCAAGGTGCGCGTCGGCGTCGTCGGCGAGATCCTCGTCAAGTACCATCCCGACGCGAACAACCACGTGGTCGACGTCATCGAATCGCAGGATTGCGAGGCCGTGGTCCCCGGCATCATGGAGTTCATGACCACGCGTCCGTACATCACCGACTGGAACGAGAAGAACCTCGGCATGGGCGGCAACAAGAAGCTGTACTCGCTCATGCGCTGGGGTCTCGACCGTTACCTCAACCCGGTGCGCTCGGCCATCGATCTGGCGCATGGCAAGTTCAGCCAGGACCTGCCGATGCCCGAGCTGGTCAAGAAGGCCTCCGAGGTGACCTCGGTGGGCGTGCAGGCCGGCGAGGGGTGGCTGCTGACCGCCGAGATCCTGGAGCTCATCGAGTCTGGCTGCCCGAATGTGATCTGCGCCCAGCCGTTCGCCTGCCTGCCCAACCATGTGACCGGCCGCGGCATGTTCGGCAAGATTCGCCGTCTGCACCCGGACGCGAACATCGTCTCCATCGACTATGATCCCGGCGCCTCACAGGCCAATCAGCTCAACCGCATCAAGCTGATGATCGCCGCGGCGAAGAAGAACCACCAGAAGCTGAACGCGGCCGACTGACGGATCAGCCTCGGCCCGGCGATCAGCCGACCAGGGTCGCCGCGTAGGCGTACAGCCCCTTCCATGGCAGGGTCGACACGTCTATCTTGTCGGCCTTGCTCTGAACCCTCTCGCGGTAGCGTTCCGTGCGCAGCGCCGTCTTCACATTGGCTTTCACATCGGCGAGCGGCGCCTTGCCCTCGACCCCGTCCACGGTCCAGTCGTGCGTGTCGTAATACTCCTGCACCTCGGTCTCGCTCGGGTTCATGCCCGGTTTCGTGGCGTCGTCGACGTAGTCGTTCTTCAGCGCGGTCATCTCGTAGTCGATGTATGAGGTGATGTCGTATTCGCTGCGTCCGTAGATGACCTGCCCCGCTTCACGTTTCTGCCGGTTGTTCGCGTTGAGGGTTTCCATGCGCTTGACGATGCCGGTGTACGAGTCGTCGTCGACCAGCCCGTACGAGACTGCGATCAGGTACGCCGCGTGACGGAAGCGCAGCGTGTCGATAGTCTGTTTCGTCAGCCATTCGACCGGCTTCTCGCCGCCGTATGAGGCGGTCCAGTCGGCGTCCCGGGCGTTGAGGTTGACGTCGTGCTTCTGCTTGAAATAGCTGACGGCGGCGGTGCGCTGCGACGACCACGCCTGGGTGAATTCGGCCTGCGTGATGGTGGTGTCGCCGAAGGAGAATTTCGGGAAGGCATGCGTCGCGTTGGCTTGCGCGTCGCATGCCTTTGACGAGTCGGGGCTCGCCGTGAGCGAACGGACGAGAAAGACGGCGCCGACGATGGCCGCAATCAGCAGGACGGCCGCGACGACGATGATCGCGCGGGTTCTCGTATTGGTTTTCGTCCCCATCTTCGCGGCGTCACGGCCGCTCCCGTCCGTTGCCTTGCTGGGAGAGCCTGATCCGCATTTTCGTGACTGCTTCATGCCGTCATGATACGCGGCGGACATGATTGCGGGGTGTCGCCCGCATTGCGCAGGAACGCCCCCCCCCACAATCATGTCCGCCGGTCGTCGCCTTGGATTCCGGTTATTCCTGGAATACGTCCGGATGCTTCGGATCGCCGGGCTCGTCGGCCAACAGGCCCTCCAATCCCAGGAACTCCTTCCAGAATTCGAGCGGCTGGCCATACGGCGCCGATTGCGCGCCGCGCGCCTGCAGGTTCGCCTTCGCCTCGAACACGTCCTCTTCGCGGATATCCTCGAAGTAGCTTTCCAGCCGCTCCCTGTTCTCCGGCACGTAGAACAGGGACGCGATGATCTCCGTCAGCCGCTCGGCGCGCTCGATCGGCAGCGAATCCCAATGCCGCAGCTCGATGAAGTTCTTCATACGCACGTCGTTGAAATGCGTGGAGATGATGTGGTTGATCTCGTACGGGTTGAGCTCGCGGTCGGGATACACCTCTCCGGCGTTCTCATAGAACGCCGGGTGATGCAGCTCCTTGCCGCTCAGGCCCCTGGCCTCCGGCGTATGCGTCAGATCGGCGAACATCAGCGGCGTGGACAGCACGTCGATGGCGTACTCCTCCCAGCCGAACCGCTTGTCGAACAGTCCGGGAATCACGTTCGTGCGCTGGGGGTCGAGATAGTCCCACATGCGCTGGCGTAGCAGGGGCCACGGGTTCGGCGCGCCCTCGAAATACGGCGTATTGCGGAAGTACCAGGCGAGGATCGGCCCGATGATGGTGCCCAGACGCAGCTTGTCGATGGAATCCTGCTCGTCGACGTAGTCGATGCTCACCTGCGTGGAGGCCGAGCACCGCATCATGCACGGGCCGAACTGGCCTACCCGCCCCAGGTAGCGGGTCATGGCGTCGTAACGGTCCTTCGGGTTGACCTTGACGTCGGCGAAGCCCGACTTGGGCTGGTAGCCGTAATTGACCAGACGGAAGCCCAGCTCGTCCAGCACGGGATCGATGTCACGCCGGAAGGAACGATACAGCGTCAGCAGTTCCTGCGGCGTCTTGAGGATGCCCAGCGAGCACTCCACCTGACCGCCGGGCTCCAGCGACACGGCGATGCCTTCGCGCCCGAGTCCGACCAGATGGCCGTTCTCCCAGTACTCCTTCTCCTTGTCGTAGTACGGCGCGATGCGCTTGAGCAGCGTTTCGACGCCGTTCTCCTCGTAGTAGCTGACGGCGGTGTCGTCGCCGTTGTGCACCGGAAGATGTTCGATCTCCACGCCGAAACCGCCCGTGCCGCGTTTGGAACGGCCTTCCTCGAAGAATCGCAGCAGACTGTCGATGTGCTTGGGATTCGGCTTGGCGAGCAGATGCGCGTAACTGATTCTCGGTGTCGTCATGGGGCATATCGTACCTGTAGATTCCAACGGCCACGGCGGTGCCGTTATACAAAGAATCGATAGCTGGTTTGCGTCCGAATGCTGGACATTGCGACTGATTTCCCGGGTTCCGTTCAGGGGGTACAAGGGTGACGTTATGACAGTTAACGAAATGCCGAATACGCCATAGCCCCATTGCCGTAGCCTATGGGTACCGCTATACTTGTGAACTTGTAAAGTCTCTTTACATATTGGTGGTGTGGCGAGTCTGTGAATGACCCCGGAAGGGGGCATCGTCATGGATGACCGGATCGCCGACATGTCCCCCCGCAACGAGGAGGGGAACGGAGACTCTCCAATAACAGTAAGGACAACGATGAAACCTCATGTAGGATCACGGATGATCGCAGCATCGGTCGCTTTGGGGACGGCGTTCGCGTTGATCGCGCCGTCTTCGGCGCTCGCGGGCGATGCGACGCCAGCGGCGGCGTCGACCGGAACGACATATTACGTGTCATCGACGCATGGCGATGACGGCAACGCCGGCACCGATAAGGGCCATCCCTGGAAGACGCTGGACAAGGTCAACGCCATCGCGACCGACCTTAAGCCGGGCGACTCCGTGCTGCTGGAGCGTGGCTCCACGTTCCAGGACCAGTATCTGCACATCAAGGACACGTCGGGAACCGCCGACGCGCCCATCACCATCGCCGATTACGGCGAAGCCTCCGCCGCCAAGCCGGTCATCGCGGCGAACGGCGTCAAGGGCAGCCAGTGGTACCAGAACTACCGTGCGCATGTCGGCAACCACCAGAACAAGGGCACCGTCTCCTCGACCATCCTGCTCAAGGACGTGTCGTACATCACGGTGAAGAACCTGGAGATCACCAATGACGACCCCGACGTCTACGACCCGATCGACACGTGGAAGTGGACCGACACGGCCGATTCGGATGGCACCAAGCTCGACCGCTCGGCCGACCGCATGGACCGCACCGGCGTGGCCGGCATCGCGGAGAACGGCACCACGATGAGCCATGTCACGCTTGAGGGCCTGAACATCCACGACGTGGACGGCAACATCTACAACAAGCACATGGCCAACGGCGGCATCTACTTCATGGCGCACTACGCCCGCGAGAACAAGAGCGCCGCGGACAAGACGTGGCTGCAGAACCACATCTCGCGCTTCGACCACATCACCATCAAGAACAACATCGTCAAGGACGTGGACCGCTGGGGCATCGCCGTGGGCTACACCGCGTACCTCAACTTCATCGACGCGACGTGGGGCGACGGCAGCATCGACGACGATCTGATCGCCAAGTACGGCCAGACCAACGTGACCATCGAGAACAACTACGTCAAGGGTGCGGGCGGCGACGCCATCACCCTCATGTACTGCGACCGTCCGGTCATCCAGTACAACGTGGGCGACAGCGTCTCGAAGCACATGAACAACATCGACTACCCGCATGACCGCGAGCACGGCGGCAGGTACGGCGGCTGGGTCGCGGCGGGCATCTGGCCCTGGCGCTGCAAGGACCCGATCTTCCAGTACAACGAGATGTACAACAACCTCAACTCCGAACACGGCAACGGCGACGGCCAGGCGTGGGACGCCGATTACGGCGACGGCACGCTGTACCAGTACAACTACTCGTACGGCAACTCGTTCGCCTCGCTGATGATCTGCAACCAGTACGCCATCAACACGACGTTCCGCTACAACATCTCGCAGAACGACCGCCGCGGCGTGTTCGACCTGCCGAGCAACGGTCCGGGCAACCACATCTACAACAACACCGTCTACATCGGTAAGGACAGCGCGGTGCTGACCGACCGATCCAACAGCCAGGCGAAGTTCGAGAACAACATCTTCATCAACGCGGCCGACACCAAGAAGACCGAGACGTGGAACCGCGGCAGCCAGCACGGCGGCCAGACGTACGACAACAACATGTACGTCAATTACGCGAACAGGCCCGCCTCCGATTCCCACGCCGTCGAGGTCGCCGATGTGGCGACCGTGCTGGCCAACGCCGGACACGCGCCGAGCGCGCCGAAGGCCAACGGTTCGGTCTATGGCCGTTCCGGCAGCGAGTTCGACGGATACAAGCCCGTTGACGGCTCCCCGGCCATCAATGCCGGCAAGGTCATCTCCGACATGAACGACTACGCGGTCACGAACGACTTCTTCGGCAACACCATCAAGGGAACCCCGGACCTGGGTGCCGTCGAAAGCAACGTGCTCTCCGTCTCCGGCAAGGTCAACGCGTACGAGACCGCCACGGTCGGCGGCTCCAAGGTCGTCTACGTGCCGTTCACCGCGAAGAACCCGACCACAGTCAAGCAGCTTCGCGCGGGCCTGACGGTCGGTGACGGATCAGTCGCCAACGTGTACCGCGGCGGCAACAAGCTGGCGGCCGACGCGGCGATCCAGGCCGACGACGTGCTGCGCTTCGAGGTCGAAGGCACTTCGAACACGCCGATCGAATACACCATCGCTCAGAAGAACGCCTGGAACTGGGTCGACGAGTTCAAGACCGACTCTCAGGGCCCGATCTGGACGTCGCAGCGTCAGGTGTCCGGCAAATGGCAGACGATTACCGATTTCGGTGCCGATGTGTACCCGCAGACGTACTACGACAAGTACTACGGCGTCGGTGTGGACTATCAGAACAAGAACCTTCCGACCGACCGCAGCGCCATCCACGGCCTGATCGCCGACAATCCGGGTGATTCCGCGGCGACGGCGATGGCCTGGACCGCGCCGAAGGCCGGTTCCGTGAAGGTCACGCTGGACGAGGTGACCGGAGCGAACGTCGAGCCGTACATCCGTCAGTCGAACAGCAACGGCAAGGATGTGGTCCTGAAGCTGCTGAAGAACGACGAGGTGATCTGCTCCGCGACGATGACCAATTCCTTCGCGACGGCGACCGGGTTCAACGAATGCCTGGCGTCCGCCAAGGGCACGGTCAAGGTCGCGGTCGGTGATGTGCTGCGCTTCTCGGTGGATGCCGCGGCCGGCACCTCCAAGTCGTCGATCCACATCAGCCCGGTCATCACCTATCAGGATGTGGCACCCGTCGAGTCCCAGACGGCGCAGTACGCTGCCTCCTACGACGCGGTGAGCGCCAAGGTCGGCACCAAGGCCACCGCTACGGTGAAGTTCACGAAGGACGGCGCCGCCGCCACCCCGACCGGCGTCAAGTCCTACGCGCTGAAGACCGCGGTCGACGGCGTGGCCGTGGACGCCGCGACCGGCGCGGTCACCTACACGCCCGGCGCCGATGCGTACGGCACCACCAAGACCGCGACCGTGGTCGTCACCTACTCGGATAACACCACCGACGAGGCGACCGTCACCTTCAACGTCGAGAAGTCCAACGCGCAGAAGTACAACGTGCTGTACCCGGCCGTGTCCGGCGGCGCGGGCGTCGCGCTCAAGCGCACGCCCAAGTTCACGCTCAAGGCGGACAGCGCCGCGGCGTCCATCCCCGCCGGCACCAAGTTCGCGCTCGGCACGGGCGCCCCGGCCGGCGCGTCCGTGAACGCCACCACCGGCGAGGTCACGCTGACCAGCACCCAGGCCGGCACCATCACCGTGCCGGTGACGGTCACCTTCTCCGACACCAACGAGTCCATCGAGGCGACGGCCACGTTCACCGTGACCGCTCCGGCGGCGCTCGGCACCTCCAAGCTGGAGACCGGCACCGCGGACGGCGCGAACGTCATCTATGTGCCGTTCACCGCGAAGACCCCGACCACCGTCGCCGATCTGCTGGCCCTGGTGACCGCCGAGCCGGATTCGGCCCTCAAGGCCGTGTACCGTGACGGCACCAAGCTGGCGGCCGACGCGGCAGTAAAGGCCGGCGACGTGCTGCGCTTCATCTTCACCGATGTGACGCAGGGCGTATTCGAGGGCGAC
>ERZ837380.3897-NODE-3897-length-13261-cov-3.314327_pt1 | contig 13261 bp, 10 predicted proteins | sample MGYA00519685_ERZ837380 | MGnify/ENA primary metagenome ERZ837380 (study PRJEB31850, sample SAMEA3708817) | human gut metagenome | biome: human gut; feature: human-associated habitat; material: faeces | place: China | collected 2014 ...
TAAATACGATGCGGATGCAGCGGCGGCTCTTCATAATCGCCACCTTCTGATCCCCCTGAAATACCAGCTTCTTTGCAGCTCTGGACTTGGGACTTGCAAAAACATCTGCCACTGTACCATTTTCTGCCAGCTCTCCTGCATCAATGATTGCCACATGGGTACAGATTTCCTGAACAACTTCCATGGAGTGTGTTATGATCACGATCGTAATGCCGTATTTTTCGTTAATATCCTTTAACAAAGCCAGAATTGACTTTGTCGTAGTAGGATCCAGGGCACTGGTCGCTTCATCACACAGCAGGATCGTCGGGTTCATTGCCAGCGCCCTTGCGATCGCTACTCGCTGCTTCTGTCCGCCGGACAGCTGTGCCGGATATGCTTTCTCTTTGTCGGAAAGCTCTACTACCTTTAAAAATTCCCTTGCTTTTTCCCGGGCTGTCTTTTTATCCACGCCCGCAATTTCCATCGGGAAGCATACATTATCCAGAACCGTCCGCTGCATCAGCAGATTAAAATTCTGAAAGATCATTGCAACATGCTTGCGCAGCTGTCGCAGCTGTTTTGCATCCAGGGTAGAAAGATCCTGTCCCTCCACATAAACAGTACCCTCTGTGGGCCGTTCCAGGAAGTTTAAGCATCGTACCAGCGTGCTTTTGCCTGCGCCGGACATACCGATGATGCCGTAAATATCACCCTTTGCAATGTCAAGACTGACATTTTTCAGCGCTTCCACCTTATTGTCTTTGACAGAAAACGTCTTACTGACGCCTGCAATCCGTATCATTGGTTCCACTTTTATCACTCTGCCTTCCCAGCATCCTCTCAGATGCCTGGTTTTTCAGGATTAGGTTCGGATTTCCGAACCATCACACATCAGCCTTTATCATATCACAAATCGTTTGGTTCTGTAAATATCCGATGCTGCCGAAACTGTGCATATATGCGCCGTTTCTTTAAACCTATTTGTTTGCTATGTTTATGTGTATAATAATCAGTCTCTCCTGTTTTGTCAACTATAAATTGCGGATTTTTTTACAGTTCACTCGTACCCAGCACCACCGCCATCGTACCGATCAGGATACAAAGATCCGCCAGATTGAATACCACGCCATCGATCGCTGCGATTCCTGTTTTCAGGCTGACATAATCCACGACATATTCCCGCATCACGCGGTCGTAGGTATTAGAAAAAGCGCCGCCCAGTAAAAGCGATAACCCGGCCTTCAAAAGCTTTTTACCGCGCATTCCAAGCGTCAGCACAAACACCACCAGCACTGCCGCCGTCAGAAGAACGGACAGCAATGTCACCAGCTTTCGTTTTTGTTCTCCGAAATTTAAAAATGCGCCCTTGTTGTGATAGCGCCGCAGAACCGCCTTTCCATCTAAAATTTCCTTCGGCGTATCCAGCACGTCGTATTCTTCTACGCAATTTTTCATTCCCTCATCAATCAAGAAGGATGCTGCAGCGATTCCTGCAAATTTGTAGTTATTCCGGATAATTTCCTGCAATTTCATCAAATGTCCTCCTCATGTCCAGTTGTCCGTAGCCCCATCTTCTGCTCGGGTATTCTTCCTGTGCCTGTTCTCGCGCACCGCGACTTAGAAACGTCTGGATTCCCCTTCCGGAAATCCTCGAGTAATTGTTCTCCGCAACGCACCACTGCATCAGCTGCGCACAGGCTCCTGCCGTAAGTGCAGCCGCCATAGAGCTGCCGCTGTAGGGGCCGTTTACCGTGCTGATCTCCACGCCCGGCGCCGCCAGATCCGGCTTGATCTCCCCGGTTCTGCCAAAGCCCCTGCCGCTGCGGTAATAAAAGCTTCCGTTTTCACTATTATAAAAAGTGACCGTCACCGCATCTGTCGTATAGGAGGGAACTGTGAGCGTCACATCCGGGTCTGGAACCAGAAAAAACAGCTCGCCGCTTCGAAACTGCTGCGGTGCAAGCCAAATATCAAAAATACTTTCCGGAAATACCCGTGCTCCACGGATTAAAAATGTCCAGACGCCAGGAGACGGTGCTGTAAAGCGGATCAGCATCAACTGATCTCCGGTATTGCGTTCGTTTGCAGTATCTGTAATCTGTATCCGCGTCTTTTCATAGACAAACGTGTATTCCACTGTGCTGCCCAGACCAAATTCCACCTCCGGCAGCTGCTCCCCGCCGGGTGATCGAACCGCAAGCCGGAACACTGACGGCTTACTTCCCCATAGCTCCGCCGTAAATCCTGTGACGCCTTCTCCGACCCGAAGCTCCACCTGCTGCTGATTTTCGGTCAATCTCCCCCGAAAATGGCCCGCCGTGTTTCCTTCATTTCCACCCCCGATCACCACCGCCTGTGAAACGCTGCGCGCGATCCTCTGCAAATACTCCGAAAACAACGAAACGCCGCTGTGGCTTCCAAAGGACGTCCCCAGCCCCAGGCAGATCACAATCGGACGGTACAGCGGGATCACAAACTGTTGCACATATTTCACAGCGAGCAGAATATCGTCTGTACTGTATGCCGGTTCTTTGTCCGCGATCCGATAATAATCCCGGAGATATTGTTTTGCCGGGCGAAGCTTGACTGCTACAATCTCGCAATCCGGCGCTGCACCGGTAAACAGGCTGCCCTCTTCCAGACGGCTTCCCGCCGCGACGCTCGCCACTGCGGTTCCATGTCCAATTTCATCTTTTTCCGGCACCAGGCTGTGCGGATCTTCCAGCTCCAACGCCCGGTCGATCTGTTCCCGGACGTATTCCGTTCCATATAAAAAACCCTCCGGCGACTGTCCGCTCTGATCTGTCTGATCCCAAATCGCCAGAATCCTGCTGCTGCCATCAGAATAGCGAAATACCGGGTTTTCATAAGAAATCCCGGTATCGATAAACGCCATCACTACCCTGCGCCCCGTCAACTCCAGCGGGGGCCGCTGCTGTGCCAGAATCCCGGAGCCCTCCAACGGTTCTGTCCGAAACGTCCGACTTCCCGCCGCTGGAAACGCACCGAGGCAAAACAGCTGTGGAAGGTAGCGATACAGGTAATTGACCGGAGAAAGCGGCAGCACCGCAGACCGATCCAGATAATAAATTCCCAGAGTTCCATCCACCTGCTGATAGCAGAAGGCTTCGTCCTCCTGATCTGCTTCCTCCGGCACATAGTCCAGCAAAATACTCATATAATCTTCAGAAAGAATTTTTTCCCGACAGTTCATCTGTCTCCTTTGGACACAGATTTTTCCCCCTGTGCCCTGCGGATTTTATATCAACATATGCGCAGTATTGCTGATATGTTCCTGTAGTATTCCGTTGAACTCTCAGCTTTCGAACATTTTCTTCATGCAGTTCAAAGTTCAAGCTTCTTTCGTTTCCGCCGCTGCGATCTGTTTCATCTGATCCCGCTCTTCCAGCGAATAACCGTTACTGCGGATATCAATCAGCGGTCCACCGGTTCCCCGGATGTAATCTCCGGTAATCGTCACGCGTCCGATATTGTCATCTTTCGGAATTTCATACATGATATCCAACATAAATTCTTCAATAATCGAACGAAGCGCACGAGCACCGGTATCTTTTTCCATCGCCTTGTCTGCAATCGCTTCCAGTGCATCGTCGGTGAACTCCAGCTTCACCTCGTCCAGCTCCAGAAGCTTCTGATACTGTTTCAAAATCGCGTTTTTCGGCTCTTTCAAAATCCGTACCAGCATATCCCGGTTCAAGCCCTCCAGCGTGCAGATCACAGGGAGACGGCCCAAGAACTCCGGAATCATGCCGAATGTCCGCAGATCTTCCACTTTTACCATGGAAAGGATATCCTTTTCCTTATCCCAGCGATCCTTTAACTCCGCATCAAAGCCGATCGAGGTCTTTTTGCGCAGCCGCTGTTTGATAATCTCTTCCAGATCCGGGAACGCGCCGCCGCAGATAAAGAGAATATTTCTCGTATTGACTGTTGTGAGCGGAACCATCGCGTTTTTGCTGTTCGCACCGACCGGAACCTCCACGTCTGCTCCCTCCAACAGCTTCAGCATGCCCTGCTGCACCGATTCCCCGGAGACATCCCGGGAAGTCGTGTTGTGCTTGCGTGCGATTTTATCGATCTCATCGATAAAGATGATGCCCTGCTCCGCCTTATCCACATCGTTGTCCGCTGCAGCGAGAAGCTTGCTCACAACGCTTTCGATGTCGTCACCAATATACCCCGCCTCTGTCAGGGAGGTTGCATCCGCAATCGCCAGCGGAACGTCCAGAAGCTTCGCCAGCGTCTTTACCAGATAGGTCTTACCACTGCCGGTAGGTCCGATCATCAGGATATTGGACTTTTCGATTTCAATCTCATCCATTGTGCCGGTGGCAACCCTCTTATAATGGTTGTAAACCGCTACGGAAATGACTTTTTTGGCATATTCCTGACCGATCACATACTGATCAAGCTGCTCTTTAATCTTATGTGGTGCGGGAATGGACTTTAAATCGATCAACGGCTTTGTGCCGGTTCCTTTTTTCTTGATCTTCTGTTTCTGCGGCATCCCGTCGTTCATGAAATCCGCAAGATTGATGAAGCTGATGTTCGGGAAGCCTCTTCTGTTGCCCGAGGATTCATCGGAGCCGTTTTTGGAATCGTCATCCCCATCGGATGCCTCCAGAATGTCAGCGGCAGTGTTGTCAGATGCGTTGTTTCCATCCTGTGCGTCAGTTGTTTCTGCGTCGCTTTTTTCGTTTCCGTCGCCTGTAGATTTCTGTCCTGACGTTCCATTCGACTTTGTCGGATCTCCATACGGATTGAACGGATTATTCAACATGTTCATGAACATCGGATTATTCATCATCTGCTGATAATCGAACTGACTTACCGCATCCATCGTCTTGTGCATACAGTCGTCGCAGATACAGATGTTATTCGGCAGGTGGAACATTCTTCCCGCCTTGCTTTCCGGTCTGCGGCAAATATAACAAATATCTTCAAATTCTTTTTCATCCATAGTCGGTTACCTCATCTTCCGCTTTCTGCTATCAAAAGTATAATGCAGGATCGTTCCTGAGACAAGTAAACTTTCTCTAAACAACTGTCTTCTGTACAGAAATGGTTACTGTTCACACGCGCTATTCGCAAAACCGGGATGACTGCAGCTCTCGCCCAGCCATCCCGGTTCCATTCTTTATCTCTGTTTGCTTTCCTGTGCAGCCTTGCTCGCCGCATTGATCTGATCATAGGAAGAAAGCGTGACTGTCACGTTTTTCTGCTGATAACCGTTTGCTGAATTTACCATAATCGTAATTTCAACGCTCTCCCCAGCTTTATAATACTGCATCTGCTTCGTCAGCTCTTCCTGATTCTGAACGGTTACGCCGTCAAACGCCACCACAATGTTGCCGCGCACCAATCCAGCAGCTTCCGCACCGGTTCCGGAATAAACCTGCGCCACAAAAATTCCCTGTGGCATACTGAAGTTCTCGGACAAATCGCTCGTCACATTGATGCAGGAAATTCCAAGATATCCGCGCTCTTCCTCGGAATATTTCGTCCGCGTCTGGCGTTCCATCAGATCTTCAATAATCGGTCTTGCCGTCGAAATCGGAATCGCGTAACCCATTCCCTCGATTGACGAGCCGCCGATCTTATTGGAGTTAATTCCAATCACCTCGCCCCGCATGTTCAGCAGTGCGCCGCCGGAGTTACCGGGGTTGATCGCTGCATCCGTCTGAATCAGGGAAGTTCCTTCTTCGGAATTGCTGCTCTCTATCTTACGGTTCAGTGCACTGATAACGCCTGTCGTCACAGACTGTCCATAGCCCAGTGCATTACCGATCGCAATGGCCGGTTCACCGATTTTCAGGCTGTCCGAATCTCCCATCCTTGCAATGCAGATTTCCTGTTTTGTGCTGTTCGCAATGGTATCCAGTTTTACTGCAACGACTGCAAGATCTGCGGAAGCATCGGTACCCTTTACCTGCGCTTCTACGGTTTCCCCGTCGATAAACTGAACATACAGCTGCTCTGTGCTGTCCACTACATGATTGTTGGTAACGATCAAAAGCTCCTGCTCGTTTTCTCCAATGATAATCCCGGAACCGCTTGCCGTCTCATCCTGGGAATAAGTCTGTCCCCAGAAATCCTGTACCGTCTGTGTAAAATTATTCGTAATCGAAACGCACGCCGGCATTACCGCTTCTACGACCTGCGTTACATCCGTTACAACTGCAGATGCGCTCTGCTGCTGTGCAATTTCCGATGCTGCAGCAACCTGTCCGTCTCCCGTTGTTGTATCCTCTGTCAGGGATGAATCTCCGGATCGTCCTGCTTCAGAGCGTTCGGGACTGTCTGTTGCTGCATGGTTTCCGTCATCTTCCTGATTTTTTGCATCATCTCCTGCATCCGGAGCTACCTCCAAAACGCCGACCGACGCGGAATCCAGCTGATTTGCCGATCGGATCGAATAAACTCCGATCAAGCCGATTCCAATGCAGACGCAAACAAAGATGACGACAAGTGCGCTAACAGCAATCCATTTGCCCGCAGAATCTCTTTTTTTGGGCGCAGGCGTCTGCTGTACGCCTGGCTGATAGCCATATTTCTGTTTTGAATCATCGCCCCGGTATCTGTCGTTATAATAATTTTGATATTCGTAGCGGCTGCGCGAGGGCTGCGCGCCCTGGTCAGCGTCCGATGCGCTGTTGAATGTGTCCTGCGTATTGTCGGATGTGTCCTGCGTGTTGTCGGATGCGTTCTGTGCGTTATCCGCCGCACCCGTGCTTCCACTGCTATATGCCGATGTGTCATCGGACACGCCACTGTACGCCGACATATCCGACGCATCCGTTTTCTGTGCGCTGTCCGTGTATTCCTGTCCGCCGCTCTCCGGCGCTGTGTCGTCCATATGCTCCTGTCCGGTTGTTTCTTCCGGGTCGTATCCGTAACCCATGTTGTGACCTCTTTTCTCATTCGCTGCCGTATCCGGTGCGTCTGCTTGCTCTGCAGACAGTATACCGAATAGTTGTGTCCATTCTGTGAAAAAAGCCGCTTCCGGAGTTTTTCGGAAACGACTTTTTATGTCTTATTTTTTCTCCTGCTTCCAGTAGCCTTTCTGCATACTGCAGAAGCGAACCAGCCCAGGCGGAAGCTTCTGGTATTTTTTACCGAAACGGTAGCCCAGCCATTTCATGCCGCTCTGCCAGATCAGCTTCGGCAGAAGCCACGGTGCGGTTTTTGCAAGATAAACGGCGGTCTTTTTGACCAGCTTCATGCCCTCGCCCTCCGGCGGCACACCGTCAACACAGCCGGGTACTGCACATGGGATACACCGAGGTCAAAGTTTCTTGTAAACTGCTGCCAGCCGGAATAATTGTGGGAATGAATCACCTTCGCATCCGCTGCATAGGCGATCGCATAGCCCGCCTGAATCACTCCGGCAGCATAAATCATATCCTCGTTAAAAATCGTATGATTCACGAATCCGCCGAGCTGTTCAAAAATATCGCGCTTATAGGCGGCGCAGACGTTCGAGCAAAAATACGTCTTGATTCCGAGCCTCAAAAGATCCGCCTTTGTTTTGACCGACGGCTGCTCCGGGTAATTGAACTGCCTCGTATAGCGTTCCATTCGGCTGCAATTTTCTTCCGGAAGCTGTCTTGCATAGGCGGCTGCGATTTTTTCATCGGAAAACAATGCCTTACACAGCTCCTGCGTCAGATATGCATCCGCCGGAAGCGCATCCTGCGTCATGCAGACAAATACTTCCGCATCCGAATTGGAAACAGCAAGGTTCCTCGTTTTTCCATGATCGAACTCGTCCTGAGAGATATGGAACAGCATCGCTTTTGGATGCTCTTTTAAAAATGTGTCACAATCCATCAACGCTTCGAACGCTTTTTTTTCGGTATTTACAATTACAATCCGGTTCACCGCAAGCACCTGCTTCTCCAGCTGCTCCATCAGCGCCAGAAAACGTGCCTTTGGATGAAACGTCGGAATGATAACATCAATTTTTACAGAATCCATATTTTACTTTTTTATATACTGGCTGGTGTCCGCCTGTACCTTCTGGCTGTACTGTTTTACCTGATCGGAAGGTTCGTACTCGGTTACGTCGAACAGCAGCTCATGGAGCTTGACAACGTTTGTTTCCAGATCCAGCGGGATGACACAGGAGCCCTTCTTGCCAACTGTGCCGGTTGTACGACTGTCCTCGAACGGCACGCCGTCCTGTGCTACGATCTGATAGTTTGCAACGTCGGACAGGATAGAAGCCATTTCCGTCACGTCCAGATTGGTGTATACATTTTCCATCACCTTGTTCAGGATCGATACCAGAGTAGTCGGGCTCATGGTCTTTGCCTTATCCATACATGCCATCAGCACTTTCCGCTGACGCTCTGCACGGCCAAAGTCATCGCCAACATAGCGGATACGGCAATATGCGGTTGCCTGCAGACCGCTCAGTGTCTGCATACCGGAATGCGTAACCTTTACAATGTTTTCGTTCAGCGCATCATTTTCATTTTCTACGAACATGCTTCGCTGATAGTTGTTCAGATGGTCGATTTCGTTATCGTGCACGTCAATGTCTATGCCGCCCAGCTCGTCAATGGTCTCGATCAGCGCATCAAAGCCCACTGTCACATATTCCGTGATATCCAGGTCGAAGTTCATATTCAGCATGTTGATGGCCTGCTCCGGACCGCCCTGGGCATATGCCGCATTCGCTTTATTGTAGCTGTCCGTTCCGAGATTTAAGTAGGTATCACGGTAAACGGAAACCAGCTTAACGTCTCCGGTGTCCTGATTGATAGACGCGATCATGACCGTGTCGGAACGGGAGCCCTTGCCGAGCTTGCCCTTTCTGGAATCCACGCCAAACAGTGCGATATTACGGTACCCTTTCATTTCCTTATTATTTTCTACCTGTGGATTTACCACAATATCTTCTTCATTGATCTTGATCTTGTCGATCTTCGTTACCATATTGACGCCGACAATCGCAATCAGTAAAACGATCAGTGCTACGATTTCCACTGCAAAGAAAATGATCCTTCTTCTCTGTTTTGCCTTACGCTTCTTCGCAGACATCTTTTTTCTGCTGCTGGAACTGCCACTTCTCTGCGGTGCTCTCTTAGAGCTATTTGTACCTGTTGACATGTTTTCCTCTCCTTGTGTTTTTTTCACGCATTCGAATCAATACGCGTTTTCGTTGATAAATCCTTTAAAAATAGTTAAAAACATGATTTTGAAATCAAAGCTCATGCTCCAGTTTTCAATATAATAAATGTCATACTCAATTCGTTTGCGAATCGACGTATCTCCCCGGTAGCCGTTGATCTGCGCCCAGCCGGTCAGCCCCGGACGAACCTGGTGCTTGATCATATAACGCGGAATCTCTTCCTTAAACTTCTCAACATACTGCGGGCGCTCCGGTCTGGGACCTACCAGACTCATATCCCCGATCAGGATATTGATCAACTGCGGCAGCTCGTCGATGCTGGTCTTGCGCAGAATCCGCCCCACCTTTGTGACACGGGGATCGTTTTTCGTCGTCCAGCCCTTCTTTTCTTCCTTAGTGTCCTGAACATACATTGTACGGAATTTGTACATTTTAAACGCATGATTGTGCTGTCCGATTCTTTCCTGGCTGAAAATAATCGGTCCCTTACTCGTCGCTCGGATCAAAATCGCTACGATCAAAAGAAGCGGCGATGTCACAATCAGCCCGCAAAGCGAACCGACAATATCCACAGCGCGCTTTGCAACCGCATTTAATGTGTTGCTCAGCGGGACATAACGGATGTTGATGACCGGCAGTCCGCCAAGATCCTCCGTATAAGGCTTGCCCGGAATCAGGCTGTTATAGTCCGGAATAAACTTCGTATGCACGCCGGATTTTTCACAGAGATTGACAATCTGTTCCAGACGGTCGTAGTCCTGCAGCGCAAGGGTCACAGCGATCTCATCCAGTTTGTTTTCCGGCAGGATAAAGGGCAGGTTATCGATGGAACCCAGCACCTTGACTCCCTTGTAAACCGCGCCTCTCGGCACATTATCGTCCAGAATGCCCCGCACCATATAGCCCCACTGGGGATTGGCGATAATCCGGTCGATATAGGCTTCCGCCGCGCGAGAATACCCCACCAGCAAAATGTGTTTCAAATTATAACCGCGTTTGCGCATCAGATGCAGGATTCTACGGATCAGCGCACGCACCAGAATTCCTGAAATCGTATTGATGGTGGCAAATAATGCCAGCATGCCGCGGGAAAAATGCTGCAGCTCGCGGTCGATGGAGTTGGCAAGGTATAACCCCGCAAGAAACAGGACAATTCCGATCAGATTCGCCCTGATAATATTCAGTATTTCATTTTCCGGGCGTTGTACACGCTTCGGCGTATACAATTTGTTCCAGTAATAAAGGATCAGGTAACCGGGCACAACAAAATAAAGGGCGGAAAAATAAATGCCCATGTCCAGTACACCTATTTCTTTATCTGCAAAGCGGCTCCCGAACATCAGCCACCAGGCCAATAGATAGGAAGCTGCTGTAACCACGGCGTCTACAACAACATGAAGCCGGTTCAAATAACGTTGATTATCCTTTATCATTACGGCTCGTCCCCATATTCAAAGTGTAGTATACAATACCTTCCAGCAAAGCACAAGGATTTTTACAAATCCCACAGGTGAACTGTAACACTTGTGTACGCCTACAGTCACCGCTTACACACGCCGAAACAGGTTGACCCACAGCTGTAACTGCAAACTGCAATAATGCAGCAAATTTCGTCCTGTAAAGGGAACCTTATGGGCGCGTCCCGCTTTCGAAGCGGACAGGCAGATTCCCGCCCGGATTCCTTTTGCGTAAGTCGCCCCAAATCCTTTCTGGATAAAAAACAGCTGTTTCATCAAAAATCCCGCCAGCAAAAACGGCAGATTCAGGATCAGCTGCAACAGCGGCATATTTTTATAGATCAGATAAATATTGTTTCTCGAAGAATGCGTCGCCTTAAACGCATTGTACCGCGAACCGGTAGAACCGCTCCCCGCGTGATAGACGACTGCAGCCGGCTCTGTGACATTTTTCAGCCCGAAAATCTGTGCCCGGTATCCGATATCCACATCTTCCAGGTATGCAAAATGAAGCTCGTCAAACCCTCCGATCTGCTCCAGGTGTGCCTTGCGGTAGAGTGCCGCCCCTGCACAATTGGAAAAAACGCGCTTTGGCGCTGTGTAATTGGAAGAAGGCCTTCCTTTGCCAATCGCATACGCCCAGCCAAATGCCGAGTACAGATCCCCCGCCGTATCGACAAGCTCCGGTTCCTTCATCGAAAGCATCTTCGCCCCGACTGAAAAAATCTTCTCATCCGCTTCCATTGCCCTTTCCAGACGTTCCAGACAGAAGCGATCGGTTTTCGTGTCGTTATTTAAAAGAAAAACATAGGGTGTAGCAGCAGCTTCAATTCCGGTATTGACTGCCGTACAAAAACCCTTATTTTCCGAAAAACAGATCAGCTTCACCTGCGGAAAATGCTCCTGTATCCACGAAACACTTCCGTCCGTCGACCCGTTATCCACAACGATCACGGCGATTTCCACTGTGCTCTGAAGCAGGCTGTCCAGACAGTCCTGCAGAAAATGTTTTCCGTTATAGTTCGGTATTACCACGGTCGTTTTCATCCACCGATTTTGCTCCTCATGTTTCCTGTGTTTGCCGTCCGCGCGAGGGAGAGCCTCAGAGCGCGGATCGCCTGCCTACGCAGCAACAAAGCCGCCTGCCGCGGTGCGCTCTATCTGCGGCTTACGCCTGCGGATCCCATAAAATCCCATACCCTGCCGCTGTCGCTTCTTTACAAAATTCCATACTCTTTTGAAGGATCTTTTTTTCCCGCGCTGCCGTCGGAAGCCCCTGGCAGGCTTCTTTTAATTCCGCTATCGTCTGCGCGTAACGCTCCTTTAATGCGCTGCAAACCTCCATGCTGCGCAGGTCTGCTGCCGGTGCGCTCTGCTGCAGCGCTGCACGGTGCATCGGTCCGGAATATCCTTTCCGAAGCCCTGCATACCGCATCGAACCGTCGTTTTCATACAGTCCGCTCACCAGGAAGCCTTTCGGATGCCGGATGCCAAAAACATCCCTGCCGCCCAGCAGAGGCTTTGCCCAAATCCCGATTTCCGGGCGCTGGCAAAATACACTGTCTTCATAGTCTTCCCGATAAAAGCCAAGATGTTTCAGCCCGCTCACTGTCGCCTTCCAGCCTTTTCGAAGACAATAATCTTCCAGCGCACGCCGCCCCGCCTCGTAAGCGTAGCGCTTGCTCTGCGGGTTCGACGCCGTAGACGCTTCATGGCAGCGCCAGTGGTACAGCACCTTCGGCACATGCACAAACTGTCCGCCTGCCGCATAGGCCCGCAGCATCAGATCGTAATCCTGCGCCCCGTCAAATCCGCTGCGCAGCTTTAATTCTTTCAAAAATGCCGTTTCGATCACCGTAAAATGACAGATATAATTGTTGGTCAAAAGCAATTCCCCGTCAAAATCCGGCTTGAAATTCGGCTCATAGAAGCGGCTCGCCGCTCCGTCACATTTATCTTCATCGGAAAACAGCACAAGCTTTTGTTTTCCGCGCTTTTTTTCTTTTTCCAGACAATCCGCCATCTCCCAGAGCGCATTCGCAGTCAGCAGATCGTCGTGATCCAGCAGACCGACCACGTCTCCCGCCGCAAGTTCAATTCCTGCGTTCGTATTGGCGGAAATTCCTTTGTTTTCGGAAAGGGTGCAGAGCACGATGCTCTGATCCATCCATTCTGCAAGATTTGATGCATCTGCCGCTTTCCGCAGGCAGATTCCGTTCTTTTTTGCCCAGGCCTGTACAGACTCTGCCGTGCCGCCCGCATCTGCTACAATCAGCTCCCAGTGCGGGTACGACTGCCTCGACACGCTGTTAAGCATCGCCTCCAGATGCTCTTTTTTCGTCCGGTATGCCGGAACGACGATACTGATGCGCAAGGAAGCAGAATGCTCCCGTTGGAACGAAAGTGTCTTTTCGTCCGGCTCCTGCCAGGTATAGACCTCCTGTTCCTGCCCAATCCGCTCCAACACCGCCCACACGGCATTTCTGATTCCGTTTTTCTGCAGATAATACCAGGTTTTTTTCAGATTGGATAGGGAAAAAACAGACATCCGTCGAACTCCTTTTCCTGCTACAGACGCCTGCGCGTGCCCAAGCGCCGGAAAACTCCGACACCGGGCACGCGCCGTGTCCTTTTGATTCGTGATATAAACCCTATGCCAGAGCGC
>ERZ837380.3907-NODE-3907-length-13236-cov-7.812154_pt1 | contig 13236 bp, 7 predicted proteins | sample MGYA00519685_ERZ837380 | MGnify/ENA primary metagenome ERZ837380 (study PRJEB31850, sample SAMEA3708817) | human gut metagenome | biome: human gut; feature: human-associated habitat; material: faeces | place: China | collected 2014 ...
TTGCAAGCAGATGGCGTACAAAGTCGCCAGACGCTCTTTGTGCGGTATTGCCTTAGATAAAAAACGCCTCCGGAAGTGCTTTCCGGAGGCTCTGAAAGCAGCGTCATGTCAGTCTGTCAGGCAGGTTCGGCATGAGGCTGCCTGCATAGAGAGGAAGCGATGTTTGTGCAGAACCCAAACACGAATCGATACCGTTGCCTTAGCTTTTTACTGGCGGGCATGATGGCTGTGACCAGCCTGCCGCTGCCGGCATTTGCAGCAGATGCGGCGGCGGGGGAGGAGATCGCCATTTCGGCAGAACGATTTCCGGACGAGCAGTTCCGGAACTACATTTCCGAACAGCTGGACAGCGACGGTGACAACATGCTGTCCGCGACGGAATGCAGCGAAGTCGTTGATCTGAATGTATCCCAGCAGGGCATTGCCGATCTGACGGGGATCGATGTCTTTTCCAAATTGCAGCAGCTGGATTGTTCCGGAAACACGTTGTCGGCATTGGATATTTCCGGTGCTGCACAGCTGTTGCAGCTGAATTGCTCTGCGAATCCGGATTTGTCTGCACTGAAACTGCCGGAGAAAAACGGTGCGTTTTCCTTTTTGGTGATGTTGGACTGTAGTGACTGTGCTCTGACAGAGTTGTCGCTGGATTCCTACGCCCTTTTGGGAACGCTGGACTGCTCCGGCAATCAGCTGGCAGCACTGGATATTTCTGCAAATTCCAATTTGCGGACTGTGGACTGCTCCGGCAACCAGCTGACTACGCTGGACGTTTCTGCGAATTCCAATTTGCAGACTGTAAACTGTTCCAACAATCAGCTGGCAGCACTGGACGTTTCTGCGAATTCCAATTTGCAGACTGTAAACTGCTCCAACAACCAGCTGACTACGCTGAACTTTTCCCAGAATGCCAAGCTGGAGGAAGTGGACTGCTCCGGCAACCAGCTGACAGAACTGGACGTATACAATGCCCTTCTTCAGAAACTGGACTGCTCGGAAAATGCCCTGTCGTCCCTGTTCCTGTCGGAGTGTTCTGCTCTTCGCGAACTGGACTGTTCCCGGAACCAGCTGGTGGAACTGGACACCACCGGACTGACGCTGGAAATACTGGAAACTGCCGGCAATCAGCGTGCCATTGTGCCGCAGCCGGAACGGGCGGGAGCGTACAGCTATGACCTGAACAATCTGCCGGAACTGGAACAAGACCGCATTACCGGCTGGGAGAACGCTTCTGTGAAGGAAGATGCCGCCAATGTACTGCAAATTCCGGCAGACACCGAACGGGTGTCTTACGGCTACCGGCTGGACAGCCAGCAGGCAGTGCCGGTGGCAACGTTTACCCTGACATTGCAGCCGGACGAAGCGTGTTATTTGCAGCTGAACGAGGAGCATTTTCCGGACGCAGCATTCCGGAGCCTTGTCCGCGACAGCTTTGACACTGACGGAAACAGCTGGCTCTCGCTGGCGGAACTACAAGCAGCCAAGACCCTGACGATTTCCGCAGACAGCGGCATCACAGACCTTACCGGAATGGAACAGCTGTGCTGGCTGGAGAATTTGCAGTGCAGCGGAGTTTCTTTAGAACGACTGGACGTTTCCGGCTTTTCCACTTTGAAGATGCTGTCCTGTGACGGCTGCGGGCTGAAAGAACTGTTGCTGCCGGAAGAATCCTCGCTGGAGGTGCTCTCCTGCAAACAAAACCGGCTGATCTCTCTGGAACTGAGCAGACAGAGCAACCTGCAAGAGCTGTTCTGTGCGGACAACCAACTCTGTGCCCTGCAAATCGACGGCACGAAACTGGCAGACGGCACAGTGTCTGCTGATGGAAACGTGGCTGCGATCTCGCCGGATATTCTGGGACAGCTGGACTTGTCCCAACTGTCCGGCTTCTCCGCAGAGCAGGCAGAGAACTGGACAAACGGCACGGTGCAGGACGGTGTTCTGACGGTGGCAGACCTTAGCCAGCCGGTGACCTATACCTATTATCTCGATGCCGCCAGAACCCAGACGGTGCAGTTTACCCTACAGCCAGAGGAACCGCTGCTGCCTGTTGATGCAGTACATTTTCCGGACAGTGCATTCCGCAGCTATGTACAGGGACTGGACACCAATGCTGACGGTAGTCTTTCCCGCGGGGAACTGTTTGCCGTAACAGAAATGCTCATCAGCGGAAAGTCCATCTGGGATCTGACCGGAATCCAGTATTTCGTCCGGCTGGAAACGCTGGACTGCTCCGCCAACAATCTGCGGAAGCTGGATCTGACAACGCTTTCTCAACTGAAAACGCTGAACTGTTCCAGTAATAATCTCTCCTCGCTGGTACTGCCGGAGAACAGCCTGCTGGAGGAACTCCGCTGCTCCAGCAACAGCACATTGCAGGAACTCTCTGTTGCTTCTCTTTCTCATCTGCAAGTGCTCTACTGTGCCCAGTGCCGCCTGAAAACGCTGGATCTGACGAATTCGCCGGAACTGACGACATTGAACTGTTCGCTGAATCAGCTGACTTCGCTGGAACTGGACGGACTGTCCCACCTGACCACGCTGAATTGTTCCATGAATAAGCTGACTGCTTTAGACTTATCCGCCCTTTCCGTACTGAGATCCCTGAACTGTGCCAGCAACCAGATCCCGGCACTGGCGGTGGAACAGTGTCCGGAACTGGCTACACTGAATTGTTCCAACAACCGGCTGACCGTGCTGAAAACCGAGTCGCTGCCGAAGCTGGAATCGCTGGTGTGCATCAACAATCAGCTGACTGCACTGCAAGCAGCTGATGGCGTGACACTGCAAAAGCTGAGTGCGGCACGCAACAAATGTACTGTTGCAATGGACAGCCTGAACCGGATTCGATTTGCAGATCTGGCGGAGAACTTTCAGCCGTCCCGCGTGGTACAGGGCAGTATTACCAATGGTGAGGCAGGTGCAGGCGGTATCTATGTCACAGACCCCGGCTGGAGTGTGTCATATCAGTATCAGGTGCAGGCAGATGATCCGGACAGTGTAATCACATTTACACTGGTGCCGCAGGCAGCGGAGGAAACCGGTGTGCCCATTGATGCAGAGCATTTTCCGGACGAAAATTTCCGCCGTATCGTTGTCCGGTATGACACCGACAGTGACGGACTGCTTTCCCGGTCGGAACTGAAACAAGTCACAGAACTGGACGTTTCGATCAACGAGATCGCCGACCTGACCGGCGTGGAATACTTTACAGCACTGCAAACGCTGGACTGCTCCAATAATAAGCTGACAACAATTCCCCTGCGGACGCTGGGGCAGCTGGAAAAGCTGAACTGCAACAATAACCAGCTGACCGTACTGGATTGCTCTGCCAATACATTGCTGAAGGAACTCAGCTGTGCATCGAACCAGCTGACGGCGTTGGAACTTTCCAAATTGACGGAACTGACGAAACTGGCGTGCGAGGGCAATCAGCTGACTGTGCTGGAACTGGGCACATTGACACAGCTGCAAACGCTGGACTGCTCCGGCAACCAGCTGACCACACTGGACGTTTCGGCACAGAAACAGCTGGAAACACTGCGGTGCATGGAGAATCATCTGATCGCACTGGACGTGACCGGCTTGTCAAAATTACAGCGGGTGGAAGTGATCGACAACACCCGAAGCATACCGTTCAATGCCATGGGACAGGTAGATTTGTCTGCCCTTGCAGACGGTTTCCAGCCGTCAAAGGTGCAGCCGGATATGTGGCAGAATGCCACCTGTACGGAGAATGTGCTGACAGTGAACGATCGTTCGCAGGAGATACGCTATGCGTACCAGATCGATGCCGGTGATGCCAGCCGGACGGTATCGTTCACATGGATTCCCACAGTCATGGAAGAAGATGCCGTTGCTATTGATACAGAGCATTTTCCGGACGATGTGCTTCGTTCCTATGTGCTGCAATCTCTGGACAAAAACGGGGACGGCATGCTGCAAATTTCCGAGCAGGAAGCGGTAACACAGCTGGACATTTCGAACTGCGGCATTGCCGACCTGACGGGGATTTCTTACTTCCCGAATCTGGTGCAGCTGAACTGTGCAGGGAATTCGATCTCCGATCTGTCCGGAATTTCCGAGAAATTGGAGGTGCTGGACTGTAGCAATACCGCACTGCGGGAACTGAACCTGACGGACTTCTATCGGCTGACAGAGCTGCACTGCCGCGGCTTGCATCTGCAAAGCCTGAACGTCAATGTTCTGCCGGAACTGCAATTGCTGGACTGCGGAGAGAACGAGCTGACTTCTCTGTATCTGTCCAACCTACAGCTGGAAAAGCTGATTTGTGACAACAACCAGCTGACAACCTTGGATCTGTCCCGCTGTACGGCACTGAAGGAAGTGGACTGCCGCAAGAATCAGCTGACAGGCTTCACGTGGGGAACGGTTTCACTGCGGGTGCTGAACTGTGCGGAAAATCAGCTGAATTCTCTGAACATCAACAATCAGCAGGCTTTGGAAGAACTGGATTGCAGCGGCAACCAGCTGGGCTGGCTGATGCTGACCAATCTGCATCAGCTGGATATGCTTTACGCCGGCAGCAATCCGCTGCTGGCACTGAACCTGTCGGAGCAGGCACCGATGACTGTCTGCGATCTGCAAAATTGTGTGGTTCTGAAAAAGCCGTCCTGCAACAGAAAAGATCTGTATCTGGAACCGATGCAGTGGAGCGGATTCCGGTTAGACCTTGTACAGACGTGGAACAATGCCGAATGCAGCGGCACAAAGGTTTATATAACAGATCCGCTGCAAAATATCACTTATACTTATCACACAGGAAATCCCAATGTGACTGCATCTTTCACTGTGCAGCTGCAAGACATTCCCATGAACATTGTCGATGTGACGCTGAAAAATGAGAAGAACATTTTCTATACCGGCGAACCGCTGACACCGGACGTGATCGTAGTTGCAGGAGGCAACGAGCTGAAGCAGGGCACGGATTACACGCTTTCCTATGAGAACAATCTCAACGCCGGCAGAGGAATGATTCTGGTCAGCGGGGCAGAGGGCTCTCTCTGGTCAGGCAGCGTATCGCTGGAATTTGTCATTGAAAAAGCAGTGCCCAAGGTGACTGTGATATGGGACGATTCCGCGGAATATACCGAAGGCGATGACGTGCCGCCGATACGGCTGGACACTGCCAATACCGAGGGCATTCTGATGTGGACGGCAGACACACCGAGCACGTTCAAAGCCGGCAGAAACCAGCTGCAATGGAAGTTCGTTCCCGCGGACGGTTCCAACTATGAAACCGCGATCGGCACCATTGTCGTTTCTGCCAAGGAAAAGCCGGTCACAACAACGGAAACCACAACAACGACGACTACGACAACAACCACTACAACGGAAACCACCACCGAAACCACTACCACTGAAACGACCACCACCGAAACCACTGCGACTACCACAGAAACAACCACCGAAACTACGACGGAAATGACAACCACCACCGCAGAAACGACTGCGACTACTACTACTGCTACCACAGAAACGACTACCTCGCTGACGACTACGGAAAGCACCACTGCGAAAACCACGGAGTCGACTACGGCAACGACAACCACCGATGAAACGTTTACGAAAAAGCCGATCACCACGACAACGACTATGACGACTACCATCGAGGAAACGTTCACCAAGAAGCCGGTCACGACTACCACGACTGCGACAACTACCACGGAAGAAACATTCACCAAAAAGACAACGACTACCATGACAACAACGACGACTACTACCACCACAACAACCACTACGACTTCTGCCACAACGACAACTACCACAACAACGACGACGACTACCACAACCACGACAGAAACCACGACTACGACGACCACCACAACTACGACTTTCACAACTACGAAAGAAACGACCACCACGACCACCACAACAACTACTACGACAGAAACAACCACGACGACTACAACAGAGAGCAGTACTACGGAAACCACGGAAAGCACCGCAACGTCTACGATTCCCATTCTGACGACGGAAGCAACGACAACTGCGGAAACCACGTCGGAAACCAGTACTGCCACCAGTTCCGGAACTACCACCAACACCACCGCAGCCACCACGACAACTGCCACTGCGACGACGACCAAGCCAATTATTTTGCCGCGTACCCGTGGTGATGTCAACATGGACGGCGAGGTGGATTCGCAGGACGTTTTCGAACTGCTGCTGTATATTGCGAGAACAGCTGTGGGCGAAAAGGACGTGGTTTTCCACGAGGATCCGACCGTCAACCGCTGGCTGATCCTGATGATGGACATCAACAATGACAATAAACTGGATTCGCAGGATCTCTACTATTTGCTGCTGTACATTGCAATGCATGGAGCCGGAATCAAGGCAACATGGAGCGACGTTCTGAAAAACTGACCGAAGCATTGCCATAGAAAAGCGATAGGCAATACTGCACAAAGATTGTGCGACAGAATGTATTCACGAGCATTTTTGTGAAATATGACGGAAAATTTGCAGGCAGATGGCGTGTAAAGTCGTCAGACGTTCTTTGTGCGGTATTGCCGATATAAAAAATCCGCCTGAAGTGCTTTCTTCAGGCGGATTTTTGTTGTTTCATGTTGTTTTAATAAGCGGCGGTTGTGGTACCAGTTTCAGATGCCGGTTCTGTAGAACCGCTGTCCGGCGTGACAGCTCCGTTTGTCAGGGTGATGATAAAGCCGCTGCTGTTGTCACCGGAAACGGTGTAGACCGCATTTTCCGGCAGGGAAACCGTTGTGGTGCCGCTGGCATCTGCGGGCACGTAGTAGATCGTGTAAGATTGTACGCCGTCAGAATACGCCAGCCCGCCGGATTCCATGGTGTAATTCCGGAGATAGTCCAGGTATTCCTCCAGACAGAAGTTGTTTTCGTGCATGATCGCCGCGTGAATTTTTCCCACATACCGGAAGTGGTGCGGGGCGTAGGGTGTGCCGGTGGTTTCTGTCTTGTCGCTGGGATACCGCAGAATGAAGCCGTATTCCCACGAGTTCGTCACCATCCACTCATTGCGTTTGGTGATGTAGGGAACAACTTCGCCGGTGCTGGTGATCAGACCAATGTCAAAGCCGTAGCCGCTGCTGCGGTCAGGGAGAACATTGGTATAAATGGAGGTGCTGCTCAGCGTGGTGTCCAGCGTGCTGTAAACCTGTAGATTGGCATAGCCGTTTGCAGCGGCGTATGCATCGAACAGACTGCATAGCGGCTCCGCAATTTCCGACTGCATTTGCAGGGAAGTATCTCTGGGCTTGACGTTGGTATCTGTCACGGCGGAAAAGTCTGTCCATGCCTGTGCACCGGCATAGGGGTGTGCGGCATCTACCAGAATCAGAGAGCCGTTTGCCTTATCGGCTGCGGTCAGCTGTAGTACCGTTCCGCTGGGTTGTGTTGCTTCGGTGGTATCAGCGTTTTCCTCTCCTGCGGAAGAAGTGTCAGAGGCGGACGGCGTAGAAGCAAATCCGCCCACGCCCACAATATTTTCGGGAACATTCTGCAAGAAAACGCGGTAAAATGCGTCCAGTGCGAAGATCCCGACAATCAGGAGCACTAACGCAAGGAGAAAGCCGGCGGGACTCATGTGTCTTTGTTTCCGTTTGCTCATAGCGTGGAACCAGCCTCCTTTCCTGTGAAAGCTGCTGTTTCGGTTATGCTGCCGGCACAGCAGTATCGGTGAATGTGCCTGTAGGGTCCACGGCAGAACCGTTTTCATCGGTTTCCACTGGGCTTAGGTCTGTCGGCATAGGATAGCCGTTGTGGATCAGACCATAGATCGCAAAGGTATCGAATACGGCTCTCCAATAAGTGGGAGCTTTGGCGGTGACAGCGATAAAATGCTTGCCCTCGGTGTCAGCGGCGTAGCTGACCAGACAGTTGCCTGCCTCATCAGTGTAGCCGGTCTTTCCGGCATCAATGGAAATGCCGGTGACTTCGTTGCCGTACATGCGGCTGTACATGGTGCTCTCCAGCAGAATGCCTTCCGGGTGCTGCTCTGTGGCAGTGGTGGTGTACTGATAAGTGCCCAGAATTTCGCGGCAGGTATCATTTTCCATGACCGCAGACATCAGCATGGCAATATCCGTGGCAGTGCTGTAGTGGTTGGGGTCGTAAAGTCCGCTGGCGTTGGTGAAGTGGGTATTTTTCAGCCCCAGCTCCTCCACCTTTTCGTTCATCAGCTTGACGAATTCGTCCTCAGAGCCGCAGAGATAAATGGCGATCGCGGTGGTAGCATCTGCACCGGAGGGCAATGCGATCCCGTACATCAGATCTTTCAGGGAAACGGTTTCACCTTCTTCAAAGCCGGCACGGGAAGCTTCCGCTTCGATCAGCGGGGCAATGATCTCGTAAGTCATGGTAAATGTATCGTCCATGTTTTCGATATGTTCCGCCGCCACCAAAAGCGTCATGATCTTTGTCATCGATGCCGGATAAATGCGTGCGTCCGGATCCCGCTGTGCCAGAACGGTGTTGTTTTCCACGTCCAGCAGCACAGCATGTTCGCTGGAGATATTCGAAGCGGTCAGTTCTGTGAGGTTGTCTGCCGGTGTGGGATATGTCAGCAGGGCAGGCGGTTCGGTGGGAGCCTCTGTGGGGGCTTCCGTCTGTGTAGCGACCGGAGCCTGTGCATTTGCCGCCGGAGAAAGCTGCTGTTCCACTTTCGGCTTGCCGGTCTGTGTCAGAAGTACGATGATAAATACTACCACGATAAATCCGCAAAGGACACCGATCATGATATTAATCCAGAGTTTTGTATTGTGGGGATTTTTCTTTCTGCGAACTTTCATTGCTGCACCTCATACCAAAATTCGATCTTTTCAGGGCGTGTCCTTGTCCAAACACGGAAACACGTCCGCAGATTTTGTGCGGCAGTTCTACGGCAAGGAAGCAGAAAACCTGTTTTTTGTCGGACTGCCTTTACAATTATAATCCATTTTTACCGTTTTGTCAATGGATTTAGAGGATTCTTCATGAAAATCTGCAACATTGCCCCGCAGGCTTGACTGAGAACAGCAATTTTCTAGTGCAGCCATGTCGAAACTGTCCGGCGGAATTCGCTCGTTCCTCGCTGTCCGCCTGTGGCTTGCCAACGCCGGTTGTTGCCCTTGCCTGTATTGGTAATGTTGATATTCAGGTGCTTTCTGGTGCAGGCGGTCAACTTTATTTGATACGGCGTTTGCAAGTTTGTGAATAAGGCTCCCCTTTAGGGCACCCGAAGGGCGTGCCTTGTGCTGAGCTGTCACCGCAGGTGACTGAGGGGTACTTCCGTGTAACCTAGCACAGTAAGTAAAAGATTCCACAAAGAACCCCTCCACCAGCTTCGCTGGTCCCCCTCCCCTTTCAGGGGAGGCTCTTTTACATTCAGGCTTCCTCTTTCATTTTAGGCTCCCCTGAAAGGGGAGCTGGCAAGCCGCAGGCTTGACTGAGGGGTTGCTACATCAATCTTTTTCACCAAGCAAAAGACTTCACAAAAAACCCCTCCACCGCCTAAAAGGGAGGCTTTTTTTCTACACTCACCCGTTCTGCATTCTCGACTTTTTCAGCACCCGCACATCCTGTCCCACGAAGTGCAGGCAGGTGTAGGTGGTGTAAATGCGGGAAGTGATTCGCTCGTCGTAGAGGGCGGAAATTTCGTTGTGATTCAGGTTGGTGCTGATGATGGTGGGGAGATCCCGATTCATGCGGGTGTTGATGATGTTGTAAACGGTGGACTGGTAGAACTGCTTGTGGAACTCCGTGCCGAGGTCGTCCAGAATCAGCAGATCGCAGGACAGCAGCGTGTCCAGCGTGTCGTCATTGCTGCCGCCTCTGCCGAAGTGTTCCTTTTCCACCTGCCGCAGAAAGTTGATCGCCGAATCATAGAGAACATTGTATCCGTTTTGCAGCACCCGATTGGCAATGGCGAGAGAGAGGTGGGTTTTTCCACGTCCGGTCTTCCCGAACATCAAAATGCTGCTGGAGTGGCTGGTGAACTGGCGGGCGTATTCCTGACAGAAGAAGTAGACCTTTTCCATTGCCTGATAGCAGCTGCCGCCGTTTTCGGTCTGGAAGCCCCGATAATAGTTCAGGTCGAAATTCTCGAAGCTGCACTGCTCAAACTGAACGCTCTTGTTCAGTTCCCTGGCGGACAGCTTGGCGATCAGATCGGTCAGACAGGTGCAGTATTTCTGCTGAAAATAACCGGTGTCATTGCATTTTTCGCAGGTGTAGTGGAGTTCCAGATAGTCCTCCGGATAGCCGTGTTCTTTCAGAAGCCGGCGGATCATCTCCTGAGCCTGTAGGTTCTGCTGCCGCAGGGCTGCCACCCGTTCTTTCGTGTTTTCGCCCTTGACAATGATCTGCATCAGGTCGCGGCTGGTACGGAACATCTGATAGTTGACCTCCGACACCTCCGGAATGCGGCTTTCAATTTCCATAATGCGTTCCCGATTCTGCTGTTCCGCAGCGAGCCGCCGCGAGTGAATCATGCCTAGTGCTTGTTCCAAATAGTTTCCCTGCATGGACAGTACCTCCTTATGAATTGGTATGTGTGGAAATGAGCCTCCGGAAAAGAGGCGGTGAGATGCGGGTGGAATAGGCTCCCCTTTAGGGCGTGCCTTGTGCTGAGCTGTCACCGCAGGTGACTGAGGGGTGCTTCCGTAAAGCCTCACACATTAAGCAAAAAATTCCCCACAAAGAATCCCTCCACCGCCTAGCGGCGGTCCCCCTCCCTTTTCAAGGGAGGCTTATTTGTACATAGGCTCCCTTGAAAAGGGAGCTGGCAGCCGCAGGCTGACTGAGGGATTCTTCCGTATAACCTGAAACATTATGCAAAAGATTTTGCGAAAGAATCCCTCCACCAGCTTCAGCTGTTACACTGCCCCAAAAACAAAAATTGCCCCACCGGAGAACCACCATTGCTGCGGCAGAGTCACACGGGGGAGCAATTTCATAAAACCAATTTACTGTGCATCGCCGGCTGCGATCTGCTTGTTCAGTTCTTCCAGCAGTTCGTCCGTATCGATACCATGCACCATGCAAGCTTCTTCTACAGTTTCTCCGCGAGAAGCCGGACAGCCCAGACAATGCATGCCGATCGCCATGAACAGCGGAGCTGTCTGCGGTGCAATATCCAAAATATCACCGATGATGGTTTCTTTTGTAATCGTTACCATAGTCTTACACCTCCTGTCTGTATATCATACGGCAAAGTGCCGCAGTCCTGCACGGAAAGGAAGCCTTTTTTCAAGAGTTCCCTGCCGTGACAATCCATAGCGTTCCCTTTCCGGAAAGCACTATACAGACAAAAAGAAAAAGTCGTTTCTTATCTCAATGCAGTCCGTAAGCCTTATGCTTCTTCCTTCATCCTTGCATAGCATGCACTGCAGTAGATCGGACGGCCTTCACGGGGCTGGAACGGCACTCTTGCTTCGCCGCCGCAGGAATCGCAGACAGCAGTGAACATTTCGCGTTCCTGTCTGGGAGCACCGCCACGCTTTGCATCACGGCAAGCCTTGCAACGCTTCGGCTCATTGGTGAAGCCTCTTTCTGCGTAGAATTCCTGTTCGCCAGCAGTGAAAACGAATTCATTGCCGCAGTCCTTGCATACCAAAGTCTTATCTTCGTACATAGTATAACCTTACCTTTCTCGAGGGTGTCCGCTTGGGATTCCTCGTGCCGGAATGGTCTTTCCGGCTGTTCCATGAAAAATGTTCCGGCGGCAGGATACCGTCCGGAGAATCCCGGTGCAATTACTGCAAAACGCCTTCCGAATGAAGTTTTCGTCGGGCACGCTGCAGTGCATTATCCACTGATTTTACAGAGATTCCGAGCTGTTCCGCAGCCTGTGCATAGGACGCTCCTCCGTAGATCAGCATGCAAACCTGATATTCCCGCCGGGATAAGCGGTTCACCATTGCACAGAACATCTCCGCCGCCTGTGACCGGCTCTGTACCACAGAATCCGGCGGCAGGGCGGTGTCCTGTACCTGAGAAAGCGGAGGCATGTCCGATGCCCCCACAGGTAACGGTAAATTGCGGCAGTGCCGCAACGCAGATACAATGCTGTTTGTAATGCATTTGCCCGCATAGGCAGAAAAAGGTACGCCACGCATGAAATCATACCGACATACCGCAGAAATCAGACCCAAAAAGCCCTCTTGTGCGAGATCCTCCGGTTCAGAAATGCCCTGAAACTGCCGCACCTGATGCCAGACGGCACCGGTATAGCGTTTCACCAGCGATTCCATTGCCCCACGGTCATTTCTCGCCAGGAGCACAAGCTCCTGATCCGGTAGTTGCTCAAAAGGTACCGGCTTCAATACGCATTCCCCTATCAATCCGTGAAATTATTCAGTTTGCTATTGCTCAGGAAGTGCGGCACGCACCCGTTGACGGCACGCACTGCACTTTTCTTATTATATCGGAAAACGGCAGAATTGTCAATATCTATCCTCAGAAATCTTGAAACCCTTGGGAAAACCGGCATTTCCCCCAGTTTTGCCGGCGGCTTTTCTGACAATATGTACAGTTTTATGAAAGGCAACACAAAACGGCAGCCGTGTCGGGCTGCCGCTGGTTCTTTTTCAGGGAATATTTTCTCACTTCCGCTTCGAACGATTTTTGCGTTCGGTTCCACGCTTGATGTCGCACATGCGTTCCTCGCTGGTCTGCTTGAAGCGGGAAAGCATATCCTCGAAAGACATTTCAGAGGGATCCTGCCGCTTTTTCGGCTCCCAGACGTTGGGCTTGCTGCGGCGGGGCGGACGGGACTGCTGTCCGTCACCGTTTCCGCGGAACGGCTTGCCGCCGCGTTCTCCGCGGGGAGCGTGGTCAGAGTCACTGCGTCTGCCGCCGTGCTCTTTGTTTTCTTCCGCCTGCTTCATGGAAAGACTGATCTTCCCCTGTGGATTGGTGCCGATCACCTTGACACGTACCGATTGCCCCTCTGTCACGAAATCGCGGATCTCGTTGACATAGCTGCGGGAGATCTCAGAGATGTGCACCATGCCCATCACCTTTTCCTCCTCCGGCATTTGCAGCTCCACAAATGCACCATACTTGGTGATATTTTTTACTGTTCCCTCATAAATTTTTCCGATTTCGACCTGCATGTAACTCCGTATCCCTTTCTCTCGCATTTCATTGCTGGGTGTTTTCCTAGGGCAATACCGCACAAAGATTGTGCGACAGATGCGTCATCAAATTTTTCGTCAGATGAAACAAAAAGCGGAGTGAATACTGGATGTATTCACG
>ERZ837380.3916-NODE-3916-length-13216-cov-2.700175_pt1 | contig 13216 bp, 10 predicted proteins | sample MGYA00519685_ERZ837380 | MGnify/ENA primary metagenome ERZ837380 (study PRJEB31850, sample SAMEA3708817) | human gut metagenome | biome: human gut; feature: human-associated habitat; material: faeces | place: China | collected 2014 ...
AGTGTTTGTATGAAAAAAGCAGGTATTTGTACCATTGTCATTCTTGTATTTGCGGCATTGGCGGTCTGGATTTACCGCTCGGGTAATCACGATGAGAAAACACCGGTACAAGGAAAGGGAACATTGGTGAAGGAGTATAAAGAATGGAAGAGATACTATATGTAAAAATCGCGCAGAATATCCCGGTTGCAAAGCGTCAGGTTACATTTCATGATCTGGCAACTTTACATTGTACGAATAAAAAAGTTGTACAGGAATTAAATCAAATGGTATTTTATACGCTGCCCGCTCATGGCCCGCAAAAAACGATGTTCACGATTGCGAAAGTATATGAGGTGATTCATCAGAAATATCCGAATTTAAAAATTGAAAATTTGGGCGAACGTGATTTTGTTATTGATTATGAAAAGCCGGATGAAAAGGAGAAACAGAAAAAGTGGGAATATGTACGGACTATTTTTGTTTCTTTTATCGTTTTTATGGGAGCAGCTTTTACCATTATGACATTTAACGAGGATGTCAGTGTTGCGGATGTCTTTGACAAAGTATACCGTCTGGTGCTGGGGCAGGAAAAACAAGGCGGTTCCATCATTGAGATTTTTTATGCGATTGGCCTGCCGGTGGGAATCCTCGTTTTTTATAACCATTTCCGCAGGAAAAAAATTAAGGATGACCCGACACCGATTCAGGTTGAAATGCACACATATGAGGAGCAGGTAAACAAAACACTGATTGCGGCGGCATCAAGGGAGGGAAAAACGATTGACAGTGATTCAGTATAGCGTTCTCATTCTGATTGGTTTGGCGAGCGGTTTTGCTGTCGCATCGGGAATATTTGCATTTATTACGATGCTTGGCATTATACCGAGACTGGCGGCAAGGACGAATACAGCAAATCATGTGGTGTGGTATGAAACGATGATTATAGCGGGCGGTGCATTGGGAAATATTTGGATTGTGTTTGAAATTCCGATGCCGCTGACTTCGATTTTTTTGGCGGTTTATGGGCTTTTTGCAGGTGTATATGTCGGATGTCTGGTAATGGCACTGGCGGAAATGCTGCGTGTAATTCCCATTTTAGTGAACCGTTTGCAAATTAAAGAAGCGTTTTATCTTATTCCGCTTGCAATTGCAATTGGGAAAATAACAGGAACTTTATTTCAATATTTTTATCAAGGCTAAAGGAGCAGAAAATGAATCAGGATAATATCGACATTCAAGAGGTTTTACAGGAAAAGGAACAGAAAAAGAAGGATGAAAAGTATAATGCTTACGTAAAAAATCACACGCCGAAAAAGAGCTGGTGCATTAATTTACTGAAAGCATATGCGATTGGAGGATTTATTTGTGTCGTAGGACAGGCTCTTTCGAATGCTTATATGAGTTTGGGGATGGAAAAAGAAACAGCGGGATTATATACGACATTATCGCTGATTTTTCTCAGTGTGCTGTTTACCGGTTTGAATTTATATCAGAAGCTTGCCAATTTTGCAGGTGCAGGAACGATTGTACCGATTACCGGATTTGCCAATTCAGTAGCCGCACCGGCAATTGAATTTAAGGAAGAAGGATGGGTATTTGGCGTTGGATGTAAAATTTTCACGATTGCCGGACCGGTTATTTTGTATGGTGTGTTTTGCAGTTGGGTGCTTGGTGTAATCTATTGGTTTGGAACGATTCTCTGACACAAACAAAGCAACGGAAAACATTGAAAAAAAATCTCATTTGTGCTATCCTTAATACAGTTGTGCAAGCAGCCAATTTTGATACTATCGGGGGAAATTATTATGTACAAATATGATCCAAAATCGAGTATCGCAGATGAATTTATTAACGATGCAGAAATTTTAGAATCACTGGCATATGCCAGAGAAAATAAGGCAAATAAACAGGTAATTGATGCGATTTTGCAGAAAGCACGCGAGATGAAAGGAATCAGCCACAAAGAGGCGGCGGTTCTTTTGGAATGTGAATTGGAAGAGGAAAATAAGGAAATTGAAAAACTTGCAAAAGAGATTAAAGAGCGGTTTTATGGCAAGCGAATTGTAATGTTTGCGCCACTTTATTTATCCAATTATTGTATTAACAGTTGTGTGTACTGTCCGTATCATGTAAAAAATAAACATATTGCAAGAAAAAAACTGTCGCAGGAAGAAATTAAGCAGGAAGTAATTGCGCTGCAGGATATGGGGCATAAGCGTCTGGCGATAGAAGCAGGCGAAGACCCGGAAAATAATCCGCTTGAGTACATTTTGGAGAGTATTCGTACGATATATAGCATTAAGCACAAAAATGGAGCGATTCGTCGTGTCAATGTAAATATTGCAGCGACTTCTGTTGAAAATTATAAGAAACTCAAAGATGCAGGGATTGGAACTTATATTCTGTTTCAGGAGACTTATAATAAAGAAGCTTACAAAGAACTGCATCCGGCAGGGCCAAAAAGTGATTATGCGTACCATACAGAGGCGATGGATCGTGCCATGGAGGCTGGGATTGATGATGTAGGCTGCGGTGTTTTGTTCGGCCTGGATAAATACCGATATGAATTGGTTGGGATTATTATGCACGCAGAGCATTTGGAGGCTAAGTTTGGTGTTGGACCGCATACCATCAGTGTGCCTCGTGTCTGCCCGGCTGATGACATTGATCCGGAAGAATTAAATGCCATTCCGGATGAAATCTTTGAGAAGATTGTATCGGTTATCCGCATTGCGGTGCCATATACCGGAATGATTGTTTCAACCCGTGAATCGAAAGCAACGAGAGAAAAAGTATTAGACCTTGGAATCAGCCAGATTAGCGGTGGTTCCCGCACAAGTGTGGGCGGCTACGTTGAGGAAGAGCCGGAAGAAGAGAATTCCGCTCAATTTGATGTGTCCGATAGAAGAAGTCTGGATGAGGTTGTGAACTGGCTGCTTGGACTTGGATATATTCCGAGTTTCTGTACGGCTTGTTACCGGGAAGGACGAACCGGTGACCGGTTTATGAAATTATTGAAATCGGGGCAGATTGTAAACTGTTGTCAGCCAAATGCTCTGATGACACTTAAGGAGTATTTAGAGGACTATGCTTCTGCGGACACGAAAGAAAAAGGGGAAAAAGTGATTCAGGAGCAGCTGGAAATTATTACAAATCCGGTAGTGAAAGAGAAGGCAAAAGAGTATATTGAAAATATTCATGAAGGCAAAAGAGATTTCCGATTCTAGTGAATCAATCGAAAGGCACTTGGTGTTTTAAGTGCCTTTCGGTCAAAATAAAGGAGGTAGCATTTGTTTTATAGTATATTGGGTAAAGAGAAGTGTGAGGATTCGGAAAAAATCAGTATTTTTACGGATTTTAATTTGAATGTGTGCATTTCTTACATGAACAATTTGGTTAAGGGATACGATTTACAAAAATTGTATGAGAATATTCCAAAAGAATCTGAGACAACAAAGTATCGGAGAAAAATCACCTCAGATATGCAGAATGAGGCAGTTTTCAAGGCGTTTGACAGGTATGCAAAGCAGGTGGCGAGGGCAGTTTCTTATGAGAAAAAAAGCACTTACAGTAATCTGATTTATCAAAAGCAGAAATGGCATTTAGATTCCCTTCTTATTTACATACAGGCAGTCGAACAATTATTGGTTGACTTAAAAAGGCAGTCGTCTTATTCGGATGCAATGGAAGAACTTGTTTCCTATCTTTACGAGGTGACAAAAAGTGAAGCATTTGTAAAGGGCAAAGAATTGGTGCAAAATCTGCATCAGTCGATGGAAGAAATGAAAATGATATTTTCCCTTCAAAAAAATAAGGTTGTGTGGGAAGAAAAATCAGAGGGCGAATTTTTTGCAGAGAGAATGGCAAAGGCTTTTGCTGTCAACAAAAAGCCGGGGCAGGCGATGAATGTAAACAAGGAGACGGAGCTTACGCTGCTTGAGAAAAATCTGGCGGAACGGCAGATTAAGAGACAAAACTGGGATGGTATGTTAGAAACATTGTTACAGATTCAGATGGATGAAAAACTCGTGCAGTTAGCGGAAGATGTGCAGTACTATCTTGGTTTTTTCCTGCTTGTGCGGGACATGAAAGGAAGAGGTTATTCATTTTGTATGCCGGAGGAAACGGATAAACTGGAAGTAAAGCAGGGATATGATCTTGCCTTAGCTCTTCGCAGTGAAAAGGAAGTGATTGCAAATGACTGTAATCTGCAAAGAGATGAGAGGTTCTTTGTAATTACGGGAGCCAATGGAGGCGGCAAGACGACCTATGCGCGCATGATTGGACAAATTCTGTATTTTGCAAAAATGGGTCTTTTAGTTCCATGTGAAAAGGCAGGTGTGCCAAATTACACAACGATTTTATCGCATTTTTCAAATGACGAATCGGAGATGTCCGGAAAAGGAAAGTTAGTCGAGGAATTAACCCGCTTAAAACCGATGATGCAGGAAAAATGGAGTGGAAGTTTTGTGATTTTGAATGAGCTATTTACGACAGCGGCAACGTGGGATGCCGGTATTATGGGGCAGAAAGTGCTTGATTATTTCATGTCGCATGACTGCTATGGAATTTATGTGACACATATCCAGTCGCTTGCAAAAGAGAGGGGTGGGTTAGTGAGTCTGGTTGCGGAACTGGCAGATGACCATCATACGCGTTCTTTCAAAATAACAAGAAAACCAGCGAGTGAGGCAGAATATGAAGACTCACTGATTACCAAATACAATATGACCGAAAATCAGATGAAGGCGGTGATAGGACATGAAGATTGAATTTTTCGAGGAGACAAATTTTTCGTATCGGAGAAAGCAGGACTTGGAAAAGGACTTAAATCTGCACTGGATTGCCAGAAATATGGCAGGTGACAAAGTAGGTGACATTCCCGCTATTTTGCAAGTTCTTCAGCATCCTCTTACGACGGAAAGTGAGATTGAAAAAAGGCAGCAGGTTGTTATGGCTGCCTGTGAAAAGGCATCGGTAACATATCAGCTGCGGGACCGGATTGTTTCGCTTTCGGAAAATCTGACCCGTGGACTGCATGCGATTTTAGACAGCCGCGGGAAACATTTGATGGAACAGACGATGATTGGTGTGCATGTAGAAACAATTCGGGAATTGGTGCAGGGACTTTCTGAGATTTCGCAAATGGGAGCGAAAAATCCGGAGATTTTCAAAGAGACTGCATTTAACTATTTTTATGACAGTTTTTGTGAGGCAGAGCCGGCCGAAAGATTAGAAGAGCAGCTTGCACTGGTGCAGAATCTGGATGCTTTTAAAGGAAACGGAGAAATTGTGCTGGAGGGAGCAATTGGGGAAGGATTTTCCCTGGAAAATGTGGAAGTTGTTTCTGTATGTGACAAGGCAAAGCGGGCAGGAAGCGGTATTTTCTCAGGAAAGAAGGGGCGCGTAATTGCCAGTGAGGAAGTTTACCAGAGCGGTGTTCAGTTTGCCAACCGGGTTGTCCTTGAATTATTAGAGCAGTGTTCGCCGTTTCTGCAGCAGTGGGAGGAGATTTTACAGACGCTGTCAAGGCAGATTATCTTTTTGGCGGGCTGTGCGAGAATGTATGAGCGTGGTTTGTCGGTTGGTTTTTATTTTTGTATGCCAAAAGCTTGTGAAGAGGACGCTGAAAAATTATATGAATTGGCACTTGCTTTGCAGAGTATGGAGCAGCCAATTCCAAATACTGTGAGTCTGAAAGAACAACGGGCCCTTATCGTGACGGGAGCTAACCAAGGCGGAAAATCAACCTTTTTGCGCAGTCTTGGTATTGCGCAGGTGCTTTGTCAGGCGGGGATGTACGTGCCGGCAAAGAAATATCCGCTTCATGCGTATGAAGATATTTTTACGCATTTTACCAGACGCGAAGATGCAACGATGAACATGGGTAAATTTGAAGAAGAATTAAAGCGTATGGAGCAGATTTTACGTGGGGCAAAGAAAAATACGCTGATTCTTTTGAATGAATCGTTTGCGACTACAACAGAAGTGACGGCTTACCAGATTGCAATGGATTTAATGCATACTTGTCTTTCGGAGGCGGTAACGGTATGGATGGTGACTCATATTACGAAATTTGCAAAAGAATTGTATGGGGAACACCCTGAGAATGTATTGTTTTTGTCGGCGGGCAGAACGGAAGAAAATGAAATTCGTTTTCAAATGTATGAAAAAGTGCCAGGCGACACAAGTTATGGCCTGACACTTTATGAACAAATGATTGGGAAAATAAATTAGCCCTGATATAAGTTTCTCTTATCAATGACGCGGACTGCTTTTCCTTCGCTGCGTGCAATGGTTTTCGGCTCTACTAAAGTAACTTCAGCTAAAATACCAAGCATGGCTTTCAGACCGGATACTAATTTTTTGCGAGCCAGATCGCGGTTGAAGGAAGCGTCAGCTGCCATGACCGGAGTCATTTCTACCTGAACTTCAATATTATCACTGTTTTTAGCACGGGTAACGATAATCTGATAATTTGCCGGGAATCCCTGATTGATTAATACCGTTTCAATCTGTGAAGGGAATACATTGACACCTTTTACAATCAGCATATCATCACTTCGTCCCATTGGTTTTGTCATTTTTACATGAGTACGTCCGCAGGAACATTTCTCGCGGCTTAATATACAGATATCACGTGTACGGTAGCGGAGAAGCGGAAATGCTTCTTTTGTAATACTGGAAAATACTAATTCACCTTTTTCGCCGTCCGGAAGAACTTCACCAGTCTCCGGATTGATAATTTCGGCAATAAAGTGGTCCTCATTAATATGCATGCCGCTCTGTGCTTCACACTCAAAAGCAACACCCGGTCCGGAAATTTCGGTCAGACCATAAATGTCATAAGCTTTGATGCCAAGTGACTGCTCGATATCGTGGCGCATTTCTTCTGTCCATGCCTCTGCACCAAAGATGCCGGCTTTCAGTTTAATCTGATCTTTTACACCACGTTCTTCGATGGTCTCTGCTAAATAGGCAGCATAGGATGGTGTACAGCATAAAATAGTCGAACCTAAGTCTGTCATAAACTGAATCTGACGGTCTGTATTACCGGAGGACATCGGAAGTGTCAAACTTCCTAATTTATGAGAACCGCCATTTAATCCAAACCCGCCGGTAAATAAGCCATAGCCATAACTGACATGAACTACATCTTCTTTTGTACCGCCGGCAGCAACAATCGCGCGGGCACAGCAGTCTTCCCATAAATCAAGGTCGTGCTGGGTATAGAAAGCTACAACACGGCGTCCGGTCGTTCCACTTGTTGACTGCATGCGGACACAATCTTTTAAAGGACGTGCCAAAAGTCCATATGGATAAGCATCTCTTAAGTCATCCTTTGTAATAAAAGGAAGTTTATGTAAATCATCAATCGATTTAATATCGCCTGGTTCAAGACCTTTGTTCTGCATGCGTGTGCGGTAGTAAGGAACGTTGTCATAGATGTTTTTTACCTGCTTTACCAAACGCTCATTTTGCCATGCACGAATCTGGTCTGCGGATGCGCATTCAATTTCTTTTTGAAAATAGTTTCCCATTACATTAATCCTCCATTTTGTAAATATCTTTTTCATGTAAGTGCGAATGTCATTTTGTCATTTTGACCTAAGATTCATTTTACATGAATCTATATAAAAAAGCAAGGTGCTCCACGAATGAAGCACCTTTTGTTACAACCCTTTTAACTTATATAACTTTTATTCAAAAATTATTTCATTAACAATCGATTATAACTTTGTTACGTTTGCTGCCTGAGGACCTTTCTCGCCATCGATAACTTCGAATTCTACTTCGTCGCCTTCATCGAGAACTTTGAATCCGTCCATCTGCAGAGCAGAAAAGTGTACGAATACGTCATTTCCTTCTTCATCGGAGATAAATCCGAAACCTTTTTTGGCATTAAACCATTTAACTGTACCTTTCATGTGTTTTGCCTCCTAAAAATATAATTTAACACCCTTTAACAATAGCACATTAGGAAACAAAAGTCAAAGAGTAATTTTGTAGTGTTTTGTGTTGCGGGTTTGGCTGTTTTTTAGGGACTCGGTAAATTTAAGAGAAAAGCTTTGCGTCTCGTGGGCACTCCCGTTTGTTGAGTGCGTAACGGTATGGGCACTGAAACTACCAGTGCCACATACCGACGTACTCAAGACCCACTCGCCACAAAGTTTTTCTCTTAAATTTGCCGAGCCTCTAAAGGATTAGCAGCGTAATCCGTGGTACAAAACACTACAAAATATTGACTTATTGGGGGGATTACTGTTTCGTTGGTTTGCAAGTACCGGCAAGAAGCTTAGGCAACCGAAAGTGTCAAAAAAGGCAAAAAGAGTTGCATGGATTTTGAGAGAGAACAACCAAAAAGAAGAAGATAAGAGTAAAGAGTTGCATTTGCGGCGTGATTTGGCGGTGTTTAGCAGGTTGAAGACCTGAAAATGAGTTCAAAAGGCAACTCTTTTAGGTAAATCAAAGGAAAAGAGTTGTCGTAGAACCGGTAGACCGGAGAGTGAACCTCTGTCACTTCTGCTTCAAACGAGTAGAATCAATTTTGATGAGAATTTGCTAGTGTTTTTCAACTTCCGGTGATTCCCCCAAAATAAATCTGCAACGATTGCGCTTCAAATACGTAGGTATCTGGCATGTGTAGTTTACATGCCGATACCCTTACGCATTTGATAAGCGGGAGCGGCGCAAGAGATGGAGATTTATTTTAGGGGAATTTGGAAAGTGAAAAAAACACTCAAATTTTTGACATTCCCCCGCCAAATGTGATACTGTATAAATATCTGAAAAAAGATAGAAAATAAGAAGAAAAGAATAGATTGGAGAGTCACGATGAATGTTTCAAATTGCAGCGCATACGAGTTAATTGAAGAAAGCAAAATATCGGATTTAAACAGTACAGGATATTTGCTCCGCCATAAAAAGAGCGGTGCCAGAGTGGCAGTTTTGGAAAATGATGATGAGAATAAAGTGTTTAACATAGGTTTTCGGACACCGCCAAAGGATTCGACCGGAGTTGCTCATATTGTGGAGCATACGGTGTTGTGCGGCTCAGATAAGTTTCCGGTGAAAGACCCGTTTATTGAACTTGCAAAGGGTTCCTTAAACACATTCTTAAATGCGATGACCTACCCGGATAAGACAGTTTACCCGGTGGCAAGCTGTAATGACAAGGATTTTCAAAACCTCATGCATGTGTATCTGGATGCGGTTTTTTATCCGAATATTTATAAAGAAGAAAAAATCTTTCGCCAGGAAGGATGGCACTATGAATTAGAGAGCGTGGATGGAGAACTGATTTACAATGGTGTGGTATTTAATGAGATGAAGGGTGTATTTTCATCAGCGAAACAATTGTTAGACCGTAACATCCAGCAGTCGTTATTCCCGGATACGGCATATGGCGTGGAGTCCGGCGGAGACCCGGCATCAATACCGGATTTGACCTACGAGGATTATCTGGCATTTCATAAAAAATATTATCATCCATCGAATAGTTATCTGTATTTGTATGGAAATATGGATATGGAAGAAAAGTTAAACTGGATTGATGAAAATTATCTGAGCCATTTTGAGAAAATTGAAGTGGATTCCGAGGTGCGGCTGCAAAAGCCATTTGCCGAAAGAAAAGAGGAGTATGGTTTTTATTCGGTGACGGAAGGGGAGGACACCGAAGGAAAGGCATATTTCAGTTATAATACCGTGTGTGGCGACGGACTTGACAGAAATTTGTACCGGGCATTTCCGGTTCTTTCCTATGTATTAGTGCAGTCGATTGGAGCACCGTTAAAACAGGCTTTATTGGACGCGGGCATTGGAAATGACATCAGTTGTTATTATGAAGAGAGTGTCAGACAGCCGTTTTTCTCGATTATTGCGAAAAATGTAAAAATGGAGCAGAAACAGCAGTTTATTACTGTGATTGAGACTGAGTTGAAAAAAATCGTCAAAGAGGGATTGAATCAGCAGTCACTGCTTGCGGCAATCAACGGATATGAATTTCAGTACCGGGAGGCGGATTTTGGAAACTTCCCGAAAGGGCTTATGTATGGACTTCAGATTTTTGACAGCTGGCTGTATGATGAAAATAAACCGTTTATTCATATTCAGGCAAACGATACATTTGCATTTTTGAAAAAGCAGGTTGGCACAGATTATTTTGAAAAAATCATTGAAAAATATCTGCTTAAAAATCCGCATGCGACATTTGTCAGTGTGCAGCCAAAAGTGGGCTTGACTACGCTTATGGAAGAGGAAGAAAAGAAAAAGCTGGAAGACTATATGGAAACTTTGAGCGATGAACAGAAAGAGGCACTCGTGAAAGAAACAGAGGAACTCAAAAAGTATCAGGAGGAGCCGACTCCTTCGGAGGATTTAAAATGCATTCCGCTTCTTACGAGAGAGGATATGAAGAAAGAAGCGCAGCCATTTAAAAATGAAATGAAAGAAATGGTGGGAGTTCCGGTTTTGCATCATGATATTTTTACGAATGGCATTGAGTATTTTCGCTGCTTTTTCGATGTCAAAGATTTGGAAGAGTATACACCGTATTTGTCCCTTTTGAGCGAATTAATTTCGGCTATGGATACGGAAAAGTATACGAAACTGGAACTTAGTAATGAGATTCTTTTGCATGCCGGCGGAATTTCGACAGATTTGGTTGTGTACGCAAACCGTCATAATGACGATTACCGGTATTTATGGGAGATTAGTGGAAAAGCATTAACCGCAGAGACGGAAAAGGTGTTTGACCTTTTGGCGGAAATGCTTACCAATACAAAGCTTTTCGATGAAAAACGACTGTATGAGATTATTGCGGAGAGCCGTTCGATTAAGCAGTCATCGCTTTTGTCGGCAGGACATACAACAGCGGTTGGCCGTGCGATGGCATATATGAAAAAGAACGCATATCTTACGGAATATATCAGAGGAATTGCCTACTATGACTTTTTGTGCGATTTGGAAGAGCATTTTGATGAGAGAAAGGAGAATTTGATTTCTGTTTTACAGGCATTGGCAAAGAAGGTTTTTGTAAAGGAGCGTCTGTCTGTCGATTTAACTTCTGGCAAAGAAGGCTTAAAACCGCTTGAAAATGGACTTTCACGGTTGATTGACCGGTTGCCGGATTCTGAGGAGGAAAAACTTCTAAAACCGGAATATTCGATGAAACCGATTGTAGGAAATGAGGGATTTAAGACGGCTGGAAAAGTGCAGTACGTGGCACGGGTCGGAAATTCTTCGGAAAAAGGAATTGCTTACAACGGTGTCAATAAGGTATTAAAAACAATTCTTGGATATGATTACTTGTGGAATGAAGTCCGTGTCAAAGGCGGCGCCTATGGAGTTATGTGTGCTTTTACAGATTTGGGAAATGGGTATATGGTATCGTACCGCGACCCGAACCTTGCAGAAACAAATGAAGTATTTGAAAAGGTACCGGCTTATCTGGAAGCTTTTGATGCTGATGAGCGCGATATGATGAAATATATTATTGGTACGGTTAGTGAGTTAGATACGCCATTAACACCGAGAGCCGAGGGACGGCGTTCGAGTCAGGCATGGCTTACCGACATTACCTTTGAGCAGATTCAAAAAGAGAGAGATGAGGTGCTTTCGGCAGACTGTGAACAGGTTCGCGAGGCTGCAAAAATGGTTTCCACGGTACTTAGTGATGGATATATTTGTGCAATCGGAAGCGAAGGAAAAGTGGAAGATGCAAAAGATTTATTTAATGAAATACGTGTTTTGAATTAGAAAGAAAATGGAGGATAAGATGGGACAGGAATTTAAATCAGGTTTTGTTACGTTAGTGGGCAGACCAAATGTGGGAAAATCTACGTTGATGAATCAAATGATTGGTCAGAAAATAGCGATTACTTCAAATAAACCGCAGACTACGAGAAACCGGATTCAGACGGTGTATCATGATGAGCGCGGACAGATCGTTTTTTTGGACACGCCGGGTATTCACAAGGCAAAAAATAAGCTTGGTGAATATATGGTAGGTGTGGCAGAAAAAACATTTTCAGAAGTTGACCTTGTGCTCTGGCTTGTTGAGGCAACAACATTTATCGGCAGAGGCGAGCGCTATATTGCAGAGGAGTTAAAACAGTCCAAAGCGCCGGTTATTCTTGTAATGAATAAAATTGATACGATTAAGAAAGACGAATTGTTAGAATGTATTGCTGCCTATAAAGATATGATGGAATTTGCAGAAATTATACCGGTTTCTGCGAGGACGGGCGAAAATGTCGATCAACTTATTACGACCATGTTTTCTTATCTGGAAGAGGGACCGGCATTTTACGATGAGGATACGATTACGGACCAGCCGGTGCGCCAGATTGTGGCGGAATTGATTCGCGAAAAAGCACTTCGTCTGCTTTCGGATGAAATTCCACACGGAATTGCTGTTGCCATTGACCAGATGAAAAACAGGCCGGGAAAAAGAAATGTGATTGACATTGATGTTACTATTATCTGCGAGAGAAGTTCCCATAAGGGAATTATCATCGGAAAACAGGGCAGTATGCTCAAACGAATTGGAACCGATGCCAGAAGGGAAATTGAAGAATTTTTGCAGGCAAAGGTAAATCTGAAACTTTGGGTTAAGGTGAAAAAAGACTGGCGTGACAGTGATTTTCTTCTTAAGAATTTTGGCTATAAAGAAAAAGACTGATTACCAATATGTGTTAGCATAGCCGGTTTGGAATCGGGATATCCTATTGCTAGGGTGTAAAGCAATTTACATCCGGACAAAAGTATAAAAGCCGCAAAAGGACTGCGGCGAGGAGGAACGCAATGGGAAATGAAGCAAACTGGAATACATTTACACAGACGGGGAAAGTGTCTGATTATCTGGCGTATGTGAGGGAAGAAAAAGGAAGAAACGGATGGGAAAATGCAGCAAAGGAAGAGAGGGGAACACGTGAAAGAGAGAGTGACAGGAATGGTGCTTTCGGCAGCTACCATTGGTGAATACGACAAACGTGTTGTCCTTTTGACGAAAGAGCGGGGGCGCATCTCCGCCTTCGCCAGAGGGGCAAGGCGCCCCAGAAGTCCGCTGTCTGCTGCAACGGAACCGTTTACCTTTGGGGAGTTTTTTATTTATAGAGGACGGGATTCTTATAGCATAGAGCAGGTTGAGGTGGAAAATTATTTCCCGGAATTAAGGCAGAATCTGGAGCATTTATATCTGGCACTTTATTTTTGCGAGGTGGCAGATTATTTT
>ERZ837380.3920-NODE-3920-length-13202-cov-3.823306_pt1 | contig 13202 bp, 12 predicted proteins | sample MGYA00519685_ERZ837380 | MGnify/ENA primary metagenome ERZ837380 (study PRJEB31850, sample SAMEA3708817) | human gut metagenome | biome: human gut; feature: human-associated habitat; material: faeces | place: China | collected 2014 ...
CTAAAAATTATTTTATTATAATGAATTTCATTTTTCTTTAGCCAATTTAATACAATATTTCTGTTCTCTTCTATTGTCATTACATCTGCTGAATGAGATAAGAATGAACCTCTTGCTGTGATAATATAAATTTCATTTTCTTCTTTTAATTTATCAATTACTTCATTTGCAAATTTTCTTGCCTCTACATTAATTGAATACTCTCTAAAATATTTATTCCAAAATTCATCATCTAATTTGATATCTACATCAAATATTTCATTGGTTTCATATCCTTTATAATTTTTTATTCCTAAACCATAGTTTTCATAATAAAATTTGCTCCCATAATCTAACTGCCATTGTTCTATGTCAGTTAAAACTCCATCTATATCAATTCCTATTTTCATTTTTTGTTCTCTCCTTTTCTTAAATATATCATATAATAAGCTAAACTTATCTGGAATATCATAAAGAAAGCTGATAATCCCACCATAAATCTTAATCCTTTTTCATACATCAAACCACATAAAAATACTCCTATTGCTTCACCTAAAAATCTAATTATATGGCATATATTTGAAAAACTTAATTGATATTTATTTTCTAATCTATTTATATATACTGCATCACAAATATTTTCGTATGAAGTTGAAATGAATATTGACCAAGTAATTGCCAAAAATGTAATTGCAATATTATTTGATATAAATGCTATCACATAGCCTAAAAATCTTATTCCAAATTTTATTGCTACTGTTAAATTGTCATTTTTTGGTGTTAAATATTTTAATGCTATAATGCCAAATATATCTGCTAAAAGACCAATTACTAATAAATAATTTGTTGCTAAACTATCACTAAATTTAAAATAATTTGTTAGTGTTAGCATTTTTAATCCAAGTGCTGTTGACATTGCAATTGTTCCAAAAAGCGTATATATCAAATATAATGCTAAAATTTTATCTTTTAAAATATATTTTGAAGATATTTCTTCATCATTATTCTCAGATTTTTTTCCATTTATATTAAGTAATATTAATAATGCAAACATTAAAAATATATTCGCTATAAATAAACATGCATTATAATTTATAAGTATTCCAGCAATATTTTTTCCTATAAACATTCCGCCAAATAAAATCCCAACGTCTCTAAATAAATATTCTGTTAATCTTCTTTTACTATAAATTGTTCCTGTTTTTATAATTGTAGTTATTAATGGATATATACTTGTAATTATTATGTATTCTGTTACTATATCTATTATTATTGATAGTTTTATTAGTTCTACAGAAGTTGTTTGATTTAAAAAGTATAACCAAAACATATTTACAAATTTTATTAATAATACTATCACTAGTGTATTTTTTAATTTATCTAATTTTATGTATTTTCCAATTAAACCAATAATTATAACACTTATTAATGTTCCTATACTTAGTATATTGCTTATATTTGTAACAGAGAAATTATTATCTTGTAACCATAGCTGCCTAAAATTTCCCCATAGTCCAACTGATATACTAAAAAGTGCTAACATTATAAGTATTTGGTTTTCGTTTTTTATTTTTTTCATTTGCTACTCCATTTCATTTTTATTTATTTATTACTACTCCGTCTAAATCTATTCCTATTTTAATAATTCTATTTTTCCCTTAAATTATATTTATTAATATTATCTATTGTTGCAAATCCATTTTTTTCTTTTACTCTATCTAAAAACACAATTCCTTCTAAATGATCACATTCATGTTGAACTAATCTTGCAAAAAATCCATGTAGTTGCCTTGTTATTTGCTTACCATTTTCATCATAGTATGTTAATTCTATATCTTTATATCTTTCCACTTTTCCTCTGATACTAGGTACACTCAAGCAACCTTCATATTGTATATCTGTTTCATTTGATATTTTTCTCCATGTTGGATTTATCATTGCTGTTACAGGTATTTCTTCTGCATCATGATATTTAATATTTTCTTTTTTAGCACCTACTACAATTATTCTCTTATTTATACCTATTTGTGGTGCTGCAATTCCTAATCCTGTACCGAATTCTAATGTTGATTTTAAATCTTCTATAATATCTAAAATCTCTTCATTTATATTTTTTATTTCTACTTTATCACATTCTTTTTCAAGAACAGGATCTCCCACTTCTCTTATTTTTAAAACTTTACCCATATTTCCTACCTTTCTGAACTCATTTCAAAATGAAAATTGTAGAACTGCCACACACTCCACATGTTTCGTAAAAGGGAACATATCTACCGGTCTAATCTCTTCAATCACATAATGCTCCTCAAATTTAGCCAAATCCCTAACCAAAGTAGCAGGATTACAACTAATATACACTACTCTATCAGGTTTAATCTTCAAGATATTATCAATAGACCTACCATCAAGTCCTTTTCTTGGAGGATCAACCATAACAACATCTGGAATAATCTTTTTATTATTAATCAAATCATCTAAAACAACTTCTGTATCTCCAGCTATAAAATCAACATTATTAATATTATTTAATATTGCATTTTCTTTTGCATTCTCAATAGCTTGTTCTACAATTTCAACACCATAAACTTTTTTAGCATATTTCGCCATAAATAAAGAAATTGTACCAATTCCACAATATAAGTCAAATACTGTATCATTTGATGTTATTTTTGCTGCTTCTACTCCTATATTATATAATTTTTCTGCTTGAATAGGATTTACTTGATAAAATGAAAGTGGAGATATTTTGAATTTGTATTTTCCTAGTTTATCTTCAATATAGCCACTTCCATATATATTGATATTTTCTAGTCCTAATATAACATTAGTGTTTTTTGTATTTATGTTTTTTACAATTGTTTTTATATTAGGATATTTTTTTGTTAGCATTTCTACAAGTTCTGTTTCTTTTAGTATTTGATTTCCATTTATAACTAATATGCACATTATTTCATTTGTTTTTACTCCTACTTTTATTACAATGTGTCTAAATAATCCTTTTCCTGTTTTTTCATTATATATAGAAATTTTATTTTGTTTTATAAACTCAAGTATTGTTTTTGCTATTTTTTCTGATATTGGTTTTTGTATAAGACATTTTTCCATAGGAATTATTTCATGACTTCTTTGTGCAAATATTCCAACTACTGGTTCGTTTTCTTTATTTAGTCCTAATGGATATTGTGCTTTGTTTCTATAATGAAATGGATTTTCCATTCCGTAATGTTTCTTTTACCTCTATTTTATTTTTTAGTGTTTTATTTACTAGTGATTGGACTGCATTTTGTTTCATTTTTAATGTTTCTTCGTATTTTATATGTCTCATTGTACAGCCACCACATCTTTTATAAGTTTTGCAATCTACTTCTTGTCTTTTATCTGATTTTTCTATTATTTCTAATATTTTTCCAAATGCATGTGATGATAATACTTTTACTATTAAGATTTTTACTTTTTCTCCTTTTATTGCTCCATTAATAAAAATAGTGAAGTTGTCTATTTTTGCTATTCCTTCACCTTCAAATCCATTGTCTATTATATCTACTATATATTCTTTATTTTTTTCTACTGGTGAATTATTCATTATTATTACTCCTAACTAAATATGTATAAAAAATAATAAGGAAGAAAAGGACATCCTTTTTCCGCCCTATTCTTCCCAGTTGTGATATATGTTTGCAACATCATCAAGTTCTTCTAGTCTTTCTATTAATCTTTCCATTTTTTCTATGCCTTTTTCATCTAATTGAACTGTTGTTGTTGGAACCATTTGAACTTCTGCTTCTAAGAATTCTAATCCAGCTTCTTCTAGTTTTTCACTAACTTGTGCAAAATCTGCTGGATCTGTTGTTATTTCGTATACTTCATCTTCTGCAACAAAGTCTTCTGCTCCAGCATCTAAGGCTAACATCATTACGTCGTCTTCTGACATTTCTGTTGATGCTTTTTCTATTACTATTACTCCTTTTTTATTGAACATATAAGATACACATCCTGTTGTTCCTAAGTTTCCTCCTGCTTTATCAAATACGTGTCTTACATCTGCTGCTGTTCTGTTTTTGTTGTCTGTTGATGCTTCTACTATTACTGCTACTCCATTTGGTCCATATCCTTCATATACTATTTCTTCATAGTTTTCATTACTTGTTGATGCTTTTTTGATGGCATTGTTTATTGTGTCATTTGGCATATTTGCTGCTTTACATTTTGCTATTACTGCTTTTAATTTTGAGTTTCCTGCTGGGTCTGGTCCACCTTCTTTTGTTGCTATTAATAATTCTCTTCCTAATTTTGTAAATATTTTTCCTCTTGCTGCATCTGCTTTTCCTTTTTTGGCTTGTATGTTGTGCCATTTGCTGTGTCCTGACATATTTTTTCCTCCTCTTTAATTTTTCTGTATTTTAAGGTTCTTGTGCCTATATATATTGGTTTTACCCATCTTTTCTAAAAATTTCTTTTTTATTGTAACATATTTTTTGTATTTTGTGTAGTCTTTTTACAAATATTTTTTGTATTTCATTATTATCAATTAAAAATTGCCTTCCTTTTGACAATTATACTCATAATTAGCCTTTACAGCAGCCTTACAAGCGACAGTTGCAATAAATCTTTCTTCAATATCATTTTCTTTTAAACTTTGTTATGTATTGTAATCTCTGCTATAGCCATTCCCCATATTTCTTAATATATATTTTCTTTACTTTCTGTACAAGAACTGTATAAATAATTAACAATATCACTACAAACAAATAATATTTCATAGGTAAAATAACAAAATTGAAAGATTTTACACTATGTAAAAGTATTGGCGTTATTATTGTTCCAGCAATTGTAATAAAGGTTGATGTTGTAAGTATTTTATTTGCTTTTGATTCAATAAATGGCATTTTTGAAGTTCTTATATAATGAATTATCATTGTTTCACTAATTAAACATTCAACAAACCAAGCGGTTTGGAACCATGCTTGTTTTTCAATACTATTATATCCAAATACAAACCAGAATACAATAAATGCAATTACATCTGTTACAGAACTTGTTATTCCCATAACATTCATAAATTTTCCAAGTCCTTTTGTTTCCCACTTTCTTGGTTTTTCTATAAATTCTTTATCAACATCATCATATGGTATTGCAACTTGAGAAATATCATATAAAAAGTCTTGGATTAACATTTGAATTGGTAATAATGGTAAAAATGGTAAGAATATACTTGCTATTAATATACTAAATACATCTCCAAAATCTGAGCTTAAGGCCATTTTCATATATTTTATGATATTTCCATATACTTTTCTTCCTTCTATTACTCCATCATAAACCACTTGTAGACTTTTTTCAAGTAGTAGAATATCGCTTGCTTCTTTTGCAATATCTGTTGCTGAGTCTACACATATTCCAACATCTGCTGTATGTAATGATGGTGCATCATTTACTCCATCTCCCATATAGCCAACAACATGACCATTTTTCTTATATGCATTTACAACTCTTTCTTTTTGTAATGGGTTTAATCTTGCAAATACATCAACTTCTTCTATTTTTTTAGATAATTCTTCATCATTTAATTTATCTAATTCAACACCTGTTATAATATTTTCTGATTTTAATCCTACTATACTACAGATATTTTTTGTTGCATAGGCATTATCTCCTGTTAATATTTTTGTATGTACACCTATTTTTCTTAAATCATTTAATGTTTTCTTTACTTCTTTTTTTGGTGGATCTAGAAATGCTACATACCCTACAAATGTCATATCTTTTTCATCTTGACTATTAAATATATTTGCTCCTTGATATTCTCTTTTTGATGCTAAGGCTATTACTTGCATTCCTATATTTGATAAATTATTTGCATTTACTTCTATTTGCTTTATTAATTCATCTGTTAACGGCATTATCTGGTCTTTATATTTTACATCTTTACAACATTTTAATATTTCTTCAATAGCACCTTTTGTAATCATTCTGTAGCCTTCTTCATTTTTTACGACTACACTCATTCTTTTTCTTACATAGTCAAATGGTATTTCATCTACTTTTTCGTATTCTTTTAATACTTCTTTTATTTTGTGTTTATTTCCATATGCAATTACAGCTTTATCTACTAAATTTTTTATTCCTGTTCCATAATAACTATTTAAATAAGCATATTGCAATATTTCTATGTCTTCTTCTCCAAGAACATTGATATATTTTTGTAGTGTGATTTTGTCTTGTGTTAATGTTCCTGTTTTATCTGTGCATAATATATCTATAGCTCCTAAATTTTGGATAGATTGACTATTTTTTACTAAGGTTTTCTTTTTAGCTAATGTTTTACTTCCTTTTGTCAAATTCACATTAACAATCATTGGTAACATACTTGGTGTGATTCCAACAGCTACTGATAAAGCAAATAATAAAGCTTCCATTAAATCATGTCTTATAACTGCATATATTAAAAATACTGCTATCGATACTATTACCATATATTTAATTAATAGTTTTGTTATTCCATCCATTCCTTTTTCAAAATTTGTTGGTTCTTTTTTTGTATCAATTTCTTTACTCATTCTTCCAAGATATGTATTAAATCCAGTTTGAATTACTACAGCTGTTCCACTTCCACTTACGACACTTGAACCCATTAAACAAATATTGTTAATATCAAATATTCCATTTGCATCATTTGTTTGTGTTGTTTTTTCTACTAAAACACTTTCACCTGTAAATACAGATTGATTTAAGAATAAGTCCTTAGTTTCTATAAGCATTACATCTGCTGGAATTATTGAACCCGCATTTAATTTTATAATGTCTCCTATTACAACATTTTCTACTTTTACTTCTTTTTCTTTTCCATTTCTTACTACATTTGTACTAGAATATATTTGAGCTTTTAATTTTTGATTAAATTTATATGAAGAATAGTCTTGTGCAAATTTAATTAATGCACTAACTATTGCAATTCCTATTATTATTCCAGCTCCTAGTTTATCAGCTAATGCAAAATCTATTATTGCTAATAAAAACAAAATATAGATAAATTTGTCGTTAAAAGATTTTAAAAGAAAAGAAAACCAACTTTTCTTCTCTTTTTTTACAACTGCATTTATGCCATTTTCTTTTATTCTTTTTTCATATTCGATTTGTGTTAAGCCTTTTTCATTGGTTTTATATTCTTTTAATATTTGTTCTGATGAATATTTTGAAATTTGCTGATATTTTTCAAATAGTTCTTTATCAGTTGTTTTCATTTGTTTTACTTTCTTTTTGATATAAAATAATTGTATCATTTGTACCACTTCTTTCGTTTTACGTTTTACAACATTGAAATTTGATAAAAATCATTTTTCTCGTTTGTTTTATTATCTTCTGGTCTTCTTTCTACTTTAACATTATCATCTAAAATAATTTCTTTATTTAAAATTTCTTTTACTCTTTCAATATCTGCAAATTGTATTTCCCAACAAGCTCCGCTCCAATAAGTTTTGCTTCTTTTATATCTATGGTCAGGTTCTCCAATTTTTTTAGTTAATTTTTCAATTGTTTCTACTCTACTACTATAAATTCTTATAATTTGCTCTTTGTATAAAATATTTATTGTAGTTTCTTGTTCTGCTGGTTCTGTTTTATAATATCTCATGGTTTTTGTGTTTCACTTTCTTTTTAATATATTAACAGAAATGTTAAAAATGCTAACCAACGTATTTGACTTGTTGTTAAATCTTGTGGTAGTAATGTTATTTCGCTTTCTGTTTTTTCATTTGTGAAACTCATTTCGTAATAATCAACATTTTGCAATTTAAAATATAGTTCTAAATCTTGTGTCTCATTTTCTCTCATTGCAGATACATCTATGTATTTTGTTCCTAATAGAACATCTCTTTCTGAGTAAAAATCTACTTTTATATATTTGTATTCTATTTTATTTTCAGCTTGATTTTTTATTGTTCCTTTTATTCTTCCGTTTACTTTTGTTGCTTGTGCTTGATATATTGTTATTTGTGGTAAGTTATCTTTTCTTCCAATATTTCTATATACTGTTTCTAAATTGATATTTATCATTATTTCTGAAAAGATGAAAAATAGTATTACCCACATTGCATATTTAAAAAATGTTTTCATTCTACTCATAGTTTTTCTCCATTTCTTTATTAATTTTGACATATTATATCAAATTTTTGCTTAAATTTCAATTGTTTTTTCTAAGTAAACTGAATATATATATACTTTTTTAACTTTTTTATTCAAAGCTTCTTCTAATGCTTCTTTGTATAATTCCAATTGTTTTGAATATTTTTTTACTAATTCTTGTTCATTTCCAGGTTCTACATAATCTGTTTTGTAATCTAATAATTTTAAATTATCATCTTTATCAATATAATATAAATCTATAATTCCTTGTACTAATATATTTTCTTTGCAATTTTCTTCATATATTTCTCTTGCTGGTACATTTATATAGAATGGTTTTTCTTTATAAATTTCTTTGGCTTCTTTTAGTTCCTTTGCAATATCTGATTTCGTGAAGGCAAATATTTTTGACATATTAATTGCTTTGGATTCTTTTTCTGTTATTATTTCTTTGTTTTTTAATTTTTGTATTAATTCAGATATTTTTTCTAAATTATATTCTTCTTTGAAGTTTAATTTTTGCATACATAAATGTACTAAAGTTCCTCTTTGAGCTGGTGTTATTTTTTGTTCTTCATCATTTTGTAAGAATTTTGGTTTACCAAAATCAATTTTCTTTTCCTTATTTTCTTGAACATCTGTAGGATTTTCATCTAGACTTTCTATGTTAACCCCTAAAGTTTTTTGTTGCATTTGTTTGATTTTTGTAACTGAACTTTTAGTTGGAATTGTTGTTGCTAATTTATTTTGATATTCATACTCTATCTTATTTTTTATATCTTCCATCTGTTCTTTGGAAATTTCTATGTTTTTATTTTCCATAAGTTCTTTTATTTTTTGTGAATTTATTTCTTGTATATCTGTTTTGTTTAATTTTGAAAAAATATCTCTATCAATTACGTTTAATTCAAGTAAATCTTGTGTGCTATTTTTTTCATATTGATATACTAGTAAAATCCAATCTAAATATGATTTGTATTTTTTTACTAGTACAGGATTTATTTTTTCTTTGTTTTTATGATATATTTCTGTTTGTTTTTCTAATCCTTCTAGTTTTTTACTTAAGTTTTTAGAAGTTCCTGTTATAAATAATTTTTCTTTTGCTCTTGTTAGTGCAACATATAATATTCTCATTTCTTCTGATATACTTTCTGTTTTTATTATGTTTTTAACCGCTTGGCGAGTAAGTGTATCATATTTTATTTGAGCATTGTAATCTATGTATTTTGCACCAATTCCGAGTTCTTGATGTAAAAGCACTGGTTCTTTTTTGATGTCTTGCTCATTGAATTGTTTATTTGAATTCACAAGAAATACTACTGGAAATTCAAGTCCTTTACTTTTGTGAATACTCATAATTCTAATTACATCATCATTTTCACCAATTATTTTTGCTGAGCTTAAGTCACCTGAATTTATTTTTAATTTGTCCATAAAGTTAATGAAATTATATAATCCTTTAAAACTTGCTGTTTCATATTTTTTAGCTCTTTCAAATAATATTCTTAAATTAGCTTGTCTTAGTATTCCATTTGGCATTAATCCAACATAATTGTAATAACCTGTATCTGAATATATTTTCCAAATTAATTCATCTAAAGCTAAATATTCTTGTTCTTTTCTCCAAATTTCTAAATTGTTTAAAAATTTTTCTATTTTTTCTTTTAATTTTTCTCCAACATTTATTTTTGCCTTTTTCATACATTCGTAAAAATTATCGTATTTATCTGACAAACGTATTTCTACTAATTCATTATCTGTAAATCCACCTATACTAGACCTTAGAACTGTTACTAGTGGTATGTCTTGTATTGGATTATCAATTATTTTTAATAAACTCATTATTGTTTGGATTTCTATGGATTCTAAATATTCTTGTGTACTATCTGAAAATACTTGCATTCCATTGTTTATTATTTCTTGTTCGAATATATTTGCTTTATTTTTTGTTGACCTTAATAATATTGCTATGTCTTTATATTTTATATCTCTAAAACTTTTTGATTTTCTATCATATACTTGGTATTTACTGTCTATTAATTCTTTTACTTTTTTAGCAACATATTTTGCTTCAACTTCTATTTCATCTAAATGTTTTAAATCTTCTATATCTTCACTATTTTTATTGTTTGAGCCATAATCATCTTCTTCTGTATCATTTTCATTATTTTCATATAAATCTTGGTCATCTTTTTTCATTTCAATTATATCAATTTCAGTCTTTAGATTTTGATTAACCTTTTGGTAATCTTCTGCTCCAAAATTCAAGTATTCATTTCTATCATATTCTACTTCTCCTAATGTTTCACTCATTATATTTTTGAATACTAAATTTGTAAAATCTAATATGTTGTCTCTACTTCTAAAGTTTTTAAATAGCTGTATTTTTCTTCCATTTATTGGAACATTTCTTTCTGTTTCATCTAGTTCTATTTTTTCATAATTATTGTATTTATCAAGGAAAAGTCTTGGCATTGCTTGTCTGAATCTATATATACTTTGCTTTACATCTCCTACCATAAAGATATTATTTCCTCTTGATACTGATGTTAATATATATTCTTGCACTAAGTTACTATCTTGATATTCATCTATTGCTATTTCTTCAAATTTTTCAGTATATTTTTTTGCTACATCTGTTTTTATTACATTTCCATTTTCATCTTTTTTTACTAATATTTCTAATGCAAAATGTTCTATATCTGTAAAGTCTACTATATTTTTTTCTCTTTTCCTTTTTGAAAATACTTCATCAAATTCTAATATTAATTTTTCTAGTTTTTTAAGAATATCATACATATCAAAAATATCTTGATTAGATTGCTTAGAATCTGTTGTTAATATTTTGCCTATTTTTTTATTGAATTTTTCTTTTACGGTATCTCTTATTTCTTTTGCTTCTGCTTTTATTTCTGATTCTACTTTTTTTCTTGACCAAGGTTGAAATTTTATATTTTGAGCAATTTCATATGCAGAATCCCAATTTTGTAAATTATCTTGTAGTGTTTTTAATTGTTTTATATCTGATGCTATTATTTGTTCAAATACTTCTAACTCTTTATCATCTGTCAAACTTTCTCTTGCATCTTCTAAAACAGCTATATCATCAATTAATTCTTCATCTAGTTCTTCTAATAACACACTTCCCCATGGTGTTTTGCTGAAATCTTCATTTAACTTTCCATATAAATTAAACATTTCTATTTTTTCATGTAACCATTCTTTAGGAAATGGGCTTGAACCAATATAACCATGAATTTTTAGAACCAAATCTTTTAATGGTGTGTCATCTCTATAACTTGTATATGTATTTACTAATTTTGTAAAATCACTATCATCTTCTTCATACTTTTTTTCAAATATATCATCTAATATTTCTTGTTTTAATAGTTCTATTTCTGGTGTATCTGCTATTCTAAAATTTGGTGATACATTATTTAATTCGAAAAAGTTATTTTTTACTACTTCTAGACAGAACGAATCTATTGTACATATACTAGCCATATTTAATAAGGTTATTTGCCTTTGTAAATTTTCATTTTCAGGATTTTCTTCTAGTTTCTTATATATTGCATCTAACACTCTTTCTCTCATTTCTGAAGCTGCTGCATTTGTGAAAGTTACGACTAGTAATTTATTTATATCTATATTCTCATTTATTGCTTTATTTATTATTCTCTCTACTAATACAGCAGTTTTTCCGACTTCCAGCTGCTGCAGCTACTAGTAAGTTTGAATTTTTTTCATATATTGCTTGTTTTTGTTCTTTTGTCCAGTTTGGCATAATATTTTCTCCTCTCTTTCAACCAAGAACCAATGGGGACGTTGTTTCATTGGTTGAAATTTAAATCTTTCTATATCTCCTACAATCTATTTTTCCTTTTAAATATGTTGATAATTTTTCTCCATTTATTAGGTCTTCTTTTTGCTGTTTTGTTAATTCTTTTATTTGATATTCTAATTTACACGCTAAAGATTTTTCTTTGCTTTTCCATGCTGTTTCTAATTTTATTACATCATGTGATTTGGTGTACTTTGCTCCGTTTTTACTTTTAGTTTTATGCTCATTTAATCGTTTTTCTAAGTCATTTGTCATTCCTGTATATATTGAATTATCTGAGCATCTTAACATATATGTATAGTACATTTTTATCTCCTATTTTCAACTAATGGGAACCAATGGGGACGTTCTTTAATTGGTTGAATTATTATTATTTTTCGTTATATTTTTAATATATCACATGCTTTGTTTTGTTTCAATGTTTTTATAAAAAGTTTATTATTATTAAAACTAAAAAGAGAAGTCTATGACTTCTCTTTTATGTAACCTCTTTAATACCAGATTTAACCTAAACTAATATAATATCTTAGTCTTGGAGACAACATTTGTGCCCTGACATATTCTTCAATAATGTCTTTAACTTGCTGTTTGGTAAATTCTAATCCAAACTTTTCTTTCAAATCCTGTCTCAGGCTTTCTTCTGTCAGTTGAGACTGTGATGCTATATAATTATATATAACAAAGTCTTTTTCTCTCCGACATTGTTCATACGTCATTGCTATTTTTACATTCATTTTGTTTTTCCTCCTGTCATTCAACAATGCTCTGTATTTTTTATAGTTACATTTAATGCTTAACAAATTAATTAAGCAATTCCATAACATCTGCAGCAACCGCGATAGATTCCTTTGGATATACTTGACTAATTATCACCAATAGTTTTTTTAATATTTTAGCAATATCAAATGCTCCTTCCTCAAAAGCAATCAACGTAATCAGTTCAGTATCATAATTTCCATGAGAATTATAATAACCCTTTTTAGCCATCAAAACATTTTCTTCTTTTTTTAATGATAATGTGATTACTATTCCTTCAAACTTTTCCTCAGCAATTTCTTTTGAGCTTAAAACCCAAACTCCTTTTTCTTTCCGCATATGTTACCTCCTGAAAATATAAATATTTTTTACCGTTTTATTTTATCATATCATGCAAATTATGTCAATTTAAAAATTCAAGTTTATGAATAATTTATGATATGATCACCCTATAAAATTAATTTATGAAAAGTTCACCCTATGATATAATGGAGGTATGAGAACT
>ERZ837380.3942-NODE-3942-length-13149-cov-15.341530_pt1 | contig 13149 bp, 4 predicted proteins | sample MGYA00519685_ERZ837380 | MGnify/ENA primary metagenome ERZ837380 (study PRJEB31850, sample SAMEA3708817) | human gut metagenome | biome: human gut; feature: human-associated habitat; material: faeces | place: China | collected 2014 ...
AGCTTCCATCCTACGAAATGATGTCCTTCTTTCGCTGTTGCTGTTACTGTTGCCTTTTCTCCATCTTCGTAGATTCCGTCCTCATGATCCATGCTGACTGTTCCCATTGCTTCAGCACTTGCTGTTGCTGTTACTGTATACTGTTTCTTTACTACAGGATTTGCTACGAAGTTTGCTGTCAGTGTCACATCTTCTGTCACATCAAATACATGTGGATTTGCATCACTGACTTCTGTTCCCTCTGCGTTTGTCCAGTTTACGAAATGATATCCTGGATTTGCTGTTGCTGTTACTGTAGCGGTATCATACTTCTGATACTCGTTCTTATCGGTTACTGCACTTCCCATTGCCGGGTCATTTACTTGAACGGTCACAACTACTGGCTGCGGCGCTGTAAACGGTTTTGTCAGTTTCGCATTTGCCCAGTCACCATGATCGCTCCAGTTATTTGCACCTTTGTCCATAACCAATTTCAGTTCTGTTGCATCAGTTATATCAATATCACCTGTAAATCCTTTTGCTGTGTTAGTTCCCATTACATCACTTGTGAACTTCAGATTTCCATCCACATATACCTTAAATGTGATACTTGCCTGAGAAGGATTTATCTTTGTCTCACGGTCTACACCATAATAAGATGAAAAACTCGTATATCCTTTGCCAGTCAGATCGTAAATGATTGTAGAATCTGCATGGCTTCCGATTCCTTTATCAAAGGTTTCTTCCTTTGAACCGTCCCATAACGTCAGTGTGTTGTTTCCACAGCTCTTATCTTTTCTTGTCGGATTACCTGAATCTCCGGATGTCTGTGATGTCCAGTCAAGATCAGATAACCATGTATCTCCTGATGCATGAACTGTTACTTTATAAGTCTTTTCTGTGGACTTATCCGCAGAAGTTACTTTCACTTTCACATTGTTGTCACCTTCTGTCAGTCCCAGTTCTGCCGAAGCACTTCCTGTTCCTGTCTGAATCACTTTATCTTTCCAGATAACTTCTACGGTTGCATCCGCCTCTTCTGCTGTTGCATTGATTGTCACAGCAGATTCTGTTGCAGATGCTGTATATTTTAATGTATCTGCATCAAAGTTTTCTTTCAGAGATACATTTCCTCCAAGGCTTAATGCTTCCAAACGTGCATTTGCAGCATTCGGCACTTTCAGTTTCAGTTTATAGTAGACCGGCTCTGCACTTGTCTCAGGTGTCACACGGATCGTAATCTCATTGATTCCCGGTGCAACTGTCACGACTCCCTGAACAGTCTGTGCTGCGGATGTAACCTCTTTTCCGTTCACGATGGAAACAGTTGCTCTTGTACTCTGTGCTGTCGCTGTAACCTGCGCTGTTGTTGTTCCTGTTGCAATTGGGAGACTATATTCATAAACTCCCTCTGCCAGTTCGATTGTCTGTCCGTTTACCTGCATGCTTTCCAACAATGCATTGTTATCTCCCTGACGGCTGATTGTGAAACGATATTTTTTCATTGTCACGCCATCTTCTGCTGTAACATTTACCTCGATCAGATTTCTTCCGCTTGTGAGAACTGCGTTTCCGCTCAGTTCAGCTGTTTCTTTTCCATTCACCAGCACTTTTACTGTTGCCTTTGTATCCTCTGCTGCAAAGGAATACTTGATTTCCTGAACGTCACTTCCCGCTGTTGTCTGATAGAAAGTTGTTCCTTTTACAAACTGGAACATGTCTGTACTTTCACTAGTTTTTATATCAGCTGTCGCCAGATCTGCATTTGCAGATTTGACTGCTGATGCACCTGAATCTGTGCCATTTCCGGTTACTTTTACTGCATCAGACCATACAATGTCTCCTGCTGCACCTGTTCCGATCAGCGGTACATAAGCAGCTTTCACATATTTGCCTTTCAATGCTTTAGAAGCTGTCAGAGAAGTTCCCTCTACTCCGCTGATAATGGAATAGTTTCCATTTTCTTTATCAGCAACTGCCCATTTTACAATTACGGACTGTCCTGTAGTATCTCCTGCCGCTGTCAGGCTGTCAGCAGCTTCGTCATATGTTACCTTAACATTGGAGGCGGTCGGTTTCACTGCCTCTTCAACTAATTTTACTTCTTTATTATTCACTGTAACATCAGAATAAGTGATGGATCCTGTATTAGTTCCCTGGCTTGCGATTGCCAGCTTAAAATTACCGCTCAGGAAACCGCAGTCTGTTCTCGAACCGATGGTGGTCCAGTTGTTCTTATCTGCACTGTAGTAAGCTGTCACTGTGGCATTATTTTTTACCAATTTCAGCCAGATTGGATTTGTGCTTACATTTGCCCAGTTATTATATGGTTCCTCTACTGCACTTCTGTTCTGCTCTTTTACAAGTGCTACTGCACTGGTAGAGCCATCACGATGCTTCTTTTCCAGTGCTACATAATTGTCCGCATCATCATAGAGATAGATTCCTGCATCTGCCCATGTATTTGCAGGAGTTGCACCTGTCAGTTTGAATACAAGTGTCAGATTTGTTCTGTCTGTTCCTTCCGGCAATGGTTTTACAAGGACATTGCTCGGTGTCTGCTGATTGAAAAGCCCCTGACCGGTGAAATCCTGTTCCAGTCCGCCTTCAACGGTTGAGCTTACACGATATTTGTCAGATGCTGTCGGATAATCTACTGTAATATCTGATGCGATTGTCTTTCCGTTCTGCCAGATGGATACCAGTTTTGATGCTTCATAACCGTTGGCTGTAGATGCTGTCACTACAACACTTCCCGGTTTTACTGCTGTCAGAAGTCCTTGTTCAGTGATTGTTGCTTTATCAGTCTCAGTTCCGGTCTTGGCATCATAGACCTTCCATGTCACTGCGCTGTTCTTGTCTGCACCGTTCTCTTCAGCGTTCCATTTCAGATTTGCAGTATACTGGATCGTATCATTTACGTTAATATTTTCTTTGGTATCAGCTGCTGTCAGCTCTATTCCTTCCGGCAGATTACCAAGTTCACCTGCGTTGACTGTGAATGTAACTGTATTGGTCGGGAACTTACGTCCTCCAACAACCATATATCCTGTTACATTGGCTGTTCCTGCTCCAACTGCAGTTACGACACCTGTACTGGAAACTTTTACTACTTTTTCATTGTCAGATTCGTAGTACATCGTTCCGTTCGGTGCTGTTGTGGAATCTGCGTTTACCTTCATTGCATCATTGGTGACTGTAATATCAGAAGCACTCATATTGCTGATTGAACTTCCGGCATTCAATCCACCGTCATACTCATTTCCTTCGATCACTACATTTTTACAACCATTAAAGTTGTACAGTTTTCCTGATAAGGTATCACCACTTCCGCTTACGGTCAGTTCTGCACTGTCGGCTACATTCAGTTCTGTAGAACTTCCGTCTTTTACTGCCAGACTCAGAGATCCATCTCCGTTGATCGGATCCTGTCTGTAAATTTTATTATTTTTAAAGGTAAGGTTATCTACACTCTTTGCATCAAGAACTCTCTTATTGTACGTAAAAAACGTATTGCCCTTGATCTTAATATTAGAATGTACGGTCTTTTCCGTAGATACAGTCGGATTGGTAGGCTCAATGAAAATTGCCTGTGCATTTCCTCTTGTAAATGTATTATTACGGATGGTCACATCTCTGACCGGACCTGACTCATACCAGCCCTGAGCATCATCAGAAATATAGATGCCTGCCATACTCATTCCGTCAAATGTATTATTTTCAATGACAATTGGTTTTCTTGTAGTTACAAGGATTCCTCTTGTCGGAACTTCCTTAAATTCACAATTGCTGATGTTGACAGCAGGTGTATAAGTGATATTTTCTACCACATGTTGATTTACCTGAACGTCGGCAGGAATTGCCTTATCCAATGTCAGCTTGATGGTTGTCAGACTTCCTGAACCTTCACCCATGTTTCCGCCCATTCCGTCCGGTCCGTCAACCTTTGTTACTGTGCGAACGGAATTTTCAACTGTGATCATATTTCCCTTTGTCATGAACTCGATTTCGTCACCTTCGAAAAAGTTCGGGAAACCAGCTGTTTCATGATGGTTGTACTGTACTGTGATTGTTCTTCTGTCAGAACTGATGGATGTAACTGTGTTAAATGTTCCGTGGATATTGATCGGGTCGTCATGAGGACCTGCAAAGGTACAGTTATTAATATTGATTGCTCCTTTGCATCCGGACATCTGTACAAAGTCAGCATATCCGGCTGTTGTTCTTCCACTTTCCTTTGGTGCTTCAAAATCAACATCTTCCATTGTAATGTTTTCAGAATGCTGACCTACCATACCAAATCCATGAAGGAATTGGATATCAAGAGAAGTCATCTTAATATCTTTGCTCTTCCAGAAAAACGTTCCTGCATGATCACGTACGGTCGGACGTGACTGAAAGCACATTCCGTTCTGAACTTCACCGGCTTTACTATTATATGTAATCTTTACACGATGATTTCCAAGATCCTCAATAGAAGCTACACCTTTTAATGCAGCATTTCCATTTCCTGCACCGAATTTGATTCCCTGTACGGTATCTTCCCGCTGGGTATGATAACCTGACAGATCGGAGATACTCCAGTAACGTTGACCTGTATAAGGACTTACATCGCTGTACCATTTAATCGTTGTTCCTGCAACTTCATAATTATAGCACTCAGGAATATACATAGTTGCTGTATTTCCCTCTACACTCTCAACAGTCATATCAATAACTGTCGGAACCTGGAAATCCACTGCAAAATTTTTAAATTCAACATCTTCGCAACCGATTGTTGCAAATGTTGTCATTTTACCATGGAACATAAACAGAGAGTTGTTTCCATCTACGGTAACATGATCCATATCTTCCAGAAAAATACCGATCTTCTTCATTTTATTGTTCTGATCGGCACCTACAGTATTGGAAACATATAATTCTCTTTCTATTGCTTTATCTGGATAGATATCATAGCGTCCTTCCGGGAAATTAATCTTGACTTCTTTTCCCTCTTTCGTTGCATCTTTCGCAGCTGCGATTGCTTTCTGTATTCCGATTGCACTATCCTTCCCACTGTCCGGATATACTCCGTAATCCGTAACATCGATTACTTCTGTTCTTGCAGCTGCTTCGGCCTTCTGCACACCTGCGCCCGAAACAATTCCCGTTATCACAAGACAGGCTGCAAAGACAAGCGATAAGATTCGCCTTCTCTTTTTCATTTTTTCCTTACCCCTTTCCATTATATATAAGTGATTTTATTTTCTCATAAAAAAAGGGGGGCTGGCTTGCACTTTTTTATCACACCACCTCCGATTTTTTGTCATATTCGGAACTTTTTAATAACAGAACCGAGAAAAGGCATATCACCCACTTAACGCACTGCCTCTTTCTTTCATTTTTGGATTATAATGTTTTGAAGTTGTTGCTAGAAATTTATGATATGCAAAATACTACTACCAGTGAAAAAAAATTCCATGCGCAATCTCATACAGTGATACTATTGTCTTAACAAAAAAAGGCAGCGCACTTAATACTTAGCGCGCTACCTCTTCATCTCATTTCATTTTCTATTCTTCTGTTTCTTCCGTTTTGTTACCTTTTATTTTTTCCATGATCTCTTCCAGATATGCGCCTTCCAGTTTGTAGCCTTTTGCGTAGATCACAAATGCAAGGATTGTAATTACAGAAGGTACAACACCCATTAATACTCGCATTCCCATGATTGTAGACGCGCTCTGTTCTGCGTTTGCTACATAGCCGACAATTGTAAGGCCTACACCGATCAGCCAGGCAGATACTGCAGATGCGGTCTTAACAAGCAGTGTCTGGAATGAAGCGATAATACTTTCATTTCTACTTCCTAATTTTACCTGTCCATAATCGATAACATCAGCAAGCATAACGGTTGTTGCTCCTAATGTAAGACCAGAACCCAATTTATAGAAGATACCACTGATTGCTACAATTACCATGTTCTGTGGTGCAAAGAATCCACAAAGTACAACTCCTGCGAGACCAATTGCAGGACTGAAGCTGGCAATTGCAAATACCTGTTTCTTTGTAAAATAGTTAGAAAGGATTGGGAAAAGGAACAAAGCTGCAATCTCTGCAAACTGTGCTGCAGTTGTGAAGATTGGATATAAGCCTTCATTTCCGGTTACATATTTGAAGTAATAAATTGCAATACCACCGGCAAGCTGTACAACAAGATTGTAGCAAAGCACAATTCCGATAAATACTTTCAGCTGATCATTTCCGGCAATAACATGAAGTGCATCTTTGATTGTAAGCCTTTTTGCTTCTTTACCCGACTCCGCTTCCTGACAGCTGCGGTCTTTTACAAATACAACAGTAATAATAGAAGTAATTACAAAAATCACTGCAATAATTTTCGCAAGTGCAGAATATCCAACAGCGCTGTCTCCTTTACCAAGAACAGATACAAGTTTCAGAGCAAACGCACCCATAAGAAGCCAGGCTGTACTTGCAAAAATTCTCGGGATAACTGACATAGAATCTCTTTCTTTTTTCGTGCTGGAAAGAGACGGAAGCATTGACCAGTATGGAATATCCATAACTGTATAAGTCATTCCCCACAAAATATAAACAACAGAGAAATATATATACATGCCAGTTCCTTCTAATCCGGAAGGTTTTGTAAACATAAATACTAAAACGATTGCATTTAACACCGTACCAATCAAAATCCAAGGTCTGAATTTTCCCCATTTTGTTCTTGTGTTATCAACAACAAATCCCATCATTGGATCGTTGAATGCATCCCACACTCTGGCAACCAGAAACAGGTTACCGACAAAAAGCGGTGTCAATCCGATCGTATCTGTAAAATAAATCATTAAGAAATACGAAATAATGGCATAGCATAAATCTTTTCCCAGTGCTCCAATACCAAATGATAATTTAGAAAAGTTTGAAAGTTTCATTTGATGTTCTCCTTTGCTTTTTTATAATTTGTTTATACGAATCAACATGCTTGCGTAGTCACCCGTCAACCGCATGTCAAATCCATGTTTCATAAGATAACTTCCACTCTTTGTGAGTTTGCCATCTTCCATAAGAAGTTCGTAGGACGCATTTTCTTCCAGTCCACGAAGTTTCACTGTCACTCCACGATGTCCCAGCTTGCTTTGTGGGAGAAATGCGAACAGTACGCCCTCATTTCCTTTCATATATTCATATAGGAAATAATCATTTGCCGACGTATGATTCAGACGATAGAACGTACCTTCCTGAATGATCGGACGGATTTCCTTGTACTGTGCGATCATTTCCTGAGAAAGAGCAATGTCTTCTTCTGTAAATTTCAAAATATTACATCCAATTCCAAGTGTTCCCATCATTGCACTGTGATAGCGGAATTTCATTGGAATCACACGGTTGGACAGGAAGTTCGGACAATCGGTCACCCAGGCACGCATTGCCTTGATCGGATAAATGTAAGAATATGCATCCTGGATAAACAGACGGTCATATGCGTCTGTATTATCGCTCGTCCAGAAATCATCAAAAATTCCGAGAATGCCGTAATCAATACGTCCACCACCAGATGCGCATGCTTCGAACAATACAGCCGGATGCTTTTTCTTCGTTTCCTTCACAATATCGTAGAGTTCCTGGATGTGCTTATACCAGAGATCTTTCTTTAAATTTGTCTGAGAGATTGGTCTGTTTGCATCCCATTTGATATAGTCGATTTCGTGGTTAGAGAGAAGATTATCCAGCATTTCCAGTACAAACGCTTTTACTTCATTTTTTGTAAGATCCAGCACATACTGTTCTCTCGATGTGTCGCTCTCTCTTGTATCAAAGTGATAGATCCAATCCGGATGCTTCGCATAAAGCTCTGCCTTTGGATTTACCATTTCCGGCTCTACCCAGATTCCAAACAGAAGTCCCTGCGCTTTCACTTCGTCGATCAGCTCATCGATTCCATTCGGGAACTTCTCTTTATTTACATACCAGTCGCCAAGGCCGTTATCAATTCCGTGACGCTGGCCAAACCATCCATCATCTACTACGAACAACTCCGCACCCAACTCTTTTGCCTTAGCTGCAAGCTTTTTCTGCTCCTGAACCGTTACATCAAAACCGGTTGCTTCCCAGGAATTATAAAGTACCGGACGAAGTCCTTCCCGAAGTAGAAAATCATTTGCAAACTGATGCAGGTTGTGGGACATTGTCTGAAATCCATCTGCTGAATACCCACAGAGAATTTCCGGTGAGGCAAAGCTTTCTCCCGGCTTAAGATCCCATGTGAAATCATGTGTGTTAATTCCCATCTGCACAAGTGTCTCTCCGTACTGTGTCTGCTCTACCGCCCCGCTGAAATTTCCAGTCATACGAAGTGCGCCAAAGTACACATTTCCGGTTGTCTCTGTGGCATCCTGATCCAAAATGAAATAAGGATTGTGATTGTGGCTGGAAATTCCTCTTCTATTTTCGAAAATGATTTTTCCATAATCGACTTTCTGCACGAATTTCTGCTGTTCTGCGCCCCAATGGCCGTGTACATTTCTAAAATTCAATCCTTCATATGGAACATGAAATTGCCCACTGTGCAGCTTTTCTATCTGCATAACTTCTGTCGACTCATTTTTCAGCACAACGAAACGTTCCATCAAGTCATACGCTTCGTAGATTTTATAATGCAGTTCCATTACAAGGGCATAATGTTTGTCTTTTAAAATGATCACCAGTTCCTCACACTGTTCGTTTTTCTGGATCTCATAATTTACGTACTCGTAAGCCACATCTCTCGTCCCGTCTGCAAATGTAACCTTCAGACAGTGTTCTTTGTATCGAAGACCTCCGTATACAGGAAATTCTTCTTTTGTGATCTCATATACCGGATCGTTCGTAGATACTTCTGCAAGCTCCGGCATTTCGAAATCTTCCATCGCATTGATCCTGCTTCCCCAGTACAAATGTCTCACTAATCCCTGATTGTCAATTCCGAACGCGTAACTGTTAGAGCGCGTCTGGAGCATAAAAAGATTTTGTGAATCGTTCACTACAATACCCACTGTTCTACCTCCATTTTTACCTGTTAATTTATCGATTTAATCACACATTCGAACGGTGCCAGTTTTACACCGTCTTCTTCTGCCTCTGTCCCATTGTGATTTATATACATTTTGATCTGTTGTTCCTTTTCTCCTCTTGTAACAATTTCCACACCATTTTGAGATGGATACATCGGAATCTCTTTCTCTTTCATGATCGTCTCCATGAGTGCTTTTGTAATGGATTCTTCCAGTCCACATCCAATATAATAAACCATTCCTTTACCGGCCGGTTTTCTTGTCACTGCCGCAAATGAATCGTAAAATGTATCTCCATACCGGAAGAGGATTTCTGCATCTTTTACTTCGATCATGTCTCTGAAAATACCGCCCATGCCGTTATATTTTGCAAATGCGCCTGTCCCCACAACCGGAAATGCATCCAGCGTCTGAAGGCTCTCTGTTTCTACTACGCAATGTCCGGCAAACTCATTGTATCCAACCGGTGCCGTCTTTCCAAACGGTACATTGTTGTTCGCATCTTTCACCGAACAACGGTAAGTTAGTACAACCGTTCCGCCTTGTTCGGCAAATGCTTTTACTTTCGCTTCCATTTCCGGTTTGTGAATAATCATCTGTGGAAGGATGAGCACCTGATACTTCGAAAAATCGCGGTCTTCCGGAATGACATCCACTCCTACGTTCACATCGAAAAATGGCTTGTAAAATTTCTGCATTTCTGCTGCCGGATCAAGCAAAATACTCTGTTTCTGGATACGGAAAGAAGCAAGCGAATCGTAATCATAAACAATTGCCACCTGATTTCGAATCGGTGTTTTTAATGCCGCGTCATAATTTTTTATATCCCGAAAAAAGCTTTGCACTTCATAAAATTTTCTTCTCTTTACATTGTCTGCATCTAAAATTCCATAGCAGAACTGTTCCGCTCCTTTTGTTGCTCCACGATAACGGAAATACATCATAGAATCACAGCCATGTGCCATTCCCTGGTAGGACCACATTTTTGCCTGATTCGGTCTTGGCAGGAATCCCGTTACATCATGTCCTTGCGCTCCCATGATGGCTTCCGTGATCCAGAAGTTCTCCCCTTTTAAGCCTCGTATATAATCCAGACCGAAGGCAATTTCGTGGGGTGCGATTGGTTCCTTCTGACCGCCCCATACCGGGTAGTTGTTATACGCGACCTGATCCAGGGTCGCAGCCACTTTCGAATAATCTACATGTTTTCCAAGTCCACCGCCTGGGAAATCGTGCATAACAACTGCTTTCGGCGCGATTGATTTGATCAGCTTCGCCTGAAAATCAATAAAATCAACAATCACTTTACTTCGGAAACGCTCCCAGTCCTGACGAAGTGCCGGATTATGTGTTGTAATTGTCTCTGTCGGAATTGGAATCTCATCGAAAGAATTGTATTCCTGAGACCAGAACGTCGTCCCGTATGTATCATTTAACCGATCGATCTGTCCTTGGAACGTTTCGCTCAAATATTGCTGAAATTTTTTCTGACAGTTTTCACAATAACAAATATCGCTTCCTTCATGTCCGATCTCATTGTCGATCTGCCATGCTACGATTGCTTCTTCATTTTTATAATGTTCAACTAAAGCACGAACAATTTTTTCCGAATACGCATACATTGTGGCACTGTTAAAGCAATACACATGTCTTCCTCCAAAGGAACGTTTTTTTCCTCCTTCAAATTCCGAAAGAATGTCCGGATATTTCTTTGCAAGCCATGCCGGAATCGTAGCGGTAGGAGTTCCCATGATCACTTTCAGATTTCTCTTCTTCGCTTCTTCGATCACATGATCAAAAAAAGAAAAATCAAACTGCCCTTCCCTCTTCTCCATCATATGCCAGGAAAATTCCGCAATACGAATTACATTACATCCCATCTCCACGATCGTATCCATATCCTGTTCCATCAGATCGATATTCCACTGTTCCGGGTAATAATCAACACCTAACAACAAACTTCCTTACCTCCTCGGTTCTCTCTTTATCAACGATTTTACCAAAAGTTTCACTAATAGTTAATAAAACTTTTACTATTTTTTACTGTTTTTAGTAAAGTTTTTACTTTCCCTTTTACTTGCTGAAAAAGTGCACAAAAAAAATGCGTATCAACCTATTGGGGACACGCATTTTTTGTCTATTTTTTCTTTTCCACACTTCCACGTTTTACTAAACTACATGGAATAATCACTTTCTTTGGAATGATTTCTCCCATCCGCAGCTGCTCGATACATAGCATTGCTGCTCGGATTGTTTCCTGGATATAAGTCTCAATCGCATCCAACGGCGGGTTACAATTTCCTGATATTGATGTATTATTAAATACGATCATATTCGTATCTTTCGGAACAGAAAATCCACGTTCCGTCAAAGCCTTAATCACTCCCGGTACAAGTACGTCACTGCTAATGAGCATCGCCTCCGGAGGATTCTTGTGTGCATCTAAATATGCGATCATCGACGCATATGCACTGCGTGGATTCATCTCCGAATCGATCACCCATTCCTCATCAAATGTATCTCGCATCGTCTCTGAGTTCCGGTAGTAATAATATCTTGCATCCATTGTCAGTTCTTTCTTATAATCATATGTATTCACCGCACCAACGTAGGCAATCTTTTCATATCCCATCTCTTCAAAATAATTCAGCGCATTTCTTACCGCCATATGATAATTCGGTAAAATACTGTAATACTTCATCTCATCCGGTGACGAATCTATAAATACAATGTGATCTGTATACTGGTGAAAATCTTTCACCTCTTCTTTCGTAAATCTTCCAATTGCAACGATTCCGTCAAGCTCTATCTCACGTCCCGTTCCGAAACGACCAGTTTCATCTCGATACAACGGAACAGTTGTCCACCCTTTTTCAAAACATTCACTATCTAACATATTTTTCATAAGAAGATAATAAATATCGTCCTGAAGTTCCTCCATCTGAAGCATTTGCGCAACTCCGATACAGATGTTCTTCTCTTCTTCCGACTGGGAATTTCCCCGGTTATATCTTTGCGACAAAGAACGGTAATTTAATTCCTGCGCAACTTCAAGAACTTTTTGTCTTGTCTGATCTGTTACATTTAACGTCTGATCATTATTCAATATCCTTGAAACCGTACTTTGTGAAACCCCAGCCTTTGATGCTATATCTTTTAAAGTAGCCATACTGATTCCTCCTTCTTTCACAAAGTTCTATAACAGTGTATCACAGAAATTCTGCAATTACCAGTAACCTTTAATCGTATGACCACCAGTACAAGTATCAGGATCAGTATCGCCCTCTCGATCACCTCTTCCAGAACATACTGTTCTTTCTACCGCTTTTTTCTACTTTATTCTTTTTATTCATCTCATTGAGGTGTCAGTTTTATCCGACACCTCATAGAATATTTCCCTTTTTATTCGATTACAATCTATGGTTTTATGCGTTTTAACTTGTAAAGTGCTCTTTTGCAAACTGCATATCCTGTACCACTTCTACAGTTCCAAGATAATTATCTTTTTTGTCTCTCACTGCATAATAAGTAACTAAAAATGGTTTTCCCTGCTTTTCGATCCAAACCGGAACGCTATCACGAGTATGATTTTTAAAACTTTCTATAATGGAGCGAACCATTGATTCTATCTTAGGCGGATGACAAGAGAATACTTCTCTGTCAATTGCCATGCCAGGGCGTTTGAACACTTTCGCTCCTTCATTAAAGAAACGATTTATATTATTATCATCGATAAATGTAATCTCTATTGGCAACGTATTAAGCATAGCTTCCAACTGTGCTGCACTCATATGTCCACCGCCCATTACTATTTCACCTTCATAAATAGCCGCCTCATGACGATTCTTTTTATCCTGCACATATTTTTCTGCTTCTTCCCATCTATTATCAATGCCATACACTAATGCATAGTCTTTGGCATCTTCATAGATTTCATACCATTCTTCGGCTGTAAAATTCATTGCGCAGATAGGGAACAGTATATTAGTCTCTTTATAAATCATTTCATCTGCTCTTGTTAAAACAGCCTGTACTCTTTTAATCCATTCTTCGTCATGATTGCATTCCTTATCTATTGCTGCTAATTCATCTCTGATTTCATCATCAACAGTCCACATAACAT
>ERZ837380.3953-NODE-3953-length-13096-cov-3.353117_pt1 | contig 13096 bp, 8 predicted proteins | sample MGYA00519685_ERZ837380 | MGnify/ENA primary metagenome ERZ837380 (study PRJEB31850, sample SAMEA3708817) | human gut metagenome | biome: human gut; feature: human-associated habitat; material: faeces | place: China | collected 2014 ...
GCCAGGTGTTCTTGCCGGACAGCAGTGCACATTTCTGCTCCAGCGTCAGTTTTTTGATCATATCCTGATGTTTCACGGAAAAGCTCCTTTCTGTGGAAACCAAATCCTTTGGAAACGGGGCCGCGTGATTTACAACGCGGTCCCGTTTCCAAAAGAGGAACACGGCTGCAAAAGCTATAGCTGCTCACACAGCCGTGTTCCGAAGAAGAAGATCGAAGGAAAACGAAAGGGGTTCAGCGGGTCAGCTCAGCTTCAGGCGGCAGGGCCCTCGGCGGCTGCGCCCTCTTCGGCTGGTGCGCCGCCCTCAGCGGGGGCACCTTCCTCGGTGGGAGCACCGTTCTCATCGCCGCCTGCTGCGTCCGGGCCGCCTGCGCCCGGGCCGCCGGGCATGGGTCCGCCCATCATCGGGGACTCCGACAGCACTTCGTCCGGGTGCTCGGCCAGCCACTCTGCGGCCTTGCCGGTCACTTCCTGCACGATGTCGTAGTCGGTCTCCTTGGCGTTCTCATGGTCGTAGCTCAGGTTCAGGGTACCGTCGGCGTTCACCGAGTAGATGCCGTCGCACTCCACGCCGGGCACATAGTACACAGCGGCGTTCATGCTGTCGGTGCGCAGGTACTGGTACTCGATGTTCATCTTGAAGGTGCCGTCGGCATAGATGTCCAGCGTACCGAAGATGTGCTTCGTCGTTGCGCTGCCCGGCGACAGTTTGGGCGTTGCGGTGATGGATCCGCTGGGGCTGCTCACGATGATGTCATAGGAATACTCCGCACCGTTCTCGGCTGCCTTGGGCGTTGCCTCAAAGTAGGCGTTGGTATCGGTGTCGTCGTCCTCAACTGCGGTCTCCCAGGGCATTCTGGTGCTGGACTCGGAACCGTTGTTGAACCACATACCGGCCTGACCGCCCTGGACGGGGTCAAAGTTCTCCTGCACATGGGGGAAGTCAAAAGCCTTGAAGATGGCACCGCTGTAGTAGAAGTCACCGGCGATCTTGTTCTCGGTGCTGCTGGTCTGGACCTCAGTACCGGAAACAGAGTACTCCGGGTTGCTCACGAAGTCGGCATCCCAGGTAAAGTCGGCCTTGATGCTGTAGGTGGCATCTTCCTTGGCAGCAGTCGTGGAAGCCGTTGCGCTGGACGAGCTGATGTCGTCAATGTCCAGCTCGATCACGTCGCTGGCGTCGGCATCGTTGGTCAGGGTGAGATGGATGTTGGTGGGGTAAGCGGTGTTGCCGTACTCCATATCATCCACCTTGATGGTCAGGGTCTTGGAGGCCAGGCTCCACATGTAGTACAGCTGCGGCTCGCCGTAGTCCACTGCGCCGGACTTGGTGTAGGTGACCGAGGAAGCCGGAGAGGCCTTCAGCTCCCCATTCGCATCCGGATAGGCCACCACGCGCACGGTCCAGTCCTGATAGGTCAGGTTGGCAAAGTCGCTCAGGCTGCCGGTGTAGGTACCGCTGCCGTCCTCAACGATCTTCTCGCTCTGGGCGGCAGCGTCCTTAGTGGTGGAGTTGCTGTAGACGTAGATGTAGTAGTACTGGGCATTCTCCACACCGTCAAAGGAGTAGCTGCCGTCCTCGTCCACTGTGAAGTTGCCCGGGGCCAGCAGGGCGTTGGGGTCCAGGCTGGACGCAACGTCCGCGCCGGAAGCGTTCTTGGCGGCGGTAGTGAACACATAGGACATCTGCTTGAAGTAGGTGCTGCTGTGCTCGCCCACCTTGGTACTGCAGCCGGACAGCATGCCCATGCACAGCAGGCCGGCCAGCATCAGGGCCATTTTTCGGGTGTTTTTCAGTCTCATTTTGCGCTCTCCTTTCCGCCAAAACAGCTGATCACGCCGCAGATGGAGGCTGCCAGGCCCAGCACGATGAGTGCTGCCGCCGGGAAGGGGCCGCCCTGCGAGTTGAAGAAGCTGAATGCGCCGGTCAGGCTGCCGTACTGGTTCAGGTTGCCCCAGGTATCGGCCCAGACGTTGTAGCTGTTGGTGATGAACAGGCCCAGGCCGAACCCGGCTGCCACTACGCCCAGCAGGTTGAGCCAGTAGGGGAATTTCTTGTTGGTGAATGCGTAGGCTGCCAGCAGTGCGGCACCCAGCAGATAGCTCAGCACGACCACAAAGTCGGCATACTGTGCGTAGGCAAAGCCGTAGATGGTCTCGCCCACGGCTGCCGCGATGGCCAGCACCGCACCGGCAACGGCCAGCTTTGCACTTTTGCTTTTCAATGCATCGGATGCTTTCATGCCTCGATCTCCTCCTTCTTGGTCTTGCCGTTCTTCCGGGTCTGCACAACGGTCATGATGAGACAGGCCGCCAGCAGCACAGCCACCACGATGTTGGTCACAGCCACAGCCATCTCCCATGCGGGCACGATGGCCACAACAGCGGAGCCGTTGCCCAGGCCGTTCATGCTGGCCGTCTTGGTCATGACGTACAGGTTGTTCTTGGCGGCGCGGCGCACCTGCTTGAGCATGTTGCCGTCGCCTGCCTTGATGGCGTTCAGGATGCGCTGTGCGTTGGAACCGGCGGAGTCACAGCAGCTGTAGTCCATGCCGGCTTCCAGCTCTTCCAGCGTGTTGTTGTAGTAACCGGTGTTGACGTAACCGTCGCTGGTGACGTGGCCCTGGAAGCCCCACTCATCACGCAGAACGGTGGTCAGCAGGGCGCTGTAGTTCTTGCCCAGGCGGGTGCCGATACGGCCGGTGGTGGTCATCACGCTCAGAGCGCCGCCGTCAAAGGCACCTTCAAAGGCGCGCAGGTAGATCTCGCGCAGTGCCTGCTCGTCCACAAAGACGCTCAGACCGGTACGCTTGGCTTCCTGATCGTTGCAGGCCATGTGCTTGACACAGGTGATGCAGCCCACGCTCTGGGCGGCCTGTGCTTCGTAGTAGCCGTTGTAGTAGTCCAGGGTAGCGTCCTCGCTCCAGTACTGACCGGCACGACCGCCGTAGGGGTGACGGTGCAGGTTGCCGGCACCGTACCAGATCTCATCCTTGCCGTTCAGGGTGCAGATGAGGCCCTCGTACAGGCCGCGCTTCTCGTTCATGTCGGTGTTCCAGGTGCGGGCGGTCAGCGGGTGGGAAACGAACTGGATGGCACCGCCGGCGGCGTTGGTGTCGTCATCGCCCTTGGTGTTGCCGGGCACGTCCAGCGTGGAGATGGTGTTGGTGCTCTTGGAGTCGGTCACGGTGTTGCACAGCTGCTCCACCGTGAGCTGATCCAGGAACTTGTTCCAGGTCTCGTCATCGTCGTAATCCACGTCGATCATGTCGGTGAGCTTCAGGCCGTTGTCGGCACCCTGGGTGAAGTCGTCCACGCTGGGGGCATCGGCAGGCTGCTCGTAGTCGTAGTTGGAAATGGCATCCATCATCTGCCGGGTAGCATCCAGCTGGACCTTCTCCGGCCAGGTGCCCTGCCAGTCGCTGCGGGTCATGTAGGTGTACTCGTAGCCGTCGTAGTAGTTCAGGTCGGCATCGTCAAAGGCATTGGTGACCTCATAGCCGGTCTGGGTGGAAACGCTGTAGGTCTCGGCGTCCAGAGCCTCCTGGTTCCAGGTGTAGGTCTTGAAAGCGTCGCCGTCGGCGGTCATGGCGTTGGCGGTGGTGTAGCCCTTGGCGGCCAGAACGTTGTTCAGGGCGTCGTGAGCATCGCAGCCGATGGACAGGTAGTAGTCGCCTGCGCTGAGGACGTAGGTCTCGGCACCGTTGGTGTCGTAGCTGGCCAGGAAGTAACGGCGGACGGGGATCTCCAGCGTCTGGCTTGCGCCAGGCTGCAGCAGATCGGTCTTGTCGTAGTTCACCAGCTGGATGGCGGATTTCTCCACCTTGTTCTGCTTCTCGTAGTCGCCGTAGGGGGTCTGGGCGTACACTTCCACAACGTGCTTGCCGGCCACATCACCGGTGTTGGTAACGGTGACCTTGACCTTGTAGGCGTCGGTGGAGGCATCGTACTGCACGCTGTCCAGCGTCTCGTCAAAGGTGGTGTAGCTCAGGCCGTAGCCGAAGGGATAGCACATTTCCTCGGCGTAGTTCCAGCCGTTGCTGCTGTTGAAGGTACCGGCGGTGCCGTTGGCATTGCCGGTGCTCATGACGGTATCTTCGTAGCGGGTCTCGTAGTACTTGTAGCCCACATAGATGCCCTCAGAGTAGATGATGTAGTAGTCGATGTTCTCATCGCCGTTGATCTTGTCGTAGTCGTTCAGCTCAGCGGCATTGCCCCAGGTGCTCACGCCTTCCACCCCGCCGTTGACCACGGAGGGAGCGGACAGGGAGTTGGAAGCGTAGGTGTCCACGGTGCGGCCGGAGGGGTTCACGGTGCCGTCCAGCACCTGTGCAATGGCCTCGCAGCCGTAGCTGCCGGTCATGCCGGTCAGCAGGCAGGCGTCGATGTCGTACTCATCCAGGAAGCCCAGCTCCATCTGGAACTCGGAAGCGATGACGACCACGATGGACTTGAACACGCCGGCCTTCTTCTGGGCTGACAGATATTCGATCAGAGCCTGCTCGTTGGTGGACAGGTCCATCATGCGGCGGGCGGAACCGTCGGAATAGGTGTCATCAGCAGAGTACTGGTACACGTCGTTGCCCTCGCTGCCGTTGCGGGCGAACACGACAACAGCCGCGTCGTTGTAGTCGCTCTGCCAGGTGCTCTCGTACTTTTTTACGTCCGAGATGGCAGCCTCGGCCACGCTGCTGGTGCCGGTGGCGCTCATGCCCTGATAGACGTTGTCGCACAGGGTGGTGTTGACGCTGCTGTCACCGAATTCGTTCTTCATGGCGCTGACGAAATCCACATAGGGGTCATCGTCCGGGCAGTCAGTCTTGTAGATGGAAGAGTTGACCGCTGCATTGCCGAACAGGGTGATCTTGGAGCCGCTGGCCAGCGGCAGAGCGCTGTTGTCGTTCTTCAGCAGGGTGATGCCCTCCGCTGCGATTTCCTTGTTGGCCTCGGCGGCATCGTGGTACACCTCGATGAGAGCCGTGTTGTCGTAGCCGTAATCATTGGCCCAGTAGACCGCATAGTCACCGGTGCCGCCCACAGTCTTGGTATCCTGAATGTTCAGGTTGGAATTGATCCAGGTCGTGTTCCCGAGGGTCAGCGTTGTGAGCGATGTGCAAAGCAGCATCAGCAGCGCCAGAACCGCCGACAAACCCCGGAAGAGATAAGACGGTTTTTGTTTCATAGTGTCCTCCTTGTTCTTTTGTGTGCACTTGCGCGATCCGCCTGCCGCAGGCTCCGTTCTGCGGCAGAATTCCACCTCCTTTGCGCCATTTCCGGCGTTTCGGTCAGTTTTTATGCTTCGGTTATAACAAAAAATATGCAGGAGTCAACAACTCCTGCATAAGGTGTACGTCGTAATTCGTATCTTGTCATTTTTCGGCGGTGCGGCAGGGCAGCAGCAGATACAGGCTCACGATCTCCCCTTCCTGCCGGAAGGAAAGCTCTCCGCCGTATTTTTCCACCAGCAGCTGCATGCTGCGCACCCCGTAGCCGTGGTTCTGGGCATCGGCCTTGCTCGTCTGGGGCAGGCCGTGTTCCAGCTGCAGCGGTGCACGGGTGTAGTTCTGAATCTGCACACTGTAAAAACCGTTCACGGGCCGCACCGTAATGGAGATCTGCTTCTGGGCCGGGTCCTCCAGCTGCTCGGTGGCCTCGATGGCATTTTCCAGCGCATTGCCGAACAGTGCGTACAGGTCGGCCGGTTCCATGTAGGCAAGGCCGCTGCCCTCGGCCATGCAGGTGAACCCGATGCCCTTGCTGCGGCAGCTGACGCTCTTTTCGGTCAGGATGACGTCCAGCGCCGGGTTGCCGGTGCGCACCGTGGTGTCGTAGGCCTCAATCACCTGTTCCATATCGTTCAGGGCGTGCTCGTCAATGCGCCCCTCCTGCCGGAAGTGCCGGATCTGATGGCGCAGGTCGTGGCACTTGATGTTCACCTGCTCCATGTTTTCGCGGGCGGTCTGGTACTGCTTGTCCCCATGGGCCAGCAGCATCTGGATGCTCTCGTTCTCGCGTTCCAGACCGGCAAACTGATACAGGCTCTTCTGGTACAGCAGCCCCAGCAGGTCCAGCAGCAGCACCGCCAGATAGTAGGCGGTAGTGGTCTGGTTGGCGTCGGAGGCATAGGCGTTCAGTTCCAGGCAGCCCAGACACATCAGGATCCATACCCCGGCCACCTCCTGCAGGGGCATCCGCCGGAGCACCTGCACATCCAGATGGCTGGAAATGCCAAAGTAGACCAGCAGCGCCGCCAGAAAGATGAAACCAAGGTGGGTCGCAAAGCCCAGCCATGTCATCCCGAACCCAAGCTCCGCCATAAAGTTCAGGCTGTTGCCCGCCTGCTGGGTGAACCACATCATGGCACCGATGTAGGCATAGGTCCAGCCCTCGATCCGGATGCAGAAGGACAGCGCCGCCAGCACCAGAAAAAACGCCCCCAGATAATTGACCGTGGCCAGAAGCATCCGCAGCGGGATCAGCGTGCCCATATCCGTCCTGAACAGATTCGTCCACACACCCGACACCAACAGGCATCCGGTCACCGCCGCCGGGGCACGCCAGACAAACCCGTCGCGCTTTGGAAATGCCGCCGTGAGAAAAAAGCCGATCACCAGCATATCCAGAAAAAAGAGCCGCCCGAACAAAAATTCGATCATATCACTTTCCTCCCGTACCATAGAACTGGGTCATCCGCAGCAGAAAATCCTTCCGGCGGTTGCGGCTGACCTGCAGCTCGTCGCTGCCCACCGCCACCACGTTGCCGTGCAGGTACTGCACATGCCGCAGGTTGACCAGATAACAGTAGTTGCAGCGGAAGAAACCTTCCGGCTGCAGTTTTTCTTCCAGTTTTTTCAGCGCGCCGGAGGTTTTCAGCACCCCGTGCGCGGTGTGGTACAACAGATCATGGCTCTGCACCTCGATGTACCAGACCTCCGTTGCCTTGATGTACTCGGTCCCGTGGTCTGTGTTCACCTGCAGGATGGAGCCGTGGTTTTTCTGGGCCGCTTCCAGCGCCCGGGTGATCTTGAGTTTGAATGAGAAGTAGTTGACCGGCTTCAGCACAAAGTCCAGCGCGTTCACCTCATACCCAGCGATGGCGTACTGCGCCAGATTGGTCACGAACATCAGCACCGCATCCGGTGCCGTCTCCCGCATTTTGCGGGCGGTGTCCACACCGTTCAGGCCGGGCATCTCCACATCCATGAACACGATCTCGGCGTTCTGGTTCCACTGCTCCAGAAACTCCGTCCCGCTCGGATACCAGGTGATCTCAAACCCACAGTGATACTCTGCATCGTACTGGTCCAGGCACTGTTCCAGCTGCTGCTTTGCCGCTTCATCGTCCTCCACGATGGCGATCTTCAACACCGATTCCCCCTTCCGTTTGGTTCTCCCGTATGATTGTAACACAAACCGTTCCGGCGTTTCATTGAGCAGTTTTTCTGATTTTCCCGTCCAATTTTCATGCAAACTGCTCAGTTCCGAGCATTTCTCTGCCCTCTGCGCCGACAAAAACACCCCCATACCGGGTGCCCGGTATGGGGGTGTTTCTTACGCAGAATTTTCCGTGGGGGTTATTCTTTTTTACAGTGCGCGTGCGACCAGGTTGCCGGACAGGACAGCCTTCTGGATATTATACGGCTCGGCGCAGTCGCCCACGGTGTGCACCTCGTAACCGGCAGCTTCCAGCTCTTCGGCAAGGTCGGTGTTCGGTACCATATCGTAGCACTCGACTACGCTGTCGCAGGAGATCGTGCGCTCAAAGCCCATGTCCGTGGTGATGGTCAGCATGCCATTGTCCAGTCCCTTGACCGTGGCACCGTTGATGATGTTGGTGCCCTTGCTCCGCAGGTGCGGCAGCATGTAGGTGCGGAACCAGCCGGACTGGCCCTTGTCCACATCAGCTGCGGTGCCGGAATGGACGATGGTCACCTTTTTGCCGTGTGCCACCAGCCATGCCGACAGGTCGATGGCCTGCACCGAGGCGCCCAGCATCACCACATGCTCGCCCAGCTGAGTGGAGCCAAAGGCCTGCTCCGGAGTAAAGACCCCGGTGCCGGAGAGCTTGCTTTCGCGTGTGCCGCCCACAGCCACGATCACCGCATCCGGAGCCATCTCCTTGACGGCAGCGGCATCCACCGTGGTGTTCAGCTTGACTTCCACCCCGTCCTTTTCCAGCTGATGGCCGATGTAGGTCAGGTAATCGTCAAAGCGCTCGTGGTCGCCCTTTACGCCGCGGGCAAAGTGGAGCAGACCGCCGATCTTATCGGCAGAGTCGCACAGGGTCACGCTGTGGCCGCGCTCCGCTGCAACGCGGGCAGCTTCCATACCGGCAGGGCCCGCGCCGATGACCAGAATCTTCTTTTGGGCTGCAGCCGGGGTCGGGTCAAAGCCTTCCGGCATGGTATCGGTGTAAGCATTGAAGTAGGCGGCGTTCATGCGGCAGGAAGAAGGCACATGGGCCGGGCTGTTGTTGTCGTGGCAGTGCATGCACTTCATGCAGGGGCGCACGTCCTCGCGGCGGTGTTCCTTGATCTTGGTCACCAGCTCCGGGTCGCAGTTCAGCGGGCGGTTCATGAAGATCAGGTCCAGGTCGCCGCGCTTGATCGCATCGTTCAGGTAGTCCGGGCCGACGCGCAGGTCCATGTAAGCGGCGCAGCCCACCGGAACACTGACCGCCGACTTGATCTCCTTGACCATCGGCAGGAAGGAACCAAAGCCGGAGTGGCTGCCATCCAGCATGCCGCCGAAGTGCGTGTCAAAATCAAACTGCGTGCCGTAGCCGGTCAGGCCGTCGTAGCCCTCGGCAATGTGCTGGACATCCGGTGCCCAGATGTTCATCTCCTGGCCGTTGGCACCCACGCGGATCTGGAGCCAGTCTGCACCGGCTGCCTCCAGGCACTTTGCGATCTCCTTGCCCTCTTCGATGGTGGTAAACAGTTCGTTGTCGCCCAGGGTGACGTCGTTTTCCTCCACGCCGTTGATCAGGGCACCCACCGGGTAATCCGCACCGTTCACCGCCTTGATCTTCTCGATCATACGGCGGAACAAGCGGGTGCGGTTCTCAAAGGACTGCGGGCCATACTCGTCCTCGCGCTTGTTGATGCGGCGGGTCAGGAAGCCGTTCAGGCCGTCGGCGCTGGCGCCCTTGATCTCGATACAGTCAATGCCCACCTCTTTTGCGCGCTGTGCGGCAACGCCCACGCGCTCAATGAAGGCATCCAGCTCTTCCACCGTAGACTCGTTGATCTTTTCATCCGGTACCGTGGGGGCAAGACCGCCATAGCAGAACTGCACACCGATCTTGCCACCGGCATTGTGGATGCGGTCGATCAGCGGAGCGATCGCCTTCACGGCGTCCTCCCGGCCTTCCTTGTCCAGACCGTCCGGCAGCAGGCCGCAGGCGTTGACCACACCGCCGGCAAAGATGTTCAGCGAAACGCCGTTTTCCGCCATGGTGCCGTACCAGTCGGTCGCGGGCTTGACGTTGCTGCCGGTGCTGTCCTTCCACGGACCGCTGCCTGCCGACTTGATGATGCGGTTGGGCAGGGTCATCGTGCCCAGCTGCACCGGAGAGAACACCTCGGCGCAGTCGCCCTCAAAGGAATCGAACCCATCCTCCTGCGGGTTGACCAGGGCCGGAGCGGCCGGCAGTCCCAGCGCCTGTGCCGTGCAGGCGTTGACACCGCTGCGGATGGCGTTCGTGCACAGGGTCGCGCCGCTCACGCCGTCCACGCCATCGGCCTTGCCGTTTGCCACGATGCTCTGGCAGTACTGCTCCATCGGCGAAGCCAGAAGGGTAAAGTAATCCGCATCCGCGGCATGCAGCACCTTGTAGCTCACATCGGTCAGTGCGGTCTCGCTGAAGGTACAGCTGACTTCCACGCTGGCAAACGAGCTGCTCTGGATGCTGGTGTAGGTACCGGCGTTGAACAGTGCGGCAGAAGCCGTGTTCTCTGTGGCTGCACCGGCAGCGGAACCGGAGGCAGCGGCCTGGCTGCTGCCGGAGCAGCCGCTCAGCATGCCCAGTGCGGCCAGACCTGCTGCACCGGTCATGCCGCCTTTCAGAAAGCTGCGACGGGAAATGAAATCACTCATGGAAATACTCCTCCTTTTTCTCCTGATGTTAAAATTATAACATACAGCAGAGAAGTCCGGATTAAATGTACCCTAACGCGGATTAAATTTCGATTAACGTCCCCTGCGGGTTGGCTTTTGGGGCAAAATGCGGTATGCTGGAGGCAGAGGTGAGACTATGAAAAAAGACCAGCTCCGGAACCGTGTGTTCGTTGCCCTGCTGATGCTGCTGCTTTTCGGCTCGCTGCTGCGCATCAACGCCGCTTCGCCCCGGGTGGATGTGCACGCGCTTTCCGCGCAGACTGCCCTGCCGGACCAGCTTGTGCTGCTGGAGGGCGGTACCCTGAAAAAGAACCAATTGGGCGGCGAGAGCCTGTATTTCACGCTGGAATGGCAGGACGGCGGCTGCCTTTTTCTGCCAAAAGCGGGCGGCTGCACTCTGCTTGTCAACGGCACAGCCTGGGACGACCTGCGGGACGGCAAGCTGCGGCTGTTCCAGTTTCAGGACGCTCCTGCGCCGGATGGCCGGTACGAGGTCGAGATCCGCAGCAGAGGAAAAACGCTGGACCGCTACGGGCGCTGCCTTTACCTTGGGCCGCTGGCCGCCGTCAGTGCCTGTGTCAGCAGTCAGATCGTCAGCCGCTTCATGGTCACCGGTATCTGCCTGTGCGTCATGCTGTTTTCTGCATTGCTGTACACCTGGAAGCGCAGCGAAAAGTACCTGTTCTGGCTCGCGCTCTACGCCGCCTGCATGCTGCTGCGCACGCAGGATGCGCTTGGCATCGGACTGTTCATCGGCACTGAGAATCCGCTGTTTGAAGCACTGGACAATTTTGTCGTTTCCAGCGATGTGTTCCGGCTGATCTATCTCATTCTGTCGGCGTGGCTCAACTATCAGGTGATGCGGCGGTTCCTTTCCGTAAGACTTTTCGGCCATTCCATCCTGTGCTATATCGTCAGCGCAGCCGTACTTCTCACCGTCGGCAAAGCCTGCTTCGGGCACAACCTTTTCTGGGAGATCCTGTATTTCACCGTTTTCTACACCTGTCAGATCGTCTGCATCCAGAAGGACCCGGAACTGCCCACCATCGAGCGGCACACGCTTTCCGTTGCTTGGGTGCTCACTGCGGTGTTCCAGTATTTCCACATCCTCACCAGCCATGGTGTGATCCCTCCCGGCACGGTCGGGCTGCAGTTTCATATCCCGCCCATCGTCTCCTGCATCTTCCCGGTGGCGTTCTTCCTCATCGCCTGCCGCCGCTTTGCCACCAAATTCCAGGAAGCAGACGACCTGAACACCCACCTGGAGGCCGCTGTGGCAGAAAAGACCCAGGAGCAGAGCCTGTTCATCCGCAGCATGCTCCACAACCTGAAAACCCCGCTGTTTTCCCTGACCGGCTACTCCGACATGGCGGCCGCCAGCCTGGAGGACCCGGAGCAGGCCCGGCACTATCTGGCAAAGGTCAGCGACAAAGCACAGTATGTTAGCCGCCTGCTGGACCGACTGTTCCTGCTGACCCAGATGGATGCCCAGCAGGTGGTGTTCCAGCAGGTGCCCGTAAACCTGACCGGTCTGCTGGAGACCATTGCCGAGACGACCCGGCTGAAGGGCAAAGAAAAAGACATCCGGGTCAGCCTTACGGCCCAGCCGGATGCCTATTGTGTAGGGGACCCGCTGTATCTGCAGCAGGCGTTCCAGAATATCACCGATAATGCGGTGGAGCACACCCATCCGGGCGGAAGTCTCTGGCTTTCGCTTGAGGGGACGGTTGACCAGTGGGTGCTTGCCTTTGCGGACAATGGCTGTGGGATTGCCATCGAGGACCTGCCCCGGATCTTCGACCGCTACTATTCCAACCATCACGGCCGACGCAGCTCGTCCGGTCTGGGCCTGACCATCGCCAAAGAGATCATCACGCACCACGGCGGCAGCATTGCAGTCACCAGTCAGCCCGAAAAAGGCACCGTCTTTACCGTAAAGCTCCCGCGCCCGGATGAAACGCAGGCCCCCTCAACCTTCTGAAAAGATGTAGCCGTCCCGCATGTAGGTCCGGATATAGTTCGGGTGGGACGGGTCGTCCTCGATCTTCTGGCGCAGATGCGCGATGTGCACGAACAGCGTGCGCAGGTCCCCCATGCTGGGCCGTTGCCAGACGGCGCTGTAAAGCTCCTCAAACCGGATGAACCGGCCCGGATTCCGCATGAAGAAATGCAGCAGCTCGTATTCGGTCGGCGAAAGCGTCACGGGTTCTCCGTTTTTCGTCACCGTTCTCAGCGCCGGGTCCAGATGCAGCGCTCCCACCCGGAAGGTCTCTGTATCCCGGGTGTTGGACCTTGCGCACCGGCGCAGATTGGCTTCGATCCTTGCCAGAAGAACCGGTGCCTGGAACGGCTTGATCAGATAATCATCCCCGCCCATGTTCAACGCCCGGATGACCGTCTCGTCATCGCTCAGACAGCTGATGAAAATGATGGGGCAGAACATGGTTTTTCGCAGTTCCTCGCACAGGCTCAGTCCATCCTGGTCGGGCAGCATGATGTCCATCAGGATCAGGTCATAGTTCCGCAGCCCGGTCAGCATCCGGGCTTCCTTGCTGCTGTGCGCGACCGTAACATTGTAATTCGACTGTTTGAGGAGATAAAACTGCAGAATTTCGCAGATCTCCAAATCATCCTCCACTAGAAGGATCTGGGTCATAGCAGGACATTCCTTTCTCACGCTGTTTTTTCAACACGGCCCTTTCCGGTTTCCTGTGCGCCGCTGCAGCGGCATCCTCCACAAAACCGTGTTTCTTGCTTGATAAGCCTTTTCTTTTATTATAAAGCATTCCGCTGCAGATGGAAAGCCGCATTGTCATCCTGTACAAGATCCGGGAAGCAATTTTTGCGGTGAAGCATGACCAACAACACTTAAACCTTCAAATCGCTTGCATCACTTCGATACAGAGTGCTAGTGCTTTCCGTATGGTTTCAAACGTTTCTGCAACCGCGGCATTTGCCTCGAAAGCGTAAGCATCCA
>ERZ837380.3964-NODE-3964-length-13079-cov-2.883983_pt1 | contig 13079 bp, 12 predicted proteins | sample MGYA00519685_ERZ837380 | MGnify/ENA primary metagenome ERZ837380 (study PRJEB31850, sample SAMEA3708817) | human gut metagenome | biome: human gut; feature: human-associated habitat; material: faeces | place: China | collected 2014 ...
CCTCCGCAGCGCAGGTAACCGATATGTGTAAGGATGCAGGTATCCCGGTTGTTTACATCAACCGTGAGCCGGATACCGCAGAGGAAGAGAGATGGGCTTCTGACAGCATCAGCGCAACCTATGTTGGTGCAGATGCAAGACAGTCCGGTACCTATCAGGGTGAAGAGATCGTTGAGACCGCTAACAAGGGCGATATCAACGGCGATGGCAAAGTAAGCTACATCATGGTTCAGGGCGATCCGGAGAACGTAGATGCACAGTACAGAACCGAGTTCTCTGTAAAGGCACTGACCGATGCAGGTCTGGAAGTTGAAGAACTTCTCCTTCAGAGAGGTGACTGGGATCAGGCAAAGGGCCAGCAGATCGTTCAGGATGCTTTAACCCAGTTCGGCGACAAGATCGAGGTTGTTTTCTGTAACAACGATGCAATGGCACTTGGCGCACTGCAGGCGATCGATGCAGCAGGCAGAAAAGTAAATGAGGATATCTATCTGGTAGGTGTTGACGCTCTGACTGAGGCTGTTCAGGATATCACCGAGGGCAAGATGACCGGTACCGTATTCAACGATTACATGGGCCAGGCAAAGACCGCAGCAGACATGGCTGTGAAGTTCTTAAACGGCGAGACTGTTGATCCGGTTAATATGGTTGACTATGTAAAGGTTACTCCTGACAATGCAAAGGATATTCTTGACATCATCAAATAGTCAGACTCTGACCTGTGATTTACAGTGATTCATGTTTCGGGTGTGTCGTCTGACACACCCGATTTTTAAAGAGACCGGCTTTGGATCTGGTCTGGAATCAGAAAGGAGAGAATGGGATGGCAGAGTACAGATTGGAGATGCGCGGGGTATCGAAAAGCTTCCCTGGCGTAAAAGCTCTGGACAAGATAAACCTCAAAGTACGTCCCGGCACCGTCCATGCACTGATGGGAGAAAACGGCGCTGGTAAATCCACCTTGATGAAATGTCTCTTTGGTATTTATCATATGGATGAAGGTGAGGTATATCTGGATGGAGAAAAAGTGGAGATCCACAATCCGGATGAAGCCCTTCACAGAGGACTGGCCATGGTACATCAGGAGCTGCAGCCGATACCTGAGAGAACGGTAGCAGAGAATATGTACACCGGTCGTTATCCAACCAAGAAATTTGGTCCGATTCAGGTCATCGACCATAAAAAGATGTTTGAAGAGACAGCAAAATGGCTGGACGATGTTAAGATGCCGTATAACCCGAAGGCAAAACTGGGAACCATGTCCATCGCCCAGATGCAGTCTGTCGAGATTGCCAAGGCTGTATCCTTAAATGCCAGAGTTGTAATTCTGGACGAGCCGACTTCCTCCTTGACGGATAATGAGGTAGAGGCGCTTTTCCGCATTGTCCGTGACCTGAAATCACGAGGCGTATCCCTCATCTATATTTCCCATAAGATGGCGGAGATTCGTGAGATTTGTGATGATATTACCATCATGCGAGACGGCACCTATGTTGGTTCCTGGCATATGGACGAGATTTCGGATGATGAGATCGTCAAACAGATGGTTGGTCGTGAGCTGACCAATATCTATCCTCCGAAGAATGATACAAAAGCCGGAGAGGTACTGCTGGATGTCAGAGGATATTCCAGTATCCATGATCGTTCCTTCCAGGATTGCTCCTTCACCCTTAGAAGAGGCGAGATTCTTGGATTCGGCGGCCTGGTAGGTGCTCAGAGAACGGAACTGATGGAAGGTATCTTCGGTATGCGTCATATTAAATCCGGAGAAGTTTATATTAAGGGTAAGAAAATGAACATTAAGCGTCCGCAGGATGCAATCCGGGGCGGTATCGGTATGATTACCGAGGACCGACGCGGAACTGGTATTCTGGGATGTCTGTCCATTGCAGATAATGTATCAATTTCCTCCCTGGATCAGTATTTACACTATGGTATCAAACTGAATAAGAAGAAGATTGAGCAGCTTGTCAAGGATAACGTGGCAAAGCTTTCAATCAAGACGCCGAGCAGTAAGACACTGATTCAGTCACTTTCAGGCGGTAACCAGCAGAAGGTTCTGATTTCCCGCTGGCTGGCCAACAACCCGGATATCCTCATCATGGATGAGCCGACCCGTGGTATCGACGTTGGTGCCAAGTATGAGATCTACCAGATCATGATTGACCTGGCAAAGCAGGGCAAAGGTATCATCATGATTTCATCTGAGATGCCGGAGCTGATTGGTATGTCGAACCGTATCCTTGTCATGTGTAATGGTCACATTACCGGTGAGGTACAGGGTGAGGAAGCAACTCAGGAGCGTATCATGAGCTACGCGACTAAGTTCTAAAGGAGGAAGAGAGAATGGATAAGAAACAACTGAATGTAAAAGATATATTGATCAATAACGGTATCGTTATTCTGATCCTGTTGATGGTTCTCTTTGTTGGTGTGACAAAACAGAACTTCTTCAGCCGTAGCAACTTTAGCAACATTTCCATCAACGTAGCATGCCGTTTCATCATCGCAGTCGGCGTATCCGGCTGTCTGATTACGAAAGGTACCGACCTTTCTGCAGGACGTCTGGTTGGACTTTCTGCCTGCCTGGCAGGTACTCTGCTCCAGAAGAGTGATTACAGCGGACATTTTGAACTTACCAAAGGATTTGGCGAGCAGAACGTATGGCTGATTCTCCTTATCTGTATTGCTATCTGCTGTGTATTTGGTCTTATCAATGGTATCGTAGTTGCTTACCTGAATGTACCGGCTTTCATCGGTACCCTGGGTATGCAGATGATCGTATACGGTATCAACCTGGTTTACACAAAATCCGTTCCGTTAGGCGGTTATCGTCAGGAGTATACCATCATTGCAAATGGTAACTTCTTCGGTATTCCGTACCTGTTCATCATTGCATTTGTCATCGGCGCGATCATGTGGTTCGTATTTAACTACACCCGCCATGGTAAATATATGTATGCAATCGGCGGCAACGAGGCAGCAGCAGAGGTTGCTGGTGTAAATGTTAAGAAAACCAAGATCATCATCTATGTAACAGCTACTGCACTGTATGCTATCGCAGGTTTCCTTCTGGGAGCTAAATCTGGTGGTGCCGGTGTAAATACCGGTAACGGTTACGAGCTGGAGGCTATTGCAGCTTGTACCATCGGTGGTGTATCTGTAAACGGTGGTATCGGACGTATCTCCGGTGTTATCATCGGTGTACTTGTATTCGAGTTCTTAAAGACCTGTCTGCAGTTCCTTGGCATCGACCCGAACTACCAGTATATCGCACAGGGTATCGTTATCGTTGTTGCGATTGCACTGGATATCCGTAAGTACATTGCGAAGAAGTAATAAGATTAACTGTGTTCTGACGAGAATGTATGTACCATATGAAAAGTCGTCGGGAACCGTACATAAATATTGAAAACAAATCCAAAACTCCCTCTCCATGGATGCATGGCGGGGGAGTTTTTTATATAATGGGAGAATCCGTTGGAATCTCCTATTATATAAACAGCCCTGCCGGGCAGGATTTTTTCTTGTATAAATCTGAAAAGTTGTAATCGGCAGGGGGATGGTGGACGAGATGGCGTGCCAGCGCTTGCTTTGACAGTGACGGAAAAATATTTTTGGATTGCCTGAACTTATTTTTATGGATATAATAAGAGAAGAGGCTGTTTCAGAGTGAGCAGCAGAGAAAACAAGCCATATTCTGAAAGGAACAAGGATGAGCGAAAACGAAATGCTGGAAAAGAATGAGACGATAAAAGAAACAGTGAGCGAAAAACTGGAGACGGCGAAAGAAGCGGCAGAGGAGACGGCAGATAAAACTCTGGAGGAACTGGAAGCGGAGAATGAAAAGCTCCGCCGGGAGCTGGAACTCATGAAAGAAAAGACCATCAAAGAGCGCATCTATGACCATGTGCATGTCTCTGTGCGGACGATGGATATTTTTATCGGCGTGATGGGGGTACTGTTTGTGGTGGTTGTGGTGATGGGGATGCTGAATAAGTAGAAAGCAGCCGTGGTTAAAACTGTTTTGAGGATAAATGAGAGGAGGAAGAAAGATGATGTACCCATTTATGACCTTAAATGATGATACGGAAATTACCCATTCTGAAATGCGGGCAGATGGCAGGGTTAAAGTTTATATAGAAACACCCGATGAAAAAGATGGATTTCACAATGCGATATGCTATTTGCCAGATTACAAGTGGGAGAATATAAATGGTTATTCAGATATGGAAATGAGTTATTTCAAGAAACTGATTCGGGAAAATGCACACTTGATTATGGAGTTTTCACAAGAGGGAGGAATTCTGAGTGCCGCAAATTTTTAGGATTGGACCATATATTGTATATTTTTGGTCGAATGAAAATGAGCCGCTGGAACCGGTGCATGTCCATATTGCAGAGGGAAGAGCAACTTCAAATGCGACAAAAGTGTGGATAACCAGTACGGGCAAGGCATTGCTCAGCCACAATTCTTCCAAAATATCAGCCCAAATTTTGAACAGTATGATTCGGGTGATAGAGGCCAACAGTGAAGAAATTATAGAAAAATGGCTTTCTCATTTTGGAGAAATACGGTAGTTTTGTTAAGACTTTTTAAGAAATATAAAAAGGACAACTAATTTTATGGAAATCGAACGCAAATATTTAATTAGTCACATTCCATTTGATATAGCCGGATACCCCTTCCACCAGATCGAGCAGGCATATCTAAGCACTGCCCCGGTTGTGCGTGTCCGTCAGGAGGATGACACCTATTATCTGACCTACAAATCCAAAGGACTGATGGCGCGGGAGGAATACAATCTGCCGCTGACGAAGGAATCCTATGAGCATCTCCGCTCGAAGGCTGACGGCAGGATTCTGACGAAAAAGCGTTATCTGATTCCGATGGAAGGAACGGAGTACACGATTGAGCTGGACATTTTTTTAGGTGAATATGAGGGATTGAAGCTGGCGGAGGTTGAATTTCCAAGTGAGGAAGCCGCACTTGCCTTTGTGCCGCCGGAATGGTTCGGGCGCGAGGTGACGTTTACGGGCGAGTACCAGAACAGCCGTCTGGCGCTGGCGGAAAACCTGGTATTAAAAACGAAAGAATAAAAACGAAAGAACAATACAAAGGTATATTATTAATGATAAAACAAGTAATGAATTGGATCAAAACGCACCGCTACTGTCTGGCAGGACTCTATATGCTGGTGTTTCTGTCAGGATTTTTTCTGCTGGAGCTGCATGAACCATCGGATGTTCATATTATACACTGTGCGGTCGATGACCTGATACCGTTTAATGAATGGTTTGTATTGCCGTATTTTCTGTGGTACGCGTGGGTGCCGGTGTTTATGCTTTATTTTATGATTCGGGACCGGGAGGCGTATCTGCGGCTTTGTTTTGTGATGTTTGCAGGAGCAACCTTTTGCTTATTTGTCTACCTGCTGGCACCAAACGGTTTAAATCTGCGGCAGGAGATCACATCACAGAATTTCTGCGCGCAGATTGTGCGGTTTCTGCGGAGGGTGGATCCGCCGAACAATGTCTGCCCGTCGATCCATGTATCGAGCACTGTGGCGGTACATCTGACGATCTGCCACGCGGCAAGTGTGCGGAACAAGAAACCGATCCGTACACTTTCGTGGATTGTCACGATTCTGATTTGTCTTTCAACCATGTTCATCAAACAGCATTCGCTGGTCGATGTGCTCTGTGGCTGGATTTTGAGCCTGATTCTTGACGAGGCGGTGAATGTGTGGGTGCTAGTAAAGGCATTTTCAAAAGGAAAAGCTGGAAAAACAACGAATGCGGTTCATGAAGAATAAAAAAGTGAACGAATTGAACAGTTGCAATGATTTTCTGATATCTAAAAAGAAAAAATGATTGCTTTGTGGAAAATAAAAAAATTTATATAAAAAGTCTTATAAAAATAAAGAACAGGAGGAAATAATCATGGCTGTAGTATACGCATTTTTAGCAGATGGACTGGAAGAAGTGGAATGTCTGGCGACGGCGGACGTGCTGATCCGCGCGGGTGTGAAGGTAAAACTGGTTTCGATTACGGGTAAAAAAGAGGTGAAGGGCGCACATGGATTTGGTATCCATGCAGATGCTCTGCTGCATGAGGTTGACCCGATGAAAGCGGATCTTCTGTTTCTTCCGGGCGGTATGCCGGGAACGAAAAATCTGATGGCGTGCAAACCGCTCTGCGATGCACTGGTGCAGGCAGATGCTGCTGGAAAACGCCTGGCAGCGATCTGTGCGGCTCCGAGCATTCTGGGGCAGCTGGGGCTTTTGAAGGACAAGAAGGCAACCTGCTATCCGGGCTTTGAGGATGCCCTGACCGGTGCGAAGCTGACGGGTGCGGGCGTTGTGACGGACGGCAATATCACAACGGCGCGTGGACTTGGATATGCGCTGGATCTGGGAATTGAGCTAGCATCGCTCTTAGTCGATCGCCCGGTAGCATTACAGGTCAAAGATTCAATTCAGTATGACCAGGTGTAGTTTCAACTTAGAAACATACAGAAAATGCATCAAAAATGGCATAAAACCCACCTAAAACCACTCATAAACCCGCAAAAAGTGAACGCAAAATTATATTTTCCGCTAGTATTTAGCACGCAGATATGCTATAATGCTATCTTGAAGTGTAACGCCCGGTAGAATGGCGGTTCACATATAGAAGCAAGGAGGACCCCTTAAAATGAGTTTACAGGTAGAAAAATTAGAGAAGAACATGGCAAAGCTGACCATCGAAGTTCCGGCTGAAGAGTTTGATGCAGCAATCAAAAATGCGTACAACAAGAACAAAAACAAATTCAGCATCCCGGGATTCCGTAAAGGTAAAGCACCGTTAGCTATGCTGGAGAAGATGTATGGCGCTGGCATTTTCTATGAGGATGCAGCAAACGAAGTGATCGACGCATCTTATCCGAAGGCAGCAGAGGAGAGCAAGGAAGAGATCGTTTCCACTCCGGAGATCAAAGTGACTCAGATCGAAAAAGGTAAGGCATTCATCTACGAGGCAACCGTAGCTCTGAAACCGGAAGTAACTCTGGGCGAGTACAAAGGCGTAGAAGTTAAGAAGGCAGAAGCTGTTGTGACAGACGAGGATGTAGAGAACGAGCTGACTGCAGCACGTAAGAAAAACGGCAGACTGATCGACGTAGAAGACGGCGCAATCGAGGACGGCGACAACACTATCATCGACTTCACTGGCTACATTGATGACAAGACATTTGACGGCGGCGCTGGTACAGATTATCCGCTGGTAATCGGTTCCCATTCCTTCATCGAGGGCTTTGAGGATCAGTTAATCGGCAAGAAAAAAGGCGAGACCTGTGACGTAAACGTTACTTTCCCGGCTGAGTACCATGCAGATGAGCTGGCTGGCAAACCGGCTAAGTTCGTTGTAACCATCAAAGAAGTTAAGAGAAACGAGCTTCCGGAGCTGAACGATGAGTTCGCAAGCGAAGTATCTGATTTCGATACTCTGGATGAGTACAAAGCAGACATCCGCAAGAAACTGCAGGAGAAGAAAGAGCAGGATGCTAAAGTAGAGAACGAGAACAACGTAATCGAAAAAGTAGTTGAGAACGCTCAGATGGAACTGCCGCAGCCGATGGTTGACACTCAGGCAAGAGAGATGGTAGAGAACTACACCCCTTACCAGGCGGAGATCAGCCAGGGCGTCCTCCAGTCCATCTTTGAGTACCAGACTATGATCTGTGAGATCACCGGCATGGATGCTTCCAAGTTAAAAGAGCAGATGCGTCCGGAAGCAGAGAAGAGAATCAAGACCAGACTGGTTCTTGAGAAAGTAGTTGAAGTTGAGAACGTAGAAGTTTCCGATGAGAAGCTTGACGAGCAGATCAACGAGATCGCAGCATCCTACAAACTGGAAGGCGCTAAGCTGAAAGAAATGATGGGTGAGCGCGAGAAAGAGCAGATCCGTGAGGACCTGAAAGTTCAGGCAGCGATCGATTTACTGGTAGAGCAGGCAAAGCTTGCTTAATCAAACCGATAAAAGCGAATACTGAAATACGGCAGAATTCTATGGTGTCCTAAGGCATCATAGAATTTTGTATTACTGTTCACAGGCAGGCACTTTTGGAACCGAAAGTGCCGTGCGATAACATAGTGGCAGCAGATTTTGCTGATTTGTAATGCGAAGCATCAGCAAAATCCTGTTACAGTTTGCACGCGTGTGAACTGTAACAATTTTTGCCATAAACATTCATTCTCAATTATAGGAGGAAGAATCATGAGTTTAGTACCTTATGTCCTTGAATCCACCAGCCGCGGCGAGCGGACGTATGACATCTACTCCCGTCTGCTTAAAGATCGTATCATTTTCCTGGGAGAGGAAGTAAATGATGTGACAGCCAGCCTGGTTGTAGCACAGCTTCTGTTCCTGGAGGCAGAGGATCCGAATAAGGATATCAGCTTATATATCAACAGCCCGGGCGGTTCTGTTACCGCAGGTATGGCGATCTATGACACGATGAATTATATCAAATGTGATGTATCTACCATCTGTCTGGGTATGGCAGCCAGCATGGGCGCATTCCTGCTTTCCGGCGGTACCAAAGGAAAGAGATATGCACTTCCGAACGCAGAAGTGATGATTCACCAGCCATCCGGCGGCGCGAGAGGACAGGCAACCGAGATCCAGATCGTAGCGGAGAATATTCTTCGTACCAAGAAGAAATTAAACGAGATTCTGGCAGCCAATACAGGCCAGCCGTATGACGTGATCGTGCGTGATACAGAGCGTGATAATTACATGACAGCAGAGCAGGCGAAAGAGTATGGTCTGATTGATTGTGTCATTACCAACCACTAATTAGATTTCTGGATGGAATAATAGAAAGGAACAAGGTGGAAGTATGCCAGGCAGAACAGACGACAAAATACGCTGCTCATTTTGCGGCAAGACACAGGATCAGGTTAGAAAACTGATCGCTGGCACAGATAATGTATATATCTGCGATGACTGTATCGAACTCTGCTCGGAGATTCTGGAAGAGGAATTTGCCGATCAGGAAAAAGGACCGGATTTCAGCGGAATCAACCTGCTGAAGCCGAAGGAAATAAAAGAATTTATGGATGAGTATGTTATCGGACAGGACGATGCCAAGAAGGTGCTCTCTGTAGCGGTTTATAACCATTACAAGAGAGTTATGTCCAAGTCCACGCAGGATGTAGAGCTTCAGAAGAGCAACATCCTGATGCTCGGACCGACCGGTTCCGGTAAGACATACCTGGCGCAGACGCTGGCGAAGATCTTAAATGTACCGTTTGCCATCGCGGATGCGACCACTCTGACCGAGGCTGGATATGTCGGCGAGGATGTAGAGAACATTCTCTTGAAGATCATCCAGGCGGCTGATTACGACGTCAGCAAGGCAGAGTACGGCATCATTTATATTGATGAGATTGATAAAATTACGAAGAAGTCTGAAAATGTATCTATCACCCGCGATGTATCGGGCGAGGGTGTACAGCAGGCGCTTTTAAAGATTCTGGAAGGAACCATTGCCAGTGTTCCGCCGCAGGGCGGCAGAAAGCATCCGCAGCAGGAACTGATTCAGATCGATACGACCAACATCCTGTTCATCTGCGGCGGTGCATTTGACGGTCTGGAGAAGATCATCGACAGCCGTTTAGGTGCCGGTTCCATCGGATTTAACTCCGATATTGTGGATCGCAAGCATCAGGATATCGATGAGCTTCTGAAACAGGTAATGCCGCAGGATCTGACGAAGTTTGGTCTGATTCCGGAGTTTATCGGTCGTGTGCCAATCACGGTATCGCTCCAGACGCTCAATGAGGAGGCGCTGGTCCGCATTTTAAGAGAGCCGAAGAATGCGCTGATCAAGCAGTATCAGGCGCTTCTCGATCTGGACGGCGTGAAGCTGGAGTTCACGGATGATGCGCTGATGGCGATCGCCCACATGGCAGTCGAGAGAAAGACGGGAGCTAGAGGACTTCGTTCTATCATGGAGTCCCTGATGATGGATACCATGTATGAGATTCCGTCCGATTCCACGATCGGCATCTGCACGATTACCAAAGACGTAGTCGAGGGAAAGAGTGCGCCGGAGCTGGTATATCGCGACAATACGGTGCCCCGCAAGTCTTTTACAGGACGTTCTAAGAAAGACAGAACCGGCGAGATTGCGTAAATGTAAAGGAAAATAAATGCAGCAGCTTGAGAATGGCGGCTGTTAATGGGGTCTGTGAGATGGCGAACTGCCATAGGCAGACCCCTGTTTTTCTTTTCACAGGAAATAACGATACATTTGATTAAGAAAGATAAAGGTGTTATGGAAGATAAGAAACTGACAATGCCGATGATCGCGCTGCGCGGACTGACCGTGCTGCCGCAGATGACGGTAAATTTCGATATCATCCGGGATAAATCCATCGCGGCGGTGGAGCAGGCGATGGTGGGCGATCAGCGAGTATTTCTGGCGACGCAGAAGCAGCCGGATGAGGTGATCCCGGATATTGATGGGATTTTTCAGGTAGGAACGATTGGCTACGTGAAACAGCTTGTCAAGATGCCGGGCGGCATGGTGCGCGTCACGGTGGAAGGGCAGGATAGAGCCGAGCTTCTGGAGATGGAGAAGGGCGAGGCATGCTGCACTGCGATCGTGGAGATTCTGGATCCGGTCGAGGACGATCTGGACACGATTCAGAAAGAGGCGATGCTCCGGATTCTGAAAGAAAAGCTGGAAGAATACGGAAAATTAAATGTGGCAGCGGGACGTGAAGTATTAAGTCCGTTGATTGCACAGCCAGATCTGACCGAATTAATGAACCAGATATCAGCCCAGTTCCCGTGGAACTATGAAGCGCGCCAGTCGGTACTGGAATGCCGGACGCTGACGGAGATGTATGAGACAGAGCTGCAGCTTCTGCTGACGGAATTAGAGGTTTACCGCGTGAAACGCGAGTTTCAGACGAAGGTAAAGGCGGCGCTGGATAAAAATCAGCGTGATTATATTCTGCGGGAACAGCTGCGTGTGATCCGGGAGGAGCTGGGAGAGGAAAATCCGGTCTCTGATGCGGATGAGATGAAGGAACAGTTGAAGAAGATCAAAGCCAGCGTGGAAGTAAAGGAGCGGATCCGCAAGGAGATCAACCGTTTCCAGAATATGCCGGCTGGCAGCCAGGATGCGAATGTGATCCGGACATATCTGGAAACGGTGCTGGAACTGCCGTGGAACAAAATGACGAAGGATAACGCGAGCCTGAAGCATGCGGAAGAGATTCTGGAAGCCGACCATTATGGTCTGGAAAAGGTCAAAGAGCGCGTGCTGGAATACCTGGCAGTCCGCATCCTGACGAAGAAGGGCACCAGCCCGATCCTTTGTCTGGTGGGACCGCCTGGAACCGGTAAAACTTCGATCGCTCGTTCGATTGCGAAGGCGATGGGACGCAAATATGTCCGCATCAGCCTGGGCGGCGTGCGCGACGAGGCGGAGATCCGCGGTCACAGAAAGACCTACGTCGGCGCGATGCCGGGACGCATCGTGGAAGGGCTCAAGCAGGCAGGGGTTGCCAATCCGCTGATGCTGCTGGATGAGATCGACAAAGTCAGCAGTGATTATAAGGGAGATACATCCTCGGCGCTCTTAGAGGTGCTGGACAGCGAGCAGAATGTGAAATTCCGCGACCATTATGTGGAGATCCCGATTGACCTGTCGGAGGTATTATTTATCGCGACGGCGAATACAACGCAGACGATCCCTGGACCGCTGCTGGACCGTATGGAGCTGATTGAAGTCAATAGTTACACGGAAAATGAAAAATATCACATTGCAAAAGACTATCTGATTCCGAAACAGCTGGAGAAGAATGGCCTTTCGAAGGAACAGTTAAATATCACGGGTCCGGCGCTGGAGAAAATGATTCACAGCTACACCAGGGAAGCTGGAGTCAGGAATCTGGAGCGCCGGGTTGGCGATATCTGCCGCAAGGCAGCCAGAGAGGTGCTGGAGAAGAAGAAACCGTCGATCCGCGTGACAGAGCGGAATCTGGATCATTATCTGGGACGCGAGAAAGTCTTCTTCGATGCAGCCGGAAATGAGGCACAGGTCGGTATCGTGCGCGGTCTGGCGTGGACGAGCGTCGGCGGCGATACACTGCAGATCGAGGTCAATGTCATGCCGGGCAAAGGCGTGCTGCAGATGACGGGTCAGATGGGCGATGTCATGAAGGAGTCGGCGCAGATTGCACTGACCTATGTGCGTTCGGTTGCATCTGATTACGGCGTGAAGGAGAACTATTTCGAGAAACACGATATTCACCTGCATATCCCGGAGGGCGCGGTGCCGAAGGATGGTCCGTCGGCCGGAATCACGATGGCAACGGCGATGCTGTCGGCGGTGACAGGACGGAAGGTACTGCCGCGTGTGGCGATGACCGGCGAGGTAACGCTGCGCGGTCATGTGCTGATGATCGGCGGTCTGAAAGAAAAACTGCTCGCAGCCCGCATGGCGCAGGTGGAAAAGGTACTGGTACCGGCGAAAAATCAGCCGGATGTCGAGGAACTTTCGAAGGAAATCACGAAAGGAATGGAGATCGTATACATCAAGGAGATGAACGAAGTCATCCGAGAGGCATTTGTACCGGAGAAATAGCGGTTTAGTAGGAGAAAAAATATGATTATAAAAGATGTAAATCTGGAAACCGTCTGCGGTATCACCAGTAAGCTGCCGGCAAATACACAGCCTGAATTCGCGTTTGCAGGCAAATCAAACGTCGGCAAATCGTCCCTGATCAATGCGCTGATGAACCGCCGATCCTATGCGAGAACATCCTCGCAGCCGGGCAAGACCCAGACGATCAATTTTTACCATATCAACGACGCGTTTTACTACGTCGATCTGCCAGGGTACGGCTACGCGCGCGCGAGCGTCGAGGTCAAGGCAAAGTGGGGCAAGATGATTGAGAATTATCTGCACAAATCGCAGATGCTTCGCTGCGTCTTCCTGCTGATTGATATCCGTCATGAGCCGTCTTCAAACGACAAACTCATGTACGACTGGATCGTTTCCCAGGGCTTCCAGCCGATC